>WUUC01015265.1_pt1 | contig 154201 bp, 116 predicted proteins | sample 6278441 | NCBI WGS metagenome assembly WUUC01 (sample SAMN13675441, study PRJNA597444) | soil metagenome | isolation source: soil | place: USA: Washington | collected 2017-10 | reverse complement strand
TCGATCGTCCGCCCGAGATCGATCGTCCGGCCGACCCGGACGTTTCCGATTAATCGGACGAATGCCTTGGCGAGGCTTTCCGTTTTCGCCGTTCGCGGAGGATACGCGCCTGGCGTGACGTTTGCCCCTGAGGTTCGTCATGACCAAACAATCCACGATCGATGAAGTTGAAGCCACCGTCCTACCTGCCCTGACTGCGTTGCCGCCGCCTTGGAACCTGAGCAGCTGCGCTCGCGCGGCCGAACACCTGGCCGAGATGCCGCTCGGCCCCAATGCACGTGTCCGAGGAGACATCATGCACGCGTTGAGCGTCGCTTTGCAGACGGTTGCACGCTGTCCTCAACCGGAGCTGCCGTCCCTCGGCGCTGAGGTTTGGCAGGGGTACAGCACTCATACCTGGCGTCAAGTGATCAACTTGGTGAGCGCGCAAATAGATAATTTGGCAGACTATTCGCGCCCTGCCGTTCATAAGATCTTGTACGCTTTGTCGCCCGCGCTCGCCGAACACACGGACGCGGCGTGTCACGAGTGGCTTTACGGGTGCGCAGACAGTGTGGCCGTCGACGCCGCACTTTGGATGCAGCTCAATGTGCTGGCGTGCGGTGCGTCTTCCGACGACGCCGGTGATCGTTTGCTCGAGCTTGCCCAAGAGTATGACGAGAAAGCCGACGATCTGATCATGTTCTACTTGCTCGGCGCAGCAGCGTTCGCAAACGGCAGGAGATCGTGGCCGCTGCTCCGGCGGATCCGCGACGACGAAGCGCGCTCGCAGCTCTTGCGCGATCATGTGAGCCACCTGCTGACTTATACAGAGCAGATCGAGAATCGAGATGAGGCCGGCCCGGCCTTGTCCGTTGCGTGACGTCGAGACTTTCTCGTAGTCACGTATTTGCAGGCAATGAAACCGTTACGCATATCGTGGTATTCGCAAGCTCATACTACCCGACTCGCATTGGTCGAAATGGGCAGCTGATTTTCGGGGGACTCTAAGCCCGAAGCACCACGACGCTCTTGCCGCTTGCTGTCTTCGCCTCCTCCTGCTTCGTCCGGACGTCGATCGCCTGCCCCGTGGCGCGCCGATCGAAGATCACCAGGGCTCCGTGATCGAGGCTCATGCGATCAAGGTACGCCTCGAGCTGCACCAGACCCTCGGCGAGCGGATCCGCTTTACCATCTCTCCACACCTTCAGCTCGAGCGCTTCGCGCTGGATTGCGCGCTCGCCTGAGGGCGTGGTGTATGGCCAGCGGATCAGGAGATCGATCCGCCCGCGTCCGACTCCGTATTCGCGATCGACATATCCTCCGCCGTTCACCACGCGCTGCAGATAAGCCATCAACACGAGCTGCGGCGCGACCTCGTGATACGGCATGTTCGCCGCGATCGTCTCGCCGTTCTCTCTCCAAAACGCAGCGAATTCGGACAACAAGCGATCCATGTCCAGGGCCCCGCTGGGCAAGACGTAAGCCCGCGGCGCGATCGTAAAGTTTGCATCGGCCGCCAGCGCGAGCACGCGCACGATCACCTCGCGGTAGATCGGATTCGCGATCCGCGCCGGTGCCGTACGCGCGACGAGACCGAGATCCTGCGCGTACTGGAAATCGTCATTGAACGGATCACCCTCGATCTCAGCCCCCGCGATCACCGGCTCGACGATTCGGCGAACGCGTGGCTCCTGCAGGCGCGCGACGAGAGAGTCGAGATGCGTCGCACGCGTCAGGATCAATCGCTCCTTCGCGGTGTCGATGTCAGCTGCGGTGATCGCGTCGGACGGATCGAGCTTCATCTTCTCGACGACCTCTCTCGCGAGCGCGTTCGCCAACCACGGCTGGCCCGCCGTTGCGTCGAACGCGAGCTTCATGGCGTCTTCGTCGAAGCGCTGGCCCGTATCGGCGGTGTGTTGGGCATAGAGCTGCCGGAGCTCGTCTTCGCGGAAGTCTCCGATGCGCAGTGACTCGACCTTGATGTTGAAGGGGCTCGAGGTGCCCATTCGATCAGGTGCTCCTCCGCTCGCGGCTTTGTAGTCGCGGACGTCGCGCAAACCACAGAGCGCGACGGCCCAGGGGAATGCTTCGGGACGATCGCTGTAGCCCTGCCGGAGTTGGCTCAGGACGGACAACAGGCTGCGACCGGCGAGCGAGTCGATCTCGTCGAAGAACAGCGCGAGCGGCCGAGGACAGGTCCTCGCCCAACGCGTGAGGGCTGCGCGGAGCTTCGTGCCCTCGGGTGATTCGGGTGGCCACGGTTTGGGTGGTTGGAGCTCGAGGGGAAGATCGATGTTCGCTCGCTGTTCGATCTCCGCGAGGATGGCGAGCTCGGCGGCGTTCACGTCGTCCGCGAATACTCGGGCGGCTTCGCAGGAGAAGAGCAGGGCGGCGTGTTTTCCTTCGCCGGTCAGCGCCGTGGCGAGCTCGCGCAGCGCGGTGGTTTTTCCGGTTTGTCTGGGGGCGTGGATGACGAAATACGCGCCGCGTTCAACGAGCGCTGGACCCTCCGGCAACCGCAGAGAGGCCGGGACCATGTAGTGCCGCCGAGGATCGCAAGGACCGGCGGTGTTGAAGTATCGGCGGCGCGTCATACATTTCCCGAGCGATTCGTTTCCGAAGTGACTCTAACGCAACTCAGGAATTTTCGCGCACGCGGAAGCGCAACAATTCATCGAGCTGATCCTTCGACTGCATGAGGATCTCGCGCGGATCATCGAACGGCGACAGATGGAGAATCAGCTTACCTTCGGGCGTCAATTTCCTGCGCGAAGCGGCCTTCTGCACATAAGCGACCAACTGTTTCGGCGCGATGCCGGGATCTTCGTGATCGAAACGAATGACCACCCGCGCCGGCATCAGCTTGGTCTCCCCACCATAATCCAAGCCGAGCGCACCGATCCGTCCCAGACGTTGTTTCACCAACATCAGCTGCGCCATGTTTTCGACCTCCGCCGGCGGCGTCCCGTAGAGATCGGTGATCTCTTGCAACACATCATAGGTCGCGTCGTCCGTATCTGCAGAGTTGAACCGTTGATAATACGCGAGCCGCTCGCCCGGACCCGGCACATAACTATCCGGGATCAACGCGGGCACCGGAACTTGGACATCCGGCTCCTTCAGCGACTTGCGGCCCGAGCCCTTCAATTCCGCGACCGCTTCCGACAACAACGCTTGATACATCTCGAAGCCGATCGCCGAGATCGTTCCCGCCTGTTGTTTCCCAAGAATATTTCCCGCACCGCGAATCTCCAGGTCCTGCGCGGCAACTTTGAAACCCGCGCCGAGGTCGGTGAATCGCTGCAAGACCGCGATCCGCTTCTTCGCCTTCGGTGACAGGTTCCCCGCAGGGATCAAGAAGTGCGCAAATCCACGCGTCTTCGATCGGCCGACACGCCCGCGCAATTGATACAGTTGCGCCAGACCCATCTGATCCGCGCGATTGATGATGATCGTATTTGCATTCGGAATATCGATACCGGACTCGATAATCGTCGTCGACAACAACACGTTGTATTCGCGTGCCATGAAGTCGACCATCACCTTCTCCAGGCGATCCTCCGTCATCTGCCCGTGGCCGACGACCACCCGCGCTTCCGGCACCAGCCTCTCCAACATGCGCTGATACGCGCCGATCGAAGCGACGCGATTGTGGACCACGAAACACTGCCCACCGCGTTTGATCTCGCGCAGCACGGCATCGCGGATGACCTCTTCGCTGAACTTGTGGACCTCGGTCTTCACCGCCAAACGATCGACCGGCGGCGTCGTAATCATCGACATGTCCCGCACGCCCATGAATCCCATGTGTAGAGTACGCGGGATCGGCGTGGCCGACATCGCCAACACATGCACTGTGGCGCGGTATTTCTTCAGCTTCTCTTTATCTGCAACTCCGAAGCGGTGCTCCTCGTCGATGATCAACAGACCAAGATCCTTGAACACGATATCTTTGGACAACAAGCGATGTGTTCCGATGATGATATCGAGTTGCCCGACCTTCAATTTATTGAGATTCTCTTTGATCGTCGCATTGTCTTGAAAACGCGAAACGATGCCTACGCGCACCGGGAAATTCGCGAAACGTTCGGTGAACACGTGATAGTGCTGTGATGCGAGCACGGTCGTCGGCACCAACACCGCGACCTGTTTTCCCGAAAGGACACCCATCATCGCCGCGCGCATCGCGACTTCGGTTTTGCCGTAACCGACGTCGCCCGAGATCAGACGATCCATCGGGCTGGCTTTCTGCAAGTCCCGCACGACGTCGTCGATCGCTTTGGCCTGATCCGGCGTCGGCTCGAACGCGAACTCACCCTCGAATTGGCTGAACGTTTCATCCGGCGCACGAAACGCGTATCCTTCGAGCGATGCGCGCATCGCATAGAGGCGGATCAGCTCCGCCGCCATCTTCAAGAGAGTATCTTTGACCTTCTTCTTGGTGTTCGCCCAAGTTTGCGCGCCCAAACGATCGAGCGGCGGCGCTTTGCCTTCGGCCGAGCCCGAATATTTCTGAATCAGGCGCAACCGGTGCACCGGCAAATAGAGCTTGTCGCCGCCCTTATATTCGATATTCAGCACATCGTGCATCACGCCGTTCACGGGCAATTTGGTGAGCCCATGATATTTGCCGATGCCGTAGTCCAGATGAACGATAAAATCACCCGGCTTGAGATCCGCGAGATCGGAGACGAACGCTCCGGCCGCCGCGGCGCGTTTTTTGCGCCTCTTGATCCTGGCGCCGAAGATCTCTTCTTCGGAGACCAGCGCAATTCGACCTTCATGATGGACAAAACCACCCGAGATGTCCCCAAGGACAATCCAGGCGTGAACGGTCGGATCTTTTGGCCGTTCGGCCAGCGAAAAAACCTCGTTTCGCAGCCGCACCGAGATCTTTTTCGCCGACAATAGTTCTCGGACACGCTCCGCCTGCCCGCGCGTACCGGCGACGATGAGGTTCGTCAGTCCCGCCGAGCGCCAATCCCGCAGGCGCTGCACCAGCGGCAATAAAACATCTCCGCCTTCTTCGATCGATCGCGTTGCCTTGAGAATCTCTGCGCGAATGACCTCCGTCGGCTCGAAATTCGACTCCACCACCTTCTGCCCGGCGAAAACCATCTCCGGCATGGCGCCGACGTCACTGTTCTTGAGGACAGTCGCCAATAATTTTTTTACATCCGCCAGGTGAGTGTCCGGCGGAAGCGCCAGCTGGTGGCTCGCTTTGGCGTGTGACCATCCTGTCTCCGCCTCGATCCACTGCTCTTCCGCTGCGGTGAGCAGGGAGTCTTCGTCGTGCAATAAATAGACGACGTTTTTTCCCGAAGGCAGATATTCCGCCGCCGTGACCAACCCACCTTCGTGGAAGAGCGGCAAAAAGCTCTCGATCCCGAAAAAGTGAATATGATTTTCGACGTCGTCGATGACCGCGGATAGTTTCCGCGTCGGCACCAAAGTTTCTTCCGCGAGCGTCTCGATGGCCCGCGCGACCGTCTTCGCGATTTCCGCGGTATAGACATGTTCGCGCGCCGGCAGGATCACCGCATCTTCGATCTCTTTTTCGGTGCGTTGGGTGCTCGGATCGAAGACGCGGATCGAATCGACTTCATCACCGAACAGATCGAGGCGGATCGGCTTCGACAGATGCGGCGTAAAGATGTCGATGATACCGCCGCGAACGCTGAACGTGCCGGGATCCTCGACGGTGCTCACCGGATTGTATCCGGCGTCGGCGAGTTTTCTGAGAAGTTGATCCCGCTCTATCTCCTCGCCCTTGACGACATACTCACCTGCCCGATCGAACAGGCCGGGAGGAACGTGTTTGCGCACCAGCGCGTGCGGAGAAACGACGACGGCACGAGCTTTGTCGCGCTCCTTTGCCAGTCGGTAGAGCGTATTGATCCGCTCCATCACCGCGCCGCTGTCGGGCGAATATTCTTCGTAGGGCGATTTTTCCTCGGCGCCGAAAAATAGAATCCCGGCTTCGGCGGCCTTTTCCTCGGTCGTCCCCAACATGAACGCCAAATCGCCATAGAGGTGCTCGGCGTCTTCCTGGTCGCGCGCGAGGAGCACCGGCAATCGGCCCTTGGCGATCAGCTCGGCGGCCACGTAGGCGCGCGCGGCGCCCTGAAGACGCGGCAGGACGGCGCGTCCACTCTTCGCCAGCTCTTGGAGAATGCGGCTTTCGATCGGCATAGAAAGCGGAAATCGCGCAGTGCTTCGCGCGTGAAACGGCGGGTAGCATGCTGTTCAGCCGTGGTCGAGCGCGCCGAGCTGCGCTAGGCTCACAGGTATGCGCGCGCTCGTTTTCGGCTCGTTCTCGATCGCCGTCATGGCGGGTTGCACCCTCGATCCGCTCGTTTCCGACGAGATCGATCTCGCCCGCGTATTCGGTGATCCCTCTCTGGCACCCGAAGAAGCGCCGCACGTCGAAGACAACCCAGACTATCGCGATCAGCTCAGCCTCTTCCCGAGCGCGGTCCCCTATCTACGCGGCTATGTAAAAGGTGAGCGCGTTTGGTACTGGCGAATCGATCAAGAGGTCCCGGATTTTATCGTTCCGTACTATGTCCTCGAATTCAAAGACGGCACTCAACAGCGCGCGATCGTCGACGTTATTCCAGGCGAGGGTGGATATTCTCCGTGGTGGCGCAAAATCATCGTTCGCACCACGGATAAATATACGAATGAAAAAATATGGTCCCGTGATGCGATCGATGCGGGCGTGAAGCTCGGAATTCTCGAAGAGCCGGAGGACACGACGACGATCATCACCGCGCCGATCGTCCGCCGCGACGTACGCATCAAGATCGATCCGATGAATTGGAATGCCGAGGCTGAGCCGAGCTGGGGCTGGTATCGCAATCAGCGCGTCAGTTGGATCATCTTCGATGCGGACGTCGAAGTTCCCAACGGCGTACGCCTGATGCCGCGGGCTCCGGTCTACGTGCTGCGCCGCGTGAACGAGCTCATGCCGCTCAATGAGCATGCGTCGGGCGTCGACCTCGATGGCGATGGCCGGATAGTTACCTCGAACAATATTTTTCCTGTCACTGTCGGCGAGCTCGGCTACACGCCGATGTGGTACCCGGTTTTGGTCAAAACTGTAGAAGACTATGTCTCGATTGATAATACCGGCCCGGGTGTCGAGCCTGGACTGACGGCGGAGAGCCAATTCTTGGGTGCAGACTACAGCGTCGTCATCTCTCCGCTCGTGGTGCCGCCGCTACAGATGAGGCGCGAGCTGACTGAGCTCTGTCCGATCCAGCGCACGCCGGGCCGTTTCTAGATTTGGCCGAAAGATCGGTGTTAGAGTTTCCTTCGCTCGCCAAGGTGAGCGAAGGGGGCGGATATGGCAGGGGCAATTGCGGGCGCGATCGCGTCGATCGTCGGTGGGATCATTCTCCTCATCATGGTCGCGGTGAATCATAAGAAAGATTTCATCGGCAAGCTTCGAACCATGTACTGGGGGATCATGGGAGCCGTGCTCCTGATGGGCGGAATCGCCGGTTTGGCCGCGGCACTCACTGAACAGAAGCCATGAACAAATTGGTGCTGGGCGCCGCGTGCGCCCTGGTTGCGATCGCGGCACCTGTCCGCGCGGACGAAATTACCGGAGGCGGCTACGCTTTCGTGGTCGGCATCGACAACTACAAATCGCCGGCCTGGCCGAAGCTCCGCTACGCGGCGAAAGATGCGCGTGGAGTTGCCGCCTATCTGGAAACTCAAGGGCTGAAAGTCATCTCGCTGTTCGACGGGGCGGCGACCCGCAAAGAGATCGTCCACCAGTTGGAGGACGTGATCGCCGCACAGCTTCGCTCCGGCGACCGTCTGGTTGTCTTTTTCTCCGGACACGGCACGACCCGTTCTTTCGGCTCGGAAGAATATGGATACATCGTGCCTGTCGACGGCGACGATAATCCTTCTTCCTATATCTCGATGGAAGAGCTGCAGACGCTCTCGCGAAAAATGGGCGCGGCCAATCATCAATTGTTCATCATGGACGCGTGTTACGGCGGCCGGTTGAGCTTGCGCGGCGGAAATGTCGTCCTTCCACATCACCCGCGTTATTTGCAGGAAGTATCTCGCCGGCGCGCGCGCCAGATCCTCACCGCCGGCGGTAAGGATCAGAAGGTGATGGACGGCGGACCGCTCGGCCACAGCGTCTTCACGGGATACTTATTACAAGCACTCCAGGAAGGACACGGCGACACCAACGGCGATGGATATGTCACTTTCTTCGAGCTCTATGACTATCTCTTGCCGACGGCGAGCAACGCTCAACAAACGCCGGGACAGGGCGAGCTCGCGGGACACGAAGGCGGACAATTTCTCTTTCGTGTCGGTACACCCACGGGCGGAGCCGCTGTCCAAAACACGATCATCGCCGACAATGGCAATGAGCCGCTGCGCGGTGGTGAAACGATCTCTGTGGCTTTCGGGAAGCCGGACGATTGGGTACGTATCGAGCCGGGTGAGTTCTTGATGGGCAGCCCGGTCGACGAAATTGGGCGCTCGGCAGATGAAGAGTCGCGCCACCGCGTGCGCATCACGCGCCCTTTCTTGATCAAAAAAACCGAGGTCACTCAAGGAGAATGGGAGATGGTCCGCGGAGGACCGGATTTAAATCCGAGCCGCTTTTTCCGCTGTGGTCCGGAGTGTCCGATCGACAATGTCTCTTTCCTCGGCACGCTCAATTTCTTGAACGACATCTCGAGGAGAGCCGGCCTTCAAGAGTGTTATCAGCTCAACGGCTGCACTCGAGACAATTGGCCGGAGTGCGGCAAACTGATGTTCACCGGGCTGGACTGCACAGGTTATCGACTTCCCACCGAGGCAGAGTGGGAGTACGCCGCGCGTGCCGGCGAGACCGGACAATATTACGGTGAAGGGCAACTGAAACATGCCCAGGTCTGTCAAACACCGGCGCTCGAAGACATCGCCTGGTACAACGGAAATTGCGACGCGACCCACGCGGACGCGAAGCGTGCAGGTCTCTTTTGTGAGCTGACACCGCCGAATCTTCAACGTCGTTGCAGCCCACATCCCGTCGGCCAAAAAGTGCCGAACGCTTGGGGACTGCACGACATGCTGGGAAATGTCTCCGAGTGGGTTTGGGATGAGGACTTTGGAGATTATCGAGTCCACGAGGGGACGATGGTTGTCGATCCCATTCGTGATGCGCAGCAGAACCGGATGCGACGGATTCGGGGCTGCGGATTCAGAGACCGGCCGTCGCAGTGCCGGCTGGCTTATCGTTATCGCAACGTGATCATCGAGGGAGCCGATGATCGCGGATTTCGCATCGTGCAAACAATTCGCTCCAAGAATTAGCTCATAAGGTGGAGGGCGTCGTGGAGAAAATTCTCAAATATATTCCGGGTTGGTTGGGCTTTCTGGGTTTGATCATTATTGGTACGGCGATGACGCTGAACGGCGCGATCAATCCGTTCAATGCAGATTCGACGAATCAAGCGGGTTTCATCATCTTCGGCATTTGTGCAGTTCTGATTGGAGTGTTGAGTTGGATCTTCGGAGCGACCTCCAAGATCAAAGGTCGAGAGGGTACCGTCGGCATCAAGGTCGAGGTCGGCAACATGCCTTGGTACGCCTGGGTGGTGGACCTCGGAATTCTCGGCGTGAGCATCGCCCTATTTTTCATCGTCACCAAAGCCTGAGGCACGAAATGGATCCAGTTGCGCAAGGTGTTCTCTATCTTCTCGGTGGACTCGCCGGCATCGGGCTCGGCATCCTGGTCATCGTCCTGAATCAGAAGAAGGTCGGCTTCTTGGCCGAGATCAACCGCATTCCTCTCATCATCGGCGCCATGCTCGGGTTGATGCTCGGGCTCGCAGCGGTCATCGGCGGGATCGTCACGCTGGCGACGGGCAAAGTCGGCGGCTGAGACCTTCGCGGGCCGCTCGCGTTATCAATTCCCCAAATTCACGGCGAGACGTTCGATCCACAACAACGCCTCTTCGCCCAAAGACAGCTCGATCACTTTGCGCTTGGGCACGCGCGCGCCCGCGTGTTGTGCGAAGCCCACACGAGCGCTGACCCCGAAAATGCTCGGGCCATCGAGCTCGAACGTCTTCGGCGGATCGCCGAGCCCGCCGGCGAAACGTGCCGAACGTGCGATCCGCCCGTCGACATCGAGCGCGATCACCACGGCATCGCTCAACCGCAGCTCCGGTGCGACCGTCACTCCCAAACCCCATCGGCCGCGCACGTCGATCGCCGTCGGGCCGATCGCCTCCACCGTCGCGTCCGGGCTCACCACGCTGAGCTCGGAAAATCGCAGCTTGGTATTCAGCTCTCCGCCGAGCTCTCCACGCGACCAACCTTTGGTGCTCAAAACGTGCTTCTTATTTCCGAGCGTCGCCGCCGGCCCGGAATTCAGGTGCAACGAAGTCCCTTTATCGAGCGCGACGAACAATGGTTGTTCTCCCGGTGTCGAGTCGCGCAGCGATACTGATCCTTCGGCCACTTCGACTTTGAGCTCTGCATTCAGCGCCTGCAGAGCTTCCATCCAGGTGAGCGCACCGGCCGGAAAAAGCGCAGTCCCGCCGGCCGCCGCCTCGAACAAGAGAGCACCATCCGAACGCACGGTGAGCTGCTCGGCTCGATGCAACAAATGTTCGATCGTGCCCGCGAGCTTCGTTTCCACCTGTCCGCGCGCCACCTGCAGCTCGAGCTCGACACCTTTGATCTCGCTGTCACCGCGCGGCAAAGGCCGGATCGCGAGAGCCAACTTCGCCGAGCCGCTGGCTCCTGTCCCCGCGGACATCGCCAAACGACTGGTGCCCAGCGTCGCGTCCAGCGGATCGCGCAAGGCGGCGGAAAAAGCCGCATCCAAGGTCGCGATCAAATATCCTCTTTCCAAGCCGAAAGCGCCTTGGACGGCGATCAACTTACCCCCGTCCAAACGGGGCTTCAGCAAAGTGACCGGAGGCAATTTACGCCCGCAGCCTCCACCGATATTCAGATACTCCAGCGCCACGTCGTTCGATACTTTGACCTCCAGCGCATAATAATCCTCATCGAGCTGGATCTGTTGGCTCAGTTTCTCGCCGGATTTCCTCAGCCCAAATAATCCACCGACATTCAAGCCGACCTCGATCGGCCCCGGCATCGACACCGAAGTACAGGAGTCGAGCGCCGCGTGAACCTTCGATGCCCGTGCGGACAGCTCCGCTTGAATATCCGCGTCGGCGACCAAATGATCGAGGTGATCGAAAGGAATGCGCAAGGTATGGCGGCCGTCGACTTTGAGCTGGAGATCCTCGAGCGTCGCGCCCGCCAGAGGGGTTCCGAGCGCTCCGGAGACCTGGAGCTCGACGAGGAGCTCGTTTCTTTTTTCCGGATCATCCTCAAAGGTTCGGCCGGAAAATCGACCGAAAGTCTTCACGAGCGCGCGCGCCGTTTTGATGTCGATGTCACCCTCGAGCATGTGAAGTGTGCCCGGCCCGCCGGACGCATTGATCTCGATGGCCACGGTCTTGATCGCGATCGCATCGAGCACCGGCGCCAAGTCCGGCGCGGGAGTATCCGCCGGTGGTTTTTTTTCGCCCGGCGCAGGTGCCCATTTGGGCAACTGAGTGATCGGCTGCGGCCAAGCTTCGATGGGGATCGGCGGAACGTCGACCGGTTTCCCTTCGACGACCACGTCCTGCCATTCGGCACCGAGACAATCCCACCCCAACCAAAACCACCCGCGGTTGAAAAACTGCACGCGTCCTGCGGGCGTCACGCGCATATCGGTGGCCAGCGCACCGACCAAACCCTCTCCACCTGTCCTGAAGACCAGGTTGTTCTCGGCGTCGCGGGAAATTTCCTCGATGGTGACCACCTGCGACATTTTCAGGAGCGAGGCCTCGAAGTGTAATTTCGATTTTTCGTCCAGGTGAATTCGATCGAAGCCGATCAGCGGACCGAGGATGGTCATCTGTTTGCTCGGCGTGACCGACAACCTCCGCAAAAAAGCCTCTCGTTCACCGGGCTGTTTGTCGAAGCCCAGCACCGCGACCAGCGTCGTGCCGTTCGGTGCGCGAAAAGGGCCGATCGCCGCGGATTTTCCGGAGCCGCGTCCGTCGTCGAAGACTGCGGTCAGCTTGATCTCCACGACGTCGAAGAGCGCCAAAGCCTGTTCGAGCTCGCCGGGGCTCAAGTCGCGAAGAAATATGAGAGCCCTGTTCTCTGGGCCATCACGCGGTGCGCCGCGGCCCTGCGCACCTTTGGATTCGAAGGCCTCAATCGCGTCGAGCGCTGTCTCTGTCGCGGCTCCCGGCCCTGCGGCGATTGCAAGCGATGCAATGAGCTCGACACCAAAGACAGCCATTCCCGCACCCCACCGCGAGATTCGTATCTCGTGCTCGCCGGACTCGCAACTCGAGGACCGCGGTTGAATTGCGGCGAAGACAGCTCCGCGTTATAGCGAACGCGGGACGCAGGCGGCACGATGCGCCGTGTCCGGGTTGGGGAGGGTAAGTTGTTCATACCGACGCGGTTTCTTGCAGCAATTTCCGGTCTCGCTGTTTTCGTGGCCTGCAGCAGTCCAAAAGAATCACAAAAAAATCTCGATGAAGGCAGCACCGATCGCGGCATCTCGTCTGCGCGGACGAATGGTTGTGATGGTGCGGCCACCGAAAAGAACGGTGCTCGCCGAGTCGCGCTCCTGATCGGCGTCGGAAAATACATCAATCCGAAGATCACCACGCTGAAGGGTCCGGCGAACGACATCGACTCCATCTATAAATTGCTCACCGGAAAAGACGGTTATGAGTTCCCGAAAGAGAACGTCTGCGTCGTCTTGGACGAACAGGCGACGTACGCGAATGTGCACGCCGCCTTCGATAAGCTGGCTGCGCGCGTAAAAGGTCCGACCGATCAAGTCCTCATCTTCTATTCCGGCCATGGTTCGCAGTCCTACGACTCGAACGGCGACGAGCCGGACAACTATGACGAAACTCTGGTGCTGCACGATTCGCGCACCGGCAACGTCACCGACTTCCTCGACGACGAGCTGGCCGCCCATCTCGATAAAATCCACGCGATCACCCCGAACGTGGTCACCATCTTCGACTCTTGTAACTCCGGGACAGTCACCCGTGGTGACGGCGATGACGAAGCGGTCTCTCGTTGGGTCGAACCACTCGAACAAGCAAGGATGGCGCCCGATCAAGTTGCGGACGCGACGGATGAACGATCGAGCGGCGATCAGGGCGAAGCCTGGACACCTTTTTATGCAGGATTGGTGCAGCTCTCGGGTGCAATCGACGGAACCTCCGCGCTCGAACCGAGAAAGGGTGGAAATGGATACTTCACCGCGGCGTTGATCAGCGCGCTCACCGAAGTCTCATCTTCACCGAAGACATGGAGTCAGATCGCGCTTCAAGTGAACCAGTCCGTGGAGATGGTCTCCAAAAAACAACAGATCCCGCGCTTTCAGGGTGCGCTCGACAAAGTTGTCTTCGAGGTCCGCGAACGGACCATGCCGCAGACTTGGGAGATCGACAAAATCGACGGCGAGACAGCGCACCTCGTCGGTTTGCCCACGCCCGGCCTTGGCTCGAATGCGCGTATGTTGATCTATCCGGCTGCTGCGAGCCGCGACGATGTCCGAAATCCCGCGAAGGCGAAGGCCGAGCTGATCGTCTCCAAAGTCGAGGGCCTCACGGCCGAAGGTAAGCTCACCAATGTTACTTCGACGCCGGCGCTCGGCGATCGCGGGGTGATGGTTTTGGCCAGCCGTGACGTCCAAAAAGTGAAGTTTCGGATCAAAAACAGCGAGCTTGCGGCCAACCTGAAAGCTGCGCTCGCGGCGAATCCCGTCGCAGGAGCGATGCTCGAGGTGGTCAACGGGGGAGCCGACTTCGAGCTGGCCGAGGGGACAGGTGGTACGACAGTACTTCGCGGTTCGGATGGAAATATTCGCAACTCATTTTCCTCGAAGGGCGACACCTTGGTGAAAGATGTGGTCCAGGCATTGGAGAATCATGCGCGTCAGGTGGCGTTGCTCGCCTTGCGCGGCGAGACGGGCGGAGACTTCGAAAACGACGTCAGCTTGGGCGTCGAGTTCCGCAAACCGGCGAAACAACCGAATTGCGCGCGCAAAGGTTGGAGCGGCGATACCGGCAAGGAAGAGAAATTCTCCGCCTGCAACGATATTGAAATTTGGGTGAAGAACAACTCCGCTGTGAAGCTGCATGTCGGCGGGCTCGGCCTCTTCAGCGACGGCAACTATCAAGGTTTTCCGGGTGAAAATAATATCGAGCTTCCCGCGGGCGCCGAGTCGCGCATCGACGGAATCCGCACCACGCCGCCGTACGACGTGGTGGAGCACATCCTGATCTTTGGGACACGAGACGACAACATCGTGAAGTGGGGCCTGGTCGCGAGCGGAGAGGGGACGAAGGGCCCGGGAGATTCGTCGCTCCAGACGGTCATGCTCGACTATATGGCCGGCGAAAAGTCCGCTATGGCGCCGAAAGCGTCGTCGCGCTCCACTTGGACCTCCTCGCACCGATCCTTTCGCGTCGTTCCGAACGCCCAATATTCTCAGACGAACAAAAAAGGTGAGTCTGTCAACAAAGAGACGACGATCAGCAATTTCGAAATCGCGCCCTATATGCCGGCGGATCCGAACACTGCGTTGGCGAAGGTCCTGAAACAAGCGAACGACTTGGCGAAGGCGGCGCCCAAAGACGGCATCCCTTATAAACAACACGCCTGGCGGCAAAACACCGACAAAGCAAACTTGAAAAAAGGTATCGATTGTTCGCGCGCCATTTGGTTCGCGTTCACGCGCCCCAAGCTCAAATTCAACGATAAAGGCGAGTACCTCGATACCAGTCGGATGTTCGGAAAAAATTCTCCCATGGCGCAACAGTTCGATCGCTGCGACAGCCATTCGCAGCTGCGGACGGGAGATATTTTGGTCTATCGCGGTAAAAGCTCGAAGGGGCTTTTAGTCGGCCACACGGTGATGGTCATCGATCCCGCACAACGCATCGCTTGGGGCTCGCACGGCTGGGATAGCGCCCAAGAATACGACGGAAAAGCACCCGATACCGGCGTGGAATATCAACAGATCCGCAGCAACGACAGTTGGAACAGCTGGGATGTTCGCGGTGTAAAAAAAGTCGGCTGTTGGCGATATAAACAATTCGCGAAAGACTTCGAGCAACCGAGCGGCCGGCCCGGTAAGCCCGACGTCAACTGCGACGCCGCCAAATGCGCGCTCGAATAGTCGGCCGCACGACTTCGCTCGCGATCATCTTCACGACTGCGCTGATTCCGGCATCGGCGCAGGCGTGGATCTTTCACGAGCACGCCGCGATCATGACGCGCGCGATCCGGGAGCTGCCGCCGGAACAAAGAGCGAGCCTCGATCGCGCTTGGGCGGAGATCCGCGGCGACAAAACACTCTATCGACTCTGCACATCTTCAGAACCGATGTTGGAGATTCCGGGAGATGACGATTCGAAGTGGTGTCTCGGTCTTGGGGCGCTCCCGGCGCTGGCCGGCGATCACTCGTGTACTCCGGGCGACCTCGCCGATCTGGTGAGAAATGCCGCTTGGGTCGGCGATGCTTTGAAAAGTGCACAGGAGGCCGGCGACGACTTCCACCAAGCCGGCGGGAATATTCCCGCACGCGTCGACCGATTGATCGCCCACAATCTCGAGCTGCAGATCGACGACGTCGAATATCGAAGCCGCGCCTCCGCCGGTGAAGCCCACTTTCAAATTCCGCGGGTGAGTGAAGACCTCGGTCTCCACTTGAGCCGAGCGCTCAGCACCGGTGCGAAAGCGAACGCGGTCGCCAGTTACGCGAACTATCACGCCGCGGCGATCAGCCTTGCGGGACGTTTGTCGCAAAAGCCGGAGCTGCGCACGCCGCAAAATTTATGGGCGATACTCTTGATCGAATCGTTCGCGATCCATTTTCTCGAAGACTCATTTTCCGCGGGTCACGTCGTCGGCGCCTGGGGTGAGCTGGCGCAGCGCAAAGGAACTCACGATTATTATTCCGAACACGGAATGAGCGGACAATTATGGGGTGACAATTCTTTTTATTACGCTCACGGCGACGCCTTTCTCGCCGAAGAGGATGAGTATCGTTCGAGCCGCGCGGTCAAATTGAGCCTGGGCCAGGTCCTGGAAGTATTGGAGCTTGGCCCCGCCGGCGACGTGATGGATCGCCGTCCTTGGTATCCAGACGCGGACGTCTGCACGAGCAACAGCGTCCTGCTCGGCCTCGATGGTCTGGCGGAGTCGGAGCACCTGCACGAGGTGCTGCAATTGACGTTGAAACCCACCACGGAAACTCCGCGCTTTTCTCCGTTCAACGGCGAGGTCGGCGCCTTTCTCGCGGCGACGCTGGAAGGCGACGCAGACTATTCCACTTCGATCCATGGCTCGATGCGCGGAATCATCGGAGTGGGTGCCGGCCTCGCGCTCGAAGGTGTCACTTCGCGCTCGCACGATATGTACTATTCGCTGATGTTGCTCGGAGCCGCTCTCGGTGGAACCGAACAAGAAGGTCCTTCGATCGGTTTCGGCGCGAATCTCCATATTCCCTGGGCGTTCATTCCCGGGGACGGCGCGCTTTGGGGGCCGCTCGCGCTGATGGATATCGTCCACGAGCCTTTCGTCCGTTCCGCAGCCGGTCCTTGGCAGCTCCAGCGAAAAATAGTCCTGACCCAAGAGATCATGTTTCAATTTTCGCTGCTGCGATCGATCGAGCTCCTCTACTATCCCGATCACCACACTGCGGCGGGAAAGAGCCGGCGTCTCGAGCTGTCGACGCCGGTGTTCACTTTTCAGATCGCCCGCGCATATTCCGCTCCGATGAGCAGTGGATTTCGTGCCGAGCTCGGTGTCCGTTATATTCACCTCTCCACCCCCGGTGAGCTCGAAGAGCACTCTTTCGGGGTGACGCTCGGCATCGCAGCCGAGACGCGCGTGTACCCATGAAACGCGCCGTACTCATGCTCACTCTGGTCTCTTGTGCGAGTCCAAAAACATGGGCCCCGCTGGATATCCCGAAATTTGAGCCGCCCGCGACGACCGGTACCCGCGTCGGCATCGCCGCAGTCGACGTTACACCTCCGCCCGGCCTGCGCCTCGCCGGCCACGACGGCGCACAACGTTCGCGCGGTTTACGCACCCGACTCACCTGCCGCGCGTTCGTCCTCGACGACGGAAAAGATATTTGGGCATTGGTCCCCTGCGATCTGTGGGGCGTATCGCGCACACTGTCCGAAGCCGTGGTCACCCGCCTGCAAAAGGCGAACGTCCCCATCGGCGGCGAGCGAATATTATTTTTCGGAAACCGAGCACCGTCCACGCCGGCCCATTTCTTCGAGACCGCGCCGGCCGCACACGCGAGGCTCACCGAGGATTTCGATCTCGAGGTAGTCGAGTGGTTGGCGGATCGGATCTCCGCTGCGCTGATCGAAGCCTATTTCGAGCGGATCCCGGCCATCCTTCGCTGGGGCGGTCGAGAGCTCTACGGAATATTCGAAACTCCGGCAACTGTCCCTGCGGACATTTCTGACTCCGTCCGTGCCCGCCTGGATGCGAAGCGGCCGTTGAGCGCCAAATCTTTCGAGCGCGAGAATACTCCGGGTGAGCTGTTGGTCTCCGGCGATCTCTCGGTGCTGCGCATCGATCGTCCCGGGGATCCGGGCCGCCCGCGTCCTCTGCCCATGGCGCTCTTGGCGATCTATCCGCTCCCGGTCCTCGGCGGTCCGACGGATATGTACGACGCCGATTTTTCCGGACAACTATCTCGCGCGCTCGCGGCGCAGCTCGCGCACCGATGGCGGGAAGAATGTCTGATCCTCGCCGGAAAAAGCTCCACCCGAACCGCCACGGTGGTCGAAGAGGCTTCGCTCGCACGTGACGTGGGAACGACGGTGACCACTCCGCGCGAGATCATCATCAGCGGACGCGGCTCGACTTGCGGTCGGGATCCGCAGATCGCCGTCGGCCTGTTGAGCGCAGCGGCTGCGGATTTGAAGCTCTCAGCTCAAGTCGATCGACCGACCGCGGTGCACGACATTTCCGCGGCGATCCTCGAGACGATGGACGACGCGTTGGAGAGCCCAGTGGTCGAAACGGTCAACGGCAAATATTCCGAATATCCGCTCGACGCGACTCGGGCCGCAGAGGTCGCTTGGCTCCAGATCGGTGAGCGCAGCCTGGCGGTCTCCCCCGGAGAGCTCACGTCGCTCGCCGGCCTTCGCCTTCAGGCTGCCTTGAAAGGCGCGACCGCGGTGCAGAGCGGCTCTGTGGTCGATACGGTGGACGAAAACTCACCCGACTATCCGGCGGTCGAAAAACAACTGTCTTGTCTTCAGGCAGGCAACTGTCCTGAAGGACGGTGGGAAAAATTTTCCCCGCGCATCGTGTCAGGGAAGAGACGAGAGCTGCTTCCGCTCGATCCCGAAGTGATTCACGACTCCTTCAACGAGCGACTCCCGGTTACGCTGACCGATCGAAATACTTGGGAGATGCGCTGGTGGGGCCCGGAGCCCGGATTTTTGCGCTCCTATCACCGCCTCCACGTGCGCGTGTTCTCGCTCGGCGAGAAGGCGGTGCAGGTCGCCGACGATTTCAACGGCGCCATCACCATCAAGTATCTCGACGAAACTCACGGCCGCGTGCACCGCTGGAGCGTGGAGTGGACAGCGCCGGCCGAGGTGGCCTGCGGGCCACATGTCTTCGAGATACAGGGACACGAACATTTGCGTTCGTCGGTCTTCAATCCTTGCGATCGCAATAAATGATCTCGAGCGGAGGGCTCGCCATGAAATATTTACTGTTCTTCGCCGCGATGTTGCTGCCCGTGCAGGCCTCTGCTGAAGAAACGACCTGTCCCTCGCGGGAGCTGGTGTTGCCTCCGATCGCGACGCTCCCGGACAACTTCTTCGAGCTGCTCTCGACCTTCTGCGCGGCGCCGACCGGCGAGCACAAAGCGCGCTGCGAACGTCTGACGAACGGTGAGCTGACTGGCCTCGAGGACACTGACCTCCACGTCCTGCGCGACTGGATCGCGCATCGCGGGAAATTGGCGGCGCTCGTCGAGCGGAGGAAGGACATCATCACCGGTTCGATCTTGCTTCCCGCGCTGACGAACGGAGGAATGTCGCTGGCCAAAGGTTTTGGCGACTTCGTCACGAAACGCGCCGAAGAAGAAGCGAGCGCCTTTTTGCAGCAAGAGATGACGGACCGGGTTTGCGGCGCTCCCGAGCTTCGATGCGCTTTTCCGCGTCTCTGCGATCTCATGACCAAAAACGAGCTCCGCGTCGGCCTGGGTGGTATGGCGCAGGCGCTGCGCAAAGCGGGTGAGCTCGATATTCACCATTTGCCCGACTATATGTTGGCCAAGGCGATGACTGCACCGGGCGTCGACCAGTCCGTGAAATCTGCAGCGCCGATGTTGCGTCTACTGTGGGCGACGGTGCTCGCCGCTCAACAGGGACGACAGCCGCTGGCGGTGATCGCCGCGTTGACAGAAGTCAAAGATGAAGCGCTGTGTGGTGGAGCTTGTCCGAAAGAGCTCGCCACACTGCGGATCGCGGCCCACCTCATTTCGACCATTTCGCGGCTCGACGGCCTGGATCGCGACAGCGGCCAAGAGAATATCGGCATGTTGACGGTGGTGCTCGGCCTCCTCTTGGAGAGCGGAGCAAAAGAAGGACTGCCGCAGATCAGATTCGATCGAGAGAGTATCAAGAAGCTGGTTCCGGTGGTGACGAAAATATTCCCTCTTGTCCTCAAGGCCAGTGAGGAAATTCAAGCGAGCGCGGAGCTCGCTCGCGCGGCCGATCCCAAACTATCCGAGCTGCGCGCGCCTTCACCGCTGCTCTCCGCCGCATTGATCTGGCAGATGACCTCCGCCGCGCGGGAGCTGCTCGAGCAACCCTCGGCCATTCATGGCTGTAGCGGCGATTGTCTGGTGACCGCGAAAGCCGCGTTCACCAAAGTCGAGCTCGGTGCGGAAGCGCTCACCCAGATTTCACCGAATGATCCGGCGAGTATCTTCTGGGCGCTCTCCTCTTTATTGTCGCGCCTCGACCTGGGCAAAAACTCGAAAACTGCCCTGAGCGCCTCTGCCTTGCGCGCGGGTGCGGTGATCGTCGAATTGGCACGCGCAGATTCCAGCGACGGCGTGGTGCGCGCCTTGGAAGCGGCCAGCGCGCCCGTAGGAAGTTATCGCGCGAAATATCAGCGACCCACATTTGCGATCAATGCATTCGTCGGTGGACACGTCGGCGCGGAGTTTCTCGTGTCCTCCGAAGCGGACTCTTCCAGCACGGTGGGGGCGTTCGTGCCGATCGGCGTCCACGTCTCTTGGCCCGCCTTAGACCAACATTTCGGGCTCATGGCCGCTGTCGCTGATTTGGGAGCTTTCGCGAATGTTCGCCTCGGGGACGACGAGCAAACTTCGGTGACCCCGGAGCCGCGGCCGCTGCAAATATTTACTCCCGGCCTCTATTTCGTTTGGGGAATGTTCGGGAGCCCGTTCGCGCTCGGTTTGGGTGCATCGATCACTCCGGAGGCGCGCGAGGTCGTCGAGGGTGGCAGCAGTGACGTCGTTCGTCCGATCGCGATTCGCGCCGGAGGATTTCTGGCAGTGGACGTGACCATTGTACCCTTCTAAGCCGGCTCGTGATAATTCCGTTTCAGCGCGCAATATGAGGTCGTCGCGAATTTATTTGTGCCTGGCGCTCGCATATTTCGCTGTGCCGTGCTCCGCGCCGGCGCAGCCGCGTCCGATGATTCTCTCCCGGCCGATCAGCGGCAAATTGTGGAAGCCGGCGGAGACTTTGATCGTCGCGCGCGGCACAGGCCAGGCGCAGCTCGGAATCAGCGCTCCCGCCGACGAATCACCGGCGCGCGGGCCGAACGCCATCTCTCTTTTGGGCGGGAGAATTCTCGTCGTCGACGGTGAAAATAAACGAGCGGTGCGTTTCATGAGCTCGAGCGCACGGACGATCATCCCCATGAAACACGCGCGAACGGTGACCGACATAGTCTCCTTGGGCGATGCTGTGGTGGCTTTCGATGCTTCGCGGGGGCGAATGACTTTGGTGCAGGAATCCGGGCGCGCCGAAGATATTGCCGGTGCACGGATCGAAAAATTCCAGGGCATCGAAGCGATTTCGGCGAACGAGCTGGTTGTCCGCTCGGCCACCAAATCATTCCGCTACAAAATCGACGAAGAAGAAGATCTCAGTGTGCCGCGCGCGGTCGGTGTCAAACGTACGCGCCGAATCGTTCGAGCGCCGACGGAAGAAAAGAACGTGCGCGGCGTGAAGATCCGCGGCGAAAAGTCGATCACCACCTATCGCTCCGGCGGAGCCACCAAGCTCGCGGTTTTGTCGAAAGGCGACGACCCAAAGATCGAAAGTTCAGTGGAGCTCTCGCCGCCGATCCCCGGTGAGCTGGTCTCGGTCACCCAACTCGGAAGTGATACGAAAAATCGCATCTATGTCCGTCTGGAAATATTAGAGTCGAAGTCTCCACTGAAAGTACGAAAATTCATCCGCGTCTTGGACTCGAAGCTCGCCACGCTCGATGACATCGAGATTCCTGTCGCCGGCGTCATTGTCCCCGAGAAAGATATCGCCATCGGTGAAGACGGGACGATCGCCATCCTCGTACCCACGGCGGACCGCACCACCGTCGTACGGCTGAGCCCTCCATGAAGCGGATGAGTATCATTATCTTGGGAGTCTTCTTGCTCCCTCATCGAGCGGGAGCGGAGCCGTTGCCGCGCGCGAAAATATTGGCGCGTGCGGAGCTGCTCACGCGGCTGCCGTGGAAAATGAGCCCGACCAATATGGTGTGTCAGGGCGTGACCAGCTACGAGAGCGACTTCGAGCCCGGCCCGCAGGTGGGTATGGCTTACAAATGGGGCGGCTTCGATACCGAAGATAGTTTCCTCGCGCGCCTCCAAGAAGGTAAAGCGGCCGGTTCTCATTCGACACACAGCGCGAACGCGCTCCCCTGCGCGACCGGAGTCGATTGTTCCGGCTTCGTCAGTTTGGTTTGGGGCCTCGGCCAAAAAGAATCGACCAGCTCTCTCGGCAAGGTGGCGCAGGCGATCGATTTCGACGAGCTCCGTCCCGGCGATGTCCTCAATAAGAAGGGCTCACACGTCGTCTTGTGGGTCGGAAAAAGAGACGACGGCGGACCGGTATTTTACGAAGCTTCCGGGCCCGCAGGAAAAGTTCGGCTCAATAGTACGGGATCCTGGTCCTATCTCGACGGTTACGAAGCGATGCGGTTCAAAGCCGTGCAGACCGCCGATGATTGTGTCGGCTCCACCAAAACCCCGATCGTGATTCCGAGGTTTCCGTTCAAAGACGAACGCACCATGTATCTCTCCTGCAGCGACGTCTTCGATGAGTACAACTGCAAAGCGGGCACTCTGGAGACGGGCCGCGAATATATCTATTCCTTCGAGCTTCCTCGGAGCGGCGAGATCAATGTCCAAGTCGAGGCTCCTGAAGGTGTCGACATCGACGTGCACATCTTGACCGCGCTCTCCAGTGACGCCTGCGTGGCGCGCGCGGATGCCCGCCTGAAAAAGAGATTCCAGGCCGGCAAATATTTTCTGGTCGCAGATACTTGGACGAACCATTCCTCGATCGAACAGGAGGGCGCCTTCACGCTCAATTTCGACGTCAACCTCGACGGGAATACCGAGAGCTCCGCGGTCACCGCTGTCGACGCCGCGCAACCTGAGACACCGGTCGCTGCGCCGCAGACCACGGACGAGGTCACGTGTTCTTGCGGACAGGTGAAATCCGGCGGCGAATCGCGGTTCTTGTGGGGCGCGCTCGCCGGGCTCGTCTTGCTCCGTAGGCGTAGGAGATAAAAATGGATGGGTTTCGCACGCCGTTCTTTGTCTTCGCGCTGCTCGCGTTTTTTCTCGCGGTCTTGACCGAAGGTGCGTCCTATTTCGGATCTCCGCCGAAACCGAGCCGCTCTGCGTTGGTGGCCGCGATCGCTGCGAACGAGGAAATCGAGGAAGACGACCGCGCGGATCGTCTCGAGGAGCTCCTCACCTCGAGCAACGAAAATAAGCCAGCGCCCGGTCTGGGAATACCGGCGATCGCGCTCTTCGACATGTTGGTCTTGGTGACCATTTCCTTGATCGGACTGAGCCTCTTATTGGCCGGCCGGATCCATGGACGTATTCAAGGGGTGATCACGCTGATCACCGCGATCCTGGTCGCGCTCGGTTCGATCGTGGTGATCTTTGCATCGCTCGGTTTGGTGCTGACGATGATCGGTCTCTTGATGGCCGTACCCTTCGGCCCGCTGGCCTATATGGCCGTCTGGGGATTTTTCGATACCGGTACAGCTGCGGCGCTCCTTTCGATGTCGATGTTCTTGAAGGTTGCGTGTTGTGTGCTCTTGGTGCTGGCGCAGCTTCGTTTCATCACCAATAAAGGTCTCGTACTGATCCTGCTGACCTCCCTCGTGGTGAATTTTCTGATCAGTTTTCTTCACGGATTTCCGCCGGGATTATTGGTCAGCATTACGGACGCCGTCGGAGCGATCATCGTGGGGATCATCGCGTTGATTTGGGCTTTGGTATTGGGCATCGGTTCGATACTTCCGATCATCAAAGCCTTCCAGGTCGCACCCACTCAGGAATAAATAAGTGCCGAATCTCCAGATCGTTCCGCTCACGGAAACTATCAAGCTCTCCAGAAATCAGGGTGATGCCGTCTTTACGCTGACGAATTCGGATCCGCGCGCGATGAGCTGGAACTTGTCGGCGCGTTCGAAGGATCCCGCGGTCGAAGAATGGCTACAATTGAAGGGAGCGATCGCAAGAACGATCCCCTCCGGTGGAGTGGAGCAGGTCGCCGTCGCCATCGCTCCACCGGCGAACGCGCCCTTCGGAACTTATTCTTTCTGGCTGCGGGCGGCCTGGGTCGAAAATCCGGACGAGAATTGGCAAGACAGTCAGTCGGTCAAATTCGAGCTCGTAGACCTCAAGCCGCCGCCACCGAATTATAAGTTGCTCATCGGTATTGCGGCCGCCGTGGTGGCTCTCGTCGTCGCTGTGGTGATCTGGATAGTCACGCCGCCGGGCAAGGCCAGGGTCCACGAAGCGTGCTCGACGAATACTTTGTGCCAGGATCATTTGGAGTGTGTCCCCCAGGGCACCTACTCGACGTGCCTCCTGCGGCTCGGAGAAGATTGCTCGGACGGCGTAGAATGCGCGTCGCTCTCCTGCATCGGCGAGACCTGCGTGCTTCCAGAGCTCGGCTTCGGATGCCGGACGAGCTGCGCCGAAGGCCTGGACTGCATACAGAGTGTCTGCCAAGCCCCTGTGCAGGCCGACCCAAACGCTGTCGCCGTCCGTGAGCTTTGGGTCGCCATTCCGGAGTCCCCGGATCCAAGCTGCAACTTAGACTATGACTTTCAGCCGCCCGGGATCCGCAGCATCTATTGTCGTCTGATCCAAAAATTGAGCTACGCAGTCTTCGCTGCGCGTCTCTCTATGCCGATCTATCTAAACCGGGCAAAAGACGCACCGCTGCGTCTAGGGGAGCGACAATTCGGGCGATATAATCCAGAGTTCGTTACTTGGCTGGTGCAAAATGGTGTTCCCGGCGCCGCAGATCCCGCGATCCGCGCGGTATCGCAGCCGATGTACGACCGGTATCTTCGAGTCGCGGCGCGCCTGTTTTATTATTCCAAGCGGATGATCGACGAGTCCGGCCGCCGGGACCGTTTCCTTCGGGCGTTCAACGAGCTTTTGGTCAATCCGCACTCGCCTTCTGCGCAACAAGACCTTCGATATTTCGATCTCATCCCGCAGGAGATGTATGAAGAGCCGATCGCCCGAATTTGTGGAATTGCGATGTTGTTCTGGATCCGCCGAGCCGTCGACGGCACCGAGCCGCAATTCTATGAAGGTATCCAAAAGGTGTTGCGAACCTATGATGCCGACTGGTTGAGGCAGGCCGAAAATACACCCGTGACGGGCCTCCGAGGCTACGCCCGCACCTGGTTCCCAGTACAGTAACTATTAAAGGATCTGGCCGAGGACCCATGCGTGTGAATTTTATTGGTGGGTGGTCAAAAGCTCGGGCAATTGTTCGCCACCGAAAAGATCGGACCGAAGCTCCGAAAGGAGGGTTGGGTTGCCCTTGCGCGGCCGAGCAAAAAACCACCGGTTCCTTTCGGTGTTTCGGTCCGATCTTTTCGGTGGCTAATCATCGATCGCTGAAGCGAACACGCAGGCCGAGTAAGAAAGCCCCAACCGCTGCGAAGTCTACTTGAGCTCGACGCGGCAACGCTCCGTCGCGGGATCGGGGACGAGACACTTCAAGGTGACGCTGGCCGCCGGACTGGTAATAAACGATTTGCTGAGCTTCTTCTTTTCCATTTTACCGGCCGGCGCCCGCACGCCTTCCGGCAGCGAGAGCTCGTTCAGCGGTTGCAGCGTCAGCTCGACTTCGGAGCGGTCCGTGTGCTGCAGGGAAAGGATGCGGTTTTTGTCACCGGGAAGTATCTTGAGGATACAAGTCGCGCCGATCGACATGACGGTTGGACATTCTTTGGACCCTTCAATACGGCTCGGCTCGAGTGGCTTGCAGAACAGCTCGGCGGCCGCGAGCATCAGCTCATTGGGTTTTGGTGCCTCACTGTTCTGTTCTTCCTTGGTGGCGCCATAAACCACGAAGGCGATGAACGCGATCACCAGCACCGCCACGATGACGATCAATACTTTCGCACCCTTCATCGCTGCCTACCGAAAAATAATTTCATAAGTCACGTACGCCGGCTTCTGCATTTCGATCACTTTTTCGATCACTTCTTTATCCTTCAAAACCCCTTCGGGTGTGGTGACGAAAAAATGAAAAGGACGCGCCGCACGTCCCGCATCGGGCGGCTCTTCGCTGACGACGAAGCCCGGTACGCCCGTCGCGATTTCGAGCGACTCGGTCACCGCCCAAGCGGTGCCGCGCCATTTCCACAACTCGACCGCGCGCGCCACAAAAGTACGAATATTCGCCGAGCGGCGGAGCAGGAGCTCATCGAGGCCCAACCAATATCCGAGCATCGGTAAAAGATCTGCGCGCGTGCGCTGCGGATCGAAATACATCTCGAGCTTGCTCATCAGCTCTTCGGATGGCTCGTGAAGGTGCTCCATCACCTCGAGCAAACCGTACATCGGCGATCCATCCCGGACCGCTCGCTGCAGAATCTCCGGGAGGAGGGCGGTGAGGTCAGCTTGCTTCATCTTCGGATACGACCGTGAGCTCGTGTGGCCCGGAGCAGATGAGTGAGCTGGGAGGAATCATCACGCGTTCAGTAAATGTACTGAGCGAAGCGGGCTCGAATTTTGTCGCAAGCTCCCGCGCGGAAAAAATCCCCTGTTCCATTCCCGCCAGCGCAATTTTCCCGTCGGAGCTCAACGACCGAATTCGATGAAATAGTCTCTCGCGGTTACGCATCGGTAGGCCGCTGCTCGGTTCGGAGACAACCCATGCGGGATCGGCCGCGCGCGGATCCAAACGTAATACTCCGGCTTCATGTGTCCCTGCGAGCACGAAGGTTTTATTGTCCGCTTCCAAAAAGGTGATCGCGAAACAAGAGCCGCCGGTCCAACCTTTCCCATAACGAACCCATCCGTCGGGAGAAACATCGCCCGCGCCGGTCAGCTCCCAACGCCAACAACCTTTGCCCGGATCGCCGCCGCCTTGCGCAGCAGCCGCCGCCCATAAAAAGGAGCGCTGCTGATCATATTGAACCTCGAGCACGCGCACGTCTTCTTTCGCGAGACCGACCAATTTATAGGTGCCGGGCTCTCCCCGATTCACCGAAAGATAAACGCCCGCCGAACCTTTGGCTGCGAGCGCGACTTTCACCGCGCCGCGTTCGCCGGCGGCGACGGCCACCGAATAAAAACCTCGCTCCGGATTTGCCGGGTCGACCAAGACTTGAAGCGGCGCACCGTTCGGCAACGAGAGATCGAAGAGGCCGACATCGGTGGCCATCAACAATACCGGAACAGTATCTCGAATCATCCAACACAAAGAATTTACGCGCCGGAGAGTATGGGTTGATTTTTCCCAATTTTCACCGGCGTCGAAGGACCAGAATATTTTCGACTGATCTTCTTGTTCGAGCCCGATCGCGACGGCCAAAAAACCGGCGCGATCCGGATGCGTGGCGATCGCTTGAATTTCCTTGCCGGGGAGATCGATCAACGGCTCCCAGCTCTTCGCACTGTTCATCGAGCGAAAAACTGTTCTCCCAGAACCGGCGAACCATAGTCCCGGCTGAGTACGCGCTGCTTCGACGACGGTACAATTTTCCGGTGCACGGTCGAGCACTAATTGTAGCTCGTCGGCATATTTTACGCCGGGCTCATTCAATAAAAGATCATAGACATCGGAATTTCGCAGCGGTTGACCGAAACCCCAGCCGAGCGGCCGCAATTTCGTGGGGAGAGGATTGATGGTCATATGCAGCCGCTCGAGCAAGCGGCGCTTCACCGACTCCGTATCTTCACCGCGGTGCACCACCACGCGCGCTTTGACGGTCACCGGTTTATAACGCGCCCACTTCACGTGGCAGAGCGTTCCGATCGGGCGGCGACGATCGAGCTCTCGTTGCAGTCGGGAACGCCGCTCTTCGTCCTGTTCTCGGAGCAAACGTTCGAGCGGGACCTCGACCACCGGCGTCGGCGGATCGGTCTCGGTCATCGCGGGCACGACCAATACTTCCACCGTGCCCAAAGGCGCGTGTTTCCAAACCTGAGCCGCCGCGTAAGCGCGTGCGCGAGCCACATCGCGCGACGTGGTCAACGCGAGCTGCTCGAAGTCGAGCGCCGTGACCGCACGTTCCAAGGAACGCAACTCGATCGGACCGCGCGTGAGCGCATTCTCCAAGCTCTCTGCGGCGTGCCCTCCCGACGCGGTGCTGATATTCGAGACACTCACCGTCATCGCGCGCGGTAGCGCCAGCGAGCTATCGACGCGATTCAATGCGCCCACGGGTAAATTACCCGCGGCACCACCGCCCCAAAAATACCAAGCGCGAATTTCGCGGCCCTTGGGCGGGACCGAGCCGAGAGGAGTGGGCTCGTCGGCCAATAAGCCGTCGCGAGTTGCCAGGCGCGCTGCGGGAGGGAAAGTGACGGTGCCGGTAATTCGATCGACGACGAAGACATAGTTGTCTTTGGGATCGGCGTTGAAATTTTCGATCTCTCGCCAAATCCTAAATATTTTATTATCCGCCGTCCGCGCCGGCGCCCGCTGATCGATCTCCTCTTCGGTCGCTTCCACGCCGATGACCACGGTCAACGCGTCATCACTTTTGGCGACGATCGGAGTTTTGCGCAATTTCACGAAATGGCCGGGCAGTCCGGTCCCCCAACCCACAAAATCGCCGTTCACAAATTCCGCGGAGTGCGCGGTCACGTCCACGGTCTTTTCGCCTGGTGAAATGCTGACTGAACGCGACGTGGTGAAGGAGGTCTTTTTCCCGCTGCTTCCTTGGGTGGAGACGCGTGTGCCTTCCGGAACTTCGACCGGACGATCGCTCACGTCGCTGAGCTCGAATCGCAAAGTTGTCAGCGCGGCGGTCGGCGCTTTGATATTCACGCTGATCAATCGCAGCAGCTCGACGTAAACCTTCTCGGGCAGACGATTGAGGCGATAGATCATCGTCTCCGTGACGTGCGCAAAAGCCTCGAGTAAGGCGATACCGGGGTCGTGCGGTGAAAGATCGGTCCAGTCGGGGCAACGGAGCGCGATGCGGTCTTTCGCGGAAGAGACGAGATCGTGAAAGCCGCGATCGTCGAGGTTTGGCGGAACGAGTGCCATTATCGCTCTCCAGTGAGTTGGACGGGTAATTGGAGGGTGTCGGTGCGCTGTGTGGCGCGGACTCGATAATTCAAGACGATATTCAGAAAGTCGGCCTGATCCGGGTGCGGTCCGGCGTCGATGTCGATGATCTCCACGCGCTGCTCCCACCGCATGATCGCACGGCGAACATAGTGGATCGCGAGTCCCGCGGTGGTTCCGTCGTTCGGTGAAAAAACCAAACGGTGCAGGTCGCAGCCGTACTCGGGTCGCATCACGCGCTCACCTGGCCGAGTGGACAGGAGGAGCAAGAGTGCTTGGCGGATACAGTCGCGGTCCTCGACCAGCTCCAGCCGGCCCCGCGGATCGGTGGCGAAGCCCGGCTCTTCCGCATCGAGGTCGGGGTGATTGAACAAGAGGGCTCGGTGGCGAGGAATACTCACGTGTTCGCCTCGACGAATTGTTGTCCCGAACGCGCAACTTTGTAGTCGACCGCGTTCGGAGGAGTTCCGTCGGTATATCCGACCAAGTTATTCATGACGACGGGAATTCCGCGGATTTTCACGAAAGCCGAATATCCGCTCCGCGCCTTGAGGGTGGAGGTACACATTTTGATAGTTGGGCCCTGATTGGTGCAGGCGGCGATCGGCCTGTTTTCCGGGTTCGGCGCGATGAGGATGCGGCGCCCCATGATGGTGACGAAATTCTGGCTGGTCGTCAGGCTGACGATTCCCGTCTTATGGTCGCAATTGACGATCGCGTCTTCAGTCAAAAGGCGCATGATTCAGGTCCTCCGAAAATCGATATTATCGCCGGCGATGATGATCGGTTTGCCGGGTGCTTCGATCACTAATTCGACTTTGCTGTGAAGCTTCACCAGATTCGGGGAGAGCTCGATATAACTTCCCTTCGCATCCATCAGCCGCAGCGACTTCGACTCATCGTCGAGGATGAGGCGGTGGCCTTCGCTGGTCGCCAGCGTACTGCGCATGACGCGTTGGCCCACGACGCCGGATTCGGGCGGAGAGAGCTCGCCGAATAATCCGCCCAGCACCACGCCCTGCCCCGGATCGCCGCCCGGGCACAAAATCATCACGGAGTCGCCGACGTCGGGGACCATGATGAATCCTTTTCCGCGACCTGCCCCCGGGACCACCAGCGGCATCCAGTCCGTTTCGACGCCGCCATAACTCGGCAGCTCCGCGCGAACGCGGCCGAGGCCATCCGGGTCATCGACGTGCGTGACGATACCTTTGGTGAGAGATACGGCACCGATTTTTCGGCGGCGGGGTGGAGGCGCCGAATTCACTTCCGTGAGAAAGCCTAAATTCGAGTCGATAGTATGAGTCACCGAGGTGAGCACGAAACGCGTATTCAGCGGCGCGACACCTTCCACGTCGACCTGGCTTCCCGGCCTCAGCTCCGGATTCCCTTCGACGACGGCGCTCAACGTCGAACGTTTCGCCGTCGCACGATCGAGCTCGCCTTGCGCCACCAACGTCGCTTCTTCGTCGCTTTCGAAGATTTCGCCGAAGAGTGAATAGTCTGCGCCGACACCTTCGGCGAGTAATAGTTTCAGCTCGTCGGAGACATCGGCATTGCGCGGAGCGGTCGCGCGCCCGTGATATTCTTTTCCCTGGAGCGGCTCCCAACCTGCGGCCTGCACACTCTGGCGCGCGCCCGCATGATTGATCTCCACCTTCGCTTCGAGAATTTCTTCTCCCAGCGCCAGCGGGATCGCGGGGCCTTTTCCTTCCAAGGTCAGTATCTCCAGCCGATCCTCGTGGAGATTTACAAAAAGGCCGACCCGTTCGGTGCTCTCCACCAAGAGCTCCCAATCGGTCTGCCGGTGTTGCACCGAGATGCGCGAGCGAATTCCTGAAGCTTCATGCTCGACCGCCACGCCTAAATTGGAGACCAACTCCGTCGCCAAGTCTTCGGGCGTTATCTTGGTGAATACTTTGGCGCTCTGTTTTCTCCGCAGCTGATCGAGGAGATCATATCCGCGCACGCGGACCTCGCGGCTGCGTGCGGCGGAATAGTCATATTCCACTGCGGTGATTTCGCCCTCGAACAGCGCGCCCGGCCTGCCCTCGAGGTACACCGCCATTTGTGTCCCCGGAAACAGGTCGCTGGTCTCTTCCGCCAGAGGTTTGGGCGCATGAAACACCAGCTCGCATTGTGCAGGCGAGGAGAGCTCGCGGCGGATGCGTACGCTCGCCAGACAAGTCGCGGCCTCATTCGAGAGCGAAACTGAGCCCAGCTCCACCCGAACCCGCGATGCAGCACGAACCAGACTCATTTGTCCGCCTTCAGCGTCGAGGCGGGTGGAATATAGATAACTGTCCCCGAGGGCACCTGGAGCGGATCCTCCAAATTATTCGCCGAAGCGAGAATTCGCCACAGGTCGGCGACGCCGTAATACCGGTAAGAGAGCTCGTCGAGGCGTTCTCCGGCCGTGGTGGTCGCCGGGAGATCTTCTTCGGGAGGTGTGGTGTCGCCGCCGCCCATTGTTTCATGGAGCATCGCCGGTCCGTCGGTGACCGCCGGAATTTCCTCGATCATATCCAGCGGCAAACCTTCGGGCGTGAGCGCGGGTTCGACGCGCGGCTCGTCGACGCGCAAGAAGCGAAGCCGGATCCAGGAACGCTCTGGCGCGCCGTCCGCTTGGAATCTCTCCAACCGTTCGGCGACATCGGAGACGACACCCGGAATATTCCAAACCTTGCCCCAGATGAAACGCACCACCGGAGGTTTCAAGAGGCCCTGTGCGTCACGTGAATTTTCGGAGAGCTCCCAGATGGGATTGGTGAGCTCGCGAACATCGGTCGCGGCGATCGTCGAGCCGGCGAGAGCCACGTCGAATAAGAGGTCGAGCTGCATCTCCGTGCGCCCGCCGCCCGTGTAGAGCAGCGGATCGTCGCGCATGCCCGGACCGCTCAAATTGCCGGAGGTCGTCTGTCGCGGGCGAATTCCTGCTGAGCGCCGAATGAGGATGGTGTTCGGGTTCAGCAAACACATGATGCGTTCGCCGCTGTCCTCCAGAAGAAAAGCTACTCGTTCCATGAGTCGCCTCTCTGTTCACGGAGGAGGCTCGCTGCGCGCTCGCGGCACCGCAAAAGATCCGCGAGGCCCGGCTCGGAAACTTCCGCGCGCTCCATCAGCTCCGGCCAGTCTTCTTTGGCCCGATATTCCGCAGTCCGGCCGTCGGGGGCCTGGTGCTCGTGAGATCGGTCCGGCGTAATGCGGTATTCGGAAGCCGGCGGTTCCATACTGCGCCGTGTTTCGATCCGCGGCGCCGGTGTTTCGAGCTGCCGCGGGCGCCGTTCTTCGCGCACCGTCAATTTGAGGCCGCGCTGAGTTTCTGTCCGCGAGGACAGTGGGTGTCGAGCCGGGGCCTCGGCTTTCCGCGCCTCGCCCTGGAGCCGCGGCGAGGGCGCGGAAAACGGCTCGAAACGAGGCAGCTCCGTGCGCGACGGGCCCGGGTGTGATTCTGCCGGCTCACGCCGTCGCGCAGAGAATTCGGGAGTTTCCGGAAATACCGGCGCCGCCCGCTGCGGAAGAGCGACCGATGGTTCCGTCCTCCGCTGGGGGGCGGGAGCCGGAATCGATTCCTCGAATTTAGCGACCGAACGCTGCTCGAATATTTCCTGCTCCTCCGTCGCCGACGATTCACGCACAAACAAGCCGTCGATATTCCCAGGGAGCGGAAATTGGGGAGCGCGCGGGGTGGCGAAAAATGAAGAGGCCGCTAGAGCCGGCGGAGGCTCGTCGCGAGGCGCATACTTTTCGGTGCCGCCCGGTGGTGGTGGCTCGCTCTTTTGTTTTCGCGACGGAGCCGGCTCCCCGCGCGTCACCAGCCGTACCGCACGAATGCGGGGCGCCTCTGCGCGCTCGCTCCGTTTCGACGAGCTGTCCGTGGAGACAGTGAGCGCTCCTTGAGCGCGCTCGATGAGAACCCGCCGCTCCACGGTGCGCTCGACCGTGATCACCTCGCGCCCGCGCACCGGCGCTTCGGGCGGAGGCGGCAGGCTCTTGAAACCTTCCGACGCCGACCAAGAGCGAAACTGGACCTTCGCCTTTCGCACGCGCGCCAGCCAATGGGCAGGCGCCTGCGGATCGAAATAGAGATCGGCTTCGGGCTCCTCCTCCTCGGGAGGTGGTTCGAGGAGGAGGCGTTCGGACCAAGAACGAAATATCCGTCCAAGACTCTGGCGCAGGCCTTTTATGATCTCCGCCAGCCGCATTTTCTCATCCGCGGTTCAACGTCTCGTAAGTCAAAGTCAGCGACTCGATCGCCGCTTCCTTCGACAAAGTATCGAGCGGAGCTCCGCGCCATGATTTCGGCCAGGCGTTGATCAAGTCCCAGCGCAATACTTCTTGGACACCGTCGGCGTCGAGCATGACGATGGAGACGTTTTTTCGCTCCACGCGCCCAGCGACGGCCGTTAAAAACCAGGCCCACAGATCGGTCGAGAGCGTCAGTCCATATCTCAAAGTAATATCGCCGTAGGTCACGGGACCGGGCAGGCGGTGCACGACCTGATTTTGTCCGCCTTCGCGATAGTCGATGGCCGCGACGTCGATCGACATGCCGGAGCACTGCGTGAAGTGTCCCTCGGCGACGCCTTGGATCAAGAGTTTGAAATTATATGCGCGGTACGGGTCGACCCAAGCTCCGCCCGCCGGTGGTGTTGCAGTAGTTGTCTCGTCAGCCACGGCTCATCAGCCTCCCAAATTCTGAATTTCGGCGCCCGCTGCGGTTTGGCCGATGCGGAATATGATGAATTCGGCCGGCTTCACCGGCGCGAGCCCAATCACCGTGACGACCTGTCCGGCATCGATGACTTCTTGTGGGTTCGTCTCTTCGTCGCACTGGACGAAAAATGCTTGGTCCGCCGTGGCACCCATCAGTGCACCGGTGCTCCAGAGCCGCGTCAAAAATGCGGTAATGTCGCGGCGGATCCCTTTCCACAGCGACATATCATTCGGCTCGAAGACCACCCAGCGCGTGCCATTGGCGATCGACTCTTCGACCATATTGAACAAGCGGCGAACGTTGATGTAGCGCCACTCGCTCGCGCTGTCGGCCAGCGTGCGCGCACCCCAAATGCGGATACCTTCGCGCTGGAAAAAACGAATACAATTTACGCCCGCTTGATTGAGCTTTCCTTGTTCGTCCTTGGTCACGCGATAGGTGACGTTGAGCGCACCGCGGATCGGCTCGTTGGCCGGGGCTTTGTGGACCCCGCGCTGACTGTCCGTGCGGGCATATACTCCCGCGATATGGCCGGACGGGGGCGCGTCGATCTGTTCACCCTCTTCCGAGAGCGGATCGCGGATTTTGATCCAGGGAAAATAAAATGCACCGTGGCCGCGATCGGCTTGGCGCGGGCGCAGTCCTTTTTCTTTTTGACGGGGTGCACGCGGTGTCGGAGCGGCCGGATCATCGGCCGCCGGCGTGCGCGAGGGCGGAGGATCGTCCGTCGCCACCTCGATCAAATTATCGACATTTTCCACGTTGCGCGGAGAGTCGAGGATCGCCACGCGATCTTCGAGCCGCTCACAGTGGGTGAGTATCGCGTTGAAGTTCGCGGCGCCCGTATATCCAGGCGCGGCGACCATGGCGATCTCATCGATCGACTCGAACGCCGCCAGCCCGACGTCGACCGTGCGCGACCCGACATTTGCGACATAACAGCGACCGCCGCCGTTTTGGAAAAATCCGAATACGGCGAGCGCCAAATGCGTGCTCTTCCCGCCGTCGCGCCAAAACTCTTTCAAGAATTGGGTCCAATTATTAATGGCGATCGCTTCGCCGACATGAGCTTCAGCGTATGGCGCAACGCCGATGAAGCCCGCCGTGCTCGTGCCGACCGCTTCGATCGGTTTCGGGCCGGTGGATACCTCTTGGATGTAGATGCCGGGCGTAAGATAAGACATCGGTTGTTAGTCCTCCAGTGACTCGAGACGGATGATGAGCGGCTTCGAGGTCGATGCGCGCACGCGTCTAGTCGTTCCTTTGACGCGAACTATCAGCTCGACTTCCTCGCTGATCGGCGTCGCGCCGAATTCGAATTTTCCGGTGTGATCGGTCCTCGTTTTCGTCTTCGTCGCGGTGAGCTCGATCTCCGCGTCGGGGAGCGGAATATCCGACGGTCCCAGGATCACGCCTCCGAAGGTACGGAGCCGACCTGTCTTCAAGACCATCTCGGACATCACGCGTTTTGCGATGGGGACGACGCGTTCTTTACGAAGGGGCACGCGCATCGAGAAACACGGCCGCGGCGCGAGCTCGAACGCGCTCCATTCTGCGGAGCTCAACGGTCTGAGATCGACCTTGGTTTCCGGGCGCTCCATGGCCGCAAAGATCAAAGACTCGAGCAGCTCATGCTCGTCCTTTGGATCAGGTGCATTTGTGGTCACCAAGTATCTCAGCTCGACCTGATAAGGTGCGGGCTTCGAGCCGCTCGCCGGAGGAATTTCCGATATTTCTAATAAATAGAGGCCGACAGAGCTTTTATTTGCCGGAATCGACGGCGGCGCGAGAGACACGCTGACTGTTTCACCGACCACGCTCGCCACCCACCGTTCGAGGCCCTCATCGATCTCCCGAATCACGCCCCCGACCCCATGGCGCTCGTAACATGAGGAAGAGCTCGGCGCAAATCGACCCGTTCGATTGCTGGGCGTGCAGTGAAGTGATAATTTTGTGCGAGCCTCGAGGGGTCACTTAGAAATCATGACATTAAAGGTACAAATCGTTCCGACGACTCAGAGCCTTCAACTCACCGGGGGACGGGGAGAAATTGCGTTCACGATGACGAACGCCAGTGGGAAAGGTCTTCGAGGTACGGTGTCCGTCGAGCCCGGGGACGCCGGCCAAAAGGGCTGGTACTCGATCAAAGGTCCCACATCCCGAGCCCTTTCCGCGGATGGCGTAGAGCAAGTCACAATTGCAGTTGCGGCCCCGCCCGACGCGAGCGCAGGTACACATCAGTTCTCGATACGTTTTGTCTCCGAAGAGAACCCGGACGAAGACTGGGTCCAGAGCCAAAGTGTGAGCTTCAAAGTCGAGTCTGCGACGGTGAAGAAATTTCCGTGGTGGATCATCGCCGCCGTGGTCGGAGCGTTGGCGGTCGCCGCAGTCGTCATTTTTTTGGTGACCCGCCCGAAAGATCCCGAGCCGGATCCCCAGGTCGCGGCGTTACCGAAGCTCGGTGAGACCTGCACCGACGCGTGCGAGGGAGATCTCGTCTGTAACGGGCCCGACGGATTCACACAATGTATGTCACAGATCGGCGGCGCCTGCACAGTCGACAGGCACTGTATCGGTGGTGTCTGCCAAGCGAACGTCTGTGCGCTTCCCTCGCTCGGCCAAAAGTGCTCGGAGAACTGCGCGGAGCAACTTACATGCGTCGTGCAATTGAGCGACAGCAAGACCGCATCCGGCGTGTGCAAAGGAGATATCGGCTTTGCGTGCAAGAGCAGCGAAGACTGTGTCACGTATTGCGAGCCGGACTCGGGAAAGTGTACCGCTGGGCCGGGATTCGACGCCCCGTGTAGCGAGACACAAAAGTGTGTGACCGGGCTTGCCTGTTCGAACGGCGTTTGTCGAAAAGACTTGAGTCAGAGCTGTAGCGAGCACAACCAGTGCGCCAGCGGTTCTTGTTTCATGAACAAATGTTCGACGCTTCTCACCAAGTGCGACAGTGCGTCCAGCACGTGTGAGCGCAACCAAACCTGCGCTGACACGTTCTGTCGCTTGAAGAACGGACAGAGCTGTATCGAGGCGGCGAATTGCGACAGCAACTACTGCAACAATCTACAGAAGTGCGCCGCGGCTCCTGAATGCACAATCCCGGCGAACTGTGGAGTCGAGAAGGTTTCCGTCTGCTTGAGCAATAAGTGTTACCGCAAGAAGGGCAGCCTTTGTTCGACCTCAGGAGACCCGTGCGAGCTCGGTTACTGCGCGAGCGGCCGATGCCCGACGGTCGCCTGCACTTCGACGAGTTGCCCGAAGACGATGACTTGCAACAACACCGGCCGCTGCGTCGCTCGTGTCGAGCATAGAATGAGCAACAGTATCATAAACGAGGCGGTCAAGACCCAGAAGGACAGAGTCAAGGCTCAACAAAAATGAAACGCGCAGCTCTTCTCGGCGTGGGGGCGCTGTTGGGCTGCGATCCTGCGTTGTTCAATGATGTCTCTGTGGAGACGGCGGGTTTGATCGAACTGACTGTCGAGCCCAGCGTGCGGGCAGGCAATATCTACACGATCACCTGGGCCGTGCCGCGCGCTGAAGGCACAGTCGAGCTGGTGACGGTTCCGGATGTTCCGTGGATCTGTTCCGCGGGATGCAGGTGTTCGGAGGGACGCGCGAGCTGCGAGCCTTCCAGCGGCTTGCTCGAGGCGACGTTCGATCAGCGCACCGAGGTCATCCTGGTGGCCACCATCGATAGTGCAGCGGTGAGTGCTCGGGCTTCCGGCGGTGAAGGGCCTACTATCCCGACACCGCTGCGTGTTTCCGGCACTGTCGGGGAAGACGGTTGTTTCTCGTGGATGGTGTCCGACCCGGCGGCCACGGTCACAGTGACTTGTGACGATGAGCTTCAGAACCTAACCAGTACCCGTGAGCACTGTCCTCGTGAGGGCTTCGAGAAGTGTAACGTCTCGGCTTCGAAGGGAGGCGAGCGCGATAGTGTTGAGCTCTGCCTAGCGGAGCTGGTTACGTTTGATGTTGAGACGTCCGGCACCCCTCAACGCCCCTACGAGTCGGTCACCTTCTCGTTCACGGGCACGACCTCGGCACGGCCGGAAGTCACATTTGCTGCCTTGATTCGGGAAGACTGTGGTCCTCGTCTGTGTCCTGCGCTGGTTTCAACGTCTACCTGTTCGGACGAGATCGTTGATACAACGACGGTAAGCTGTTTCAAAAGGACTCTACCCTCATCGCTCGCGTTCGAGCGAAACGAGGTTGGGGACTGCGTGGGTCGATGCGGACCTCTGAGGATTCGGCTCAGCGCTCAAAACTGTGCTGGGGCCTCCGAATCTACAACGACATTCAGATAGGGACGCCATATATGCCGAGCTGCAAACCACTCGTCGCGCTGTTCGTGCTCTCTGCTTGTGCAACCGCGGGAGCCGGCAGCGAGATGGGCGAAGTGCGGATCATCGCCGCCGAAGCAGGTACCCAAGTCGAAGTTGGAGGCGAGCCCCAACCCAAAATCGCCTCCGATACTGAAAGTATGTCGCTGGCCTTGGGCGCAGGTGGGCATGAGCTCACGTTCAAGAACGGCGCACGAAGCTGCGTTTTGAACGTCGAGGTCAAAGCAGAGCGGGTGATCTCCATCGTCGAGCCGCTGGAAAACTGTCCTCAAGAACACTGGCTCGCGTCCTTGGTCAGCCCGGCTGTCCTCGCGACCGGTGGCACGGCGGGGATCGTCGGATCGATCGGATTATTCTATGCGACCACCACGATGATGAATTCTGACAATCCGCCGCGCGATGACTTTCTCGTTCGGGGTGCGCTGACGCTGAGTGTGGGAATGGCGATCGCGGGAGCTCAGATGTTAGTCTCCGCCCTCTGGTTGGCGTACGTCGAACCAGATTTGCGATGAAGCGCGTTGTTGTCTGTCTCCTCCTCTGCTCGGCAGGAGAGGCACGTTCATTTAGTTTTCCGGAGCACACTTTTCTTACGAAAGCGGCATTCGATGAGGTCGAAGCCTCCGACAGATCCGGCACGATCCTGCGGCAGATGGTCGGCGACCTTCAAGGCGCGTTGCCCGGCGGAAAGATGTGCTCGGCGGACGAAAATAGAGAATCGTGTTTTCGCGTCGAGGAGCTGCCCGGCATCGCCGGTGACTATGCCCGGTCACCCGGAGATCTCCTGCGCCGTTGGATGGGTGTGCCCTCAATAAATCATTCGCCCAGCTCGTCCGCTCGCGAATACTTGGCCAGCATCGGCGCTGTCTTTGTGGCCTGGAACAGCCAAGATGGTTTCGCAGCCGATTGCGCAAACAATGTGTTGCCCGCAGGGGACCTCGCTTTTCTTCGAGCGGCACGGCGCGAGGATCGATTCAGCGCTCAAGATGAGGACCTGGCGCGCGCGCTCGACGACGAGCTCCGTTTGCACAGCGGTGACGACGGTTGTGTTGCGCTTCATGGAGCGTCGCACTTTCGTTTGCCGACGGTTCCTCCGAGCGCCGCCGCTTCTTCACCTCAGCCGAATGCGATCCGTAGTTATGCAGCTTTTCACGTGATGGCCTTGTTGTTCGCGCGGATGGCCGCCGGCGAACAATTGGTGGACTCGGTCAAGAAGAGCGGCCGCGCGCTCGCTTTGCTCTACGAAATGTTTGCTCTGCACTATCTCCAGGATGCGCTCTCGGCCGGACACTTCATCGCCGACTATTCGCGTTTGAATGGGCAATCGGTGCGGCGGACCCATGATACTTACAACACCGCGGGTATCGAGGTCGTTCTCCCCGAGTCCCTGTGTTCGCTCGCGGAACAACAAGCGCTAAATCGTGCGGGAGCGTTCGAACGGTTGGCCGGCGCATGTTCTTTGGAGAAGTCGACGCGCTCCGCGTGGAAGATCGCGACACTGCGCGGTGACCACTCGATCAGCACCGATCACAATCGCGGCCGCCGCAACGTCACGGAGGAGCTCGGTATCTTGTTGACTGCGGAATCGCTACGCGAGGTCGCCGCGGTCGCGCTCGGTGATGAGAGAGAAGCTCGGCCCAAGGAACAGGATGAGTGTTCCCGTGCGGTCGCCGGCTGCCTCAGCGATCCAGGGAGAGCCCCGGAGGCGTGTTTGGCGACTTGGTCCGAAGCGGAGAGTTGCCGCTCGGAGAAGTTGGTGAGTCGCAGTATCGATGCTGATTTTCTCGGGGTGGTGGAGATGTTCCCTTCGCCGGCGTCGAACTATCCAACGGATCATCAATTCTCGGGCTTGGGAGGCACGGCCTCGATTGGTGCGATCATCTCCGCGGCGAATGGGCTCGGTGAATTGGCGATTTCCGGCGGATTTGTTTATCAGCCACAGCGTACTTATCGATACGGCGGCTTCATGTTCGCCTCAGAGCTGCGATTGGGCTTTTTTCAGTTCGAGGATCGATTGCTCGCGCGTGACTCGGTGACCCGAGTCTTGCCTCCCCTCGGACTCTACATCGGTGTCGGCGCCGCGGCCGGCTGGTATCCGTCCGCCAGCGGCCGAACCTACCTCGTTCTTCGAGCAGCCTTCGAGCTGCCGGTGACTGAGCCTTTTGCGATCAATCCTTGGTTCGCACATTTGATGGCGGAAATCGGATTCAATCCGATCGATGAAGATACGACCAGCGGCAACTACGGTATTGCTGCGGGCTTCCTCTGGACCGCGCAAGACAATCCTCGCCGGATCCCGACCTGGACCTTCGTCTTCGGCCCCCGCCTGGGAATGAGCTTTTTCTAAACTCTCATGATTCGTACTCTTCTCATTTTGTTTTCGGCGGTCGCGGCGGTGAGCTGTTCGAGTATGCCGAAGGCAGAGGTCGACGGTGAGAAAGTAACGACTTTCAGCGGCGACGAAGGCACCAAGAGCTCGCTGGTCGAGACGTCCGGGGATGCGGAGGGCGTTGCTGCCGCTTTCGAGCGTGCCTGGGCGGTCGTCGTGGGTATCGACGACTATCGAGATTCTGCGATCGCGGACCTCAAGGGTGCAGAACAAGATGCCGACGCGATGAATCGCGTCCTCCGAGCGCACGGATTCAATGTCATTCTCCTTAAGGGCTCTCAAGCGACGATGAGCGCAGTCGGTCGTGCGATCGCCGCAGAGCTCAAGGAGAAGGCCGGCCCGAATGATCGCGTCGTGGTCTACTTTTCAGGGCACGGCGCCCGTTTCGGGGATCACCGCAGTCCCGGCTTGTTGCTGTTATGGGATTCGACCCAAGGCGCCACGCAGGAGGCGCTCTCGATCCAGCTCCTGATGGGTTGGTTGAACGACGTGCGGGCTCGTCAGGTATTGTTCATTGCGGACTCTTGTTTCGCCGGGCGCGTCGATCCGGTGTCGCCCGAGGGACCACCGCCTCAAAAGTTGGCCGGCTCCTATGTGGAGAATCTCGTTCGTGCGCCGACACGCGTCACGATGGTCGCTGCGAGCAGCACGGAGTTTGCGTTCGAGAACTACAGCGCTCAGCGTATCCGCCACAAGCGGGGACTATTTACGCTCGCGCTGGAGCTGATTCTCGAAGGTGATCCGGCGGCCCCTTGTCCCGGTTTGGGCGACGGTTGGCTTTTCGACAGTGAGCTCTACGCATGCGCAGAGCGGTATGTGCTGATGCAGAGTGGAGGTCGCCAACACCCCCTGTACCAAAGATCAGGTGACGGTGCGTTCGTCTTTCGTGACCCGGGCATGCTCGCGCCGGATCCCGCCGCCTCCGCGTGGGCCGCGCTCGAAAAACGTATGCGCTCTTCTTCGAGCTCGGAGACGCGGGCGCAGCTCAAAAAATACTCGGAACGATACTGCGGCGGAGCTTCTTCGTGCACGGCGCCGGCCGCGGAGCATGAGATCAGTGCCTGCGCCCGTGCGCGAGAGCTCTCTTGTCTGTTGTCGGCGGACGCGGTCACGGGCGTCGAACGTGCGGTCGTCCCGGCGGGCAAGTACGAAGTGTCGTGCAATCCAGTCTACGAGTCTGGGTGTGAGGAGGGGAAAAAGTATCTTCAGATTCCCACCTTACTGGTGGACCGGCGTGAAACGACCGTCGCCGAATATCGTGAGTGTGTCGCCAAAAGTAAATGTACTGCCCAGGGCTTGGATCGCAGCAAACACTCGACCAGCGTCACCAGCCCGCGCGATGCGGATCGCTACTGTAATTGGAACAAGGATCGCCTCAATCATCCGATCAATTGTCTGACCTTCGAGCAGGCCGCGGAATATTGTCGATTTCGCGGCGGCCGGCTCCCCACCGAAGCCGAATGGGAGATCGCAGCGGGGGGCCGCCCAGTCAAACCGGCGAATCTCGCCGATGCTGCGTTCAAGAAGAGCGTTCTCGCTCCAGGTTATCAAACCGAAGCGGACTACAGTGATGGCTTCGCGGATTCGGCGCCGGTGCAAAGCTTCACCTCCTCGTCGAGCTTCGGGCTCTACGACCTTTCCGGAAATGTCGCGGAGCTCGTCGATGGCCGGTACTCGCCGTCGAGCGCCAGCGATCGCCGTCGAGTGTGTCGTGGAGGCGCCTGGTACGAGCTCGCGCGGGATATCGGGTACCGCTCACCGTTTGCCCGCGAGGACCGCGATCCCGGAGTCGGCGTGCGCTGCGTGCGGGACTGAAACTGTCTTAAGGCGGCGCGAGAAACGGGAAAACTTCGCCGGTATGGGAGTCTTCGTCCGTGGCGATCCCGTCGCTGACCCCGGAAACAGCTCCGATCGCCAAAGCGGAATAGGTGACGTCGATGACGTCGTAGAAGAGCGTGCGCCCACCACATTCATTGGCCACTCCGAGCTCGACCCCGAAATAGGTCGTGCAGCTCGTGGCATCCATATTGAGAAAGAGGCGATCGTCGGCGAGCACTCTCGCGAGGGCATCGTAACGGCCGGGAGCCGCAGATGTCCCTGCGAGCAGCTGGTTTCCACAATTCGTGTCGAGCGAATCATACACCGCTAAATTTCGCGCGATCACCGGCACGAACGGCGGCCAACTATCTCGGTCGCTCGTATTGTAGTCGTCGCGGGCGATCGCTTTGCTTGCTGTCCCTGCGAGCACGTCGTTCAGCGCCGTGTTTACCGCCGCGCGGCCCATACGATCCATGATCCGTGTCTTCAGCTCGGGGCGCGACGGCCGCGGCGGATCGCCTTCGATCTTGCAGCCGCCGATGAATAATACGAGCGCGATCGAAAGATGAGCTCTCATACTATCTCCGCGTGCTCGCCCAGACAGCGAGGATCGGTCCGCCGCCATTGATCAAAGTTTTATCGAGCTCGATCACCAGGCTCGATACTCTCCGCGAACGGAAAAAATTCGTCGGTGGGCCGCCCGTGGCACCCGTCTGCAAAGAGGTCACCAAGACGCTGGAAGTTCCTCCGTCGACTGCGGGACATCCGGCGGCATCGAAGGTCAGCGCCGAAGCCGCTGCCTGAACTTTGCTGATGGTCGACGAAAATCCCTCCGCGTTGAAAAAGAATGGATCGCTGCGTTTGCCGCCGAAGACGCGCATTCTTCCGCTCTCGCTTCGTGCGCCGAGCGGTCCGCTCGGTGTTCCGCCCGCGTATTCGTCGTCGCCGAGCCAGCAAGACACGGTTTGCTCTGCGTCGAAGGTGCAGATCAGATCATAACGCGTGCCTGTTTGTCCGAAGGCCGCGGCGCTCTCCAAATGGAAGACGTACTGAATCGCGTCCGAAAATTGTGCCGCGACGACATCCATCACCAGGTTGACGCGGAGACCGTCGCCGCTCGTCCACACATAGACGTCCGCGATATCCGTCGAAGGATCGTCCGTAACTCCGGGGCCGTCGAAATGATCTGCGGCCCCGGCGCTGCTCGGAAGAAACGCGAGCAGACCGGCGAACGCGATGGGGTGGACCGTCCTCGCCATGCCCGGTCTGTATCCCCGATTATCGAGAGGATGCAACCGAGCCTCAATTCGCGCACAATACGAGCGCGTGAAGGCTCGGCTCGCAGCTCTCATCTCTGGATGTTTGGGCATCGCTGCGTGTTTCGACGCGCCCGAGCTCGAAGGCCGTTTGTGCAGCGACGAGGAGCCGTGTCCCGCCGCGCTCGTCTGCGGTCGCGATCGGCGTTGCGTGCAGCCCTGTCTTTCCGATCAGGAGTGCCAAGACGAAGATGCTTGTACGCTCGGTGAAGCGTGCCGCGACGGACTCTGCACGCGCACGACTTCGATCACCTGCAATATCGCCCCCGGGGAGTGTTATTTCGCGCCCGGCGCCTGCGACGCCGCCGACGGCAGCTGCGTTTACACCCCGAAACAAACGGGCGCCCCGTGCGACGATGCGAACGCCTGCACCGACCAAGATAGTTGCGGCGGAGGGGACTGCCGTGCCGGAACACCGCTCGACTGCGACGACAATAATGCCTGCACCGACGACGGGTGTGATCCGGCGATCGGCTGCGTGAACACACCGAACACCATCGCCTGCGACGACGGCGACGCGTGCACCACCGGTGACGCCTGCAGCGCTGAAGCTTGCAAACCGGGTACGCGAATACTTTGCGACGACGGGAATAGTTGCACGCTCGACGGCTGCGACGCGGCGCTCGGCTGCATCGCCAATCCGGTGATGGACGGAACGGACTGTTTATTCGCCGGCGGGGGATTGGGTGAGTGTGCTTCCGGCAATTGTGTCGGTTGCGTGCTCGACACCGACTGCAACGATAATAATCTCTGTACGACGGATCAGTGTGTCTCCAATGCCTGCGTCAATAATCCGAATAATTTGTCCTGCAACGACGGCAACGCCTGCACCTATTCGGATATGTGCACCGGCGGTGAGTGCCGCGGGACGACGATCGCTTGTAACAGCGACGCCTGTACCACGCGGACCTGCAACGGTACGGCTTCGTGCTCTTCGACGTTTCACAACGGTGTGACCTGCGCCGACGACGGCAACGCTTGTACGCGGGATATTTGTAATCCGAGCGGCACCTGTACTCATCCTTATTTAGGCGATGGTGCCCAATGCGGAATCAGTGCAGCGAATCGTTGTTGTGCCGGCGGATGCGTCAATATTTCCTCGAACCCCGCTCATTGTGGTGGCTGTGATTCAGGGTGTTTCGCGGGCATGAGCTGCGAAACGATCTCCGTGACCAATACGTGTTCTTCCGCTCCGCCGAATGTCTCCGGGCGGTGCCGTTGCCAGGGGGCGAATAGTCAGTGTCCGCGCGGACAGATCTGTCGTACGGTCAGCCCGTTCACGAATCGTTGTACGCCCGATGCGCCCGGGGATTGCGCGCCCGGGCAGGCTCCCGTGTTGTTGAATTCCTGCCCCGATTATTGCGCCTATTAATTAATAGGTCCCGTCATCGAGGTCCCGATTAGGGCGACCAGGTCAACTGCACGCGGAGCTGCGCGTTGAGGGCTTCGTTGGCGCAGACGTTCGTCGATGCGGTGACGTGGACTCGGAAACGCTGAATTCCACAAAATCCGAAGGAGGCGATCGGCCCGCTCGACGAAACGGAGGCCAGGCCTGCTTGTCCGTTGTCGACGTCGTCTTGTTGCGGAAAACAATCGTCGAAATACCAGGCTTCCAGGCCAACGGTGGGCGCCGAGGCTGCGCAGCCCGCAGCGAACCAGCTGGCGCAGGTGATCGAAGCCGTGACCTGCGCAAAGCTCCCGGTGCCGGGCGCTGGAAAACGAAACTCCAACCAATCGGTGTCACCCGGCGTCAGCGTGAGGTCATAATCGTGGGTGAAGGTTCCGAGTCCCTGATTTGCCACCGAAGGATTCGAGGCGTTCGGTGCGTTGTTCGGCTCGAGCGCATCCGGTGTATTACCGGCCAATCCGCAGGTCATACAGACGCCGTCGTCGGGAGTGCCGTCGCAGTCGTCGTCGAGGCCGTTGCAAGTCTCGACGCCTGACTGTCCTGGAGTACAGGTCGCCGGATTTCCGTTTACACAAGCCGCGACGCTGCTCGCGCAGACACCCTGGCCGCAGGTAAGGTTCGGGATATTGTTGTCCGGCATGCCGTCGCAGTCGTCGTCGGCGTTGTTGCAGGTCTCGGAGATCGGCTGTCCTGGAGTACAGGTGCCCTCGAGACCCGCGACGCAAGCGACCGCGGTTTGCTGGCAGCGGCCCTGGCCGCAAACGATATCGGCGATGCCGTCGTCTTCGACCCCGTTACAGTCATTGTCGGCGCCGTCGCAAATCTCCGCCGAGGTTGCGACCTGACAGTTCGTGAATTCTCCGCTGCCGCCCGGAATACAAACGCGTTGTCCCGAGCAACTATTGACCGTACACGTTTCGACGATCCCTTCGTCGATCTCGCCGTTACAGTCGTTGTCGGCGCCGTCGCAGCTCTCGGGATTCGGCGAGACCGCGATACACGAAGACCACTCACCACCGGGGACGAGCGAACCTTCCACGCAGGCGCGCACCCCCGCACAACCGTGGGTGGCGCAGGGTTCGCTGATGCCGTCGTCGGTGCGATCGTCGCAGTCGTTGTCCAGGCCGTCGCAAAGCTCGGCGCTCGGGCCGATCTCGTTCATACACGGCCCCCACAAACGATTCGCGCAGCTGCGCGTGCCGAGCTCACACTCGCCGGACGCGGTCCCGCACGGCGAGGTGGTTCCGTCCTCACATTCCGGAGGATTTTCTTCGCCGTCGTCGGTGTTCGAGGTGCAGCCGGGGTCGTCGGGAAAATCGACCAATTCATCGCCGTCGTTGTCGATACTATCTTCGCAGGCGCGCAGCGGATCGGGAATGAGGCGCACCGCCAGCTCCGGGGTTTGTGGGTCGTCGGAACGAATCAATAGTCTGCCCGGAGTGCCGCGTTCGCTACGCCGGTAGTCGATCACCAGCTCGAGCTCGCCGTCCGGAGATAGTTTCTCGGGAATGACGACGGAGCGGAGCACGAAATCCGTATTGGCCTCCGGATCGATCAATATTTCGGCGATCGCCAAGGATGCGTCGCCCCGATTTTGGACCGAGATCGGACGCGCAATTTCCAGGAGCTCACCGGCGGGCCCAAAATCGAGCGGATCGGGGGACGCGAGGATCGAGGGCGCGATCGGTCCGCCGGCGATCTCGATTTCCGCGCTCCGATTTTCCGGATCGTCGCTCACCAATAATATTTTGCCGGAATCGCTGCCCGCGCCGTCCGGCGTAAAAATAATCGAGGCACCTTTTTTGGAGGTCGCTTCGATCGTCAGGCTGGTCGTTCCGAGGACGAAATCTCTCGAGCTCGAGCCTTCTAAAGAGAGCGTCACTGCGAGCGGAACTTGCCCCGCATTGGTCAGCTCCACCGCCCGTTCGAGACTTTCCCCTTCGGGAACGGGGCCGAAGTCGAGCGCTCGGGTGGTGAGCTCCAAACGAGGATAGGCCACGCCGAGCGGCGTTGCGTCGTCACAAGCGCAGGCGAACAGCGCGCACGCAACGATTCGCGCAGATAGTTTGGGGGCCATAGTCACCTCCCGGGCTTTTTGTTTCGCTCGTCGTTCGTGGCTTCGTCGTTCAGATCGCTGACGTCGATCAGCGGAGATGTCGCCGGCTCTTGCACCGTCGTTTCATCGTCCATGGTATCGAGCGTGTATTTTTTCGGAGGCGTCGCGAACACGGTCGCCTCGTCATCTCCGGCGAAAGGATCGACAAAGCTCTCCACTGCCTGCGGCTTCGGCGCAGGCGGTGGAGGAAGAGGCGCAGCCACCGGTACGGGCGGCGGCGGTGCCGGGGGCGGCGCCGTGGGTACCGCGGGAGGTTGATAGGCGCGGTGCGCGGAGGGTGCGGGTGCGGGGCCGGTCGCACGAATATTCGGCAAACCCATCCGTTCGATCAGCGAGACGACATCGTCTGCGGAGTTTTCCGGCCGGGAAAAATCGGTACCGATCACGCTGAGAAAACGGACCAGCTCCATCATCTTCATCCCGCGCTGAAAAGAGATCCGGCGGACTGATCCTTCGTACAGTAAGCGCGGAAGACTCTCGAAATGGTCCGGGTTGAAATGCACGATATCTCGGCCGTAGGCGATGTGTTCGGGGTCGATGGTCAGATCGATCTTTGATACTTTGGTGAATATTTCTTCGAGCAGACCAAACGACTGATCGATGAACTCTTTGCGCCGAATATTATTGTCCGCATACATGGACATACCGCGGAGCGCGCGGATCAAGGTGGCGATCCATTGCGTCACGAACGGCGACGCAGGCTCCATCGGTTTCACTTTGCCGGGGATCGGCGGACCGAGCTTCGGCGGAGCATAAGCGCGGCGCAACACCGGCGCATCGAAGGATGGGACACTCTTCTCGCCGGCGGTATCGACACGCATCACCGCGCTCGGCATTCGCAGCGAGGCGTTCGCTGCACTGTCCTCGGGGACATCTGGCAAAATGGCCGCGCTCGGCAGGCGTTCGAGGGCCTGCTCTTCTTTGTTCTGCTTTTTGGGGATCAGCTCGATCTTCGGCGGCCGATCAGTCATCGCGGTGAAGCGTCGCGCGCGCCGGTCGCGGCGTCAAACTACCGAGTGGGAGGCTTCATGACGAGGCGCGAAAAGACCGGGTTCGGGCGGATCGAAGCCGAGATTTGGGGGCGAAGGGCGGGACCGCGCGGATTGCCGCCTCGATATTTGCGTTTATAGTCGCCCCCATGGCTCGCCGCTGCCCTCGTTGTGACTCGCGCCCCGCGCTCGTTCCTCTCCCGGTCGGCCCGATCATGCTCGATCAATGTACCCGGTGCTCAGGGCTCTTTTTGGATCGCCCCAGCTTCGAGACCTTGATCGGCGACCCCGACCAACAGGCGATCGTCCACGCTGCGCTCTCGCAAACCACCGAACCCGCGGACCCGGTGCGCTCGCATACTTTGTCCTCGGTCAAATATGTGCCGTGTCCGGAATGTAGCGAGCTGATGTCGCGCCGCAATTTCGGAAAAATATCCGGCGTCATCGTCGACGTCTGTGGTCCACACGGAACCTGGTTCGACGACGAAGAGCTCAACCGCGTGGTGAAATTCGTGCAGGGTGGCGGGTTACTGAAATCGCAACAGCGCGAGCTCGACACGGTGAAACGTCAGCTCGAAGAAAAGAGAGCGCGTTTTCACGCCGCACCGGTTTCCACCTGGGAGGCGCGGTTCCAGAAAAATAATGCCTGGGCGGAGGCTTTCGTCGAGGCGGCAACGACAATTTTCTGGAACTGGCGTTAGAACGTTCCGCTCAAACCAACCGTACCTGGTCCAACGTACACGTCGACGCTTCCCAATAAACTATCCGGCTCCGATTTGAGGGCGGCGGACTTCTGGTGACTGCCCGCGAGGACATGACCAACGACTGCGATCGCTGCGCCGGCGAGCTGTACGCCGGCGGAGACATAGTTCAGGGGCTGGGATTCGCGGCCGGGAACATTTTTATTGATCATTTCGATGAACACGGGACCGACGACCGGGAAAAATGCGTAATAGGTGCTGGTCAGATCTTCAGCCACTAAATTGATGATGATCTCGCCGATGTAAGCGACCGCGAAGACCGTCCAGCCGCCGAAGATCATCACATATTCCGCGGTGGTCGGGCTGGTGTCGACGACGAGCTTGGCGCTGGTCGCGGGTTGTGCGGCCGGCTGCGGCTGAACATCCAATTTTGCCGAAGCTTGGATCGCCGCCTTGTCCGCTTCCTCTTTTTCGCGGCGGACCTTCTCTGCATCCGCTGCTTGCATGCGCAGACCGTCGGTCAAAATCGCGGCGACTTTCTCCACCGAAGCCATCAATCCTTCTTCCGTGCCGTCGTTTTTATCGCTCGCAGCCCCGGCGGATGCGCCCGAAGCGAGCTCCACCATTTCTACGGCGAGCACGTAACTCTTCCCGAAACGGGTAATTTTTCCGCGCAAAATTCGGTCGGCGGCCAGCTCTTTGCCGAGCGGGATTTGGCAGGATTCGTCGACGCAGGCGCGGTAGGAGCTCTTGCGTTCCGCTTTGATCAATTTTTTGAGCTGAGTTTCCTGATCACCTTTGTCGACGACCTTCACCAATCGTGTTTCGGCGAGCTTCACGCGGAGATAGTCGGTGAGCCCGGCCATCAAACGTCGCGGGCGATTCGTCGCATCCTGAAGCTCGAAGACCGCCACCACCGGCGCGCGGTCCTGTGCACGCGCAGCTTGACCGCCGAGCGCTGCGATCACCGCGAAGAGACCAGCGAAAGCGAACGTGCGCAGCTGCGGCATCGCGCGCGTTCTACCATGCGCCGGGAGAAAGTTGGGCAGGGTTTCGGGACTTCGATCGTAGGATGAAGAGTCGAGGTCCAGTGCGCACGTCTGTTGCTCTCATGATGGCTCTTCTTCTCGCCGGATGCGAAACGGCGAGGCCGCGGACGGGCGCGCCGATCACGCGCTCGGATGGTTCGGTGCGTGATGGAGAGCTCACCGAGACGGGCGTCGCCACCGAGGCTGGCTTCGAAGCGGATGCGAATGCAGGTGAAGATGCCGCGAGCGACGGCGGGTACGCGGACGCGAGCACAGGTATAGACGCGACGCCGGGACGAGACGCCGCCGCACCGGATGCGTCCTCCCCCGAGGAACAATATTGCCGCGGCGTGTGCACCACCCGCGCCGACTGCGTGAGCTCGCCGACTCCGATCACCGACTCGGACAACTATACCTGTACTTCGGGACGGTGTGAGTATCTCGGCTGCAACAGCACGGCGGAATGTGAGCTCACTTTCCAAAGCGACTATGTCTGCGTTCAATTTCCCGGCTACGCGTTTCCGTCTTGTGTCAAAACGTGCGCCGCAGTCGCGGATTGTGCGGCGGCATCACCTTTGTTCGAGGCGGAAAACTATCGCTGTACGCAAAACGGCTGCGAATGGCGCGGATGTTTGAATTCACAAGAGTGTCGCGACGTGTACCAAGATTCGAGCTACGTCTGCGAACGTCCGGCGGGATATCTCTTCGATACCTGCATCAAGCCGTGTAATTCGGTGAATGATTGTGTGTCGGCGAGCTCACCGCTGTACGATGCCGACAATTATAGCTGCACGGCGAACCGCTGCGTCTATCTCGGCTGCAATAGTACCAGCGAATGTACCGCTTCTCAGGCCGGCGGCACCTGGATTTGCGAATAATTATTTGAGCGCAGACAGCAGATAGTCTCTCAGCTCCATCCACAAAGTTTCGCGAAATTTTTTGCGGAAGGGGCCGAAGTGTTTGATCTCCGGCATGCCCAAATCCGCCGGGAAAAGTGGGCGCAGCTCGGTCTGGGCTTTTTCGTAGAAGGTGAGCAGCGCTTCGACGGAGCGGGGCGGTGCGAAGCCGTCGTCGCTGATCGCGTAGGAGCGAAGTTTTCCGGTCCAGGTTTCAAAAGCGCGTCCCGGGCGGAGCTTCGCGTAGCTGAGAATATATTCGGGATTTTTTCCCCACTCGGCCCACTCCCGCGCGACGCCCGCGGGAACGTCTTCTCCCTGGCCGAGCAATTTCATGGGTAACTTACCGGTCACCGCGGTGAATCCTGGGATGAGCACGTTCCATAAAGTCTGCATGCCCAGGCGTGCCGCGCCGTCCCAATTTTTGTAATATCCGCTTTGGCTGGCGACGAAGATCGCGGCGGTCACCGGCGGCTCGCGCAACAATCCGAAGAGCTGACCACCCACACTATGTCCGACCCATAATATCGGGAGCCGGGGATATTTTTCTGCGATCCACGCGAGCGCAGCTTCCAGGTCGAGCTCGGCCCAGCCGTGGAGCGTCGCCTCGAATCCGCGCAAGGTCTTTGGCTTGGAACCACCGATTCCGCGGTAGTCGAGCGCGAGCACGGCGAGCTCGTTCTCCGCCAAGAAGGCACCGAAAGAGCGGTAAAATGTGCGCGGGACACCCATGGCTGGTGCGAGCAACACGACGGCGCGCGGCTCGGCGGGCGCGGTGAGATCTGCGACCAGAGCGAAGCCGTCGGCGGCCTGAAAGGAGATCGTCTCCGTACGCGGAACCAGCAGAGTGGCGGCGACCATGGGCGAAGTCTCCAGTGGAGACATAACACCTGTCAACGGGGGTGCTCGAGTATTCTCGGGCGACCGTTTGGATTTTATAACCTCAGGCCCGCGAGCACCGGCCGGATAATTCGATCCGAATATTCGCCAAGCCTGGTTTTTTTCACGGGGATCCGCCGCGTCAGGACCAACGTCGCAAATCCATGCATCGCGGACCACATCGACACCGTAGCGTCCACGGTGTTCTGTTCCGGAAAAGTGCGCAGCTCCACGCCGCGGGTAATTTCCGCGCGCAACATCCGAAAGGCGAGCGACACAGTCGCTTCCAGGGAAGGAAATCTACCGTCTTCGTTCAAACGGGGCCCGAACATGACTCGAAAATGTCCGGGATGATCGATGGAGAATTTCAAATATCCGCGCGCCAGCGCGAGCAGCCGCGCTTCGACATCACTCTCGGGATACCGAGCCATTTCTTTTTGTCCGGTCTCGGTGAGCGCGGCGAATCCTTGCTCCGCGACCGCCGCCAGCAGCGTCGTTTTATCTGCAAAATGCCGGTACACCGCGCGGTGATTTACGCCCAGCCGCCGCGCGGCTTCGCGCAGAGTGAACGTCTCCGAACCGGATTCGGCGATAATTTCCAGCGCCGCTTCCAAAAGACCGTTCTTCAGATCTCCGTGATGATAGGTTGCGCGCTGCGGTTGTTTCTTCGCGGCCATCAGCAGAGCCGGTTGAGCCCGTTCAGCGCGGCGACACGATACGCTTCGGCCATCGTCGGATAGTTGAAAGTAGTATTCACAAAATACCGGATCGTATTCGCCGCACCCGCCTGCGTCATGATCGCCTGGCCGATGTGCACGATCTCCGCCGCCTGATCGCCGAAACAATGGATTCCGAGAATCTGCAGCGTTTCGCGGTGGAAGAGTATTTTCAAAATGCCCACGGTCTGGCCGGTGATCTGCGCGCGCGCCAGGCTGCGGAACATCGCGTGTCCCGCTTCATACGGAATATTTTCTTTCGTCAGCTCGCGTTCGTTGCGGCCGACGGAGCTGATCTCGGGGGAAGTATAAATTCCGGTGGGAATATCGCGGACCAATCTTTGGTCACATTCCCCTTCGACGATATGTTCGGCGGCGAAGCGGCCTTGATCGTAGCTGGCGCTCGCCAAGCTGGGACTGCCGACGACGTCACCCACCGCATAAATATGCGGGAGACGCGTGCGGTAACTTTCGTCGACTTGGAGCAGGCCGCGGCTGTCGATGGAGAGTCCGAGCTTCTCCAAATTCATCCCTTGTGAATTTCCGGTGCGGCCCTGCGCCCAGAGCAACATATCCGATTTCACTTTTTTCCCGGATTTCAGGTGCAGGATCACGCCGTCGTCGAGTGGCTCGACACGTTCATATTCTTCGTTGTGGCGGAGGACGATACCTTGATCGCGGAGGTGATAAGCCAGGGCGTCGATAATTTCGTCATCGAGAAAAGAGAGCAATTTATCGCGGCTGTTGATCAGGTTGACGCGCACCCCGAGCATCCGAAAGATCGACGCATATTCGCAGCCGACGACACCGGCGCCGTAAACAGTGATCACGTTCGGCGTGTGATCGAGGCGTAAGATAGTATCCGAGTCGCGCACGCGCGGATGGGTGAAGTCGACGTCACCCGGGCGATAAGGACGCGAGCCGGTCGCGATGACGAAATTTTTTGCAGTGAGCTTGCGGCTGGGTCGATCGGGATGATCGAGCTCGATAGTATTCGCGTCGGAGAAACGTGCATGGCCGTGAATGACTTGGACGTGGTTGCGTTGATAGATGTCCGCGCGCATGCGGACCTGTTTGTCGATGACCGTCCGGGCGCTCGCCAATATTTGCGGAAATTCGAGGTGAATATTTTCTACGACCGATGAGAAGAGAGGATTTCTGCGCAGCTCGACCAACAAGCTCACCGAGTGGCGCAATGCCTTGCTGGGGATGGTCGCAGAGTGCGTACAGCCACCGCCGACCTGCGCCTGGCGTTCGATCAGACCGACGGAGATGCCGCCTTTGATCCCGCGCATCGCGGCACCTTCACCGCCCGGCCCGCTGCCGATGACGATCAGGTCGAGGTTTTGTTCACCAGGCATGGGCAGAGATCATAGATGTCCGCGGACTCAAGGCAAGTTTTCAAATCCATGGACTATCGGTCCGTGAAAAATCCGAGGAGGTCGGATAGGGCGCCGAAGATCGTACGTTTTGTGTGGCCGAGAAGCGTCAGATCGAGCCCATGAGTGACGTGCTCACGCAAGAGATCGACCTCCGGAAAACTCCTGCGAAGGCTTCGATCAAAATGATCGGAGCCGGCGTCCTCGCGTTGATCGGGGTGATGTTCGCCTTCTCCCGAAGTCCCGCGCCGAAAAATTCGGAGCTCGCCGTGTCGGGTGTGGCGCCGTCCTCGGAGCGCGGACACGCCGAGGCGAAAGTTTCGCCGGCGAACGACGTCATCGTCATTCACGCGACGCCGGAGCTCGCCGAGGAAGCCGCGCCGGCCGCGAGCAAGGAAGAAGGTTTCGGCAAGCTGACGCTGACGAGTGATCCCTCGGTCGTGGTTTATGAAGGCGAAAAACGTCTCGGCCGCACCCCGCTCAAGCTGACGCTGTCCTCGGGCTCACACGAGCTGAAGCTCGTCGACAAAGCGAAACACCTGGAAGTGAAACGCCGCGTCGAAATTCGCGCAGGCGGCACGCACACCCGCGACCTCAACTTCGGTATCGGCTCGTTGAAAGTGCTCGCACCGGACGGCAGCAAACTCTGGCTGAACAAAAAATTCGCGGGCACCGCGCCGTTCAAGCGTTTGGAGCTCGCCGAAGGCCGCCACCGTTTGAAAGTGAAAAGCGGGGTCGAAGTCCACGAGGAATGGATCACCGTGCCTCCGTCGCGCAACGTCGAATATCGCGTCAATTTTGCGGATTGAGCCTTGACCGGGCGCAGGCGCATTGAGGATACGCGGCCTCGATGCAGCGAATCTATGCGCTCACCCTGACCTTCGCGCTCGCGCTTCCCAGCGCAGCTTCCGCTCAGAAAAAAGGCCTCACCGCCGACGATATGTTGGCGATGCAGCGAATATCGTCGACCGATATTTCGCCCGACAATAAATGGGTCGCCTTTACCGTGCGCGATACGGACATCGCGGAGAATCGCGGCCGCACCGATATTTGGCTCGCTTCGATCGACGGCGCGCAGGTTCGCCGGCTGACGACCAGCAAAGACAATGACTCCGATCCGACATTTTCCCAGGACGGAAAATATATCTATTTCACCTCGACGCGCGGCGGCGGTTCGCAGGTTTGGCGCATCGGTTTGAGCGGCGGCGAAGCGGAACAAGTCACCAAGCTTCCGCTCGACGTGAACGGATATTCGCTGTTTCCCGGCGGGAAATCGCTGCTGGTGGCCATGGAAGTTTATCCCGACGCCGCGAAGCTCGAAGATACTTCGAGGCGCGATGACGACAAGGCAAAGTCCAAGGTCAAAGCGCTCGCCTACGACGAGCTGATGTATCGCCACTGGGATACTTGGGAGGACGGCAAACGCCAGCATCTCTTCGCCGTCGATCTCGCCGAGCCCTCGGCGGCGATCGATCTGATGAAAGGCTGGGATGTCGACGCGCCCACGCTGCCGTTCGGCGGCATGGAGGACGCGGCGATTTCTCCCGACGGAAAGACGATCGTTTTTGCGGCAAAAGATATGGGCGGCAAAGCGGCATGGTCCACCAACGTCGACCTTTGGGAAGTGCCCGCGGCGGGAAAAACGAAGCCGGTGAAGCTGACCTCGGAGAACGAAGCTTGGGACGGAAGTCCGGTGTTTTCGCCCGACGGAAAAACGGTCGCTTATTTGGCCATGGCGCGCCCGCAATATGAGTCGGACCGGACGCGGATCGTCCTTTATGATCGGGCGACCAAGAAGAAAAAAATTCTGGCGGAGAGCTGGGATCGTTCGCCGCAGGAGATCGTTTTTTCGGCCGACGGAAAGACGATCTATACCCACGCAAATAATCTCGGAAACAACGCGATCTTCTCCATCGATGTCGCCAGCGGCGAAATCAAAACGCTGGTCGACAAAGGTTGGAACGCGGGTGTGAAGCTGGCGGGCGACCGTTTGTTGTTTGCCAAAGATACTCTCTCGGCGCCGGTCGAATTGTTCACCATGAAGCCGGACGGCTCAGATGTCCGCGCGGTCACCAAGCTGAATGCGGAGCGGGTCGCAAAAATTGCTTGGGGAGCTTACGAACAATTCTCTTTCAAAGGAGCGAAGGGCGACCCGGTTTACGGCTATGCGATGAAACCGGCGAACTATACTCAGGGCAAGGTGCCGGTGGCGTTCATCATCCACGGCGGCCCGCAGGGCAGCATGGGCGATCATTTTCATTATCGCTGGAATCCGCAGGCTTTCGCGGGCCGCGGTTACGGAGTGGTGTTCATCGATTTCCACGGCTCGACCGGTTACGGCCAAGCGTTCACCGACGCCATCCGCGGTGATTGGGGCGGGGCGCCTTATGAAGACCTGATGCTCGGCTTGGACTTCGCGCTGGAAAAATATTCCTGGCTCGACAAGACGCGTATGGCCGCCGCGGGAGCCTCGTTCGGCGGCTTCATGATCAATTGGATCAACGGCAAGACTGATCGTTTCAAGGCGCTCGTCTGCCACGACGGAAATCTCGACGAACGTATGGCCTACTATGACACCGAAGAATTGTGGTTCCCCGAGTGGGATCACATGGGTGTGCCTTGGGAAAATGCGGAAGGTTATGCGAAGCACAATCCGATCGAACACGTGAAGAATTGGAAGACGCCGACCTTGGTGGTTCATGGCGCGAAAGACTTCCGGGTGATCGACACACACGGCATGAGCACCTTCACCGCGCTCCGCCGTCGCGGAATTCCGGCGCGTTTATTGTGGTTCCCCGACGAAAATCACTGGGTGTTGAAGCCGCAAAACAGCCAACGATGGCATCAAGAGGTGCTCGGCTTCATGGATAAGTATACCAAGAAGTGAGATCGCGAATCGCAGGCGCAGCATGTGTAGCCGCAGTTCTTGCGATCTCCGTGCTGCGTTACCGCCCGCCCGAAATGGAGGCCGGCATTCCCGCGCCGGCGATGGCGTCTCTCGAGGCGCTGGTCGGGGACGGTCGGCCGAATCCGATCGGCAGCGCAGAAAACCGGCGCCATCTGGAATTCATTCTTTCGGCCCTCAAATCGTACTCATACTATCCAGAAGTACAGGATGAGTACGTGTGTTCGCAGATCGGTGCTTGCGGCCGGGTGCGGAACGCCATCGCAGTCAAGGAAGGCAAAAATCGGGAGGAAATCGTGCTCGTCGCCGCGCATTACGACTCGGTCGGTGCGGGCCCCGGTGCTTGGGATAATTCGGCGGGAGTCGCCGCGGTTTTGGAGGTCGCCCGGATTTTGGCGACGGTGGAAGAGCTCCCGCGCACGGTGATGTTTTTCTTCGACGACGGGGAAGAGGCGGGCCTGCTCGGCGCGGAGGCTTTCGCGCGTTTTCATCCGCGGATGAGCGCGGTGCGGGTGTTGTTGAACGTCGATGGTATGGCGGGACTATCGGCGCTGCGGCTCCAGGGGCCGGATCGATATTTCTTGGCGAATATTCTCGGGCCGGCGCTCGACTATCCTTATCTTTCCTCGAGCTTCGATCACCTAGAGAGCTTGCGCGGCGGTTTCGACGATTCCCAGGTGTTTTTATCGCGCGGAATATCCACGGCCGGAATTCAAGGTTACGGCGGCGGAAAAATCTATCACACGCCGAACGATGACTTTGCTTCGCTCGACCCGGCGGCAATCCATCACAAGGCGCAAACTGCGCTCGCGGCCACTTTGGCTTTGGCTCGCGCCGACCTCTCGGGATTAGGAAAAAAGGAACGCGGCGCCTTTTTCGACGTCGGCGCGCTGTTCGTGGTGTCCGCTTCGCAGCTTTGGTGGATCGCGCTCGGTGTCTTGGGTGGTGTGGCTTGGATCTTTCGCGCGCGTTCTTGGGTATGGACGCCGCTGGCCTTCGCAGGATTGGCGACTTCAATTTTCGCGGTGGAGATGAGTTATTTGCTCGTTCTTCCCGCGCTCGCTGCGGCGCTGTCCCCGCGAACACCGATCCTCGGCTCCTTGCTCGGAGCGATGTTGATCGCCGCGCCCGCGCGTGTTGCGTATGAAACAAAGAACGGCGGTGAAGGAATAGCGAACGTGCGTTTCGAGCACGATGCGACGAAATTACAAAGCCGCTTGATCGTCACCGGAGATTTAATTTTTGCCGGCGCCGAAAAGATGGCGAAGCCCTATCCGTGGTCGTCCGGGGGCACACCAGGGTGGGTTTCGTCGTCGACAGTTGCGGAGGGCCCGCCGCCGAAATTCGAGATCGGCTCAGAGATGCTCATCGACGGAAAACGGACAATTCGCGGACGGCTCTCTTCGCCGCGCGGGGCGCTTCAACTGAGCGTGGCGCTCGATGCAAAAATAGAAGTCGGCGAAATGTTGGTGGCCGGTGTGGCGGTGACTCGTGTGTCGAACGGTTATCGCCTCTTCACGCTCTATGGTTTGGAGGAAGGCGTCGATTTCGAGCTTCGCGGTCTCACTCCTACTCCGGTGGAGATGGTGCTCACCGATATCTCGCTCGGACTACCCGCGGCGGCGCTTGGGGCAGCCCGCCCCACGAAAAGATGGGTCCCGCGAGACATGGGCGATTCGACCGCGGTCGTGGTGCGCGTGCGGTTGTGACTCTCCCCTCTTCATGCAACATAATCATTCACCGTGGTGGAGCAGCTTCGAGCGAACGCTCTGGATCGGCTGAGCCTGCTCACCTCCGATCTCTTTTGTGTGATCGGTTTCGATGGATACTACCGATTCATCAATCCCGCCCATGAACGTCTGCTCGGATATTCGCTGGAAGAGCTGAAGACGATCCAAGCTCGAAGCTTGGTGCATCCGGACGATCGCGAGCGTGCACGCGAGCATCATGCGCGCGCGACGCAGACCGGTGAGCGCATCGAGAGATATTCCTGCCGAAGTATCGCCAAAGACGGCCGAATATTATGGTTGCAGTGGAGCGCGACCCTCTCGCTCGAAGAAAAAGTGGTCTACGCGGTCGCGCGCGATATTACCGACCAAAAAAAGATCGAAGACGAGCTGCGCACGAGCGAAGCGCGATACCGCTTTCTCGCGGAATATTCGAGCGACCTTCTCGGCAGATATGATCTCGAAGGTCGGGTGGTCGATATTTCCGAGGCTTCGATGCGGATGCTCGGTTATGCGCCGTCGGAGATGATCGGCAAGAGCGGCTTTCTTTTTATTCATCCCGAAGATGTAGCCAAGACCATGGAGGTCATGGCCACCACGGCGAACGGCGGAAAACATTTCGCCGAGTTTCGGATGATAAAAAAAGACGGTGGGGTCATCTGGGTCGAATCGAGCGGGCTCGGTGTGTTCGATCCGACGACGAAAAAACTGATCGAGTTCGTGGCGGCGTCACGAGATATCACCGAGCGAAAACGGTCCGAGGAGCAAAAAAAGGCGCTGGAAATTCAGCTGCACCAATCGCAAAAGATGGAAGCGATCGGCCGGCTCGCCGGTGGTATTGCGCACGACTTCAATAATTTATTGTCCGGAATATTGGGTTTCACGTTGGTCGCGCTGGAAACTCTTCCGCAGGATGCGCCGGAGCGCCCGAGCTTGGAAGAAGTCACCAAGGCGGGACATCGCGCTGCGGATTTGGTGAAACAACTCTTACTCTTTGCGCGCCGGCAGAGCTCGAGCTCGGAGACGATCCTCGACGTCAACGAAGCGGTCCGCGATCTCGACAAAATGTTGGTCCGATTGATCGGCGAACACGTGAAGATCGAGCTGTCCTTGAACGCAGCTCCCGCGGGCGTCCGTATCGAGAGCTCGCAGCTGACTCAGGTGTTGATCAACTTATGTGTCAACGCGCGCGACGCGATGCCGCGCGGCGGTAAAGTGAGGATCGAGACCCGGTGCGTCGAGGCGGCCAAGCTCGCAGCACCCCCGGACGTCGCTCCGTCGCCGGAAGGCTGGATCCTTGTGTCGGTGAAGGATTCCGGCGAAGGAATGAGCGAAGAAGTTCGCTCTCGCGCGTTCGAGCCCTTCTTCACTACGAAGACCAGCGGAACAGGATTGGGTCTGGCGGCGGTTTATGGAGCGGTGCGTGGAGCAAATGGGTTCGTCGAGCTGAGCAGTGAGCTCGGTCGTGGGTCGTGTTTCGAGTTGTATTTCCCGATCGTGCCCAATTTCAGCGGGCCGGCCGAGGTTGCGCGGGTAAAAGCGCCCGAACCGCAGGTCGACGTGGGCAAGACGATCCTCGTCGCGGAGGATGAGGACTTGGTGCGCGAGGTCGTGCGCAAGGTGCTCGTCCGTGCGAAATATCGGGTTTTGATCGCGAGAAACGGGGCCGAGGCGGTGGAAATTTTGGAGAAGACTCCCGGGGTCGATCTTTTGGTGACCGACGCGATCATGCCGGTGATGGGTGGTCACGAGCTCATCGAACGTGTCTTCGAGATGCGACCGAGCTTGCGCGTGTTGCTCGTCTCCGGTTATTCGGCAGAGGGGATTTCGGACCGTCGCGTGGGCTCACTTCAGAAACCGTTCACGCCGAGAGATCTCGAACGTGCGGTGCGCGCGCTGCTCGACCAACCCGCCCGAGTATGACGGAAGTTTCCTCACCCAAATCTGAATCTCCGCCTGCGGAGCCTGCGAAGACGAGGTGGAAGCTCGGATGGGTCGGCACGACTTATTTTGCCGAAGGCCTGCCGTATTCGATCGTTCGAATATTGTCCTCGATCTATTTCACCGATATCGGCGCCAAAGAGAAATACATCGGATATCTCAACGCGCTCGGGTTGCCCTGGAACTTCAAGTTTCTCTGGGCGCCGTTCGTCGATTCGATCGGAACCAAACGCCGCTGGTTAGTGGCGATGCAGCTGCTGATCTCGGTGTTGATCGCCGCAGTCGCCGCCACCTGCGCGATCGCGATGCGCGATCCCAGCCAAGAGCTCAATGAATTGTTGCTCGCGTCCGCGCTGATCTTTCTCGGTGTTGCTGTTCTTGCGGCCACGAACGACATCGCCATCGACGGATATTATCAAGACCTGGTCACCGACAAAGGTGAACAAGCCGCATATTCCGGGCACCGAACTTTTGCTTATCGCTTGGCGGTGATCTTCGCCCGCAGCGGTTTGGTGGGCATTGCGGCGCTCGGCGCTTCGACGGCGGCAGGGGAAAATAAATATCTCGGTTGGACCTATGCCTTCGGGGCGGGCGCGGTGGTGATGTTCGCCGTCGCGGTTTTGCACGCTTGGAAATTGCCGCACGTCGAGCCGGCGGTGGTTCCGAAAAATCCGCGCGAAGTGCTCAGCTCTTATGGGAAGGCATTTTCCAGCTATCTGAAACAGGACAAGATCGTCCTGATTCTGGCGTTCATTCTTTTTTATAAGTTGGGCGACGAAATATTATTTTCGCTGAACTCGACGTTTTTGATGCGCGAGCTCCACGTCACCAAACAACAGATGGTTTGGTTGGGCGGGTTTGTCGGCATGGGCGCGATGATCGGCGGCTCCATGCTCGGCGGCTGGTGGATCAAAAAACAGGGTTTGAAAAAAGCGATCTGGCCTCTGACCCTGGCGATGAATGTGAATATTTGGGCCTATTGTTGGCTCGCTTATTCACTTCCCGACGCGCAGACGACGCCGGGTTTGTTGCAGGTGGTCGTGGTGCACGCGTATGAGTTCTTCGTCGCCGGGCTAGGTACGTCCGCGCTGATCGTGTTTTTGCTGCGCACCTGCCAGGTCGAATACAAAGCCGCGCACTACGCATTCGGCACCGCGTTGATGTCGGTGGGTGCGACCGTGATCGGCACCTTTGCGGGAGAGATCGTCGCGTCGATCGGCTATTTGAATCTGTTCATCTTGGCCTTTATTGCCTCGATTCCGGGCATGGTTTTGCTGTTCTTCGTGCCTATCCGCGACTCCTGACGTTCCTGACGCGACTCTCGAGCGAGGACGCTTGACCGTGGCTCGGCGCGGTGCTTTTCAGGTGCACGGAGGACGAAATGGCCGAACCGAAATTTCCCGATGTCAGCGATGTCAAAGGCGCAAAGCTCCACACCTCGAAGGGTGTGGTCGAAATAAAGTTGTTCGCGAAAGATTGCCCGAACACCGTGGGCAACTTTGTTGGGCTCGCGGAAGGAACGATTCCGTGGACCAAACGCGACGGCACCGCTGCGACGGGACCGCTCTATTCGAACGTAGTATTTCATCGCATCATCAAAGGATTCATGATCCAAGGCGGAGATCCGGACGGCAATGGCCGCGGTGGCCCGGGTTATCGTTTCGGCGATGAATTCAAGCCGAATTTGAAGCACAACAAACCCGGTATTTTGTCGATGGCGAACGCGGGCCCGGGAACGAATGGCAGCCAATTTTTCATCACCACCGTGCCGACGCCGCATCTCGATAATCGCCACAGCGTTTTTGGTGAGGTCGCGGATGCGGAGTCGTTGAAGGTCGTGCAGGCGATGGAAAATGCACAGACCGATCGCAGCGACCGTCCGCTCGAGCCGATCTATCTCGAACGCGTCGAGATCTTGCGCTGAGAGCTCGAAGGGCTAGCCAAGTATCCTCCTTGATTGATAGGTCCTCTGGCCATGCCGAGGCCGACCAAGGAGATCATCCGCCTGCTCACCGAGCTGGGCGAAAAAACTCCCGATAAATATCAAACCGAGGATCGCGGGTTGTTCGCGGAATTTCGCGAAGCCACGAACTTCGGCTTGATCCGCTGCGCCTACAAGGACGAGGCGGGCGAGTGGCAGGTCAACGTTTGGTACAAAAAAGCGCTGCTCGCGGGCTTCAAGCTCGGCCAGGTCTTCGAGATCGAGCACGGCACGTTCTTCGATAAACATACTTTGCCGACGCGCAGTCTGAATGGCGCAAACAAAGTTCGCGTGGTTCCCGGCGGGACCTCGATCCGCGATGGATGTTACATCGCGGAAGGGGTGATCGTGATGCCCCCGTCCTATATCAATATTGGGACCTATATCGGCGTCGACACTTTGATCGATAGTCACGTCTTGGTCGGATCCTGCGCGCAGATCGGGTCGAAGGTTCATCTCTCGGCGGCGGTGCAGATCGGCGGCGTGTTGGAGCCGGTCGGACAATTGCCGGTGATCATCGAAGACGAAGTCATGGTCGGCGGAAATTGTGGAATTTACGAAGGGACCATCGTCAAAAAACGCGCCGTGATCGGGACCGGAGTTATTCTGAACGGCTCGACCGCGGTTTATGACTTGGCTCGTGAGCAGGTGTACCGCAAGACAGCGGAAAAGCCCCTGACCATTCCCGAAGGTGCGGTGGTCGTTCCGGGCAGCCGCAAAGTGAAAGGTACCTTTGCCGAGGCCCACGGTTTGGAAATATCTACGCCGTTGATCGTGAAATATCGCGATGACAAAACGGATGCCGCGACCGCACTGGAAGACGCACTTCGATGAGTATGAAATTATCCGCGGCTATTTTCGGAATATTATTTGCGCTCGCCCCGGCGTGCGCCACTGATGAGTGCACGCAACTCGCGGAGGAACTGAAGGCGCGCCAGACAATTTTGGTGCAGGCGAAGCGTCAAGCGGGTGCCTACGATGTGGCGCGAAAACGTGCGCTCGCCGCCGAAGGGAACGCGAACAAACTCTCTCGCGCCTTGGGTTTCGATCTCACCGAGGAGCAGCAGGAAAAGTTGCTCTTGGAACGGGTGAAAAAAATACCGACGGCGACGATCACCCGCGAAGTGGTGCCGATGCCGCCCGAGCCCGAGCAACCGGAGCCGGAGATGGCAACACAATGGCGTGTCCGTTTCGAGGCCAAAGACACCAAGGCGGCGCTCGATTATTTGGCGAAGTTGTTGGAGAGCCCGCCGTTGTTTCGCTTCAATAAATTAATTCGTGAAGATAAATCGACGAAGCGCTGGCACGTGGAAATTCGGCGTCCGACGGTGCTGCAAATTCCCATCAACCCAAAGTCGCAACCTTTGGCTGCGGGACGGAAATTGACCGATATTTCCAGCCAAATCGGTCTGTGTGGTGCGGCCTCGACGCGCAATGAGATCGCGAAAATAAATGAGGAGATCAAAGCGCTCTCCATCCAAGCGGAGGAGCTGACGATCGAGCTGCCGAAAGCTGCAAGTTACGAAGGCCTGCGGCGCCGTATGGAAAAAGTGCGCGACCAGGAATCCGCGGCTCGAGATAGTATCGGCGTCTTCGAGCAGTCGTTGATCGCCACAAAAGCTCAGCTCAAAGGTATCGCCAGCGAAGGTGATGTCTCGGTGCTGGAGATTTGGGGTACGCGCGACGATCGCTCGAAGTTGGAGCACGATCTGATCGGCCGCGGGCTGGGAGAACGAATTCAGCCGCGGCAGGATGCGAGCAAAGGTGTGGAGCGCATCCTGATGCGCAACGCAGCAGAGAAGAAAAAAGAGGCGCTACAGTGATGAGAGATCCCGAGATTTCTTCCCGCGTCTTGGAGCTGTCGCCTTCGATCATCCGCGACATGTTTGCGCGGAGAAAGAGGACCAGCCTCGACTTGTCTTTGGGTGAGCCCGCGACGCCGACCGAGCCCGACCTCTTGGAGCGCGCGATTTCGGCGCTGAAATCGGGTCCGCAAGGATACACGGACAACGGCGGGCTTCCGGTGCTGCGCGAGGCGATCGGCGCGTATTTTCGCTTCGAAGGCCGCGATAAGTTGGAAAATGTCTGCGTCACCGTCGGCAGCGAAGAAGCTGTTTATTTGGCGATGTTATCTACGCTGGATCCGGGCGACGAAGTATTGATCCCTGAACCGGGATATCCGGCTTACCGAAATATTGCGAAATTGCTCGGCGCAAAACCAGTCTCCTACGTAATTTCGCGGGAGACGGGACTGACGGCGCGGGCCGAAGCGATCGGCAAAGTGGTCACCGATAAGACACGTTTATTGGTGTTGAATAGTCCGTCGAATCCGTTCGGTACCATCGATGCTCCCGAAGATTTGAAGCAGATCGCAGAGCTGGCGGAGTCGCGGAAATTCACCGTGCTCAGCGACGAGATCTATCGCGACCTGATCTATGGGACAGAGATGGTTCCGTCGATCTGCCGCATGACGACAAATTCGATATTCGTGGGTGGGTTGTCGAAATCATGCTCGATGACCGGGCTGCGGCTCGGATTCATGATCGGCAATTCGCGGCTGATGCGGCAGGCGACCATGGCGCACCAGATGTTGGTGACCTGTGCGCCGCGGCTTTCACAGTTGGCGGCGATCGAAGTGTTTCGCGAGCCGGCGCGTCTATCGGCGCATTTGCCATACTATGTGGCCGCGCGGGCAGCGATCGCCACAGTGGCCGATCGATTGCCGAAGGATGCGCCGCTGTTTTTGGGGGATGGCGCGTTCTACGCGATCCTCGATGTATCGGCGTACGCCGAAGGTGATCCGATGGCGTTGGCGATCGAGCTGCTCGAAAAAGAGGACGTCGTCGTGGTGCCTGGAAATGCCTTCGGCGCAGGCGGCGAGTGGTTTTGGCGCATTTCTTATGCGGCCGGCGCGGACGCCGCCAAAGAAGGTATCCTGCGCATCGCTCGCTTTTTGGGAGCGCGGCGGTGAGCCCGCAAAACGACGAACGGCTTCGCGAGGTCTTCAATATCGTCGAGAAATACGTCGAGCGGCGTTACCGCTTGCCGGTGGTCATCTCCGATGTCGTCGATCCATTTACGGGCGACCTCGACGGCGCGGAAATTCGAGTCGATTTCGACGTCACGATCGCGGACGCCTTATTTATTTTGGTCCATTTATTCGGACACACGGTGCAGTGGAATACGAGCGAACGTTCGCGCGAGCTGGCCAAGCTCGACGTGGTGAGCCCTCCGGAAGAATTGCTGCGCGAGCTGGAAGAGTATGAGCGCGAGGCCTGCCGTTACAGCATTCAGTTGTTTCACGACGCGGGCGTGTACGAGCTCGATCAATGGCTCTCCGATTTCGCCGCCTGTGATTTTGCCTATCTCCGAGACTTCTACCGAAACGGTGGTCAGCGCGGCAATTTCTGGAGCTTCTGGCGTGACCAGACGCAGCTCCTCGAGCCGCTGGCGATTCCTGAGTTTCATCCGACGCGCTGGTGGGCGCGTTGGCAGGGCACCGTCGTCTAGTGAGATCGTCCGGGCGTCCGGACGATAAGCGGACGTGTCCGGAAAACCGGACGTTTTTTGCGCGTGCGGCGATGAAAAGCGGTTGGCCCGGGCGTTGCTCTCCTCTTCGCCCGTGGGACTCGACCGCATTCGCTCCTCTGGTTCTCAAGTTGTGTTCGCACCGGATGCGGTCGAACCCACACTTTTATCGCCCGAAGGTTCGCCGGCAGAAATTGATAGTTGGGAGCCTTTTGTCTCGGCGCCTCTGAGCGAAGCTCTGGCGCCGGCGGAGCGCACGTGTCGTCTGACCTTTTCCGAGAAATTCGATCCGCAGGATCCGCTGCAAAGTGAATTACTCGCGGAGGCGGAGGCGCTTCCGACGGAAGAGATGCGCGCGCGCGCGAAGAGCTCCATCGAAAAAAATTGGGAGTCGCGGGCGCAAGCGGCGCTGACTCATCCTTATGTCCGATCCTTAACACCCGACGTCGCCCCGCAGGCGGCGGAATTATTAGTGCGCTATTTTAATGACCCGGTTTTCGAGTCCACGATTCACCAACGCGCGGTGCAACACGGAGGCACCACGAATTTACGGCAAATGGTTTTGGCTCCGGCCTCGCGCGAGCTTCATCAGCTCGATGAATATTTCGGCCAGTGTAATGAAACTCAGGGACGTACTCAGAAAATATTCGAGAATTTTTCGACGAGCTGGAAACAACGTTTTGGTGAAAATTCAGTGAAATTGATGGGTGCGCCCGCCGTCGAGCGCTCCCAGGTACTCTTGGCCTACGGGCTCGCCGGGGACGCGCGCGGCGACGATCATATGTTTTTCGCGGTGCGCGCCAAGGGAGTTGCCGCGGAGACGATGTATTTCGACCCTTGGGTTTCGCAGCGTGCGGACGGCGCGAGCATTTATCGTGAGGGTGACTATCAAAAGATGCGCGAGAGTTGGGACAGCTCGCGGTGGTACGTCACGGACTTTCGCTCAACCAGATGACGGAAGGCGGGAGCGATTCGACCTGCGGAATACGTGGAACGATGAGAACCTCGTCGCCCATGATCAATAGTTTGCGCAGCGTCTTGCCGGTGAAGTCTTGATTCTCGCAAACGCCGAAGCCCTCGAGATATACCGAGATCGCGCCGTCGCCGACGCCCATGATCACGCCTTCACCGCGGCGCTGAATTTCCTGGATCATCGCGCCGAAGGTGATCGCTCCAACGCCGCCGATCTGGGTCCACTCGAGATCGTCTTCTTTGCGCTGAAACAAGAAGCCGCGTTCGCTGCCGACGAAGGACCCGAGCTTTGGATCGTGGCCCAGGCTGGAAGGTGTCTCGATGTCGAAGACGTTTTGAAACGATTCTTCGGCGGTATGGCCCTCGAAGGTGCGGACGATGCCGCGCTGTCGTGAGCCGATGGCGATCGCATGGTTTGGGCCGAGCCATTCGACGTCGACCGCGGCGCTCCCGTCTTCGTGGAAATCGTCGATTAGATGGAGCCGGCGATTTTCGTCGAAGCGGAAGAACGTGTTGTCGTTGATCATCAGGAACAGCTCGAACGGTGCGTCGCCGCGAGAACCGTCGATCGCTGCGGATTCGATGATCAGCGGAATGGTCGCGGTGGCGGTGAAGCCGCTCGCCAGATCTCCGCTCCAGAGCTCGCCGAGGCCGGTCACCAACCACAAGGTGTCGTCGTCCGCTTTGAAACCCGCGTAGACGCGCGGCTCGGCGCGGAGGAACACGGCGCTCGAACGATCGACGCGCCACCACTCGCCGTTGTCGAGGAACACCAGCGCGGTTTGTTCGTCGAGCTTCAGCGCAGATTGCGGGCGGCCCATGGCGGTTTCGAGGAAGACATTGTGAGGCTGGAAACGTGGACAGGGATCACGTGTGGCGATGGTGAAGTCGATCGAACGGATGTTCGAGCTCACCCAAGCGCGTCCATCGGGGAGCTCGAGCACGAATGCAGCATCGCCTTCGGGCACAGGTCGCGTCGGACCTACAGCGACAGGCTGGAGATCGCCGGCGTGGAGCTCCTGTTCGGCGAGCGTGTCTTGGTAGAGCAGGGCGGTGACGCGGTCCGCGTGTTCGATGTCGATCTTGATCGGAAGGACAGCTTCATCCAAGGAGACGGCGATCGCACGTTCGATCCCGTTGTTGTTGTGGATGGCGATGACCATGGACTTCGCGCCGTCGACGTTGGGCGGCGACAGCGTGAAGACCTGGTCGTTAGTACAGGAAGTGAGAAAGAGGGCCAGGCGGGCGATAAAACCGCGCACGCCTAGCCTCCGATGACTCAGCCTTCGACGAAGGCTTTGAGGCGCTTGCTGCGCGACGGATGCCGCAGCTTGCGGAGCGCTTTCGCTTCGATCTGACGAATACGCTCGCGGGTCACTTCAAAGTCTTGGCCGACTTCTTCCAACGTATGGTCCGACTTCTCGCCGATACCGAAGCGCATGCGAAGAACCTTCTCTTCGCGTGGCGTCAGCGTCGCGAGCACGCGGCGCGTCTGCTCTGCGAGGTTCATCGAGATGACAGCTTCCGACGGCGACACCGCCGACTTGTCCTCGATGAAATCGCCGAGATGCGAATCCTCTTCCTCGCCGATCGGAGTCTCGAGCGAGATCGGTTCCTTCGCGATCTTCAGAACCTTGCGCACCTTGTCGAGCGGCAGCTCCATCTTCTCGGCGATCTCTTCCGGCGTAGGCTCGCGGCCGAGCTCCTGGACGAGATAACGCGAGGTCCGGATCAGCTTGTTGATCGTCTCGATCATGTGCACCGGGATGCGGATCGTGCGCGCCTGGTCGGCGATCGCACGCGTGATCGCCTGACGGATCCACCACGTTGCGTAGGTCGAGAACTTGTAACCGCGCCGCCACTCGAACTTGTCGACGGCCTTCATCAAACCGATGTTTCCTTCCTGGATGAGATCCAAGAACTGCAAACCGCGGTTCGTGTACTTCTTCGCGATCGAGACCACGAGACGAAGATTCGCTTCGACCATTTCGGCCTTGGCTTTCTTCGCCTTGCGTTCGCCGACCTGAATCTGGCGATACGTGACTTTCAGCTCGTCGAGCGGAAGGCCGGCCTCTTGTTCGATGCGCTTGATCTTGCGGATCGCACCACGCACCGCGCGCTCCATCTCGTGGAACTCTTCCGGCGTGAGGCGCAGCTGCTTTTGGATCCGCTTTTCCTCGGACGGTTTATCGCGGACTTCGCGGAGCGCCTTTTTGATCTCGGACATCGAGACCTGAAGACGTTTCTCCCAAGCGAGCGCTTCCTGTTCGGTGCGCTCGACCTTCTTGATGAGGTTCTTCAGCTTGGCGACGATCTTCGCGATCTGCCGCTTGTTCGGCTGCATCTCCTCGAGGAGCGTCGCCATCTGCTCGCGATTCTTCTCGAGCTTCTTGTTGATCTCATCGCGACGCGGCTTGGGGATGCGCTTCCCCTTCAGCATCTCTTCACGAAGCGTGTCGTTCTCGCGATCGAGGCGCTGAATCTTCGCCATGATGCGATGCACTTTTTCAGTGACCGCAGCTTCGTCGAAGACCTCGTGCTCTTCGTCGACCTCTTTCACGACCTCGCGAATGCGGATCTTTCCGCTCTTCAGACGTTGTCCGAGCGCGAGGATCTCTTTGACCGCCAGCGAGCTCTTGAGGACGACGTCGAGGACTTCTTTTTCACCGGCTTCGATGCGCTTCGCGATGACGACTTCGTCTTCGCGGGAGAGCAGCGAGACCGAGCCCATCTTGCGCAAATACATGCGCACCGGGTCGTTCGTTTTGTACGCCGCATCGAGATCGTCGCGCGTCTGTGCAGGCTCGCCGTCCGGGCCGGGCATGCCGCTCGCGCCGATCGCTCCTTCTGCAGCGACAGGTTTTTCTTCTTCTTCGCCCGCGGGCTCTTCCGGAACTTCGATCGTCGTTGTCCGCTCGGGCTCAACGATCTCGATGTCGTTCTTGTAGAAGAGGTCCATGACGTCATCGAGCTGCTCCGCGGAGACCATGTCCGACGGGAGCGACTGATTGACGTCATCGAGCGTGAGCATGCCGGCCTTACGACCGCGCTCGAGCAAATCTTGAACAGCGCCATCGGCAGAGCCGAAGTCATCGCCCGTTTTGATCGCCTGCGCCTTCGCTGCTTTCGCAGCTTGGGCGAGACGCGCGGCGCGCGCTGCTTTGTCGGCCATCAGGGACCGTGCTTGTGCTTGTTTTGGTGACAAAGCTTTCTTCTGTGCAGCTCGCTCAGCAAGCATCAATCGACGTTCGTTCGCCTTCGTTTCCTTCTCAGCGAGCTTCTCCGCCTTTTTCCGCTCTCTCTCCTGCAAGCGCTCCGTTGCCTTTCGTTCCTTATCGGCTTTCTTCTCGGCGATCTTTCGTTCGCGCTCTTGGACTCGTTCAGCGGCCTTCTTTTCTTTATCGGCCTGCTTGTCCGCGAGCTTCTTCAATCGCTCATCTTCGCGCTCTTTGGCTTTCCGCTCTTTGTCGGCTTTCGCTTGAGCGGTCTTCTTCTTCTTCTCGAGCTCTTTCTCTTTGGCCTTCTTCTCTTTGTCGCGCTTCGCTTCAATGAGACGCTTCTTTGCTTCGGCCTTTTTTTCTTTGAGAGCTTCTTCGCGCGCCTTCTTCTTTTCTCTCTCGGCTGCGATCCTCTCCTGCGCCTTCTTCTTTTTGTCGAGCTCTCTCTTCTTGGCGAGCGATTTACGGTCCGCCTCGCGCTCCTTTTTTTCGAGCGCTTTCTTTTTTAGAAGGGCTTTCTTCTTTTCAGCCGCCTTCTTCTTCTCGGCGAGCTTCTTCTTTTTCTCCTCAGCTTTTTTAGCGAGGGCGCGTTTCCGCTCTAAGTCTTTTTTCTTCTTGTCAGCGGCCTTCTTTTTGGCGAGCGCGGCTTTCTTCTTCGCGAGCTCTGCTTTGCTCGGGCCCTTCTTTTGAGCGCGTGCTTTTTTCGACGAGGCCGCGGTCGACTTGCGGCCTCCGCGGTCCGACGATCGTGATGCGGACTTTTTCGCCTTCTTTTTCTTCGGCGCGCTGCCGCGCTTCGTCGAGCTCTTTTTTGCCTTCGTCGCCATCGATGCTCTCTTTCGAAACCTCTTCTAACTACAGCGAGGCTTTCAACTTGATCAGACGGTCCGCTTCCTGGGTAAGCGCTTCTACGGTCTGCGGATCTACTTCTGTCGCAAGACGCTGCAAGAGGTGCCGCAACCTAATGTCGTTCCGTTCCTTCAGCAAGCGTTTCACGCACACGTTGATGTCATCGCGCTCGGGAAGCGCGTCGAATAATGATTGTCGGAGCGCAGAGATCGTATCGTCGTCCGCGAGACCGGACGCTTTTGCCGCTTCGAGCGCACGGGGTCCATCGAAGGGGGAGCCTGCGCGCATCGCTTCGATACCGGCATCGATCGTCGCCTGGACCGCGGGATTCATGAAAGCGCGGACCGCGTCCGAATCTTCCAATGCCGACAACACCTCGTCCGGCATTTCGACGAAGCGGCGCAGGATCGTCGTCTCGAGGACGTGCGGCGGCGGAGACTTCGGTTTCGGCGGGGCCGGTCTGGATGCTTGAGTTTCGCGCGTTTGGACGATTTCTCCGCGACCGGCGAGGTGCCGGCGCAGAATGTGGGCCTCGATCTCGAGCACACGCGCGCACGCGTCGATCGAGACGTCACGCTGCAACGGATCAGAGATCGCGAGCAACAACGGCTTCACTGCGTCCACCGCTTTGGCCTTACCGGCGATACCGCCACCTTTGTACGCGTTTTTTGCGCGCGCCACGAAAAAGTCGATCGCCGATGGCGATTCTTCCACCAGTTTTTTGACGCCCTCGGCTCCATGTTTTCGCGCGAACGTGTCGGGATCATCGCCTTCGGGAAGCTCGGCGACCCTCACTGATACGCCCTCACGAAGCAAACTTTCGGCTGCTTTTCTCGTAGCTTCCTGACCGGCCACGTCGCCGTCGTACATGGTGACGACCTCACCGGCGAGCTTCTTCAAAATCGTCGCGTGTTTCGCGGACAACGCGGTGCCGCATGAGGCGATCGCCTGCGAAACGCCGACTTGGTGCAACAGGATCACGTCCAAGTACCCCTCTACCAAGATCGCGCGACGGCTCTTTCGGATCTCATCTTTCGCGAAGGAGAGCCCATACAGGATCGATGATTTGTCGTAGATCGGGCTCTCCGGTGAGTTGAGGTACTTCGCGCCCTCATCGGAGATCCAATCCGCGCGGCGCGATCCGAAACCGGCCAGCTCGCCACCCGGGATGGCGATCGGAAAGACAACGCGCCCTCTCAACCGGTCGTAAGTGCGGCCGCCTTTCTCGCTGTGACCGAGGAGCCCGAGAAGATGGCCTAATCGCGGATCGATGCGCTTCGATTCGAGAAATTCAGTGAGGGACTGCCAACCGTCGGGCGCCCAGCCGAGCTCGAACTTTTGGATCGTCTCGTCGAGCAGTCCGCGCTCGGTCTTGAGATAGGAGAGCGCCTTGGGCTCTTTTTCCAGCTCGCGCACGTAGAAATCGGCGGCGGTGCGATTTGTTTGGTACAGGCGCTCGCGGCGTTTGCGCTCGTCGCGCTCGCGCGGGTCTTCGTCTTTTTCTTCGATGAGCACGCCCGCTTCTTTCGCGCAGGCCAACACCGCTTCGGGAAAGGAGATGCCCTCGATACGCATGACGAAGTCGAAGACGTCGCCGCCCGCGCCACAGCCGAAGCAGTGGTAGAGCTTCTTCTCCGCATCGACGCCGAAAGACGGAGTTTTTTCGTTGTGGAAGGGGCAGAGCCCGATCAGACGACGACCTCTTTTTTGGAGGCGGATCGCTCGACCGACGACACGTTCAATGTCGATCCGATCGCGAACTTCGGAGATTTTCTCCGCCGAGATCGTCGCCATAGCAGCAAGCTCATAACACGCAGCGAGCACCGCGAGCGAAGAACCCAGTGTAGAAGCCGCGCCTCGAGATCGCTGCGCGGCTTCTGCTGTTCCTACTGTTCGCGACGCATCTTCTTCAAGAGACGTTTTCGAGCAGCCGCTGCCTTCTTCTTCTTTTTGACAGACGGCTTTTCATAATGCTCGCGTTTGCGAATCTCGCCGAGGATGCCCGCACGTTCACACTGTTTTTTAAAACGGCGCATCGCGCGCTCGAAGGACTCGCCTTCTTTGACCCTTACTCCGGGCATCTAAAATCACCTCCTCTGCGAAAAAATCGAAGGCGCCGAGTAAGCCTGGGCGCTGGCGGAGTCAACTTCCCTTTTTTCGCGAGGCTTTTTCTTCAATTCCGGATTTCGAAAAGCGACGTTCGAGCTCGTGGAGGACTTTGCGGAAGGAGAGCTTGCGGTGTTTGAGCGCGACCGCGAGGTGATAGAGGAGATCGGCCGCTTCGGAGATTACGCGTTCGTCGCTCTCATGGGACAACGCCTGGCAGAGCTCTTCGGATTCTTCACGGATCTTCGCGACTTGTTTCGGTGTGCCGGCATCGATCAGCGAACGCGTGTAGCTCGGCGGTGCAGACTCCGGCTGCTGCGCGCGCATCTCGATCACCGTCTCCAAGTTTTGGAGAACGCCGGAATCTTCTTCGTCTGTGCTGAGCTCGATCGGTTCCAGGCGCCACCCGCCACCGACGCGACGGCGCGAGAAACAGGTGTCCGATCCTTCATGACAGGCCGGCAGCTTCGCTTCGACGAGATATAAGAGGGTATCCCCGTCGCAGTCGAGCCGGATATGGACGATGCGCTGGAGATGGCCGCTGGTCGCGCCTTTTTGCCAGAGCGAGCCGCGCGAGCGCGAGTAGTACCAGGCGTAGCCGGTCTCGATCGACTTCTCGAGCGCGTCTTTCGAAACCCAGGCGACCATCAACACCGCGCGTGTTCGCAGATCCTGCACCACGCACGGCACGAGCCCGTGTTGATCCGCTTTCGCTTTCTCCCAGAGGAGCTCGATCTGCGTGGTGCTCATGGTGACCTGTCCGGTCGTACAGGTAGCCCGCGGCGGGCCAGCTCGCTGCGTACCGATGATACCGCGTGTTCGCCGAAGTGGAAGATGGAAGCTGCGAGCACTGCGTCCGCGACCTCGAGGCCCTCGGCGAGATGGTCGATGGTGCCGGCGCCTCCGGAAGCGATCACCGGAATATGGATGGCACCGGCGATCGAGCGGGTCAGCTCCAGATCGTAACCCTGTTTCGTGCCGTCCCTATCCATGGAGGTGAGGAGGATTTCGCCGGCGCCGCGCTCGGCCAGCTCCTTTGCCCAGGCTCGTGCGTCGAGCGTCGTGGCTTCTTTGCCGCCTTTGACGTGCACCACGTTTTGTTTGACGTCGATCGCCACGACCAAACACTGCGAGCCGACCGCTTTCGCGATCCTGTCCACAAGATCAGGTTGCCTCACCGCAGCCGAGTTGATCGAAACTTTGTCTGCGCCGTGCTCCAACAAGCGGCGCACGTCGTCGAGACTCTGGACGCCGCCGCCGACGGTGAGCGGAACACGAATGCGTGCCGCGGTGCGCGAGACGACGTCGAGCAAAGTGCCGCGGGCTTCTTCGGTGGCGCTGATGTCGAGGAAACAGAGCTCGTCGGCGCCATCCCGATCGTAGAGCTCGGCGCGTTCTGCGGGATCGCCGGCGTCGATCAAGGACGTGAACTGCACGCCTTTGACGACGCGTCCGTTTTTCATGTCGAGACAGGGGATGATCCGCTTGTAGACCACCGATGCCCTCAGGCGACCTCGCGGATCGCTTCCGCGAGATCGAGCGTCTTTTCGTAGATCGCGCGGCCGACGATCGCGCCGGCGAGCTTCGTCGATTTCAAGGCGCGCAGATCGTCGAGTCGATGGACTCCGCCCGAGGCGTAGACCGGAATGTTCACGGCACGCGCGATCGCTTCGGTTTGTTCGACGTTGATCCCGCGGCCCGTGCCGTCGCGCGCGATGTCCGTGTAGATGATCGCGGCGGCGCCATCGGCTTCGCAACGTTTGGCGAGCTCCGCGGCATCGAGCGCGGTGGTTTCGACCCACCCGCGCACCGCGACTTTGCCGTTCTTGGCGTCGATGGCGGCGATGATCTGCGCGGGAAATTCCGCGCACAGCTCGCGAAACAAAGCGGGCTGTTCGGCGGCCAGCGTCCCGATCATCGCGTAACGAGCGCCGAGCTCGAGCACCCGGGCGACGCTCGTTCGTTCGCGCAAACCTCCGCCGACTTCGATCGGTGCGATGCGCGCGAGCTGTTCGATCACTTCGCGATTTTTGCTCTCGCCGTCGAACGCACCGTCGAGATCGACCACGTGAATGCGCACCGCGCCGTCACGTAAAAATACGCGCGCTTGTTCCAGTGGATCGTCGGCGTAGATCGTCTCGGTGCCCGCTTTGCCTTCGAGCAAACGGACACAACGACCGCTCCGGAGATCGATCGCCGGGATGATGATCATGGGAGCGGCGGCGTGCCGGGCAGCGGCTTGAAGCGCCAATCGATGATCAGCTCACCGAGCTCCGGAGCCGGCGGGAGCTTGCGGATGTACGGCTCGTAGCCCGGGAGGCGCAGCTCGAGCGTGGTCTCGCGATCGGACGGAATATTTTGGAAGATCTGCGGCGTCTGCACACCGGTCTCCGCTCCATTCAATATAATCATCGCGCCGGTCGGAGTGGACGACACCACCAACCGCATCACCGGATTATGCGCGCCCGTGTACAGGACCGCCGCGTATACGATGGCGCCGAGCAACGCTCCGAGTCCCGCAACGAACAAGAGCAACCCCCAGCGATCGGAGCGCGGCTCGGCGCTCTCACCACCTTGGAGCACCGTTCGCGAGCGTGGCGTCACCGGAAAGTTGTTCGGTCTCGAGATCGGTTTGTCTTTCGACGGTGACAGCACCGGCACCGAGCCCGACTGCGGTGAACGTCGCACCATCGGCCCGCTCGATTGTTTCGCGGGCTCGACGATCGCCAGATCATCGCGCGTCTTCGGCTTCTTCACTTCGACGCGCTGCACTTGTTGTTGTGCCTGCATCTCTTGAAGCTGCTCGATCGTGTAATTGCCGAGCATCGTCGGCATCTCGTTCGCGTCTTCGAGCGCTTGCACGTTCGGCGCGGAGACCTCGGCCGGATCCTCGAAGAGCTTTCGCACCTGCGACTGGAAGTGTTTCTTGCGAACGCCCGGATCGGTGTAACCGGAATGCGCGATGAACGCCGGTGAGCCTTCTTCCGCGGGATCATGGCTCTCGCTCTTGGCGATCTCCACGACCTGATCGCGCTGTCCACTCACAGAAGAGGGCAACAACAGGGCGCCGTTGTGCTCTTCGGGCTCGCTCAAACGCGGCGCCGATTTTTTGCGCGGCGCCGGCATGCCGTCCGCGCGGCCCGCGGTCATCGCCTCGATTAAGAGATCGTCGTCGCCGCTTTCGCGGGCGCGCTGCTCGGTCTCTACGCGATCGGAGAACAGCTCGCGCGCGAAACGCCCGAGCATGATCGTCGTCGCCGGGGTGCGTTGTTCCTGGAGGAACATCTCCAGCGCGTCGTGCATCGCCGAAGCGTTGGTGTAGCGATCACCCGGATTCTTCTTGAGCGACCGCATCAAGATCGACCCGAGCTCCGGCGGGAACGTTTGTTCCAGTGACACCGGGTGCGGCGGATCGACGTCGAGGATCGCGCGGAGCACGTCCATGTCGGTCGACGCGTAGAAGGGGTGCCGCTTCAGCAGCAGCTCGTAGAAGACCTCGCCGAGCGCGAAGATGTCCGAGCGGCCATCGACTTTGCCGCCGCTGATCTGCTCCGGCGACATGTATGCGAACTTGCCCTTGATCAGGCCGGCGCGCGTTTGGTGCAGGCGGCCTTCGGCTTTGGCGACTCCGAAGTCGACCAGCTTCACCGTACCGTCGAAGGTCACGATGATGTTTTGCGGTGACACGTCGCGGTGCACGACGTTGAGCAAACGTCCGTTGGGATCGGTGAAACGGTGCGCGTACGCCAAAGCCTCGCAGGCGCCGCACATGATGCGCACGCCGAGCGCGACCGGGATCGTCTGTTCTTGTTCGTGAACGCGCGCGAGCAGATCGCGCAGGTTCACACCCCGCAGCAGCTCCATCGAAATGAAGAGAGAGCCGTCGAGCTCGCCGAGCTCATAGATCTGCACGATGTTCGGATGACGCATCTGGGAGGCGATGCGTGCCTCATCGTAAAACATCTGCACGAACTCGTGATCGCTCTGGAGCTCGGGCATGAGCCGTTTGAGCACGACCTCGCGCTCCACACCGGCGGTGGTCATCATGCGCGCAAGGTAGATCTCGGCCATCCCGCCCGACGCGATGCGGCCGAGGATCTTGTAGCGCTCGGCGGCGGGCCTCGACGAATCAATGCCCGCATTCGGCTTGAGCGAAAAGCCGCTCATCACGTGGGGGAGTCATACCACGTTTTTTTTCGACTTTAGCGTGCGCTCGTACGGGATGACGCGCTCTCGGATGAACTTCTCCAGTCGGAGGTTGATCAGCTCCGGTTGTTCGATGAGCGCTGCATGAGATCCCCGCGGTATCTCCAAGAGCTCTGCGTTCGGAATACGATCTGCCATCTCCAGTGAAAGGTGTCGCGGCGTGAAGAGATCCCGCTCACCCGCGACGACGAGCGTCGGGGCTTGAATCTCAGAAAGGTATGGGCCCGCGTCGTGCTCCTGCGCGCAACGGACCATCTCGAAGAATACAGTCGCGTCGATCGACGCGAGGTGCTCGAGGTAGGGCTCCATGTCGGAACGTTTACAGAGATCGGGATGGACCAACCCGCTTCTGCGGGTGAACGGCCAGGCGATCGGGCTCTTCAGCGCGACGCGGCTGGCGATATTCAAAAGATCGGGAAAACGTCGAGAGAATTTCAAGGTCGCGCCGTAAATGCGCGGGCCGATGCGCGGATCGATGAAGGTGTCGGCCGCGCGGCCGAAGGCGCCCAAGATCGGGACGAGGCCGATCACGCTGTTCGGAAACAGGCGGTAGTGCTCGAGGATTACCTGGCATCCCATGGAGTGGCCGAGCATGATCGCCGAATCGATCCCGTTGGCGTCGAGCACGCGCTGGAGATCGTCGGCCATGGCGGCCATGTTCAAGGCTTCGATGTTGTGGGCGCGTCCGGATGCGCCGTGCCCGCGGTAGTCCCAGACGATCACGCGGTGATCGCGCGCGAAATATTCGCCGATGTAGTCCCAGAAGAACGTCGAGACGCCGACTCCGTTATTGCAGACGATGGCGCGCGCATTTCGCGGCCCGCCCGAGGCGAACGCGAGCGGCGTGCCGTCGGCGGCGAGCGTGGTACCCGAAGCGCTCCACCAGGGAGCGCCCTTTTTTGGATGATCGACCAAGCCCCGCATACTAGCGAGGCAAAAGGCGGCGTGGCCAGCATCTCGCAGATGATTTAGAACGCGAAGCGCATGGCTTTGTACCTGGTCACCGGCGGCGCCGGCTTCATCGGCTCGAACCTCGTGGAAGCGCTGCTCGAGCGCGGCGAACGCGTGCGGGTGCTCGACGACTTCTCTACGGGGAAGCGGAAGAACCTCGATCCGTGGGTGTCGAAGATCGAGATCGTCGAAGGCTCGATGTCGCGTTTCGAGGATGCAGAGCGGGCGATGAGCGGCGTCGACTATGTGTTGCACCAAGCGGCGTTGCCGTCGGTGCCGAAGTCGGTGGCGATGCCGCGCGAGTCGAACGAAGCGAACGTGACCGGCACGCTCAACATGTTGGTGGCGGCGCGCGATGCGAAAGTGAAACGTTTCGTCTACGCGGCGTCATCGTCGGCTTACGGCGATACGCCGACGCTGCCGAAGATCGAAACCATGCCCGGAATGCCGAAGAGCCCCTATGCTGTCCAAAAGTACACCGGAGAGCTTTATCTGCGGACGTTCCATGAAGTGTATGGGCTGGAGACGGTCGCGCTTCGTTATTTTAATATTTTTGGTCCGCGTCAGGATCCGACATCGCAGTATTCGGCGGTGATTCCGAAGTTCATCACTTCGTATCTGCAGAATGAGTCGCCGGTGATCTACGGCGACGGCAAACAGTCGCGCGACTTCACGTACATCGAGAACGTGGTCAACGCGAACCTGGCCGCTTGTACAGCGCCGTCAAAATGCGCGGGCCGGGTCATGAACATCGCGTGCGGTGAACGCATCGATCTCAACGAGCTCGCGGACGTCATCGCGAATGCTTTGGGCAGCAACAAGAAGCCGCGCTACGAGCCGCTGCGCGTCGGCGACGTGAAGGATTCGTTGGCGGATATTTCGCTCGCTCGAGAATTGATCGGCTATGAGCCCGTGGTGAAATTTGCCGAGGGGATCAAACGCACGATCGCGTGGTATCGCGCGAATACGGTGGCCTGAGTCGTCTGAGCGATCCGCAGCGGCTCAGTAACTTCTGCAGAAGAACGCCAAGTCTCCGTTCGTCTGCACTTCTACTCGCGGATAAGTTCCGGTGGCGCACGGCGTGCCGGTGGCAAAGTGCTCTTCGATCGGCTTGATCGCGTTTTTCAGGCGGTTGTGAATATACGCTTCGAGCGACGAGTCGCAGCTCCAAACCGGATCGGCATCTGCGATCACGCCGATCGGCGCGCATACCGGCGTGGCGAGGAAGGCCACCAAGCTCCAAAACCAGCCGTACGCGACCGTGGTGTGCATGCCGAGCGACTCGATTTCGATGCCCGAGCTGCTCGCGCGGACACCGAAGGACATGTCGATGTCGACCTCGGGATTCGGAAGGTTGTGCTCGGTCGATTCGAGATCGAAGTCGACGTCGAAACCGCCCCAGCTATCGTAAGTGACTTCGACCGGGCGTCCGCTCACGTGGCCCCAGTGAAGCTCGGAGCCGTTGAGCACGTTGCCCATCAAAGCTTCGAGCCGGCTCTCCAGCTCCTCGCGAGTCATGATCGTTTGGGCAGGCGGCGTGATGTATCCGATCCACAAAGGATGGTTGCGCAGCTCGTGGTGCGTGACCAAGAAGGTCATCTGCGCCGTGCTCGCATCGTCGAGCCAACGGCAGGTCGACGCGGTGTCGCCGAAGGTCTTCGAGAAGACTTCGACGCCGTTCACCAGCAGCGTGAAGTCGCGGATACACACGCCGTCCAAGCCGTCTTTCACCAGCTCGATGCGGTTGATGTCCGCCATGTTTCCGATGCCGACCGCGTCGAGGTCGAAGGTGAAGGTGCTGTTTCGCTGGAAGTCGTCGCGCGCATAGTTCAAGAACGTGACGTTGCCATACGGATGTTCGCCCTCTTGTCCGTTGAGGCGAACGTAGAGGCCGTTGTCCGTGCCGGCGTCGGGGACGTCGGCGACGTCGATGCGGATCTGAATCCGGCCCACGCGGTGCAGTACCGTCGCGGTGGTCCACGCGCATTGCACCGGTGAGTAGCGCGACCCCTGCTCATTCATCGCGCGGACGCGATAGCAGTACATCGAGTCGGGGCTCACGTTCGTGTCGTTGTATCCGTACGAGCCGACGAGCGTGCTGCCGGCGGTGTGCGCCACCGACCACGGGCCGTAGTACTGAGGGGACCGCTCGATGATGTTGTTCTGTTCGTTATGGCTGTTGTCGTACCAGCGAAGCGAGATTTGTGACGTCGTGCGCGTGGTGATCTCCAAGCCCGGCGGTGATGGCGGCGGCGGTGGTGGCTCCGGCGGTTCTTCGCCCGGCAAATCAGGCAGGTCCGCGGGGTCGCCGCGGCGGCTGGCGGAGAGCGATCGATCGGTGTCGAGCTCTTCCAAGCCGCCGCAAGCGGCCGAAAGGGCGGACAACAATAAGAAGGAAAGGAGCGTATTTCGTTTCATGCCCAAGAAGACGGAGTCCGAGCTCCGATCCGGACAGGGGCGAAAAAAATTTCGACGAACGTGCCGGCGTCACACTACAGATCCGCGGACACCAAATCTTCTGCCTCGGGCGACGGGAGCGGCGGCGGTGCGGGCGGTCGCTCGGGGACGAAGATCGCAGGCACCGAGGGCGCGGAGATCGACTTCGGGCCGCGCAGCTCGTCCATGGCCATCTTCAGATGTTCGACCAAAGGCTCGACGCTCGCGTAACGGTTCTCGCGGCGCTTCTGCAGACAACGCGAGACGATCGAACGGACGATCTCGGGCACAACCAGATCTTGCGGCAATGACGGCGGCGGCTCCTTCACACGTTTGATCAACGCATCGAGCGTTCCCCCGAACGGCGCGCGCCCGGTGAGCAGCTCGAACATCATCACGCCGAGCGAGAAGATGTCCGAGCGGCCATCGACATCTTTTCCGCGTGCTTGTTCGGGCGACATGTATTTCAGCGTTCCGACCATCACGCCGGCGATCGGCTCTTCGGTACCGTCTTTCGCGACGCCGAAGTCCGTCAATCTCGCGCGACCGTTGTCGTCGACCATGACGTTCGTCGGTTTGATGTCGCGGTGGACGATGCCCGCTGCGTGCACGGCCCCGAGCGCTTCGGCGACATCGCGCGCGATGATCAATGCAGCGAACGGATCCATCGCACTGTCGCTGACGCGATCGCGCAGAGTTTTTCCCTTGAAATACTCCATCGCCATGAACGTCACACCGTGTTCGACGCCGAAATCGTAGATGGCGATACACGTCGAATGATTCACGCGTGCGGCGAGGCGCGCTTCACGCAGAAATCGCTCTAGCGCTTGTTTGTCTTGCGCGACGGTTTCGCTGAGCACTTTGATCGCCACCGGGCGATCGAGCACCAGATCGCGCGCGCGATAGACCTCGGCTTGCGCTCCACGGCCGAGCTTGCTCTCGATACGGAAACGCCCGCGCAACACCACGCCGACCAAGGAGCTCGGCCGTGCCGGCTCGTCCTTTGGTACAGGTGTCGCAGGCGACGACGGGGTCGGCGTGTGCGGCGGAGCGGTGGCCACCATCTGCGGCAACACCACCATGGGCGCGATCGGAATTCCGCCCGCGGGTGTTTGATTGCGCGGCGACGGCGCACGCATCGCGACGCCGGTCACCGTGCGCACCGGCGCGACACGTTGCGGCGGCGGCGGCGCTTCGACCTCGCCGAGCATCACCATACGATCTGCGAGATCGCGGAACGTCGGATCGAGCGCCATGGCCATGCGATACGCCTGGCGCGCTTGCGCGAGATATCCTTCGATCTCGAGCAAACGACCGTATTGGTAGAGCGCGGGCACGTGTTTCTGCTCGAACGTCGTCCCGTTGAGCGCAGCGCCGAGCACGCCGATCGCCCCGCGCGTGTCGCCCTGATCTGCGAGCACTTCGGCGAGCAAAGTCCGCGCGCGCAACCAATCTTGATGGTCCGCGTGTACCCGTCCGAGATAAGCCGCCGCCTCCGAGTAACGCGAAGGATCACGGCTCCTGGCGATCGCCAGCGCACCCTCCGCGGCTTGCAACAAATCACCGCGCAACGCGTGCGCCGTGATCGTGTCGTCCCGAAGGCCCGCGCTCTCTTCCAGCGCGACCGCATCGGCTTCGCGCCCGACCGCACGCAGACATCGCGCCGCGTCGGGAAACATCGCGATCTGCGCGTACATCTCCGCGGCGGAGTCGTATTGGTGCGCGCGTTCGTACGCTTCGGCTGCACGCGGAGTGTCGCCCGCATATTCGTAAAGACGAGCTGCCCGCGGGAACAGCTCAGCCTCCATGTAGTGCATCGCGGCTTCCGCGAACTGTCCCTCTTTTTCGGCGCGTTCACCGAGCAACACGTGTGCACCGCGTTCGTTGCCCGAAGCGCGTGCGAGCTCCGCAGCCGCCAAATAATCGCCGCTCTGTGCGAACAGCGCGATCGCTTCTTCATAACGACCCGCACGCGCGAGCAATTTTCCAGCGAACAAGTTTTGCCGCCCGAACTTCAACACGCGTACGGCCATCTCCAGGAGGCCGACTTCCGCGTAGAGCACGCCCGCGCGGCGACACGCTTCGTCCGCATCCGGGCCGATCACCCGTGAATTGGTGCCGGAGATCGCCCTGACCAAAAGATCAGCAGCGCGCTGTTTGTCGCCGCCGCGTTCGTACAAGCTCGAAGCGCGCACGAAGTCTTCTTGGTGCTCGAAGATCTGCGCCGCCGACGCGAAGTCACCTGTCCTTTCGAACAGCTCCGCCGCGAGCATCGGTTCGCCCGTCTCCAATCGCGCACGCGCGGCCCGCGCAAAATCGCCGCCGCGGAACCACAGCTGCGCCGCACGTTTCCAATCGCGACGGTGCTCCGCGATCTCGCCGGCGCGCAGGTAGTCGCGTTCGGTGACACAGAGATCGATCGCTTCGTCGTGTTTGCCGTGCTCGCACAACAGCTGCGCAGCTTCGCGCACCAACACCGCTGTACGTTCGAGCGCTCCGCGTGCACGAGCGCGTTCCGCTTCTTGAAGAAGCGGGAGCAGCCCGTTGATGTCGCCGCGTTTTCCGAAGACCGACAAGCGTTCGTGTATGAAGCTACATCCTCACCGGGGTAGACGCAAAAGGTCACTGGGAGGGTGCAAGGGCCTCATCGTGAGTCGAACGCTCCTCTTCTCTAACGCTTGCCCTCAGCGCGCGCCTTCATGGCACGAAGTGCGACCGTGCTCGCGGCGACGGCGATACCGTGCTCGAAGAGCGGTTGTTTTTCGATCAGTTGCTTCACGAACCAAGAGGTCTCGCTGACGTCGCTATACGCGTAGTGCACGGCCAAACAGCGCTTCTCATCGAGGGACAAGGTCTCCCACCGCCAGCGCCCGCGGGTGATGTCCCCCGATACTGCGACCGTATCGACACTTCCGTCGGGCTCGATCGTCATCCGCGAGACGCCGTCGAGGTTCACCATGGGGACCTCGAGCTCGTATTCCAACTTCCACACGTTCTTGCCTTCCGGGGTGCGCCTTTGTTCGACGATATTGGGGATGAACTCGGGATATTTCTCGGCGCCTTGAATCACGGTCGCCAGCTTTTCTTTCGGCGCGTCGACGCTCCCGAGCAGCTCGACCTGCGACAGCGATCCATCCGCGTTCGACTCGATCACCGCGAGCTGTCCATGCGCCAGGAGCTTGCTCAGGCCGGCCAGCTCGCGTTCTCCCAAAATGAGCTTCCTGATCTCTGGTACAGGTCCTTCTTTTTTGATCACCTTCGGCTCAGGGAGCTTTTCCAGATGTTTCTTGATGTCCCGAATGTGTACGAATCCCGCAGCGAGAGCGATGCCGTGCTCCATCGATGATTCCATGGAGATCATCGTCTTCAGCAATACGCCGCCGGATTCGACGTCGAGCGCGCGGTAGAACACCGCCAGCGTCCGTTTCTCGTCGAGCGGGATCAGCTCCCAACGTTCGCGCGATTCTTTGAAGTTGCCGCTGACGCCGCGGATCTCGACGATGTCCGGTTTCTTGCCGCGGAGCGCGCGCGTGCCTTTGAGGTTCAGGACCGGAACGTCGAGCTCCCACTCGAAGGCGATCATGTCGCCTTGGCGCTTGATGATCTTATTTCCGACGACCGACTTCATGTACTTCGAATGCGCTTCGACATCGGTGATCGCGTCGTAGATCTGCGCCGCCGGCGCGTTGATCGCAGCGAAGAGCACCAGCTGCGCGAGCTTTCCGTTCGCGTGGGATTCGACTAGGGCCAGCTCGCCGCGTTTCAAAAGCGGGGCGATCGCTTGGACGTCGATCTCGCCGCGCCGGCTCTCGACGCGTTTTTCACCGGCGAGCGCGACCCGCGGTGCGGCCGCGACCATAAATATCGAGAGCACCAGACTTTTCGCGGACAACACGCCGCGAGAGAGCGCGATCGCCAACCCGCGGTCTATCCGCTGACTTTCGCAGGCGACCTCTGTTAGGGTCGGAGCCACCGAATGTCCGCGGTTTCGAGCGCAACGAATACACCCGTCCAACTGGTCCGCGACTTCATCGACGGCTTCGTCGGCGGCGCGCACGGCAAATCTTCGATCGCCTCCATGGCCGGCGATCTCGTCGGCTCGGTCATCCCCGGTTACGGACAAGGCCGCGCGGTCGGCGACGTTTGGGAAGGGATCAAGAGCGGCGACACGGCGCGCACTGTCGCGGGTTTGATCGGTCTCATCCCGATGGCCGGCGGCGCGACCAAAGGTGTCACCGAAGGCGGAAAAGCCGCGCTCAAAGTCGCGAGCAGCGCGGTCGCCGAAAAAGGTTTCAAAGCAGGCTCGCTGCACCTCGCATCGAAGCTGACCGCGAGCGCGAAAACTGCGGTCACCGAGCTCGGCAAAAACAAAGAAGTGCGCGATCAGCTCGCGAAAGCGGGCGAACGTGCGTACGGCCGCGCCATGGAGCTCATCCAAGAGAAGGTGTTGACCATGGCCGCGGAGGGCAAGGCGCCCGACGTCGAGCTGCGCGAGCACAAGTCCTTCACCGAAGCGCGCAAGGCTGCGTTCAGCGAGCTGGACATCACTTCGCCCGATAAAACGTGGCAAAATCTCTACGCCGATGACGAAACACGCGGCCGCCACGTCGTCGGCAAACACAAACCCGTGCCGATGAGCGGCGACATCGAAGATCAGATCTCCACGCTCGGCTTCCGTTTCATCCAACCGGACGTCGCGCCCGCCGAAGGGGAAAAAGGCCGCTACCAGATGATGTGGTGGAAGCACGCCGACAAAGCGTCGGATCCATCCTTCGGCCTCGAAAGTTTCGAGGCGAGCTCCGGCGAAGCACAGAAGATCTTCGACGCGTACCTCAATTCGTCGAAGACTTTTGGGCGAGTGAAGAGCAAGTCGAATTGAGCTATAAGTCTCGATCGTGCGCGTTCATCTGATCGGAATTTGCGGCACCGGCATGGGCAGCTTTGCAGGCTTGCTCAAAGCCGCAGGTCACGACGTCCGCGGCAGCGACGAAAATGTTTATCCACCGATGTCCGACAAGCTCAAAGCTTGGGGCATCGAGGTGATGAGCGGCTATCGCGCGGAGAATCTCGATCCCGCACCGGAGCTGGTTGTCGTCGGTAATGTCGTCAAGAAGACGAATCCGGAAGCGATCGCCGTGATGGAACGCGGGCTTTCGTACACTTCGTTTCCAAAAGCGCTCGGCGATCTTTTTCTCGCGAACAAACACAGCATCGTCATCGCGGGTACACACGGAAAGACGACCACTACCAGCATGGTGGCTTTCATCCTCGCGGCCTGTGGTCGCGATCCGGGCATGTTGGTCGGCGGAGTACCGGCGAACTTCGGCGAAGGTTTTCGACTCGGACACGGTGAACATTTCGTCGTCGAGGGCGACGAATACGACACCGCGTATTTCGACAAAGTCCCGAAGTTTCTCCACTACCGTCCGACGACCGTGGTGCTCACCTCGCTGGAGTTCGATCACGCGGACATCTATGCCGATGTCCAGGCGATCGAACGCGAGCTCGAGAAGCTGATCCATCTCGTTCCCGCGACCGGCCGCGTGATCGCCTGCGCGACTGCGCCGTTGGTGGTGAGCCATCTCGGTGCTTCGCGTGCGCCGTACGAAACCTACACCGCGCGTCCCGGCACGACCGCCGATTGGTGGGTGCGCGACGTGACGACCACGCCCGAGGGCAGTGTCTACACCGTGATGCGCGGGCCTATGAAGATCGGCGTCTTCAAGATGTCGTTGTATGGGACGCACAACATCGAGAACGCGCTGGCGGCGATCGCCGTGACGTGCGGAATGGGCCTGACCTATCACGAGGTCGCCGATGCGCTGGCGAAGTTCGAAGGTGTTGCGCGCAGACAAACGTTGCGCGCGGAGATCGGCGGCGTTCGCGTGATCGACGACTTCGCGCACCACCCGACCGCGGTCAAAGAGACGATCTCCGCGATCCGCGCGCGTTTTCCGGACGGCCGTCTCTTCGCGATCTTCGAGCCGCGCACCGCGACGTCTTCGCGCAAATATTTCCAAGATCTCTATGCCGAGTCTTTCGACGGCGCGGACGAGATCATCATCGCCGGCGTCGGCAGAAAAGAGCTCGCCGAGACCGAACGTCTCGACACCTCGATGCTCGCTGAGCGCATCAATGAGCGCGGAAAAAACGCGCGGAACATCGGCGAGATCGACATCATCGTCTCCACGCTGGTTCAGGAAGCGAAGAGCGGCGACACGTTGTTGTTCATGTCGAACGGCGGGTTCGGCGGTATCTACACTAAGATCGAAGCGGCTCTCCGCTCGCGTTAGCCCATGCGCGTAGGGCTCATCTTCAATCCTGCCGCCGGGCGCAAACGCGAGCTCGACCTCGACGAGATCCGCGCGCTGCTCGAGCCTCACGTGGAGCTCAGCGTCTACGAAACGACGCGTGAAGAAGACGCGGATCGGTGCGCCGAAAAAGCGTTGCAAGCGGGCGCGGAGATGTTGATCGCCGCCGGCGGTGACGGCTCGGCATCTTTGGTCGCGTCGAAGTTGGTCGGCACACAGATCCCGCTCGCGCTCATTCCTCGCGGCACCTCGTCCTCGATCGCCGAAGCGCTGGGCATTCCAGCCGACGTTCCGGGCGCCTGTGCGTTAGTGTACGAAGGATCAGTACGCCGCATCGACACCGCCTTTTGTGCGGGTCGCACGATGTTGCTCAACGCAGCGATCGGCCTTCACGCGGACACGATCCAAGGCACCTCGCGCGAGAGCAAAAATCGCTGGGGTGTGCTCGCGTATATCGCGACCGGTGTGAAGCAGCTGTTCGATCTCGAATCCTTCCTGCTCGAGCTGCGCATCGAAAAGCAAAGTGTCATGTGTCGCGCCAATGCGCTCACGATTGCGAACATCGCGCCGCCGAAGACGGTGCTGGCGCAAGGCCCTGCGTTGATCTTGCCCGACGACGGTTTTCTCGACGTGACGGTGGTGTCGGCGGATTCGCTGCTCGAAGCGGTCGCGACCGGCCTCCATCTGTGGAAAAGCGCGCAGGATCAAGAGCCGGCGCATCGCGAAAACGTGGGCTACGTGGCGGCGCAGAAGATCACCGTGCACGCTGATCCTCCACAACGCGTCACCGTCGATGGCGAAGATGCGGGCATGACGCCCCTGCTGGTCGAATGTTTGCCGGCGAGCCTTTCGATGATCGTGCCGAAAGAGCTCAATCCTTCGGCGGCAGGCTGAGCGCACCTTCCTCGACCGGATAACTGACGGAGCCACGTTCGCCGGGTTCTTCGATCAATGAGAGCCGCGCGCGATCCCCATTTTCGATGCGGCCTTGAATCTGGGCGATCGCCGCCTTGGCGCTCTCGCGCAGCTCGACCGAGTGCGAGAGAAAATCTCGCGTGATCACGTGGAGCGACTCGACCGCCACCACCGAGCCGATCGCGCCCAAGGCTCGGATGGCCGCGAGGCGCACCACGGTCGCCGGCGCAGACAACATCGCGAGCAGCGTAGGCTCCGCTGTTGGACCACCGAGCCGTCCGAGCGCGACCGCGATGTCTTGCCAAGTCTCGGCGTGGATCGAGTCCGCATCACGCGCTGCCGCGGAGATCGCCGGCGCGAGCTCGAAGCGCTGCGCTTTGGTCAAAGCACGAAGCATCGCGGCTTGAGCGGCACGATCGTTGCGCATCAAAACATGCGCGATCAGTTTACTGGTCCAAGGTGCAGGTGGCCGAGTGGCCAGGTGCTCATAAGCGAGCGTCCGTTCCTCCTCCGCAAGCCCCTCTTCATCGAGGATCGATGCCGCGCGGTCGAAGTCGTCCAAGACCAGCGCGGATCGCAGGCGGATGGTCGCATCTTCGTCGGTCGCCCCGAGAGACGCCGATTCGGCCGCGATCGCCGATCCCCGCGCGGAGAGTAACTTGAATATTTCGCGCCGCGTCTCACGGGAGGTCTCCCTCCGCGCGTTCAAGAGTAGCCGGCGTTCGACGTCTGCGGGATCGATGATCAACATGCGGCCCAGACGGAGTATCTCGCGCAGGCGTTTCTCGAGCGCCTCCGCATCGATCAAATGCGCCGAATATTCGCAGACGATCCGTCCGCCGCCGACCCGGAGCGAGGGCGCATGAAAGCCGGCCAGCACGCGACGGAGATCTCGATCGAACAGCGCGAACATTTCCGCTTTCGACCCGGAGAGCGCGAAGTGTTCATCGATCGCCGGGTCGCCGAGCTCGACGAAGGTCCGTCCCCCGTTTCGTTTGTTCGCGATCTCTTCGATCACGACCGAGTCGGCGTGTTTCACCTCGAGCGCGCAGCGTGTGACCAATCCGCGGACAGAGTCGAAGTCCGTCTCGACCGAGACCATCAGCGCGTCCATCTCGCCGACCAAAGAGACCTTGCCGATCCCTTCGCTGTTCACGGATGCGAGCCCGAGCGCCTGCGCCGTGCGCCGCCACTCGTCGAGCTCCTTTTCCCATTTGTTCGCACGTGTCTCGCGCATGATGTGCGCGACCAGTCCGCCGACCGCAGCTGCCGTGACGCATACGATGAGCGTCGAGAACACGTGTCTTCGAGATTAGTCGATCGAACCCTTCGGCGGAATGATGCTCAGATCACCTTCACCTTCACCTTCGGGTTCGCTGAGCGCACCGCGGTCGTCCTCGGCCGCCAGCGAGAGGTGTCCTCCGGCCTGTGGGCCGTGGAGCGCGCCCAGGGTAGCGCTGATTTGGTCGCGCAGGATCTCGGGGAGCCCGGTATCGCGTGCCGCAAGGCTCAACGCCGGAATGAGGTCGGTGCGTTTGGTCCGGATGACCTGGTCCAAGACGATCCGGTGCACCTCGTGATCGGGTTGATGAAATAGCCGGTCGAGCAGCTTAGTGGCCAAGGGTACAGGTGACCCAGGGGACAGGTGCTCCACGACCTGTGAGTAAGCTTGCACGACGGGGTCTGCGTCCTCGACCGCCAGAAGGAGCGCCTGTCGAGCGACCTCAACGGAACGTTCGCGCAGCAACAGGAGCTCGAAGAGCTTTCGCCGGATCGCGGGGTTGGTCTCCTTTGCCACATTCGCCAGGAGCACGTTCTCGATCGATTCTCTCGTGCTCAGCTTCATCGCCAACGCGAGCACGGTGCGCAAACACAGCTCGGCCTCGAGCTTCGATCGAGGTGTGGTGAAGGAGATCTCGCCGGAAGTTGTCAGCTCGAGGGTGGGGTCGAAAGCAGAGAGCTTCGCTCGCAGCGCGGCATCGAAGGTCGCGAAGATGTGGCTTTCGTCCCCCGACACGACGAAACGCCGGTCCATTCCCTCCGGCTCGCCCAAGAGGAGCTGCCGCGATTTCGCCCGATGGACCGGCCGGATGCTCACCGCACCTCGATTCGGTCGCGCGCAGAAGAGACTGGCATGGACCCGCGTCCCTTTCTCCCTGACGTCGAGCACGACGGGCTCGCCGTCCACGACGCCCGAAATGTGAATACTGGTCTTCGAGATACTCTGCTCTGAGAGCCCGAGCAGGCCGGCGAATCTTCGCAACCGGAGATTGGGGATATAGGACACCCACCGGCCTCGAGGCGATTGCGCCCGAATGACAAAGAAACCGACCATCAGCAGGATGAGCAGCAGCCCGAACATCGCTCAGATTCGAGCACGGTAGATCGCTTCACCGAGCGCGTACAGCTCGGACGATTTCTCCACGCCGGCAGCCCAATCCTCGGGGATCGCGTCCACACCGAGCCGCGCGCCGAGAAACGATCCGGTGATCGCTGCGAGGCTGTCCGAATCACCATCGGTGTTCACCGCGAGCAGCACCGCCGCGCGATAGTCGTCCGGCGCTTTCAAAAAACACCACATCGCGCTGGCGACCGCTTCATCCGCGACCCAACCTTCGCCGAGCCCGTGTCGCGACAACACCAGCTCTGCTGGCCGATCGATCAGGTCAGGGATCTTGGCCCAACACGCCGCAAACTCCGCGCTCTCTCCGCAACACCTTTGTGCGATCTCTTGGTAGATCTTTTCCGGCGCCACACCTTCCAGCGCCAAACGTACGCCGATCGCCGCAGCTGCAGCACCGGCGATCGCCGCGTCATGTCCGTGCGTGAGGATGCTCGACGCGCGCGCGACCTCGGCGACTTGATCGAGATCGTCGTAATACAGACCGATCGGCGCCACCCGCATCGCGCTGCCGCAACCCTTGGAGGAAGCGACGCCCGCCTCTTGCCAGGGAACGCCGCGCGCAAGATTCGCGCAGCCGCGCATACACGTGTTGCCCGGCGCCCGATCGTTGTCCGGCGACTCCGCCCACTCGACGAATTCGTGCGCCATCACCCGCATCAGCGGATCGATCCCGTCTTTGCCCGCAGTAAGCAGCGCCTTCGCGACGGCGATCGTCATCTGCGTGTCGTCGGTGAAGGAGCCCGCGGGATGTCTGCCCGCCACGAAACCGGTCACGCCTTCGGGCCCAAACTCTTCCAGGATTTCGGCGCGCCGCATGAACTCCGGCACGTAACCGAGCGCGTCGCCGACCGCGAGGCCCACGATCGTCCCCGTATATTGAGAGGACTTGGGTCGTCCCACGGCAGCCTAACCTTTGAGCGACTCGGCTCCCGACACGATCTCCATGAGCTCTTTGGTGATCGAAGCTTGGCGCATGCGGTTCGCCGTCAGCGTCAGCTTCTGCATCATCTCCTTCGCGTTCCGCGAAGCAGCGTCCATGGCGCTCATGCGCGCACCGTGCTCGGCCGCGCTCGACTCGAGCAGCGAGCGCCAGATCTGGACCGCGAGATGTTGCGGCAACAACTGATCGAGCACGCCCGCTTTGCTGGGCTCGTAGATGTGCTCATAACCTTCGGTCGCAACTTCCAGTGCTTCCGACGGCTTCCAATCCGTGTCGACGATATCGACCGCCGCGACGTCACCGTCCGCGCCCGCCATGGCCATGGTGTTGCCCGAGAAGGTCGCGAGGTCGCCGATGCGCACTGCGGGATTTTCGTCCCATCCTTCGATCGGTTTGATCGGCAGCAGGTTCACCACCACCACGCGCTGCGAGATCGCGCTCTTGAACTCGTTGTAGAGCAAGAAGATCGCGTCGAGCTCGCCGGTGCGGAACCTGTTCGAAAGATCAGTGGCGATCACCGAGGCCTGTTCGAAGTCCAAACGATCGAGCACACCTTCGTAGTTGCCGTAGAGCTTGGTGCCTTTGCGCTGGAAGTGATCGCGCGCTTTTTTACCGATCGTGGCGACGCGGATCTCGTCGTACTTCGACGCGTTCTCGTTCAGAAAACGTTCGGCGGCGCGGACGATGTTCGAGTTGAAGCTGCCGCACAGACCGCGGTTCGAGGTCAGCACCACCAGCTCGACGCGCCGTGGTTTGCGATAAGCGAGCAGCGGATGCGACTGGAGATCCGCGTGCGACACGATGTGCTGGAGCACGTCGTTCATGCGGAGCGCATACGGGCGCGCGCGCAAGATCGCCGACTGAGCGCGTCGCAGCTTGGACGCGGAGACCATCTTCATGGCCTTAGTGATTTTCTGCGTGTTTTTGACCGCCTTGAGGCGTTTTCGCAGGTCGCGCAGCGTCGCCATTGTTCGAGCCGCGGATAAGACGCAACGCCCGGTGGGTCAACAGAGATTTAACGCGTCCGAATTCCTCGCCGTTCGGCGATCACCCAGGTCGCCGCCGCCGCGCCGATCAACAACACCGGCATGGCGATCGCCGCCAAAAATGGGCCGATCGCGCCGGCCGTACCGAGCGCTAGGCCGATCTCGTCGGCGAGCCAAAGCACAAAACCGAAGACGGCACCCAGGCCCAAAGCCGCGGCGATCGACGGACGCCGCCCGGAAAAGAAGGCCAGCGCCGCGCCGAGCACGACCGCGAGCGCGATGGAGAGCGGTTGTGCCACGCGGCGATACAGCTCGATATGGTGCACCGTCGACGGCTGTCCGAGCCGTTCGCGCGTCTCGGTCGCTTCATAAAGCGCGCGAAAGTGAAGCCGCTCGGGTGCGCCGATGCGCGAGACGAAGTCTTTCGGTTGTTCGGCGATCTCGATCTTCGCACTGGGAATGCGCACCGTGTGGATCGCGTCGCGGCCTTCGAAGCGCCGGTGGAGGAGCTTCTCGGCGATCCATCCGTCGCTGGTGTAACGCATGCGATCGACGTCCCAACGTTCCGCGAGACGGCCGTTCTCGATCCGCAGGATCAACACGCCACCGAGCACCAAGCCGTTCGGATCTTCGAGCGCGCCAATCCTGTACATCCGATCACCGGACCGAAACCACGCGAGGCTGGTGTCGATCGAGTCCGTCGATTGTGCGGGCAGTCCCAACCTTCTTCGCGCGGCGCTCACTTCCGCGCGGGCATCGGGCGCGACGTATTCGGTCATCGCCGCGTGCAACATTCCGATCAACAAACCGCCGAACAACGCCGGTTTGAGAATGATCGCCGGCGACGCACCCGCGCTCAACATCGCCACCACTTCGCCTCGCCTCAAGAGCGCAGCGATGGCGTTCATCGCGCCCAAAAGCGCGCAAAACGCCGCAAATTGCTGGAGCACCGCGGGCACGTTCCACACTTGGAGGCGCACCATGTCCGTGACCGTTGCCCGCGAAAGCGCGCGGTTCACCGCTTCCACCGAGTCGATGGTGATGAACAACGTGACCGCTGCGCCGAGCGCGATCGCCACGTGCATCGCAATATCGCGCCCGACCTGGCGCCCGAAAAATCCCAGGGCCGGCGTCTTCATCGGCGCGGTCTCCCGGAGCGCAGCAGGACACCTGTACCAATGGCCAGCATGAGCAAATTCGGGATCCACGCGCACCAAAACGGCGTTCCTTCGTATTGGACCACCAAAAAATCTGCGATGCGCGTGAGCACGTAATAAAAGACGATCGCGCCCATACCCAACAACGAGCTGCGCGCACGCGACTTCGCCGAGCCGGTGAGCGCGATGGCCGCAGCGATCGCTCCGAGCACGAAAGCCATCGAGGGAAACGCAAAACGCCGCCAATACATTTTCTCGATGCGGCGCGAGAGCGGGCTCGCGGGACCGAGCTCGTTCACTTGCTGAAGCATCTCCTCGTTCGTCATCCGGCCGACCACCGAAACGAAGGACGTCCTCCGCGACAGCTCTTTCTCCGCGTCCAAACCCAAACGTGCGCGCTCGAACTGCACCCGATCGTAGCGCGTCACGGTGCTGGTGCGGCCGAGATGGATCTCCCCATTTTCCAGGACGAAACGGATCCCTTTGTCGCGTTCGGTGGTGAACGTCCCGTGCTCTGCGGTGATCAGCGCCGGCTTCTCCGGATCGCGTTCGTCGTAGAGCACGATGCCGGTCAACATGCCGTTCGCCTCGCGCCCGCTCGCGTACACTGCGCTGCCCCGAAAATCTTCGTTGAAGACGCCGGGCCGGATCGCGCCGGTCAAATTGCGCATGCCGACCTCGATCAAACGTGCGTGCAAGAGACGCAAACCGTAAGGCTCGCCGTACACTGCGACCGGCACTGTCCCCAAGGCCACCAGCGCCCCGAAGACCAACGGCACCCGCGCGATCCGAAACGGGCCCGCACCCGCCGCGCGCAAGGCGACCAATTCGAGATCACCCGCGAGGCGGCCGAAGCCGACCAGCACGCTCAATAGATAGGCGACCGGCACCGCCATGATCAGAAACGGGGGCAGCGCCGCGGCGAAAATGATCGCCGCATCCTCGAGCTCCAGGCCGAAGCCGAGCGCGGCGGTCGCCAGCCTTCGCGCTTGAAGCAAGAAGACCGAAGTGACCACCAAGAGCACCGACACCACGAAGGGCAGCGCGATCTCTCGAAAGAGGTAGCGATCGATCCGCGGCAACGCGGGGAGAATCGCTACGAAATCGGCGTTTGCCAAGCGCATCGCGTCGAGTAATGAAGCGCGCCATGCCCCTTCGGATCGCGATGATCGCGTACACGCACTACGAGTCCGACCCCCGGGTGAAGCGCGAGGCCGAAGCGCTCTCTGCGCGCGGCGACTCGGTTCAAGTGTGGAGCCTGCGCAACGAAGACAAACCGGCGCACGCGATCGAACGCGGGGTCACTGTCCATCGGATCAGGATGCCCCGTTATCGCGGAGGGAAAGCGTTCGCTTATGCGTCGTCGTATGCGCGTTTCATGGCGTTGGCGACCGCGCGGCTGAGCGCAGCACACGTCGAATCGAAATTCGACATCGTGCACGTCCACACCATGCCGGACTTCATGGTGTTCTCCGCGCTTTTCCCGCGATTATCGGGCGCAAAAGTCATCCTCGATATGCACGATCTGATGCCCGAGCTCTACGCGCTGAAGTTCGGGTTCAAGAAGAACGGTGCCGCGGTCACTGCGTTGCGGGCCGTCCAAAAAGCCGCCACTTCTTTCGCCGATGCGGTGATCTGCGTGCACCAAAACCAATACGAGCTGCTGCTCCGCGACGGCGTCCCCGCGCACAAGCTCTCGATCGTCATGAACGCGGCGGATCCGGCGCTGTTTCCGCGCCGCGAAAAAGAGCCGCCTTCTGGCCCGAACGATCCGATCCGCGTCGTTTATCACGGCACCGTGCTCGAACGTTACGGCGTCGATCTCGCCTTACGTGCCTTCGCGCGCGCGCACGCCGAGGAGCCGCGTTTGCGGATGGCCTTGTACGGCGGCGGTGATTTTGTGGAGCCGGTGAAGGCTTTGGCGGCGGAGCTGTCTTTGGCGTCGCCGGTCTTCGAGATGACCGGAAAACATCGCCCGCTCGAAGAGATCGCCGCGGCGATCCGCGATGCCCACGTCGGTGTCGCGCCGAATCGAGACGATCAAGAAGACTCGGTGCTCCCCACGAAACTGCTCGAATACATCTCGATCGGGATCCCCGCGGTCGCGACCAAGACCCGCTGTGTTTCACGCTTCTTCGACGGCACCGAGGTCGAGCTCGTTCCCGTCGGGGACATCGAGGCCATGGCCCAAGCGATCTTGAGGCTGGCCCGCGAGCCGAAGCTGCGAAAACAGCGGGTGGAAAAGGCCCGCGTGTGGGAACAAGAGTGGGGCTTCGAGGTCAATCGCGCCCACTTGTTCCGGACGATCGACTCCCTCGTCTAAGACTTGCGCGCTGGATGCGCTGCGGCATAGATGACGGGCAGCATGTCGTACGAACATCTCAAGCCGTTCCTCTTCGCGGCTTTCTTCTTCGCCTCGATGGGCCTGTTCTCCCGATCAGTATGGCGCCTCGCTCGCCTCGTCCGCCTCGGCAAAGAGACACCGCACAGCCACTTCAAAGACGCGGTCGATCGCATCGGCGACGTCATCTACATCGGCTTCGGCCAAAAGAAGGTGGTCAACGAGAAGTTCGGATGGAACCACGTCATCTTTTTCTGGGCGTTCGTGATCATCACCATCGGTCACGCCGAGTTCATCATCCGCGGAATCATCCCGACGTTCTCGCTGCATTTCCTCGGCGACACGCTCTACGGCTGGATCGTCCGCGGCGGCGACATCATGGCTTTTTTGGTGTTGTTCGCGGTGGCCGCAGCGTTGATCCGGCGCATTCTCGTCCGTCCGAAACACATCGACTACAAGTCGACCGACGCCTTCCGCATCCTCGGAATGATCGCCTCGGTAATGGTCACCTTCTTCCTGTCCATGGGAGCAGGTATCCGCGGCGGCCATCCGGACGTTGCCCCGATCGCTTCGTGGTTCCCGATCTCCTCCGTTTTCGCGAACACCGTCTATGCGAACACGCTGCCCGAAGTCGCGGCGAGCTTTTGGTACGAGCTGTTCTGGTGGGCACATGCGGTCGTGCTGATGATCTTCTTGAACTATATCCCGCACTCGAAACACGTCCATTTGTTGGGCGCGCTCCCGAATATCTACACTCGGGAAAAAGAACGCCCGAAAGGCGCGTTGGAAGTCATCAACTTCGAGACTGCACAGGTCTACGGCGTCGGCAAAGTCACCGACTTCACCTGGAAACAATTGCTCGATCCCTACGCCTGCACCGAGTGCGGACGCTGCGATCTGTATTGTCCGGCGAACAACACCGGGAAGCCGCTCAAGCCGCAAAAAGTCATTCACGACATGAAAGACAATTTGCGGATCAACGGCGACACCGTGTTGCAGTCGCGCGGCATCTTCAATTTCGCGAGCGCCGCCGATGACTTCGAGCCGGCTCTCCCGCTGATCGCAGAGTCCGAAGAAACGGCGAAACCCGGGCAAATATCCCCGGAAGTTTTATGGGCTTGTACGACTTGCGGTGCCTGCGTCCAGGCGTGTCCGGTGATGATCGAACATGTCGATTCCATCCTCGACATGCGCCGCTTCCAAACGATGACTCAGGGTGCGATCTCGCCGGAGCTCGCGCTGACCTATAAAAATATCGAGAATAACTATAACCCCTGGGGTATCGGCCACGACAAACGCGCCGCCTGGGCCGAAGGATTGGGCCTGAAATTCTGGGGCGGAAGCGAAGACGCCACGCGCTTCGAATATCTTTATTGGGTGGGTTGCGCCGGCAGCTACGACAACCGTTCGCAGAAAACTGCGAAAGCGTTTTGCCGAATTCTCGATGCAGCCGGAATTTCCTACGCGATCCTCGGCGAAAAAGAGAAATGTACCGGCGACCCGGTGCGCCGCACGGGCAATGAGTACGCGTTCGCGGACCTGGCGAATAAGAACGTGGCCACGCTGAATGACCTGGGCGTGAAGCGGATCGTCACCGCCTGCCCGCATTGTTTCAATACTCTGAAGAACGAATATCCTGCGTTCGGTGGAAATTACGAGGTCGTCCACCACTCACAATTGATCGCCAAATTGGTCGACGAAGGCCGCTTGGTGCTCAACGAAGATATCGTCAAAAAAGTAACTTTCCACGACCCTTGCTACATGAGCCGGTGGAATCAAGAGGTCGAAGCGCCGCGGAAATCGCTCGCTGCTTTGCGCCGCTTGAACGTCGTCGAGATGGAGCAGTCGAAGGAGAAATCGTTCTGCTGCGGCGCCGGCGGCGGCCAGATGTGGATGGAAGAACATACCGGCACACGCGTCAACGTGGAGCGCACGCGCCAAGCGTTGGAGGTCGATCCGGAAGCGATCGGCGTCGCTTGTCCGTTCTGTATGACGATGCTCGAAGACGGCGTGAAAGCGGCCGGCCGGGAGAACGTCGACGTCTTGGATATTGCGGAGATCATCGCCGCCGCGCTTGCGGCTCCCGGTTTGGTGAAGAGCTCGAAACAGATCTTTTCACCGGTCGGCGATCATCCGGACATGGCCCACGCTCCGTTGATGGGCGGCGGCGGACCGAGCGACCCGAATACTTGATGCTCACACGATATTCTCTCTTTCTGTGCGCAGCCTTCGCGGGCTGTGTTCGTGGAGAGAATATTGTTCTTCCGGGCGATCCCACCGGCGACGCGAAGACTGTCCTCTACCTCGCATTTTCCCGCGATCATCCGAGCAACGGCTTTGCGCGCGCTTACCGGTCCGAAGAAACCATCGATGTACCGCTGAGCTTCGGTCCGAACACCGAGCTGTTCGCGCTCTACTATGCGGAGTCGATCGATTTTCTCCAGCTCGACGGCGAGCTCCGCGTGACGAACGACGCGAGCCAAGGCCGCCTTCTGCCCGGCACCGCCGGCGCCATCCTCAGCGCGAGCTTCGTCGCGGGGCACCTGGTCGAATGGACAGTTGCCCCCAAAGACGCGCTCTCGAAAGTTTATCTGTCCCCGCGCCTCGACTATGCGCGTTTTGCAGAGATCGGGGCCTGCGTCGGAGCCGAAGACGAAATATTGGCCACCTGTCCCGAAGCACAGGTGACTCTTCCTGCGCCCGCCGTGCGCCGCTGTCCGGCCGGCTGGGTGAAAAAAGACGAGCCCCCTTTCGATCCCTGCGTCCCCGCTGCGCCGGTGCTGATCCCGCGCCCCCAAGGCTCGGTGTGTCCCGCGGACGGTTGGCCCGCGCTCCTTCCCGGTGAGGCGCCCTTCGATATTTTCGTCGACGCGGAGGCAACGATCGGAGGCGACGGATCGTTTTCGGCGCCGTACCACTCGATTCAAGTTGCGGTGTCGAATGCGGCCGCGGGCGAACGTATCGCGGTTGCGCCGGGCAACTATCTCGACCCTTTTGATATTTCCACGGCCGGCGTCCAGGTGATCGGTGCCTGCGCGGCGGAAACGGCGATCGATATTCAAGGGCCGATCACGCTCCAGGCGCCGAATATTCTCCTTCGCGATTTCACTTTTAAGAACACCGATATTCGCCTTACCGCCGCGACCGCCACGATCAGCGACTCGCTCTTCGAGCCGACCCCGATGCGACTATCGGGGATCATCGCCGGGCCGGGAGGGGTGGTGCACGTCGAACGGGTCCTCATTCGCGGGCGAAAAGATTACGCGGTCCACGTCGTCGATGGGGGGCAGGCGCGCGTCTTCGATTCCTGGTTCGAGGACAATATCGACGGCGCTTTTGTGTGTTCGCTCGGCTCACTCGCGGTCGATCGGGTGCAGGTCCACGCCGGCGGATATTATTCACTCTCCGCCCACCTGTGCGACGTGGAAATTCGCCGCTCGAATTTTATCGATAGTAGCCCGAGGGCCATCGGCGCCAACGAGGGCACCTTCCTGATGGAAGATAGTATCGTCGATACCGTCTCTGCGGTGCGCGACGCGAACTATGGGTTCGGGATCGACGTGTATATGAACCGCGAGGCTCACGTGCGTCGCGTTTTGGTCACCCGCACGCAACATAGCGGCGTGCGGATCAGCGGCTCACGGCGCGCCTCGATCGAAGATGTGACCGTGCTCGAGACAGAGCGAAATGGGAGCCCGATCGATACCGGCGCGGTGGTCATCGCCGACAGCGAAGATGCGAGCGTGGAGCGCGTCTTCTCCGACTCCGGATATTCGCGCCTCTTGATCCTCGCGGACAGCGCCGTCGTTCGTGTGAGCGATTTCGTAGGACGCTCCAATTCCGGGGGAGCGGGCGGCATCTATATCGCCAACGTCGGGCTGACGACGCTCTCCCGCGCCGAGCTCTACGATACCGGCCAACAAGCGCTCTTCGTGTCCCCGACCAGCACCGCGAGCATCACGGATGTGACCATCGTCCGCGCTTTTCACGGCATCAAGCTGGACTCGATGAGCGGATCGGGAAGCTGCACCTTCCTCGCGCGGGCTTCGATCGAGAGCTCCGGCTTACAAGGCGTGTTGATCGACTCCGGGGCCACGGCGGAGCTGAGCGATATTTCCATTTTTTCGAGCGGCCAATATCCGAACAGCGCTTCGCTGCACGTGCGCACGCAAAATCATCTGAATATCGAGCGATTTTTGCTCGACGGCGGCGACCAGAGAATCGCCGGGATATTTGTGGAATCCGGCTTTGAAAATAATCTGACCTTTCCCTGTCCGCTGGTCCGAGAAGGATATTCTTTGTCCCGGGGTGTCGTCCGAGATCATCTCGTCGGGGCACGCGACCACCGCGAGGTCTCCGATCCGCTCGGGCTCTTGCGCCTTATTCGCTACGAAAATAATCAGACGACGCTGGAGACGAACTAGAAGATCGTATAAGCGATGGCGATATTCGCGGAATTATTATCGTGCGTGTTCGCGCCGCTGATCCACTTCAGAAAAGTAGCGCTGAGGAAGAAGCTGTCCGCGAACACGTAAGAAATGCTCCCTCCGACTAGGAAAAAACGCTCCGCGGCCAAGACCTCGTGATTTCGGTGGAGGATCGACGTTGGATCCGCGCCGATTCCCGCGAGCTCGATTCCTCCATGGGTGACTTCGTATCGTCCAACCAGACGCGCCGACAGATCCCGCCAAATAAAATAACCCAATTCGAAATCGATCATACTTCGGTGAAGGACGATGTCCTTGAGGACATCGACATCCGAATCCGCGTGGGGCACGGAGGTGTCATTGGCGAAGGCGTCTTTGTCGAGCGGAAGTATATAGGCGAACTGGTAACGAGCCTGGATGAACAGGCCTTCGAGAAGCTCTGATAGTTGGCGTCCCGCGTTGAGGCCGGTCCGAATTTGTGCTTTGGCGCGACCGGCGACCGCGTGCCCGACGACGGGATATTCGATGAGCGGAAAACTAAATCCGAGCAGCGGGGCGACTGTGACCACGTTCTCGAAGTCGAACATGTATCGCGCCTCGAAGCTCAAATCTTGAAGTGTGAACCGGGCGGAACCGTCGTCGGCGTTCACTTGATCCGAGGGGTGTACGTGTGGACAGGAACCTTCATCGACGCAGCCGGTGAGCACCATCGGCACCCAGGCGCGGAGGCCCAAATTGGGGATCGGCGTGAAATCCGCGGACGGAACCAGCACGTGGGAGCGCACCTTCGCTTCTTGCCCCGCGGACACCTCGCGGCTGGAAAATACGAAGGAATAATCGGCCGAAATCGAGAGTGACATCTCGGTCGGTACCCACGCTTGGGCATCGGCCCGGCCGGCGATCGCCAGGGCCGCCGCCACGATCGTCCAAGCTGCGCAAGATTTTTTGGCCATGGCCGTAAGAGGGAAGGATGAAGCAACGCGTTGGCGTCGTTACGCTCGCAATTCTACCTGTTCTCTTGACCCAGATCGAGCCTGCGTATGCAGAGCCTCCCGGTTATTACAACGCGGTCGACCTCACCAACGCGACCACGCTGCGCTCCACGCTGCATCCGGTGATCGACGATCACACACGTTATCCATACACCTCGGGTGGTACGGACACTTGGAACATTCTCGAAGATGCCCAAGAAGATCCGGCCGACTCCGGCCGCGTGCTCGACCTCTACAAAAACGCGTCTTTCGCGAAGGTCGGTGCGGGCAACTTATTTTATTCGCGCGAACATAGTTGGCCTTCGTCCTACGGATTTACGTCGAGCGGCTCCTCGCCCTATACCGATTGCCATCACCTGTTCATTTCGGATTACGGCTACAACAGCACGCGCGGAAATAAACCATACCGTACCTGCACCGGATGCAACGAAATCACCACCGTAGTGAACAACGGCGAAGGTGGCACGGGACAATCGAACTATACGAGCGGCAGCAGCTCGAACGGAATCTGGGAGACCTGGATCGGCCGCCGCGGAGATGCCGCGCGCGCAATTCTTTATATGGACATCCGTTACGAAGGCGGCACCCACGGCGGCACCGGCGCCAGCGAGCCGAATTTGATCGTCACCGACACCGCTTCGCTGATCGTCACCGGCTCGACGTATATGGGCATCCTCACCGATCTTTTGCGCTGGAATATCGACGATCCGGTGAGCGACTTCGAAATGAATCGCCACGAGGTCGTCTATAGTTACCAAAATAATCGCAACCCATTCATCGATCACGCGGATTGGGCGGGATGTTTATTCCGCGGCGCTTGCCCCTCGACGGCGCTGCCGAGCTCTCCCGCGAGCCTGGTCGGTACCACCGACGACGTCAGCGTCGATCTCGACTGGAACGACAATGCAGAGACTATCTTTGTGGGTTTCCGAATTTATCGCGCTACCGCGCTCGCCGGCCCGTACACCCGGCTCAATACGTTGCTCCACCTCACCAGCAACTATCACGACACGAACGTGGCCTCGGGGACCCGATATTATTATCGCGTCGTTTCCGTCGATGCTTCGGGCCGGGAGTCGAATCCTTCGTCGACCGACGTGTGGCCCGGCCAACCGATCAACACCACCGGTTTGGTGTTCATCAACGAGCTCCACTACGACAACGTCAGCACCGACAGCGGTGAACGTGTGGAGATCGCCGGCCCCGCAGGCACGGACCTGACGAACTGGAAAATTGTCGCCTACAACGGCTCGGGCGGCGCGCAATATGCGACGGTCAATCTCTCCGGCTTTATTCCGAACCAGACCAGCTGCCGCGGTGCGCTCTCCTTCAATTTGGTGGGGATGCAGAACGGCTCGCCCGACGGCCTGGCGCTGGTCGATCCGGCCGGCGTGGTCATCGAGCTGTTGAGCTACGAAGGTGTCCTCACGGCCAGCGACGGTCCAGCGGTCGGAATATTGTCGACGGACATCGGCGTCGAAGAAACGGGCACCACACCGGTGGGATATTCGCTGCAGCGGACCGGCACCGGCATGGGTAAAGATGACTTCGCTTTTGCGGCGGAAGCGTCTTCTTCCTTCGGGACCCTGAACGCCGGCCAGAGCTTCACTTCATGCCCATAGGCGACCGGACCCCTTAGTTTCCGGACAAGACGTTGATGATTCCGCCCTCGAAGACCACGCCGTCGAGCAGCTCGATCAGATCGGCCTCGCGCGATGCGCGGACTTGAATATCGATCGGGTGCAAGCCGATCCGGCCTTTGCTCAATTTCAGCGTAATTTGATCGCGAACTTCGACGCCGATCGCCTTTCCGCGAAGCTCGAAGACTGAAATCGAAAGTGCGCCGGTTCCGGAGAGATCGAGCGCGGCTCGAGCACCAAAAGTGTCTTCTTGGCGACCACTGATCAGGAGGTCGGAGATATTCACCACCGCGTCTTCGGAGACGGAAAGATCGTCACCTTCTCCGTCGCTCACTGTTACGCGGTGGAGCTCGGCGACCACATTTTCCGAGAGCTCGATACTTCGATTTTGTGCTTTTTCGATCGTCAGATCGGAGAGGATCAATACTCCGCGACGTGCGGTTTCGATGCCATGACTCGGTGGATTCGAGAAAAATAGTCTCTCTCCCGTGACCATGGTTCTCATATTGCCCACGACCTGGAGCGAGGACTCGTTGGCGTTCGGCAGATGGTCTCCGTCGCTGGTGATGGAGACGTCGTTCAACCGGACGTCGGATCCCTCGCGGACCGAGATTCCACCGGCCATGGGGTTGATCAACGCAACTCTCTGCAACGTCAATTTGCTGTGTACGTTGGTGGTGATCGCATAAAAGCCGTGATTGTCGATCACTTGCGAATCTCGCAGGACGACCTCTCCGGTCATCGAAGCTTGCACCGCTTCTTCTTCGCCCCGGAGGAGCGCGGCTTGTTCAAACTCTCCAAATCCCCAAATGCGCAGTGCGACGGTGCGGGCGCGAGCGACGACGAGCTCTTTTCCAAAAGCGCGGCCCAGCTCGGCGACGAGAATCCCGTCCTGCGTGTTTTCGACGCGGACGTGAGCGATCGAAGCGGTCCCCGCGCCGACGGTGATCCCTTGGGCGAAATCGTGAATCTCCGCACCGTCGATCATCCCGCGCGCGTCGTTGAGCGCGATTCCTGCGGCTTGGTGCGCGCCGGCGATAATCGCACCCTGCACGGAGAAGGTGGCGTTGTGGCCGCCCGTGAAGATCATTCCGTCGAAACGTCCGCCGTGTACGATGACCTGTTCGACCGACGTGTGTCCCGAGCCGATCGGATTACTCGCGACCCCACCGTAACCGCCGGTGAGCTCACACTCGACGACTTCCACTGAACCGAGTGTAGAGACTGCATATTGCGCAGAAGAGATCACCGAGTCTTCGATGCGGCCATGGGCATGCGGCGAAATGAGCACTCCGTTGACGCTGGAGCTTATCTGCAGATTCGAGAAAGTCGTTCTTCCGCGGGCCACCCCGATCGGGCCGGTGAGAATCGACTTTTCGGGACATGCACCGATCAAAGTCCGATTCCGCTCCAATCCGAGAATATCGCCGTGCACCAGATTTTCGGCGGCCAGCGCGAGCGTCACCGTCCCTGTATTTGCCGAGGCGGACAGTGCTTCCGTGATGCTCGAATAGGGTGCGCCGCGCGAGCCATCTCCTCCGGCAGGTGCCGAACGTCGGACGAAAATGGCCTCCGGCGGGAGGCCATCGGCATATTCACCGTCGGGTGGACAAGGGCGACCGATCGCCGCACACCGCCCGCTCGGAAAATAGACTTCCCGCTCTCCAGGACAGTCTCCAACACGCGGAGCACAAAAAGAGAGCGTCGAAGTTACCGTATGTCTCTCCCACGGCGCCGTACAATTGAGTATCACCGGTTGCGGCTGGGCCGGCCGCATTGGAGCCGGAGGTTCAGGGCAGGGCACAGCACAAATTTTGTTGCCCGCCAGATCGACCGTGGTTTGGGGATAACAACCGCCGAGCTCGACACACTCGATTGTCGAGAGCTGGGAATATTTGAAGCTCCGCACTGCGGGCGAAGGTTCTCCGGCGGTCCATGCGCCTGCGCCGATACCGCCGGCGGAGAGCCTCGCAGTGTAACTCTTCGTCTCCGCGGGAAAACCGCGCGCGGAGCCTTCGGCGCTCGGCAAGATCACCCCGGATGGAATATTCAGCTCGGCGAGTGTTTTGGTGTACGTGAGGACAGTAACTATGTCGCCTTCGCGGAGGTCGAGCTGGACGTTGCTGCCCGGTTCGTCGGCGTGCGCAAAGACCACCTCGCCGTCGCGCACGGCGAGCCATACCAAGGAGCCGAGCGTTGGGTCTTCGGGCGCACGAACCAAGCTCTCTTCGGGCCGGCAGGCGGCCAGCGCGAGCCACAAACAAAGACTACTCCGCCGCAACGCTCACTCCGTAGAGCGCCAAACCGCCGGCGATTCCGGCGGCCAGAGCGAGATAGTTGTATTCGCGGTCGGTCCACAATTCGCCGAGCGCCCAGATGATTCCGGTCAACATCAGCGAGTAGCCGAAGGGCGCGATGCGCAGCGAGCCGAGCCCGTCGCACTCGGCACCGGTACAAAACGTGGAGAATTTTCCACCGTCCGAAGGCATGCAGCCTGCACCTTCACAGGCTCGAAATCCCGGTGTTTCGTTGCGGGCGAGCGCATAGATCGTCAGCGCAGCACCCGTACCGGCGAGCGCTCCGCCGCCCCAAAACAAGAGCTCGTTTCGCGGGGCCTCCGGCGGTGCAGCGATCGCCACCGAGACCGTCTCTTTCGAACGCAGGACGAGCTCGGTGCTCAGCAGCGGATTTTTTACTCCCGGTGCCCGCACGACCACTCTCCGTTTTCCGGCGCGCAGACCTTCGACCCGCAGCGTGGGATAAGTTGCGGTCGCGGCGAAACTATCGTCGATCTCCACGACCGAGCCCGGCGAAATTGTATTTAATTCGAGCGCGCCGAAATCCGCGAGGCGATTATTTTTCTCCAACGCAGCCCGAAGATCGCCGGTGAGCAAATCGCGAAAATATTGCTCTAGCGCCGCCGCATCACCGGCGCGGAGCTCTCTTTTCGGAGCTTCGGTGGCGTGCGCCAAGAGGCGGTTCTCCAAAGTTTCGTCGCTCTCCATCGCGGGAATATTCTTGGGGTTCGATTTCTCATCGAAATAGATCGCGACCTGTTCGATGGTCCCGGGTGATTTCGAGAATATTCCGAGCAGGAGCACGCTCGGTGTTCGGTTGGCGTCGAGCAATCCCCGGTACCAACAGGCGATGCGGTGTTCGGTACACTCCGCGAAGATCTCCGGATCGATCGCCGCCCGTTCCGGCGACAACAGCTCGAAGCTGGTCTCTTGTTCGAAGACGGGCCCGGCGATCGCCAATAATTCGGAGAGGTCGACCGGTGCATTTTTCGCGGCCGAGATGAGCAGGATCAGCGGCTCGCGTTCTTTGACATGGACGACCGAGGCCGTCGGTGGCTCAGCGGCGAAGAACAGCGCGAGCAACAGCGGTGACATCAACGCCTCTTACCCATGCCAAATTCGCCGGTCTTCGCCCACCCATTTTGCGACGCTCGCGATTTTCCCAGGTTTTTGATGCCTTTGCACCGAATCGACGCGAGCTCGCCGCCAACCGGCGCGCCGCGGTTGTAGGGCACGACATGAAGCGTTCTTTTCGACTTCTGGTCCCCCTTTTCGCCGTGATCATCGCGCCTTCTTGTTACGAAGGTGGCTCGAACGATAACGCCAAAGGCCCCGGCAATCAGCCCGGCGGCGTGGCGGTCGCGCTCGGCGAAATCGCGGTCGATGCCGGCGGCAGATATTTCCTCTCGCGCTCGGGTACACGTTTGGTGGTCGGCGATCTGTCCACACAGTTCATGCGGACGATCGATAAAATCGAGAATCCTTCTTTGGTGGCGTTCTGGTCTTCGGATCAGGGCAGCGGAATTTATACTATCTCGCACCAGGAGACCTCCGAAACCGTGGTCTCCTACGATTTGGAGCATGACTCCATAGTTTGGGAGATAACTCTGGATCGGACCGACGAATCGATCGAAGTCTCTCCCGCCGGCGATAAATTGGTTTTGTGGCGCATCTATCGTGATTTGGTGGTCCTCGACGCCTCGAACGGCTCGACGATCTTTCAGCAGACCTTCGAGGACGGGATCGCCGACATCGATCTCTTGCGCGACGGCCGGCGCATGATGATCACGTCTTTCGAAACGCGCGACGCCGAGCGACGTCCTTCGACGCAGGTCCGTATGCTCGATTTGGATAACGGCGATCAGATGTGCGTCATCAATGTGCCGAATTGTTCCTCGAACCTGGTGATCACCAACGAAGACAAACGTGCGCTGCTCGCCCCGACGCGTTGCGGCCGCGATCCCGTTTCGGTGATCGAAATCGACGAAGAAGACTGCGACTTTCGCATAAATCTGCCGGGATTCGGGCCGGTGGCGCTCTCGCCCGACGGCGATATCGCAGTGGCGTTCATCGATCGCGACGCAAACGATCCCGACGCTCCGGCGCTGCCCGAGAAGGTGGTCCGCAGCTTGGCGCGATATCACTTGATGTTCATCGACCCGGTCTCGCTGGAGTACGAAACCTCCGAGCTCGGTGATGTTTTACCGCGATACGCGTTCACGCCGAACGGGGCCTCGCTGTTGATCGACACCGATGACTACGACCGGACCGAAGCGGCGATCCTCATTTTGGACATCGAGGAGCAGGAGTCGCGAATGGTCACCGGCGACGACGTGGCGCTCGATAATTTCGTGCTCACGCCGGACTCCGAACACGCGTTCATCATCGACCGCGGCTTGTACGACCTGGAGATCGACGCCGCCCGCACGTCCAAGGTCGCCCTCGATTTCTCGCCGAAATCGATCAACATGACCCCCGACGGCAAGACCTTGCTCCTCAAAGCAGAGCTCGACGGAGATGTAAGACTCTTCGACGTCGAATCCCGAGGCGTCGTGGGTAGATTTGTCACCGCGCTGGCGTACAACGGGACGTGAGATTCGAGAAGTCGCTCTTCTTCGCCGCCTTTGCTGTTTTGCTGCTCGGCTCGGCGTGTGCGCCGCGAGTGTCGAGACACCGGCCGAAGTCGCCGGTGGAGCAGGCGCCCGTGGTACGGCCGATCGCTGTCGCACCTGTCCAAGAGGACAGGCCGGCTCCGCAACCCGTGCGCGAAGAGAAACCGGTCGTCGTCGCGGTCTCCGAGAAGAAGATCGTCGAGGCGCCGGTCGAGACGGAAGAGGTCGCGGACACCGGTGATGGTTACGCGCACGAAGAGACGAAGCCGGCGGCGAGCGGGAAGAAGAGCTTCTATTCGTTCAGCGACGACGAAGTCACCACGATGCGCCGCAAGAATCGCGACTTCAAAAAGCTCCACGACAAGCTGAAGACCTGCACTTCGCGTTCGGAGAAGACGATCGCCAAACGCGAGCAGCTCCGCGACAGGATCATTTCGCTGCAAAATGCCGAGTACCGGACGCCCAAACAAGACGTCGAGCTTCGCAAGCTGCGTGATTCCGAGCGCAAGATGTTGTCCAGCCGCGGCGAAGACGCCGACAATTGTAATCAGCTCGAGGGCAAGCTCACCGAGATGTTACAAGTCGTGTACGCGTCCCGCGGCGCGTAACTCAACTTGTATGGCGCGGATTCATCTGATCATCGGTCCGGTTGGGGCCGGAAAATCGACTTTTGCGAAGAAACTCTCCGAGGAACACCGCGCACCGCGTTTGATCCTCGACGAGTGGATGGCGCTGCTCTTTCGCCCTGATCGCCCCGAGGACGGCGTGTTCGCCTGGTATCGCGAGCGGACAGAGCGCTGCGTGGAAATGATCTTGCGCGTCAGCGAAAGTATCCTCGCCACCGGAACGGATGTCGTCCTGGAGATCGGGATGATCTTTCGCGCGGACCGCCTGCGCCTCTACCAAAGAGTCGACGCCGCTCAATATCCACTGGCGATCTATGTGCTCGAGGCGTCCCGCGAAGCTCGGCGCGAACGCGTCGAAAAACGGAACTTAGAAAAAGGCCCGACCTTTTCTATGGCCGTGCCGCCGGAAATCTTCGAAATGGCCTCGGATCTGTGGGAAATGCCGGAAAAAGACGAGCTCGCGAATCGCGATGCGCGAATTATTTTTACGGATAGTACTTGAAGAATTAAAACTCACCCGCGAGAACGACACCTTTGCCGCCGTCTTCGTAACTCACCGGAGATAGTTTCACCGGCGCTTCGTGGAGCGCGGGGATCAAAATTCCCAAACCCACGCCGATGCCCGCGCCGACCAACACGTCGCTCAAGAAGTGGCTGCCGGCGCCGATGCGGCCGATGCCGACCATCGCCGTACCCACCGTGCCCACGCCCAGCGCGGTCCAGGCGTAGACCGGCTCGTTCAAACGGTGAAAGGTGATGGCCGTGGCCACGGTCGAAGCCATCACGTTCGCCACGTGACCGCTGTAGAAAGAGCGCGCGGCGTTGGCGTCATCGCGATCGTCGAGGGGCGCTTTTTCGCCGTAAACTCTCGGACGCGGGCGGCTGATCGCGTAGCTGGTGAGCACCTGCACTGCGCTCGCCCAGAGCGCGGCCTCCATGATGACCAACGCGTCGACCGCGCCGTCCCACAGACCTCCGTGGATGAGGACCGCGGCCGGTCCGATCAACAACGTGGAGAAGGTGGCGATGTCGCCCACGCGGCCCCATGAAGGATCGTAATATCCGGCGGCCCAGCGATCGAATTTGTTGATATCCGTTTTGTCGCAGAGTGGAGCGCAGTGCGCCGGCGGAGCTTCATCTTTTATGAAGAAGCTGGCCGCGAGGGCACCTCCGATCAAAAGAAGCGGACCGTCGACTTCCAAAGTAAGCTGATAGGCGCCGCCGTCCGCAGCCTCCGCGAAATTCGCCGTCGCCATCAGGGGGATTAATAGAAGGAGAGAACGGTTCATACGTCGAGCTCCAGTCCGATGCTGAACCTATATTGAGGATAAGTCAGCGGAACTCCGCGCAGCTGCGGAATCGGCATCGAAATATTGATGGGGTTGATAATCAGATAAAATAATCGAGATAGTTTCCATTCGAGGCCGAGCGGGCTGAGGCCCAAATAAAGGCCGACACTTCCCGCAGGCGCTCCGTACAGTGAGGTCAACAAATAGGAGGTGCCGAGGTTGCCGGTGATCCGCAAATTGAAGTCTTCGTAATAAAGCGGGACACGGAAAATCGCGGTGAGAAATAAGTTCGCCGTCCCTGCGCGCAGGGATTTGGTGTTCATGTTGATCCACGGGTTCCATTCGGCATCGAGACCGAAGGTCCAGGATTTCGCCAAACGCATGCGGCCGGCGATCGTGCCCGCCAGGGCGGTTTTATCGACCGAGCCGGAGAGCCCGAAATAGAGACCGTAGGTCGTTTCCTCCGGATCGTGGGAGCCGGGCTCAGCGACCGGTTTCGTCGGCGGGGCCGGGATCGCCTCCTGTTCGGCGGCGGTCAGCGGCTGGCCTTCGTCGTCCGTCCTCGGTTTGGGTGCGGTCGAGGTTTTCGTCTCCTCGTCCGCCCGGGCGGTGGAAGGAAGAGCAATGATTACGAGCGCCAAAAACGAGGCGCGCGCCAAGAGTAGATGTTTATTTCTCGAACGAATGATCACGGCGACTCCCAATAAAATGAAAAGCCAAAATGAGTTTGCTGAACCGGAGAAAACTTTTGTTTCTTGGCACGCGCAGCTCGAGGAGTCGGCGTACGCTGCTTCGGGGGCGTTGCACCAACCGTTGGCGGCGGTGCAGCCCGGCTCGAAGCTCAAATATTCGGTCAACACGGCGTCGACCGCGGCCAATTTTTGCTCGCGGGTGAGGTCGGGATCGAGGGAAGCGCGGAGCACCGCGGTCGTGGCCATCATCGCCAGCTGATGTCTTTGCTGGAGGAGATCGTCGAGATTTTCGCAGACGTCGAGGTCTCGTGCGTGTTGTGGGCCGTCGCGGGCTTCGTCATGTTCACCTTCGACGAATTTCACCCAATTCATCACCACGGTGACACGTTTGCCGTCCGCGGTTCGATAAGTATGAGTAAAACTATCTTCGATCGCGTGGAGCGCTTGGCCGATTCGTACGTAGAAGGTCGGTAATGCGGCATCGACGTCTCCGCGCAACGCGAGATGCACCGCGAGCTCGGTCCGTTTGGCGAGATCGACATTTCCAGCGCTGTCGAGGCCGTCGAGCGCTTCTCCGACGCGGGTGCGGATGAATCCGCGGCAGTCGTTCAACGCCGCTTCGGATCCACCGGGCTCGATCTGATCGGGGTGGCGCAGACAATGTTCCCGTTGACCGGCCGGATCGCCGTGAATTTCGCCGAGCATCGTCAGATCGTTTGCGCCGCGGCCTTTGAGGTCGTTGTCGCGGACGGCGATCATCAAGGTTGCGCCGCCGAGATCGCGCATATCGGGATCGGGAACGAATTGGAGATCGTCGATCAGCGCACGTTCGTCTTCGGTGACAGTCAGGCCGGCGGCGCTCTCGGGAAATTCGGTGCGGACCATGCGCAGCGCTTCAGCGGTGATGCTCTCGTGGCAACCGGAGCCGGAGGCGCTCTTGATCTCGTATGCGGAGGCTACCTGTGCGGCGCCTGTGATCCAAAGGACAGTGAGTGCTGCGGCTGAGGCTGGTCGCAAGGTGCCGGAGGGAAAAGCAAGCAGCGTACCCTCCGCCATCGAAGGTTCGCGCTCATGTTTTTGGCTGCCGCGAGGAACAGGAGGAGGACAAATGTAGCGATCCGCCGCGCGCCGACATAAGCTCCGCGCCGCCGATGGGCGTATTCCGGTGGATCTTAGGCAGCGGATTTCGCGTCACGATGCTGATCGCGGTCCTGGTGTTCGTCTACCACGCGGCGAACGAGCTGCGCGTGTTGTTCGGCCGGCCGCCGAATTTCCACCAGAGATTGGAGCTGACCGCGCTCGACGTGAAGTTCGCCGCGCGCGGGCCCCGTCCGCCGGAAAAATGGAAAGTGGCCATCGCGGCCGCCGATGAAAAAGCCGTCCAAGAGTACGGTCCGCTCCCGTGGAAAAGATCGGTGCACGGGAAATTGGTCGGCTCGCTGACCGAGCTCGGCGCTTCGGCGATCGCCTTCGATATGACCTTCGACCAAGCTTCGGTCGATCCGGTGGCCGAAGCGACGGCCTCGATCAAGACACGCCTGGCCGACAGCGGAGTATTCGCGGCACCGGAAAAGTTGGAGAGCGCGGCGGTGAAAACCGAAAAGGTCGCCGCCGAGCTCTCGAAATTACGTCCCAAAAAATTGCACGACGCCGTTCGTGACTATGTGCCCTCGCTCCGCGAAGCGGCGAATACGCTCCGCACGACTAAGGTGAACGTAGAAAATGCGCGTGCCGCGCTGAACGACGAACGCGCGGTGAAAGATATGGACGCCGACAGCTCGTTCATCGCGGCCAATCAGAGCTCGGGCCGCGTGGTGCTCGGCGTGATCGCGCTGTCGAAGTTGGAGGCGGAATCTCTCGGTGCCGACGGGACAGCGCTGAAACGCTCGCTCGCGGCGGTCGCTACTTCGACGATCAGCGAGCTGCTTTCAAAAGGCGACGACGGGCTCGATCATGTGCACTCGGATGCGGCGAAAGCGTTCGAGGAAGGTTTGTACCGGCGGTTCTTCGGCGTGATGTCGCCGTTCGATCGGATGGCGCATTCGACCCCGCATTTTGGGACGATCAACGCGCTCCCGGACGACGACGGCGTCTACCGGCGCGTCTCTTTGGTCGCGGCCTTGAAGGGCGACGGCGTGTTGTTGCCGACGCTCGCGCTGAAAGCGGTGGAGGTCGCGGTGGAACAACCGATCCAAGTGATCGGCCATCCCGATGATCCGGCGCCACAGGCGATCACCGTCGGCGAGTATCGCATCGAAACGGAGCTTCAAGCTTCGACGACGCTCGATTGGTACGGGAAATTTTCACCCGAATTTATGCCGATATTTTCTATCTCCGATCTGAATGCGGGCCGGGTGAGAAAAGAAGATGTCGCGGGGAGAATATTTTTTGTCGCCGCCACCGCCGCGGGAACTCATGACCAACGGGTGACGCCGCTCGAACGTGCGGTGCCCGGCGTCTATATTCACGCGACGCTCGCGCAGAATATTCTCGACGGCCGCCACCTGACGCGGCCGCGCCACGTCTTGGTGATCGAGCTGTTCTTATTCCTCCTGATCGGCGTGATCGCGGGTTTGGTGATGGCGCGATTGAACGTCATCGGACAGCTGCTCACCGCATTGCTGATGGCCATCGGCTGGGTGTTGCTCGATCAATTTGTGCTCTTTCAGAGTGGGTTGGTCGTTTATACCGTGCTGCCGATTTTCCAAATATTCCTGACTTTGTTGGCCGTCGCGTTGTGGAGATTCCTCGTCGAGCAAAAAGAACGGCAGAAAACCCGCCAAGCTTTTGGCCGCTATTTAGCGCCCGCGGTCATGGAGCAGGTGCTTGCGCGGCCAGAAGAATATTTGAAGCTCGGCGGCCGGCGTTATGAAGCGACGGTGCTCTTCTCCGATATTCGCGGCTTCACCACCATCTCCGAAGCGCTCTCTCCGGAAGAATTGGGCATTCTGCTGAATCGATACATGACGCCGATGACGAACTTGGTCTTCGAGTACGGCGGTACACTCGATAAATATATCGGTGACGCGGTGATGGCTTTTTGGGGTGCGCCGCTCGAACAATCCGATCACGCGATGCGCGCCTGTCGTGCGGCGCTGAAGATGATGACCGTGGTCGACGATTTGAACCGCGACTTCGAATCGGCAGGTTTGCCGCGGATCGCGATCGGCATCGGTCTTTCGAGCGGCCCGATGACCATCGGCAACATGGGCTCTGATGATCACTTCGCTTATACGGCGCTCGGCGACCGGGTGAATTTGGGATCGCGGCTCGAAGGACAAACGAAAGATTACGGCGTCGATATCATCATCTCCGACGCAACCCATGAGCTGGTGAAAAGCGAAATGATGTGTCGCGAGCTCGGCGCGCTCCGCGTCAAAGGTAAATATGAGCCGGTGCGCATCTTCCAACTCATCGGTGAATACAGCGAGAACCAGATGCGCCAGAGCTTCGTGAGTGAGTTCCACCAAGGGCTCGCCGCGTATCGAGCCCAAACCTGGGACACCGCGATAGAACACTTCACCCGCGCGCGTGCGCTCTCGGGAATCAACGGGGACAAAACCTCGGACCAATACATCATGTGGTGCTCGGAATATAAGGAAGCCCCTCCGCCCGAAGGCTGGGACGGCGTTCGTGTGGCGACCAGCAAATGAGTATCGCGTTGACTTCGCACGGCGCGCTGGGTGATCTCCGGCCCGTTGAGCTGGTTCAAGCGGATGGCCTCGCCCAAAGTGAAGGGCGAAGGCAAAACTTCGGTACCGACCGGAGTGTGGAGAAAGTGCGACTCCTGCGGAACTGTCTCGCTCGCGGAAGATATCGCGCGTCTGCTCGAAACCTGTCCGAGCTGTAGTCATCATTTTCGCATCGGTGCCCGCGAACGGCTGCTCAGCTTTCTCGATACCGACTCCTTCAAAGAGATCGGGCGCGAATTGACCGCGGTCGATCCGCTCGGCTTCAAAGACACTAAGAAGTATCTCGAGCGCGTGAAATCCGCGGCTAAACAGTCCGGTGAAGATGAAGCTTTTGTGCTCGCCGAGGGCCGGCTGCGCGGGCGTGGAGTCATCGCCGGCGCGTTCGAGTTTCGGTTCATGGCGGGCTCGATGGGGAGCGTCGTCGGCGACAAAGTTACTTTGGCGTTCGAGATGGGTATCGATCACCGCCGGCCGGTGATCGTGTTTTCTTCGTCGGGCGGCGCGCGCATGCAGGAAGGCATCTTGTCGTTGATGCAGATGGCGAAGACCTCTGCGGCGATCAGCCGTTTTCGCGAGACCGGACAACCGTTCATCTCGGTGCTCACCGATCCGACGACCGGCGGCGTGGCCGCTTCTTTTGCTTTGCTCGGCGACGTGATCGTCGCGGAGCCGGGCGCGCTGGTCGGCTTTGCAGGACCGCGCGTCATCGAACAAACGATTCGCCAGACCTTGCCCGAAGGATTTCAGCGTTCCGAGTTTTTGTTGAAACACGGCGTGATCGACATGATCCTTTCTCGCCGCGAGATGCGTGACCGCACGTCGCAGCTCATCGAGATGTTGGCGTCGTGATCTTCGATTCGCCGGGTGCCGCGCCTGTCGAAGGGAGCGCGCGTTATCGGGCGCTGATCGATCGACTTTATGCGCTCGCAAAGTCCGGGATGACGCTCGGGCTGGAACCGATGGCGCGCGTGCTCGCGGCGCTCGGTGATCCACAAAAATCTTATCCCGCGATCCATATCGCCGGTTCGAACGGCAAAGGTTCGACCTCCGCATTTACGGCGGCGATCTTGGCGGCGCATGGATTGAAAGTCGGGCTCTATACTTCGCCGCACTTAGTTTCTTTGACGGAGAGAATTCAGATCGTCTCCTCGGAGGGGCCGGCGGAAATATCCGAGGATGAATTCGTCGAGGCGATCGAGGAGCTGGAGACGGTGGCGCCGGATTTTGCCGGGCTCTCATTTTTCGAGGCGATCACCGCTGCCGGATTATTAGTTTTCCGCCGCAGAAAAGTGGATTTCGCGGTCGTGGAAGCGGGCCTGGGCGCGCGCCTCGATGCGACGCGTTTGGTGGAGGCTCGCGCGTCGGTGTTGACGGACCTCGCGCTGGAGCACACCGAAATTCTCGGAGATAGTTTGGCGAAAATCGCCGCTGAGAAAATATTCGTGGTGCGGCCGGGCCGTCCGCTGGTGGCGGCGAACGCGCCCGCGGAAGCGCAGGTGGTGATCGATCGGGAAGCCCGCGCCATGGGCGCCGGCACCTTTATTCTTGGCCGAGAGATCAGTGTCCGCGAGAACAGCAACGGAACTTTCGATATCGATCTCGGAGATCGCGAGCTGCTCGACGTCTCGTTGTCGCTGCTCGGTGCGCATCAAGGAAGGAACGCGACCCTCGCTGCGAAGGTTGCTTCTTTGGTTCTGCCGGACGCGCGCGAGGAAGCGATCCGTTATGGTTTGGAGAGCGCTTATTGGCCGGGGCGCCTCGAGGTGTTGCGCACTACGCCACCTGTCCTTTTGGACGGGGCCCACAACGCGGAGGGCGCGCAGATCCTCGCCTCGGCTTTATCCGCACGGCGCGACCTCTTCGCGGGACCGCTGCATATCGTCTTCGGCGTGCTCTCCGACAAAGATGCGCGGACCATGGTCTTGGCGCTCGCGCCGCTCGCACGGTCGATGATCTTCACGCGGCCCGGCTCGGCCCGTGCGCGCGATCCCCGCGAGGTGTCCATGCTCGCGGATCCCGCGAAGTCTGCGGTGATCGACGCGCCGATCGACGCGTTGCGTGAGGCCCAATCGCGGGCCCGCGCGGACGGTGGTTGGGTCGTGGTGTGTGGATCGCTCTACCTGATCGGCGATGTCCGGGCTCTGCTCCTCTCCGGTGCCCCACCGAGCTGAGCCCTCAAACTGGACGGCGTTTCCGGCCGGGTGGTACGGTGCGGCATGCTCCAGACCTTGCGCTTGCTCGCGATCGGCGGGGTGCTCGCACTTGCGACGCTCCCTTTGATCGCGGGTGAAAAAGAGACGCTTTCGGAGCTCACCCAGATCGGCATGCAGACCACCGAAGCAGCGGTGATCGTCTCGATCGCGGGGAGCAAAGCACCCGACTTCACCTCGTTCACCATGAATGAGCCGTTCCGCGTCGTCGTCGACTGGGCGGGCAGCAAGCTCGGGTCGGTGTCGCCGGAGAAGAGCTTCGAGCGCGGTCTTGTCCGAAAGATCAGTACGAAACAGTTCGACTCAGAGGCCGAGAAGATCTCCCGCGTGACGATCGAGCTGTCGCGCGAGACCTCCTATCACGTCGAAGCCGACGGAAAACGCGTGCGCATCCACTTCGTGCCCGTCGCGGATCCGATTCCCGAGCCGCTCGTCGAACCGGCCAAAGAAGAGACCAAGACCGAGCCGGTGAAAGTCGCCGAGGCGCTCCCCGAGGGTCCGCTCACCGAGCCGGACGTCGCGGTGCCGAGCGAGCTTCCGCCGATCGTCAAGAAACCGGAGCCGGCTCTCGTCGCGCAGAAAAAAGCCGAGCCGCCCGTGGTGGCCAAGAAGGAAGAGGCGGCCAAGGGGCAGCCGGTGCTCGCGGCGAAACAAGAGCCGAAGGTGGCCCCGGTGATCGTGGCGGTGAAAGAAGCCCCGAAACCCGCGGAGAAGCCGGCCGAGCCGGTGGTGGTCGCCAAGAAGGAAGAGCCCGCGCCCGTGGCCATGGCGAAGGTCGAAGAAAAGAAGATTCAACCCGCGCCGATCGTCGTCTCGGAGAAACGTTCGCCTGCGGAGCTGGCGGCTGCGAAGGCGGCAGCGGACCGCGCGGCGGCGGAGAAGGCGGCTTTGGCGGCTTCCGAGAAGGTGGTCGAGAAGCCTGCGATCAAGGTGGCCGAAAAAGCGGCGGAAAAACCGGATGAAAAAGCAGCGCCCCAGCAGAAATCGGCACCTGTTCTCGCGGACAGCAAATCATTCGCGCAGAAAAATGGACGTTTGGCGAGCTTCCCCGGTGTCGTGCCCTCGAATAAGTTGGTGCGCGAAGAGACGAAGGAGCGCGAGATGACGCCGCCTTCGCTGAATACGCCGGCGTCGAATCCTCAGCGCGACAATGTGCAGACGACGCGGCTCGCTTCGGCGATGCCGCAAAAACAGGATCGTTCTTCGGCCAACGTGTGGCAGCCGCCGTCCGTGCCGGTCAAACAAGCGGTGGTTCCCGAGAAACGGACCTTGCCGGTGGTGAAGCTCGCGCAAGAAGGCGGAGCGACGCTCAAGCCGACCTCGACTTTGCCTGCGGACGCGGATGAGCCGGTCGGCGACGAGAACACGGGGCGCAATCCGGTGAGGACGGTGCAGGCGCCCGATTCGATTTCGTCAGGCGGCGACGAGGTCGACGCGGGGCCGCGCGTGATGAAGTACATCGGGTTTCAGCAGATGGCCGAGGTGTCGCGGGTCTTCGTGCGCTGCGACGGCAAGGCGAAGTTCCGCGAGCTCAAGGAAGGTTCGACGTCGTTCGTGCTCGAGCTGGTCGACACCAGCATCAACGTGAAGAACAACGAGCGTCCGCTCGACACGACCTACTTCAACACCGCGGTGCAGAAGATCCAGGCGGTGAAGTCAGGGTCGAATACGCGCATCGAAGTAAAACTTCGCGATGCGGTGCCCTATAAGATCACGCGCATTGGAAATACGATTGCCATCGATTTCTCGCGATCGTAGCGCTCGTTTTCGAGGGTGAGCTTCGTTCTCGTCAGCTCGCTCGTTTTCGCTCTCACAGCGACTTCGACCCCCACGCCCGAGTTTCCGCTCGCCGACACCTCCACGCGTTCCGTCGCGACTTCGAGCGCTGCGCTCGCGGGCAGCACGTTTACGTCTTCGGCGGGGCTCGCGCTGCTCCGGGCGCTCGGACCTGTCCCTTTGGCCATTTCGGCGGAGCGGCTCCGGGCTGAGCTGGGGAACGGGGTTTTTGTTGCTGAAGGGGACGTCGCTTTGGTGCGCTCGGGGATGGTTTTGCGCGCGGACCGGATCTCCTTCGATCGCGTTCGTGACCTGGCGATCGCCGACGGCAACGTGGTTTTGGTCGACGGCCAGAGCGTGCTGTTTTGTTCACACGTGACGATGAAGATGCCCGAGCTCGCCGGGAGCCTGAAAAATGCGGAGCTGCGCATCAAGGCGGGCGTACCCGAACATCTGCGCGCGGAGCTGACGCGCGAGGAGCTGCGGCACTACGGCGAGGACGAGCTGATCGTCGAAGCGGGAGTCCTGGAGCGTGAGGGCCCGAGACGTTTTCGCGTCGAGGACGGGGCGGTCACCACTTGTGACTGTACGGAAGGACAGTCGCCGACGTGGAGTATCTCGGCGTCGAGCGCGTCGGTGGATCTCGACTCCGGAGCCACGCTGTGGTGGCCGGTGTTTTACGCGAAGGGTGTTCCGTTCTTCGCGCTCCCCGCGTTCTACGTGCCGCTCGGCTCGCGCCGTACCGGCTTTTTGTTGCCCCGTTTTCAAACGTCGGCGGTGACCACCTTCAGCTTGTATCAGCCGTTTTTTCTCACCTTGGGCGACTCCTACGACGCGACGATCGAGCCCGGGTTTTTGTGGGCGCGCGGGCCGAGTGGAGCGCTCGAGCTTCGTTATGCGCCGGCGGCGTCGACGCGCGGAGAGCTGCGGGCGACGGTGACGCTCGACTCCGGACTCCGCAATCCCGTGGACGGAACGTATACGCGCGAGCTCGATCGAACTATCGCGCGGTACGCGATCTCCGGAAATCACGAGACGCGCTGGAACGGTGGATTTATCGCGGCGGAAATTAATTACCTCGGCGACCCAAACTATCTCGAATTTTCCGACCGATATTTATCCCGCCGAGCTGAATATGCGCAGTCGCGGATCACTGCGACGCACCGCTCGGACAACGGCGTGCGCACCAGCGGTGGGTTCAGCTTGTTGGAGGATCTGCGCCCGCAAACTTATCTGGTCCCCGCCGGACTGGAGCTGCGCGATATTCAGGTGTTGTCGGGCGACCTGTCCACGGGGTCAGGTGCCATCCGCTACCGGCTCGCAGAGCTGCGTATGGATGCTCCGCTGTCACCGCTGCTCGCGCCGGATAGTTTGGTCCTCGGTGAGGCGCGTTTGGCGGTGAGCGTGTTCACCGCGCCGCGGCCGGAAGTCCCGCGTTTCGTGCGCGCCGATCTGCGCCCGAGAATTTCGGCCCCGCTGCACCTGGGCACCGTGGCGGTGCTCGAGCCGGCGCTGGGACTACGCCTGACCGGATGGACAGGTCGCTTGGATAATCGCCAGGACGCGAGCGCTTCGCGGGCGGCGGCGATCGGGGGTGCGCGGCTGTCGACGGAGCTGTCGCGGCGCTTCGAGTCTTTTGTTCATTCGATCCGCCCCGAGCTGGCTTATGTGCTCGTGCCTTATGTCGAGGAGCGCGGAGATCGCGGGTCGCTCTCCACCTTCGACGAGATCGATCGTCTGGCGCCGGTGCAGCAGGTGGCGGCGCGGATCGCCAGCGACGTGCACAATCTACGCGGGCGCAGGCTCTTCGGTTTCGACGTTCGTGCGGGACGCGACTTCGCGTTTCGCGACAGCGCAGGCGCCGGCTTCAGTGAGATCGTTTCGCGCGCGGATGTGGAGCTCGCCCCCGAAAAATTCCCGCTGCGGGTGGTGCTCGATGGGTCGATCGCCGTCGAACCTTCGGATTGGAACGCGACCGAGCTGTTGCTCGGCACCACCATCTACACCTCGCGCGGTGATTCGCTCGGCGTACGTTTCGGCGATTTTGCGCTGCGAGCTCCCGAACATTCTTTGGCGGCGTTCGAGGAGCTGGTGCCCTCGGCGGCCTCGCCGCTGCCGATCGGCGAAGGGCGGTGGCGCGCGTTTCGTGGGTTGTCGATGTCCTTGCGGACAGGTGCGGACCTTTGGACCGGGTGGGGCCGGCTCGCGTTGGCCTTCGACGCTTCGGTGGTGCTGGAGCGCCCTGGAGAACGCCCGGAATCGAAGTTTGGGCCGGTGTGGTTGCGCGATACGCGGACCACGCTGACTTGGGCTTCGAGCTGCGATTGTTTCGGGATCGGGGCGACGGTGGTGACGGATCGATCGCGTCCGGGTTTCGAGCTCGCGGCGCTGGTGGTCGATCTCGGTCGTCTTGGAGCGGTGCGCGCGGAGTAGGGCGCGGCACGCGGGTGCTGAAAAAGAGGCGCCCTTTCTGTCAGGGAAGGGCGCTTCCTTTGAAATCGCTGAGAGTTAGCGGAGGGCGACCGCGGCGAAGTGGTGCGCGCGGAATTCGTTGCCGCTGGTGTTCGACACCGCGGAGCTGGCCGGCGTGCGACCCAGGCGTTTATCGGCATCGCCGCTGGTGCGCTCGGTGTCGATTTGGTCGGTGGCACGGGTCTGGTGGAACTGAACCCGGGCTTCCGTACGCAGCTTCTCGGATTCCTTGACGAGATCTTCCGAGGTGAAGATGCGGCGCTTGTTGCGGGTCGGATCCATGAAGGCAAACAGGCCCATCACCGATTCCGCATTCATCTCAATACCGTTCATCGTCATTGCCATCGCTCATTACCTCCCTGACAACCCAGTTATCGTCAGGCCACAGGAGCCGTTGCTAGAAAAATAAGGCGCCAGAATATCTACATGTGGTTATCGGTAAGTGTGTGTGGGGCGTTGCTACGGAATTTTCGCGTTCAACGAAAGTCCTGGTTTTCTTAGGGGGCTACGCACCCGTTGGGTGCTGCGCGCTTCGCTTGCGGGTGCCTCCTTCGGCTTCGCTGCATGCGGCTCGACGCCGGGGACGGCGCCGAAGCCTCTAACGAATCGGCACTTCGATCGAAGATCGCGGGCTGGCTGCCGCAGGCACGTTGACCGCCGCGGCTGATTGATTCATCAGTCAGCCCATGACCGCGGTTCAGGCTGACGTCGCTGCCGACCGGCGGAAACAAATCCTGAAGGCGGCCGTGGAAGTGTTCGCCGAGCGCGGCTTCCATCGCACCCGCGTCTCGGACATCGCCAAGCGGGCCGGCGTCGCCTACGGCCTCATCTACCACTACTTCGATTCCAAGGACGACGTCCTCAACTCGGTCTTCGAGGAGAACTGGGCCGTCTTCATCAAGGTGCTCCGCGACCTGGAAGCGAACAACGAGCTCCCCGCGGTGAGGCGCCTGGAGATGATCGCCGCGCTCCTCATCGACGCGCTCCGGATCGCCCCAACGATCATCCAAGTGATCATCCAAGAGATCTCGCGCTCGGATCGCTTCGTTCAAGCGAAGAAGCTCTCCGCATTTCAAGAAGCGTTCGCCGTGGTGCACTCGATCATCGTCGCCGGCCAAGCGGGCGGCGAGCTGAAGCGCATCATCGATCCCCAAGTCGGCGCGTACATATTTTTCGGCGCGCTGGAAACGATCTGTACCGGCTTCATGGTGAAGTCGATCCCCTGCAGCACCGACGCTGAAGCTGAAGTCGTGAAGCGTTCGGTGAAAGAGATCATTCTCGCGGGAATGATCGTCCCCGAGGAATGATGACAAATAAGTTCGAGACCATCCTGTACGATCGGACAGAGCGGATCATTCGCATCACGCTCAATCGTCCCGACAAACGGAACTCGTTGACCAACCAGATGCTCGAAGAGCTCTCGGTGGCTTTCGACGACGCCGAAAAGGAGAAAGACGCGTGCTGCATCGTGCTGCGCGGCGCCGGCGACAAGGCGTTTTGCGCGGGCGCGGATCTCGGCGGGATGTCCGGTGAAGAGAGCGGCGTGCTCGCGAGTTATGAGTCGCGCGGCCTCTTTCCGAAGCTCTTCAACAAGATGTTGAAGTCCTCGAAAGTGACGATCGCTGCAGTGAACGGGACGTGTGTGGCCGGCGGCGTCGGTTTGTTGACCGCGTGTGACCTAGCGATCGCCAAAGCGGGCGTGAAGCTCGGGACACCGGAGATCGCGCGCGGATTGTTCCCTTACATGATCTCCGCGCTGATCCTTCGGACGGTCGGCCGGCGCAAAGCGTTCGAGCTGATGTTGCTCGGCGATACGATCACCGCGGAACAAGCGGAGGAGATCGGTCTGATCAACAAGGCCGTTCCCGAGGCCGAATTCGACGCGTCGATCGACGCTTGGGCCAAGAAGCTCGCCGGATTTTCGCCCGCGGTGTTGCGCCTGGGTCGGCGCGCATTGGTGGAGCAAGAGGGGATGACGCTCGAAGGCTCGTTCTCCTATCTCCAGGGTCTTCTGACGGTGAACACCATGATGGAAGACGCGGCGGAAGGCGTGACCGCGTTCTTCGAGAAGCGGGATCCGGTCTTCAAAGGAAGGTAAGCGATGGCCTCGAACGACGACAAAGTGATGATCACCTGCGCGCTCACCGGCGTGCTTGCGAATCGCAAGCAGTGCCCCTGGGTGCCCTACACTCCGGTGGAGATCGCCGAAGAAGCGCGGCGCGCGTACGAAGCCGGCGCCTCCGTGGTCCATATCCATGCGCGCGATCCCGAGAGCGGCGGCCCGTCCTACGACCCCGAAGTTTACGCGGCGATCGCGCGGGAGATCCGGGCGCGTTGCCCGATCATCTTGAACTTCTCCACGGGCGCGATCGGCATTACCACCGAACAAAAACTGGCACCTGTCCAAAAGGTCAGGCCGGAGATCGCCGCCCTCAACATGGGCTCGATGAACTACGCGAAATATTCGGAGAATCGGAAGAGCTTCGTCTTCGACATGGTCTTCGAAAATCCGTTCAGCGAGATCATCACGCTGCTCAAAGGCATGAACGAGGTCGGCGTGAAGCCGGAGCTCGAGTGTTTCGACAGCGGCCACACGAACTCCATCTGGCCGCTGATCGATATGGGGATCTTGAAGTCGCCGATCCAGTTCAGCTTCATCCTCGGTGTGATGGGCGGAATTCCGGCGACCACGGATGCGCTGTCTTTTCAGGCGAAACAGGTCCCCCCGGGCTCGACTTGGGAGGTCATCGGCATCAGCCACATTCAGTGGCGATTGCTGGCGGCTTCTTTGTCGCTCGGCGGCAACGTGCGCGTGGGCTTGGAAGACAATTTTTATATTTCACCGGGCGTGATGGCGACGTCGAACGGCGATCTCGTGGCCAAGGCTGCGCGGATGGCGCGCGATGTCGGGCGTGAGCCGGCGACGCCGGATGAGGCGCGAGCGCTGTTGTCGCTTCCGCCGCGAGGGTGACGATGTATTTCGATAAGTTGCTTGTCGCAAATCGCGGAGAGATCGCGCGTCGCGTGATCCGCACGGCGAAAAAGCTCGGCATCCACACCATCGCGGTGTGCTCCGAAGCGGACGTGAACGCGCCGTTCGCGGTCGATGCTGACGAGAAACATGTCCTTGGGCCGGCGGCTCCCAAAGAGAGCTACCTGGCCATGGACAAAGTTCTCGAAGTGGCCAAAAGGACAGGTGCCCAAGCGATCCATCCCGGCTACGGCTTTTTGTCGGAGAACGCGACGTTTGCGCGGCGGGTGGCTGCGGAGGGGATCAAGTTCGTCGGGCCCTCGCCGGAAGCGATGGAGATGGTCGGTGGCAAGCTCGCGGCGCGGGAAGTTGCGCGGGAAGCGAACGTGCCGATCGTTCCCGGCTCACCTGCGGTGAAGTCGATCGAAGAGGCGACCGAAGTTGCGCGCGGGATCGGTTATCCCGTGTTGATCAAAGCGGCAGCGGGCGGCGGCGGCATCGGGATGTCGGCGGTGATGGAAGAGTCGCAGCTCGCGCGCGCGTTGGAAGACGCGAAGAAGAAGGGCGCGACGTTTTTTCACGACGACACGGTGTACATCGAGAAACTGGTCGAAGCGCCGGCGCACGTCGAGGTGCAGATCATCGGCGACTCGCACGGCAACGTGGTGGCGCTCGGTGAACGTGATTGTACGGTGCAGCGACGCCATCAAAAGGTGATCGAAGAGACACCTTCACCACGGCTCGATGAAGCGACGCGTGCGGCGATGCTCGAAGCGGCGGTGCGTATCGCGCGGGCTGCTCGTTATGAAAATGCGGGCACGGTAGAGATGATCTACGGCGGTGCGGGCTCGTCGAAGGGTAAGTTTTATTTCCTCGAGGTGAACTCGCGTTTGCAGGTCGAACATCCGGTCACCGAGATGGTCACCGGGTTGGACCTCGTGGAGCTGCAACTCTTGGTGGCTTCGGGTGGGAAGCTTCCGGATGCGGTGCTTTCGGCGCCGCGCACAGGGTGGTCGATCGAAGCGCGGATTTGCGCGGAGGATCCCGAGAAGCGGTTCTTCCCATCGCCGGGAACGATCACCCGCGTCGTGTGGCCTGAAGGACAGCACGTGCGGATCGACGCGGGGATCGTCGAAGGCAGCGTGGTCTCTCCATCTTATGATTCCTTGCTCGCGAAAATGATCGTGTGGGGTGAGACGCGCGAAGCGGCGATGGCGGAGATGCAGCGCGCGATCGCCGGGACGATCATCGAGGGCGTGAAGACGAACTTGGGGTTGTTTCCTCGCGTGCTCGAGAACGCGGTGTTTCGTTCGGGCGCACACGACACGGGCTTCTTGAAGGAGCACCTCGCCTATAAGTATTAGGCGGCGGCGTGTTACCGTCGCGCCGTGGAGCGACGTGTTTTTCTCAAACGCGGTCTGCTCGGCGGGGTCCTTTTGGCTGCGGGGGGCGGCCTCACTCTTGGGTTGTCTTCGACCAAGATGGCTTACGTTCCCTCGCGTCCGCTGAAGGTGCTCGACGAGCGACATTTTGCGATCGTCGGTGCGATCGCTTCTCGGACCGTGGCGGTCGAGAATGCAAATCTCGTCGAGGTCGCGCATGGCGTCGACGATGTTCTGTCGATCGCCGTGCCCGAAACTCAAGAGGACGTCAAAGGCCTGTTGATGCTCTTCGAGAACGCGCTGGCGGGCTTCGTGTTCGATCGGCGTTTGAAGCCGTTCACGCGCCTCGCGCCCGAGCAACAAGATTCGGTGTTGAACGCCTGGCGTGACTCGAGCATCACCATTCGGCGCGGCGGATATCATGTGCTGCGCAAGCTGACGCTCGCTTCGTATTACAGCTCCTCGTCGACGTGGGCTGCGGTCGGTTATCCGGGACCGCCGGAGATCGCATCATGACCGGCGGATATTTCGTCGCTTCCGACTTTCGACCTGTACCAAAGTACGACGTGTGTATCGTCGGCTCGGGTGCCGGCGGCGCTGTCATGGCGTACACGCTGGCGAACGCGGGTTTCTCGGTGATCGTGCTCGAAGAAGGTGGGCACTACACCAAGAAGGACTTCAAGATGCGCGAGGACCTCGCGTATCCGCAGCTCTATCAAGAGGCCGCGGGCCGCGTGACCAAAGATCTCGGCATCAGCATCTTGCAAGGTCGCGCGGTCGGCGGGACCACCGTCGTCAATTGGACCACGTCGTACCGCACGCCCGAACACGTGCTCGAACATTGGGCGAAGGTGCACGGCGTCGGCGGCTTCACCAAGAAGGATCTCGATCCGCATTGGGATGCGATCGAAGAGCGACTCAACATCAAAGAGATCGCGCTCGACGAATCGAACCGCAACAACCGCTTGCTCTACGACGGATGCCAAAAGCTCGGCTTCGAAGCTGCAGTGACTTCGCGAAATACGCGCGAGTGTTTCAAGAGCGGATATTGCGGGATGGGATGTCCTGTCGACGCAAAACAATCGATGCTCGTCACCTATCTACCGGACGCAGTGGAGAAGGGCGCGGTGATCGTTTCGCGGGCGCGTGTCGATCGTTTGGAGCGCGACGGCGACCGCATCGTGTCGCTGACCATCAGCGACCTCGGAGAGGACGGCTACAATCCCACGGGACGTATGACGACGATCAATGCAGATCGTTTCATCATCTCCGCGGGTGCGATCGGCTCACCGGCGATCTTGATCCGCAGCGGTCTCGGCGGCGGGATGACCGGCAAACGCACCTTCCTTCATCCGGTCACGGGCATCACCGGGATCTACAAAGAAGAAGTGCGGCCGTTTTATGGAGCGCCGCAATCCGTGGCCAGCCATCACTTCGCGGATCGCGGCGACAACATCGGCTTTTTCATGGAAGCCGCGCCGCTGCATCCTTTGCTCGCAGCGCTCGCCTCGACGACCTACGGCAAAGAACATCGCGGCCGTATGGTCAGCTTGGCGAACATGAGCGCGCATGTCGGTCTGACGATCGACGGCTTTCATCCCTCAGAGACGGGCGGGACCGTCGAGGTGCGAAAGTCGGGCGCGCCGGTGGTGGACTACGTCATTCCTCCGCGGGTTTGGGAAGGTCTGCGCGCAGCGACCAAAGAGCTGGTAAAGATCAACCTCGCTGCGGGTGCAGAGAAGGTGTGTACGCCGCACGATCCCGCGTTGGAGATCACCAAAGAATCGCAGCTCTCGTTGATCGATGATGCGCCGTACGAAACGGGGCGGATGATCGTGTTTGCCGCGCACGTCATGGGCGGCTGCATGATGGGCGACGATGCGAAGACCTCCGTGGTGCGCTCGAGCGATCTGCGGCATCACCAGATGACGAATCTGCACGTCGTCGACGGCTCTGTACTTCCGACCAGTCTGGGCGTGAATCCGCAGGAGACGATCTACGGACTCTCGCGGCTCATGGGTTCGCGGCTCGTGGATTCTTGGAAACGGGCTTGATTGGTGTGATCAGTCGATTGCGCGTCGACTGAAGGATCTGCTGCACGCTGTCGCGAAACTTCGGAAAATCGGCGACCGAAATCCGCTGCGGCGGGATCTTGTGGCTCACCGTCAAGAGCCCGATTTTTTCGGCGTCGTTCCACTCGAAGGTCTGCGCGATCTCTCCCGAGGCGATGCTCAGCTTGAAGGTACGCGGAGCTTCCGCTGGTTTGCTCGCGCTCTTCGGCAACACCACGCGCACCGTCATCTGTTCGTCGATCTCACCGACGTACATCGGCGTCGTTCGATTCGGCACGCGCAGATATCCGGCGAGCGAGCCCATCCCGAGCGCGCGGCCCGCGACCGGATGCGCGAAAAATTGTTCGGCGATCAAGGTGTCGCGCTCCAGCACCATGAAATGCGGCACCGAGATGGCGAGGCGGAGGATGAGCGGAGCGAGCGCGTCCTCCATGTTTTCGGTGTCGAAAGATTCGAGCAAAGCTCCGGGCAATACGCCGGAGGCGAAACCTTCGAGCGCGCGGGAGGCTTCGTCGGTGCGCACGGCGCGGAGGAAGGTTCGCAGATTCGAGCCGAAAGATCCGGGAACGGTGAGCGAGATCGATCCTTTGGCGTGACCATCTTCGGATACTTCGAGATCGACCGCGGCGAGCAACGGCCAGTGGTCGATGTCGTCTTTGGTGAAAGCGTAGATCTTCGGCGTCGGTTCGTTGCCGCCGGCGACGATATATTTGCCGTTGCGTAGATCGGGCGTTGCTCTGCCGAGCCACGGTGAGGACAGGTCCATCCGCGCCCAGAGCGGACCTGTACCAGAGGACAGGTTGATGCGCACCAGGTCGGTGGTGAATTGCTGGCTGCTCGGATACTCCGGTTCCACGCGTGCAGCGTTGGCCGGGCGCGCCAGCACCAACTGTGCGTCGATGCCGATCGAACGCAACATGGCGATGAACAAACCGGTGCGATCACCGCGCCGCGTGGCCAGGACCAAGGAGGCGTCGCGCGAACCGCCGTTGCCGATCTCGCGCGCGATGAATTCGTGGATCGCGCGGATGCGATCTTCTTCGGATGCGAGGTCTTCGGTGAGCTGCTCCGCTTGGCGGCGCACGCTGTAGCTGGTCTCGGCGATCGTCTCCAGCCCGAGAACGTTCGCGCGTAAGCCGATGTTGCGATCGAAATCGACCGCCACTACGACGAAGGGCACGAACTCTTCATGCGAGACCGAGTAGGGCTCGGGTTCGACGGGGAGGCTCTCCTCGGTGCGAAACAGATAGATCGTTTTGTCTTTTTCCTCGTGAATCTCCGGCTTCGGAGCGCCGTGATAAAGTTGGTACCAAACCTTCGTACCCTTCTCGACGATCACCACGTATTCGCTGCGCAGCCCCGGTTGCGCGCCGCGGAAGAAGAAACGGCGCCCGTATCCGCCGTAAGAAGTGGCCGGCTCGAGGAGCTCCACCCATTGGTATTCGACGGCGTCGCCCGGTGCGAGCGCGGAGAACGAGAGATCTTCTTTGCCCGCGTGGCGATCGACTTCGATGATGCGTCCGTCGGCCTTGATGGTGCGGAGCGCGAGCGGGATCGCTTCGTTCGAGAGGTTGATCTCGCCCGCTTCGTCGGTCGCTTCTTTGGTCATCAATCGCGTGACCGCGTGTTTGAGCGAAAGCGACGAGCCGTCGGGCCGCACTTCGTCGACGATACGTTCCAATAAACGAACACTCTTGTGACGCGACCACTTGAGGTCGGCGTCTTTGCTCGCGGCGACCAAAACGCGTGCGTCGACGGCGAGCTTCTTCTCCAACCACGACCCACTTTCGGGGAGGCCGGGCACTCCGCCGCGCAGGCTGGCGGCGAAAGTTTCCATCTTCACGTCGGACGCGCCGAGCTCCCGCAGGCGTTCGATCGAGGGCGCTGATCTTTGGATCAGGACGAGCACACGTTGCGCGCTTTGATTGAGCGGATCCGCTTTCAACGCCTCCTCGGCAGCGCTCTTCGCGGCATCGAGCTTTCCGCGCGAGAGCTCGAGCGTCGCCACCCGTGCGAGATGGGTCGCGGGAATCGACGTGGTTCGTGCGGCTTCGCGCAGCTCGGTGATCGCTTTGTCGAGCTCACCTTTTTTCAGCGCCAGCTGCGCGCGCATGGCTGGTGGCGAAGGTTCGGCGTAACGCTCCAGCTTCTTCTCGATCTCCTCGGCTTTCGCGACACGCATCGTGTTTCGGTAGAACGAGGCTGCGTCGCTGAGGAGCGCTTCGCTTTCGTCGAGCGCCAGCGCTTTTTGCAGCTCGCGGGCGGCCTGAGGACGCCAACCTCGTTGTTCGAGGATGCGGAACTTCAAGATGTGCGGGCCCGCGCTGCGCGGATTTGTCGCTTCCGCGCGTTCCAGTAGCTCGAGCGCTGCATCCGGCGAGTCTTCGGCGATCGATCGCGCCAGCGCGAGCAAAGCGGCGGCGAAAGTTTTGTCGAGCGCCACCGCTTCGCGAAGGCGTGCTTGCGCGAGGCTCCGCGGAAAACCGAAGCGCATCATGAAGCGTGCCTCCGAAGCGAGCAGCTGCGCAGATTGTGGTGCGGCTTCGAGCGCGAGTGAGAGCAAGTGATCGGCGCGATCGAGATCTTCGCGATGAGAAGCTCCGCCGAGCAAGGCGCCGGCCAACCCGGCGAACAATGCGTGCTCCGGTTGCGACCAAAGTTGTTCGACCCACGCCTCCGCGGATTCGGGATGGAAATAGTCGCGGGCACGTTTGGCGATCACCGGATGTTCCGCAGGGAGCGGTCCTTTCGGCCGATGTGCCGACTGCGAGACGATCACTTTTTTGCCGTCGTTTCGGAGCAGCGAGAACGTGGGGCGTGTTGATCCAACGGCCAGGATAGTGAGCGTGAAGCGGTGCCATCCCGGCGCAAGCTTCATCTCGACTTCGCCGTAGCCGCGCGGGCGCGAGACGCCGCGTTCGGAAGCGAAGACCTGGGTGCCGTCGATGGAGACGCGCCCGGAGTCGTGCATGTTGATCGAGAGCGTGAGCGGTGCGTCTTTCGCGTCTTCGCCGACCAGGAAGTAGGACTCGAGCACGTACAAACCGGAACGTTCGCCGCTCACCGGCGCGACGCTGGTGCGGTAGGCGTGGACCTCGCGCACGGGCGGGACCAGGCCGCGGAAGGCGACCGCTTTTTTGGCGTCGATGCCGCTCTTTTCGTGCTCGGTGACCAAGGCGAGCGAACGTTGTGCGCGCGGCGCGAGCGGACCGATCAACGAAAAGCTGGTCAGAAATCCGCCGCGATCGATGGCGGTACGCATCGCCGTTTCATTGCCGGCGAGCAGCTCGATGCGGCTCTTGATGTGCGCCGCGAGCAAGACGCGCAGAGGCCGCGTCTGGTGGTCGGCGAGATAACCTGCTGCGTCGAGCGCCGCGACGATCTTTTCGCGTTCGCTGAGATGATCGGCGAGCGCGTCGGTGAGGATCAACAGGCCGACCTCCGCCTCCGCGGAATCGGGAGCGTGGCTGAGGATGGCCAAAAGATCATCGAGCGCCGGCCGCTCATCGAGCAATGATGACGAGATCAAGGCGCGGCGAAGCAGCAGCGCCGGATCGTGCGGCGTCTTCTCCAGCGCGGCGTTGAGACGCTCCAGCGCGGCCGCAGCGTTGTTGCCTTCGATCCAAGCGATCTCCGCGGCGGTTGCGGCATCCGAGACGGTCTTCGACGCATCGACTGCGACCTGCGGAGGGCGCGCTTTGGGGATCGCCGACTTGTCCTTTGGATCAGCTGTCCTACAGGACAGGGCAAAGACGGCGAGGAACAGGAGTGAGAACGCTCGTTTCACCATCGGATCACCACGCTGCGCCCGAGAGCGCGATCGATCGCCAAACATGCGTTGCGGAGCTCCTGGTAATCTTCGAGCGGGATACGCTTCGACTTCATCGTCACCACGTCGTCGGTCTCGAAACCTCCGGGCACTTCGCGCACCGTTTGCACCAGCGACATGTATTTCGAGTCGAGCTTCACGCCCTCGGGCAACGATTCGAGCTTCGATCCCGGCGGCAATTGGTAGCGAACAACGTTTTGCGTAGACCACGCGTGGTTGCTCACCAGATCATACTTCCGCGTGGCCAGCGTCGCGTAGGCGCTCGCGACCTGATGCTCGAACAAGGTGAGGGGGATGACGAAACGGTTTCCTTCTTCGACGCCGTAACGTTCGATCTGCGCGACGTAATCGTAGTGGACCGGTTTCTCCAGCGCCGACAGATCCGAGAATTCGAGGCTCACCACGTGAACGCCGTTGAACACTTGGTTGAGCTGTTTCTCGAGGCGTGGTCGCCGCTGATCGACTTCTTCGAACTCTTGCCGCAGCTGCGAGGCGCGTGCGCCGAAGAATTCTTCGCGGCCCTTCAGCTTGAGCGCACCCTCGCGCGAGATCTCGGCGACGTAGCTGGAGCGGTTCAGGTTGTCGTCCGGCGTGCTGTCGGGGAGCGCCGTCAGACGCGTGCGCCCGTCCGGATGGACGATCAGCGCCATGCCTCCCTGGTCCATCCACGGCAGCTCGCGCGAGCCGGAGAACTCGGCCGTTCCGTCGAGGAAGAGGTCGAGCGAAGGGACGTAGGTGATCGCGTGATTGAAAGCCCACATCGTCGCGGGCGCGGGCGCGAGCATGCCGCGATCCGCGGTCCGCACCAAAGCGATCGTCGCGTCGATGCCGTTGTCGCGAAGCAATGCGGCGAGCAGCGTCGCTTTGTCTTTGCAGTCGCCATAACGCCGCCGGTGGACTTCGGAGGCTTTGAACGGCTTCCAACCGTGGATGCCGAGCTCGATACCGACGTAACGCGTGTTCTTGATGACGTATTCGTAGAGGCGTTGGATTTTTTCGGCGTCGTCTTTGGCGCCGGCGACCACCTTTTTCCCGGCCGCGCGCGCGACGGCATCGAGCTCCATCTGATCGGCGAAGAGGCCCGCGTACCAGCGGCCGAGATCTTCCCAACGTTCGTAGGTCGAAACGTTCACCATCATGCCGATGTCCGGATAGGGTGGTTGGAAGGTTTCTTCGTCCAAACCGGGCACCTGATCCAAAGACCAGGTATGTTTGACCGTGCGTCCGTCGTCTTCGATCTTCGGTTTCGCGGCTCGCACCTCGCCGTAATAGATCGGCCGCGATTTCGGGCTGAGCACCGTGTACAAGACGTTCTGTTTCGGCAGCCGATCTTGAAGCGGCGCGACGTCGCCGAAGAAGGTGCCGAACATGTTCGGGCCGAGCGATTCGGTGCGGTAGCGGATGTTGATCACGTCGCCTTCCGCGAGGTCGTCGAAGACGATCGATTTGACCCGTTGATCGACGTACATTCCGCCGACTTTTCCGCCGTCGCCGCTGTCGTTGACGGAGCTGGCTTTGATCACTTCGCCGCTCGGACGAATACGCTCCGCGGTGAGCACTTCCATATATTCGCGGCTCGGAGAGTAGGGGAGGCGGTGCACGCGCAATGCGTCTTTCAAGGTCGAATTCCGCAGGCGCAGGACCATCTGTTGAAACCGTGAGCTCTGTCCGTTTTCGTAGAGGCGGATCACTGTCCGATCGGCCAGGTAGATGGCGCCGTTGCTCTTCTCTTCGGCGCTGACCGCGGACTTGGCGAGCTCGTTCGCGTCGACGCTGTAGAGATCCTCGAGCTGATCCTTCAGTCGCGTCAGCGAAGCTTGGTGGCGGCGAAGCTCCGGCTGGAAAGGGTCGAGCTCCAAGGCGCGATCGAGCGCAGCCAACGCGGCTTTGTCGTCGCCCTTCCACAGGAACAGCTCCGCGCGGGTCGCGGCGGCTTGGGGTGCGTCCGGGAAGAGCCGCTCGGTTTCGGCGACCACCGTAAAGGCTTCATTCATCGTCGCTTCATTCGCCGCGAGCGCGAGCGCTTTTTTTAAGCGATGTTCCAGGTTGTACGGTTCGAGCGCGATGGCGCGATCGAGCGTCTCCAAGGCTCGCGGCATCTGATTGGCGCCGGTGAGCAAGTTGATCAACAGGCCGCGCGTTTCCAGGTCCATCTGCTCGAGCTCGAGCGCGTGTTCCGCGGCTTCCCGTGCACCTGTCCGATCGTCCGAGGCACGCCGCATCCGAGCGAGCTCCGCCCAGATCGCCGCCGATTTCATCTTCTCCGCGGCGAGCCCGAGCTCGAACAACGCCAGCTCGCGATCCGCGCCGCGATCGAAGCGTAAAGATGCGAGCGCCAACACCGCCGGAGCAAAAGTTGGATCCGCAGCGATCGCTTGTTCGAGACGTGCGCGTGCTTCGAGCGTACGTCCACCCGCGAGCGCGTTCGAGCCGAGCTTATACAAGGTGGGGACGTGATTCTTGTCCGCGGCGAGCGCGGCTTCGAGTGTTTCGTGCGCCAGCGCCGGATCGCGCTCTTCCACGCGGTGCGCGTAGAAGAAACGCATCATCGGATCGTTTTTGTTGATGGCGATCGCCGCTTCGAGATCGCTCTCCGGCGGGATCGGCAACTTGCGGCGATCATAGAGGCCGAGGATGGCGCGGAGATCGGCGCGTGTGGCCAACGCCTCTGCGAGCGCATCACCCTTTGATCTGGCGACGTGACGGTCGAGCGCGTCACCGACGGCCACCACTTTGTGCGTCGCTTTCGCCGCGCCAGAGGCCTTCATGTCCGCGAGCGCTCGGGTGATCATGCCGCGATCGCCGTGTACGGTGACGTTCGCTAACTTCGCGCCGTCGGGCTTCGTCAGGCGGAACAAGATGCGGCCCGCGTTCGCCGTCCAAGAGGACTTCAACATCAACACGCTCAGCCCGCGCGGAACCAACAGCGGGATCGCGTCTTGATCGAGCGCCGGTCCGCGCCGCGTATCGAGCGCGTACATCTCTTTGCCGTTCAAATAGACCTTGAGCTGATCGATCGATCCGGTGCGAAGCGCGATCGCGGTGTCGGCGTTCGCTTCGAGCGCGACCATCACGTACGCGGTGCCTTCCGTCGGCGGGTACAACAACGAAGACAGCTCGAACACGCCGTACTGCGAGAGCTCTTCGATCTCGCGCCACTTCAACGCGTGACCTTTACCGGGAACGGTCTCCTCGAGCGCGATCGCCGTCTCGGGCGGAAAGATCTCGTCGTGTCCTTGCGCCGCCGAATTCTCGAACGGTCCGAGGATCATCGCGCGTTTCACCAGACCCACTTCTTCGATCCGTTTCTTCGCGCCTTCGAGATCACCGCGCTTCATCGCCAACGACGACAACAAAAAGCTGGCGTGCGCAGACAGCAGCGGATCGACTTTGGGAATGCTGATGATCGTGCTCAGCGCGCGTTCGACACGTTCGGGCTGGTCGATCAGCCGATTCATGTTCCACATTCCGTAGAGCAAGCCGATCGCCAGCGGGCTCTTCTCTTTCGCCGCTTTTTCTGTGCGGGCGGCCAAGGTCTCGATCGCCTGCGCGGAGCCGGTCCAGGCGTTCGCCGATGTCGAGATAACGAGCAACGCGGCGAGTGGGAGAGACAGCATCGCGCGACAATCAAACAACTTTTGAGCCGTGCAGCAAGGAACGTTGGACATGGAATGGACGCGCGGTTATCGCGTGTTCATAGGAACCAGCGTGCAAATACCGAACGGGGTGTCTGGGTTCTTCTCCGGTGCCTTCGCTGTCTTTCGCGGAGCGGGAAAAATCATCTCGGATGCCGAGCTGCGCAAGCTCGCGGTCATTCCGTTGTTGATCACCGGGGCGCTGTATTTCGTTCTGCTCGTGCTGGCGATCTTCTTCGCCGACGACTTGCTCGGTTATCTTTGGCCGCAACCTCCGGAAGGCGCGCTTCGCTATCTCTGGTACGTGCTCTTGCCGTTCGTCTTCGCAGCGGTGCTCGCGCCGTTTTTGTTGTTGTTCTCGTCCGTCGCGGAAGCGATCGGCGGTCCTTTTTACGATCGCATGGCGCTGCGCGTGTTGTCCGAGTACTCGATCGCGGGACGTGAGCCGGGTTTGTTGCGCGGGACCGTGCCCGACTTTTTTCGTTCGCTTGCGCTCGCTGCCATCGGTGGTGTCTGCGCGCTGCTCGGTTTGATCCCGGTCGTGGGGATCGCCTTCGCAGTCGCCGGCGGGGTGATCGCTTGTATCGGCTTCGCGTGGTCGGCGATGAACTCGGCGTTGATGGTCACCGGTTTGGATCTCGGTGCGCGCGTGCGTTTCGTCTTCCGCTCGTTCACCGCCATGGCCGGAATCGGCGCGGTGGTGATGGCCTCGCTCTTGGTCCCTTTCCTTGGATTGCTCGCGCTGCCCGCCGCCGTGGTCGGTGCAACGGATCTGTACGCCCGCGCCTTTCGTGCCGGCTGAGCTCGAAGTCGCTCGCTTTGTGTACGCAGATTTAGCGCTGGCACGTCGGTTGCGATTCCTCGCTCGCATGCTGGCATGGGCGATATTGATACCTGTCCTGGCGATCAGCGCGGCTGCGGAGGCCGCCGAGCCTCGACGCGTGATCGACATCTACAAAAAAGACCGGCGCATGACGCTCTCCGTAGACGGCGAAGTCGTGCGCACCTTCAAGATCGGCCTCGGCGCCGCTCCCGAAGGCGATAAACAAAGGCAGGGCGATTCGCGCACTCCCGAAGGCGATTTCTACGTCGCCTGGAAAAATCCACAGTCTGCATTTCACCGCTTCCTCGGGCTCTCCTATCCGATGCCGCGTCACGCCGAGCGCGGCTTGTCCGAAAAGCTGATCAATCGCGCGACCTACGACGAAATTTTAGCCGCGATCAAAAAAGGCACGCAGCCTCCGCAATACTCGCGGCTCGGCGGCATGGTCGGCATTCACGGCGGCGGCGGTGAAGCGGATTGGACGCTCGGGTGTATCGCGGTCAGCGACGCCGAAGCGAAGTGGCTCTTCGATCAAACAAAGATCGGTGATCGAATCGTGGTGCATCCATGACCCCGGTGGAGTGGTTGGCCGGCGCCCAGCTGGTGCGCGCGTTGATCTTGGTATCGACCGGCGACGGGGCCGCGGTCGAACGCGACGTGCGCGCGCTCTCTGAAGAGAAGGTGGTGTTGCACGCAGCGCTCGAGGTTCGCGGCCCGCGAGGATGTGCCTGGATTACGAATGCTCCGGCGATCTCGGGGACGCGCTGTACTTTGGTACAGGCTCCTCCGGAAGCGACGGTGGAGTGGTCGAAGATCGAAGCCGATGAAGCCGCGTACGACAACGTTCCGGGCGGAGTTTTTTCCTTGTCCTCGATCGGCTGGCTCGAGTCTTCGTGGACCACGGGATGGTCGGTGCCCGCGGATATTCGGCCGATCATGCGCCGGGGGATCTTTCTGAACGCGGGCACGATGCGTTACCGGGTGGCGATCGAAGTCAGCGGGCGAGGGCTCTGGACCAGCCCGGGCTTAAATGAAGAGCGAGGCGGACCGCCGGCATCCCGCGACGTACGCAAACTGTCCTTAAGGACAGGGGATGATTATCTCGGCGTGATGACCGAGCTGGCGAACCTGCCCTATATCTTCGGGAGCACCGAGGTCGGCCGCGAGCTCCACCAAGCGGAACGGGCGATCGGCGTCGATTGTGCGGATCTGGTGATCTACGGTTTGCGCCGCACCGGTCATGATCTTTCGTACAGGTCGAGCCGCACGCTCGGACCGGTTTCGCGGCGGGTTGCGGGTGCGGTGCGCGCGGGTGATTGGATCATCTTTTCGGGACACGTCGGCGTGCTCTATGAAGATCGCGGGGTGCTCGGAAAGATCGACGCGCCCGATCTGATGATGCACATCGCCTGGAAAGAGCTGGCTATCGAAGCGATGAGCGACAGCGCGTACGGTTCACAGCCGTTCGAGGTCCGCCGCTACGACGAAACTTTGACGTCGCGCCAAAAGCCGATCCAGTGATCGACTTTTTTCATCCGTTCGCCCGGCGCTTCATAGGACCAGGCCGCGCGCGGGCTTTGTTTGCCGCTGTCGCTGAGATCGTAGAACTGCACGCCGTGCGGGCACTCGAGATCGCTGCCGGATTTTTCGGCCTGCTTCATGATGTCCATGCGGACAGTATCGCGCGGAAAGTAGACGTAGCCGTCCACCTCGATCGTTTGCTCGCTCTCCGCGATCAGCTGCTCGTTCCACGTCGCTTTCATTGTTTCTCCGTGCGGATGATTCCTACGATCCGCGGATTTTCGTCGATCACCAGATGTACCTGCATCACCGGGCGGTTCTTCTTCTCCCGCTTCGAGCGCATGCGGAGGACCTGGTAACCGGTCTTGTCTCCGAGAGGGATACACACGTTGCCGTCGTTTCTGACGGAGAGCGTGCGCTCGGTTTTGCCGGAAACGTCGATCACTTCCAACACACCTTGCGACGCGAAGCCGTAACGCACGCCGAGATCGACGCCGCACAAAGAGCGATCCTGGATCCGCAGCTCGTCGATCGAGGTGACCGCTTCCAAGTACGCTTTACCGACTTTTCGCTGGCGGGCGATCAACGTGTCGACGACGTACTTCGACGCCTCGGGATCGCTGAATTTGCCGGTCTCGACGATCGCCTCCAAATGCGCGCGCGTGAACTTCATCAGGATCTTCGTGCCCCAAAAATGATCCGCGGCGTCCGCTTCGAAGAATGGAAAATAGGGATACGCAGGTTTGTAGAGCTCGGCCTCGAACTGCTCGGCTTCGAAGGCGCCGACCGCGGGCCAACGTGTGTCTCTGATGTCTTCCCAAGGACGTTTCCACAAACCGAACGAGATCGCCGCCAACGGTTGGATCGTCCAATCCCAGAAGTGTTCGTAGCCGTCCTCATAACGGCCTTTCTCCGCGGCGTGCGCGGCGAACGCTTCACCGAAGTCGACGAGATAATGACGGAGGAACTTGCGCCCGTTCTCTTCGACGTACATGTCGAGCGTGTTGTCCTCTTTCATATCCGTGTGATTGACCCACGCGGCGAGCGCTCGCAGGCCGCGTAATTCGCGGCGGTGTTCGTGCGGGATGGTGTCATTCGGATCATCGTCGCGCGTGCCTTCATGATCGAAGCCGCCCTTCGGTTTTCCGGGCAAAAACTCGCTGGCCAAGGAACGGTAGGTGCCATCCGGTTGAATCGGTGCGGTCACCAAGACGGCATCGATGTCGGAGTCGACCATGGGACGTTTGCCTTCGAGCACGACATCGATGGTCGCTTTTTCGCCGAGCGCGATCTGCTCGCGGGAAAAGTCGACCACGTGATCCGCGGGCGTGTGATAGCCGAACGCCCAAAAAATGCGGGTGACGATCGCGTCGGTGCCGGTCTGCATGCCGGGATTTTCGTGTTTGTCGAACTTCACGATGTAGCGGCGGCCGGTCGCATCCTCGGCGACAAAACCTGGATTTCCTCCGCCGACTTTTCCGGCGATCACTTTGAACGGAAGCTGCGGCGGGCCCTTACCTGGTCCTTTGGCCACTTCCTCCGGAGACATCTCGCGAAGGCCGATGCGGTTCTCGAACCACGAAGAATTCGGCACTTCATCGAGCGCGTTGGTGCTCTGGGCCGGACGCGAAGTGTGCAGCTCCAAGGCGCGGGTGGCGCGGCGGAGGAGGAAGATGTTCGCGAAGTACAGATGGAGTCGGTAGACGTTTTCTTCCGGCTCGGGAATGTTCCGCGTGTCGTCGACTTTCCAGACGATCGGACGATCTTGAAAGCGAGGCACGGACGCGCACGAGCTCGCGAGGAGCGTGATCGCTGCGAATGTGAGAGCTCCGCGGCGAATCATAACTCTTCGATCCTTTCGTTGAATGCGTGGGCGATGTCGGTCGACAAGAAGAAGCGCAGACCGTCGCCGTAGCTGACGTCGAAGCGGAAGTTGAGCTTGTCTTCACTGCCGAGGAGCAGGCCGGCGCCGTAACCGATCTTCCAATCGTCGGTGCCCCCTTGAAACAGCTCGTCGTAGTTGCGTGCGACCGTGCCGATGTCGAAGAACAGCTCGCCCGCCAAATTGCGGTGGATTGGATAATGATATTCGACCGAGCCGAGCAGCGCTTTTTCATCGCGGAAAGAGTCGATGTGATAGCCGCGCAAACGATCCGCGCCGCCGAGCCGTGGAAGCTCGGAGAAGGGGATGTTTTGGTATTCACCTTCGACCGCTTCCACCACCGCACGCAGCACGAGCACGCGTGTCCTTTTGTACAGGTTGATATAGGCGATCGCTTCCGCTCCGTAGTGAAAGTAGTGGAAGTCGTCGCTCTGATTCGGTGCGCCGCCGCCGAACGCTTCCAGATAGAAGCCGTTCGAGGTGAAGCCGGCGCGATCGCGGTAGTCGAGCACCAGCTCTGCGGTGAGCTCGAAGATGTCGACGCCGTTTTCGAAGCCGGAGAGCAGCGTGGTGTCATAGACCTGTTCGATCGAACGATCGCCCGCGCCGAGCTTCTTCGCGGCGTCGAAGCGGCGGTGGTTGTAAGAGAACGCGCCGCCGATTTTGAAACGTTCGCCGAGGTCGCCGTAGGTGGTGCCGAGGCGCAATTTTCCGAGCAAACGATCTTGGCTGAAACGCGTGTCGACGATCTCGCCTTGAGGGATGCCGATACCCGAAAAATAGAGGCCCGGTTCGAGCTCGTAACGAACCTTGGTTTCCAGCCACAGCCGGCTGCCGCCGAAAGTATCGCCCTCCAAGCTGAGCTCGTAGCTCTGCGTGTCGGCGCCCGCCCATTTACCGCTGATGGCGCCTTGTTCGCCGTTGCCGAAGATGTCGTCGTGAAACGCGGTCAAACCGAGGCGTAAACCTTGACCTGGCAAGAAGATCACCAGGGGCAGAATCGCCGCCGTACGTTCATCGTTGTAGAGCAGGTCTTCGACTTCTTCGATCAAGTTGTATTCGTTGATCAGCCAGAGCGCGCCCTTGAACGGGTACATGATCAGATTCAGCACGAGCTTCGGAACGAAGAGCACCACACGTGGCACGGCCATCAAGATGTCCGAATAGAGCACGCCCGGTGGTTGTTCCCAGCTGCGCGCATCTTCGGGTCGTACGGTCGCCGGCTCTTCGATCGGCTGAAGTTCTTCGCTCGTGGGAACGGCTTCGACCGTGGTCGACGTGATCGTCGAGGTCGGTGAGCTCTGCGCGCGTGTTTCTGTGGCGCAGAGGATCATCGCCAGCGCGATGATCAAAGTGAGTGGTCTCGACATTAAACGGCCTCCGTCGGCGCTCTCTCGAGTGGAATGCTCAAAGTGAAAGTGGTGCCTTTGCCGAGCTCGCTCTTCACGCCGATCTCTCCACCGTGATCGGCGATGATCTGATAGCAGATCGAGAGCCCAAGGCCAGTTCCAACTCCGACACCCTTCGTCGTGAAACCGGGATCGAAGATCTTCGAGAGATGTTGTGGAGAAATGCCACTCCCGGTGTCGCTGATGGCGATGTTCGCGTGGCCGTTCGACACTGACGTTTCGATCGTCAGCGTCCCGCGAAGCCCCATCGCCTGCTTCGCGTTGACGATGATGTTGAGGAACACTTGGTTCATTCGGCTCGGATAACACTGCACTTTCGGCAGCGGGCCGTACTTGCGTTCGACGGTGATGCCCGTCTTCAGCTCGTGGCCGACGAGCAAGAGTGTGTCGTCGAGCCCTTCGTGGAGGTCGGCGTATTGGAAGTCCGCCTCATCGAGCCGGGCGAAGACGCGCAGGCGTTTGACGATCGCCGCGACACGTGAGCTCCCGGAGTCGATCACTTTGATCGATTCGCCGAGCACGTCGAGCGTCGCTTTGATCTTCGGATTCGTTTCCATCGCGCCCGGTGCTGCCAGCTCGAGCGCGACGCGGAGCTTCTCCAATGCGCGCGCCATGGAATCGCGCACGCTGCTGATCGCTCCGACCGGTGTGTTGATCTCATGCGCAACGCCGGCGACCAACATACCGAGCGAAGCCATCTTCTCGGACTGCACCAACTGCACCTGCGTTTTTTTGAGGTGTTCGTTCGCAGCTTCGAGCGCGTTGAGCGCTTTCTCCAGCTTCTTTGCTTCTTCGAGCTGCAGCGCTTGATGCGCGTTCGCCACCTCGAGCAGCGCGAGATCGCGCGTCGCTCGGCCGAAGTTCTGCGCGAGAAGGATCGACATACAGATCAGCAGGGTCATCAAGCCGATGCCGTAGGTGAACTCGGGGACCAAATTGAACATCTGCGCGATGCCGGTGATCGCGAAAGCGACGCACCCGAGCATCACCAACCACGCGCCGCGCTGTTTGCGGAGCACCGCTTTGCCGACCACGCGCACCTGTTCGATCAGGAGCACCGAACCGACGATGTACGTGAAGCGCATCGGCAAAAAGCCGATCACCGCGCACAACACCAACACGCCGATCAAGACGGCGCGCACCATTTTAGCGGAGATGTGTCCGAAGATCGTGTGTTGCGCGAGGATGCCGAATCCGCCGGTGACCACCATGGCCATCTGAAAAATGAACGCCGCGATGGCCATGGTGTGGAGCGTTCCGGTGAGGCCCATTTCCAGCGGCGTGAGCACCAACGCGGAGGTGCCGACGCAGGAGATCGCGAAGTACAGGTTCTGGGTCAGCGAGCGCTGATAATAATAAAGGAAGAGGTGTAAGAGCGCGATCGCCAGCGAGAACGCACCGAGACCAAAAGATACGGCGATGCGGCGATGTGAATCGAAGGCGATCAGCTCTTGCAGCGCCGGCGGCTCCACGAGCGCGAGGATGAAGCCCGAAGGGAAGTCGAAACGTTCGGTGTCGCTGGTCGGCGGAATTCCATAACGCACGGCGAACACGTGCTCCACACCGCGCTCGAGCGAGATCTTGAGCGGCGTAGACGGGATCCGTACCGGCGTCTCTTCGGGGCTCGCGGTGGTGATGGCCGAGAGATCACCTGTCCGATCGATCAGGTTGCCGTCGAGGTAGATTTCGAGCGCGCCGATGAAGAAGGCGGCCATGACCAGCTCGTCGCTCGGATAACTCGGCGCGACGACCACGCGGGTGCGAAACCAACCGATCCCGTCCCAGCCGGGTGGGTTTCCTTCGCGGAACTGCGCTTTTTGCGCGATCCAGTCTCGATCATCGATTTCGGGCTTCGCCCATTCGAGGTTGTCGCCGGCGCGAAAGAGCCAGTTGTTGAGCACGAAAACGCCGGCTGGCTCGCCTTCGGGATGCGCAGCCACGTTCGGGATGGTGCTGGTGACGTTGAGACGAAACGACTCGGGCGCGAGTAAGATCGCCGCTCCGTCGTCCGCTTTCGCGGAAAAACAGATCGATGACACGATCAGACCCGCCAGCGCGGCTCGGCGCATCACTGTTGCTACCGCGGGTAGAGCTTCGGCGCGACTTTCTTGAAGAAGCGTGAGGGAGAATTGCCCGGCCCCGCGAAGCATGCTCGGATGCTCGCCGCCTATGTCGAAGCCTTTGATCACCGGTGAAGGCGTCTCGTTGTTGTCCCAGCCGATGAAGGACACAAAACGCGAAGAGCTCGCGGAGCTTTTTCTTCGCGGAATCAAGGATCCCAAAGATTGGATGATCGGAATGGAGGTCGAGCTCTTCGGCTTCGTTCGCGGAACCAATCAAGCGATCGACTATCCGAAGGTCAAAGCTCTGCTCGAGACGATCGCCGCGCGCAGGAACATGACTGCGGAGCACGAAGCGAGCGGCGCGTTGATCGGCTTGAAGGGCGGCGGAGCGTTGATGTCGATCGAGCCGGGCGGGCAGATCGAGATCGCGACGCCGCCGCACAAGACGATGAAGGCGCTCGGCCGCGATATCTGCGGTTGGTTCGAGACGATCAAAATCGCGGGCGCAGAGCACGGGATCGGTTTTTGGGCGCTCGGTTATCACCCCTTCGATGATCGCTACTCGATCCCCAAGATGCCCAAGGCGCGTTACGACATCATGAACGCGTATCTGTCGAAGCGCGGAGCTCGTGCGCTCGACATGATGTATTGCACCACCAGCGTGCAGTGTGCGGTCGATTTCTCCAGCGAGAAAAACATGACGGACAAGCTGCGCACGGCCGCGCGGGTGTCGCCGTTTTTGACTGCGCTTTGCGCGGCCTCGCCGTTTACGCGGGGTGCGGTGAACGGGTTTAAGTCGCTGCGTTATCAAGTTTGGTTGGAGATGGATGACGAGCGCAGCGGCATCTGGCCGGAGATGCTCGATAGTACAGGTCTGACCTTCGAACGGTACGTGGCGAAGGCGATGTCTGTGCCTCCGTTTTTCTTCATGCGCGGCGGCAAACACATGGCACCGGTGGTGCGGAAGACGTTCGCCGAATGGGTGGAGGAAGGTTTCGAAGGAACGGTGATCACGGTCGCCGATCTCATCGATCACCTGACCACTTTTTTCCCGGAAATCAGGCCGAAATCTTATCTCGAGCTGCGCGGTGCCGATTGTCTGCGCCCCAGGGAAGCGGGCGCCATGGCCGCTTTTTGGCGCGGACTTTTGGACGACGAAGCCGCGCGCATGGAGGCCGACGATCGGCTCAAGGCGATGGGCCACGCCGAATTGCGCGCGCTGCAACCGCTCGTCGCACGACACGGATTGGAAGCGACGAGCGCGGCCGGCCCCGTCGGGGAGATCGCGGAGTGGTTGGTGAAGCTCTCGCATCGGCGACTTCTCCGATCGCCCACGGATTGTGCGGAGTGTTTGCTTCCGTTGATCGAACGTGCGGAAGCGCGCCGCTCACCCGCCGATGAGATGTTGGCGATCGCCGCGCGCGAAGGTGTCGAAGCCGCCGTCGCCGCGTTCGTGATTTAGAAAAATTAGGAGCGGCCCAACAAACGCGAGAGAAGGCCGCCGCGTTTCGGCGCTTCTTTTTTGCCCTCTTGCGCGTGTTGTTGTGCGGCGACGACCGCGCGGCGTTGGGCGGGCGTCTTCTTGCCGGCGAGGACCACTTGGGCGCGGCTGCCGGAGCTCGCTTCGGAGAGCGTCACGGTGACGACTTCATCCATGTCGACTTCGATCCCCAGCTCCACGTTCACTGCGCCGCGCGGTTGTTTCGGCACTTGATGGAGCGTGATCGAGCCGAGATGTGAACAGGTCCGCACCAGCTCGCCTTCACCTTGATAGATCTCCAGCTCGATCTCCGTTTGGTTGTCGCGTGTCGTCGAGTGACGGCGGCGCAACTTCGCAGGGAGCTGTTCGCCGGCTTTGAGCAGCGGCATAAAACGTCCGCCCGGCAGTTGAATGCCGATGCTCGAGGACAATGCATCGGGACGTGAAACCGCGGCTTCGGGCTTCTCGAGCGCGACCCCGCCCCGGGCGAGGCCGAGCGCGAACACGTGCGCCGATGGGATCGAGGTGAGCGGTTCTTTGGTGGTCAGCGAAGAGATCGCTTGCACCAGCGGCGGATAGAGGCCTGCACTTCCGGCCAGGACGATGGCACCGAGCGCGCGGGGATGAACGCCAACATCGCGCAGCAGCTCTTGGATCTTGAGACAGATCTGGCGCACCGATTCTTCGGTGACTTGATAGATGCGGCCTCGCGAAAGTTTGATCGAACGTTCGACACCGACGTTGGAGGCACCACCGGGCGCGGGCAACGAGGCTTTCAGCTCGATCGTCGCGTTGCGGCGGATGTCGATGCGCGCTTTTTCTACGGCTTCGAGCAGCCGAATCCGTACGCCGAGATCGGAGCGGTGATCTTCCTTCGCCTGTTGGTTGAGCTCGTTGAGCGTGAGATCGACGACGCGTGAATCGAGCTCGCTCGCGGAGAGCTCGTCGATCCAGCGCGAACCGACGACCGCGAATCCATCGCGACCGCGCCGTGCCACCGCGATGCCGACGTGTGTCGCGCCGACGTCGACCATCAACATCGTCTCGATCGGCTGCGCTTCCAGGTTGTACGCGCGGATCACCGCTTCCACCTCGGAGTAGAGCTTCACGTTCGGGAGCTTCGCTTCCTTCGTCGCGTCCTTGAGCAAGGTGCGCGCTTCGGGATCGAGATCGTTCGGGATGGAGATCAACGCACGGATGTTGTCGTGGCCGAAATGCGCGGTGATCGACGATTTGATCGAGGTGAAGAAGGCCACCAGGATCTCGTGGAGGTCGACGCTGCGTACGCCGAGATCGATGAACACCTTGCCGTTCTCGACCGAGACGTTGGTCAGACGGCTCGCGCTGTCGATGCCGCCGCCTTTCATCGCGCGAAGAACGGTGCGCGGTGCGACGGCGCGCGTCGGATCATCGAGGAAGATGGTGCGTGCTTTGGCGCCGACCGCGAGTGTTCCGTCGGATCGCACTGCGACGAGCGCCGGAATGTATGGTGAGCCGCCCGGCGTGAGCAGCTCGAGCTCGTTCTGTTTGTTGAGCTTGCCGACGCGTACCCAACGTCCGCCGAAGTCGATGCCGACGACCTGTGCGTTCGGCAGATCGGCGGTCGTCTGTTCTTTCGCGGATTGTTCGTCGCGCGCCAGGCGAGTGGTCGAAGGTACAGGTTCGTTGAGCCGCTCCGGAGGCACTTGGGTGACCTCTTCGGAGAAGTCGGAGCGTTGCAGCTGCGGGAGCTGCGGCGGTACCGGAGGCTCGGTGATCGCGGGCGGAGGAGGGGGCACTCGCGAAGGCGCGCGCGCCTGCGGCGGTCGCGAGGGCTCCGCAGGATCTGGGATGGAGATTTCGGCGTGATCACGCTCGATCACCGGGCGATAAGGGCCCACGCGGGGCGGCGGTCGTGACGACGGTTTCGCGTCGATCTCCGAAGAGCTGCGCTCCGGTTTTTCGGAGTCCACACCTTTGACGCTGATGTCCGTCGGATCGCGAAGACCCGAGCTGGGGCGCACGCGATCGACCGACTCCATGGCGCGCACGATCTCCGTCGCGCCCTCGTGGTTCGCATCGCGCGCTTCGAGCAACGGGTCGCCCGCATGTTCCGTCGGCGGCTCATCGAGCGCGACGCGCGGAATAGGACCGGTGACGTGCGGCCGTTCGTCCGGCGGCTCGCTGTGCGTCGGGTCGTCGTCGTCGAAGGTGTCGTTCAGCTTGAGGCGCGATGCGTCGGTCGGGAGGTTGCTCGGCGGACCGATCTCTTCGGCCCACGATGATCTGAATCCCGGCGCTTGTTCGAGCGCGCGTTCGTCGCCGACGACCGCATCGCTCGGATCGATCGCCATGGCGGTGACGTTGCTCTTTTCGCGCTCCGAGATCGGCGCGGCGTCCAGCTCCTCATCCGGCACATCGATCGCTTCGATGTCGCCGCTCGTTTCAGGGCGGGAGGCGATCCGTTGTGTGTCGCTGCCGAGCACATCCTGCGCGACATCCACGCGCGTCGCGTCTTCGTGCGTGTCGAGGATCGTGTCGTGGCGCGGCTCGACTCCGCGCGGCTCGCGAGCTCCGAAGAAGGAGGCCTCAGCCTCGCGATCCTCTTGATCTCGGCGCCGAGCAGCTTCGCGGCGTTCCTCGGCGAGACGTTCCACTTCGCGGGTGGCGCGTTCTTGATCAGCCCGTTCGCGCGCGCGTTGATCTTCGCGTTCTTGTTCGGCGAGGGCTTGGGCGCGCAGATATTCGCGGCGTTCGTACTCCGCTTGTTCTTGGGCGCGTTGATATTCGTACGCGTCTTTTTCGGCTTGTTCGCGTGCGCGGCGTTCGTCTTCCGCGCGTTGTTCGGCGAGCAGACGGTCGTGCTCAACTTCTTCGGCGCGATGTCGTTCCGCTTCCGCGTGGGCTTCGTCTGCGCGCCGCCGTGCGGCTTCGATCTCTTCGTCTTCCGCGCGCTGGCGGTCGAGCTCCAGGCGGTGCGCGTCTTCTTCGTCGCGGAGTCGTTGCGCGGCTTCGCGGCGATCGTCTTCGGCGCGCTGCTCGGTTTCGCGCTGTTCCTCTTCGTCGCGGCGTGAGGCCGCCAGGCGTTCGTCTTCGAGACGGCGCTCTTCGGCGGCGAGCCGATCTTCTTCATCGCGACGTGCTGCCGCGAGGCGATCTTCTTCCACGCGCCGTTCCTCGGCGTCGCGGCGATCTTCTTCGTCGCGGCGTTCGGCGGCGAGGCGATCCTCGGCGTCGCGAAGCTCCAGAGCGACGCGATCTTCATCCGCGCGCCGTTCGACGGCGAGGCGATCTTCTTCGTCGCGACGTTCGGCCGCGAGGCGATCTTCTTCGCGATGCCGTTCGTCGAGCACACGGCGTTCTTCTTCTTCGCGGCGCTCCGCGGCGAGCCGGTCGTCTTCGCGCCGTTGTTCTTCTTCGCGGGCGCGTTCGTCGCGAAGAGCACGATCCTCGTCGTCGCGTGCACGTTGGCGATCGGCTTCAATCCGCGCGTTCGCTTCGAGGAGCTCGCGTTCTTCGTCGATCCGGTGCGCTTCTTCTTCCGCGCGGTGGGCGGCGTTGAGGCGCTCTTCGTCCTCGGCGCGGCGCGCCGCTTCCACTCGTCGCTCTTCGTTTTCGCGGCGCGCGTCTTCGAGCCGGCGCTCACCTTCGAGACGCTCCGCTTCCGCGGCGGTGCGCTCTTTTTCCGCGCGTTGTTCTTCTTCGGCGCGACGGGCGGCATCTAGGCGTCGCTCTTCGTTTTCGCGGCGCGCTTCTTCTAGACGTCGATCTTGTTGTTGGCGCCGCGCAGCCTCGAGCTCTTGTTCTTCCGCGATGCGGCGCGCGGCTTCGAGGCGGCGGCGTTCGATCTCGCCTGCGGCGGCCGTCGCTTCGTCGGACGCCTCTTTTTCGCGCTGAAAGTTGTTCGCCAGCTGATCGAAGGTGGCGTACGGGTTCGCCGTCTCCGTCGTCGCGGGACCTTCATCGCGCGAAATGATCTCCCCGCGCGGCAGGAGCTCCTCGCGCGGCATGTCGATGACCGTGTCCGCACGCGAAGGTGATTTGCGGTCCTGGTACGCGGTGACGTCGACGCGAACGGTGTGTGAGTTGTCGTCTTCGTCCAATGGACGCGACGGCTTCGCCTCGATCCCGCGGATCCGAATGCGATCCGTCGTCTCGCTGGTGCTCGAGCTCGAGGCCCAAGGACGCGAGATCGAGGATCGTTTGCGCGGCAGAGCACCGGTGCGGATCTCTCCGGTCGTCTCCGCGGTCGCGGGCGGCATCGGGGAAGCTGCCGGCGTCGTGCTCGGCGAACGCGGATCGGAGAAAGAGCGCACCACTTTGCGAGGAAGTGAGCTGGGATTTGCAGGATTTGCGGGCGAGCTCGACGGCTTCGCTTCACCCCAGGCGGGCTTCGTCGCTTTCCAGCTCGGCACCGAAGAACGCGCACGCGGGGGCGCTTCGGGCACGGTGCTTTTTCCGAAACGAGTCGACAGCGGCGTCGGTGCGAGCGGACCTTGGCCGTTCGCTTCGACGATCTTGTCGACCACCGCCTGCGACTCCGCGTCGAGCACGTTGAAGCGCAGCGCCATGCCGGGCTTGTCGTCCTCGCGCACCGTCACCACGACACCTTCGCCGCGAAGCGCGCGCGTGCCGTCCGCGAGCAAGAGCTCGAACCTGATCTTTGTACCCGTAGGCTTCGGAGCCTTTGTCCGCAAGAACAGTCCCGCTGAAGAGACGTTCTCCGCGTATTTCTGCACGAGCTCTTCGAGATCTTTGTAACGGAGAGTAATCCGCAGAGAGACGATATCAGGCTCGCCGGACATGCAGTTTCAGCCCGCTAAGCCCGCGGGGCAGGGAGGAGTATAGCTGCGTTCCAAGATAAAAACAGAATCTGGCCAAGACTGGAAACTAGGCTCCGATCGCCTGCTTCGCCGCCTGGAGGCTCTCGTCCAGGCGATCCGCGGGCACTCCACCTTGGGCGAAATCCGGCTTCCCGCCGCCCGAGCCGCCCACCGCCGCCGCCGCCGCCTTCACCACGTTCCCCGCATGGACTTTGCCGGCGAGATCCTTGGTGACCGCGACGATCAGTGCACCTTTGTCGTCTTCTTTCGCGCCGAGGATCACCACGCCGGAGACCAACTTGTCGCGGAAGCGATCCGCGACTTCTCGGAGCGCGCTCTTCGGCGTCCCGTCCGCGCGGTGCACCAGCACCTTGATCCCGTTGATCGTCTCGGCTTGCGGTTCGTTACCCGGCCCGCCGACCACTTTTTCAGCGCGCGCGCGCTCCAGATCTTTTTCGAGATCTTTCGTCTTCTTGAGCAGCTTCTCCACGCGCTCCGGCACTTCGTCGGTCGAGGCACGCAGCGAGCTCGCCGCGGTCTTCAACAAACGTTCTTGTTTTTGCGCCCACGCGAGCGCGTTCATGCCGGTCGCCGCTTCCATGCGCCGCACGCCGGAAGCGATCGCCGTGTCGCTGATGATCTTGAACAGACCGATCTCACCCGCGCGTTTCACGTGGGTACCGCCGCACAGCTCGAGCGACTCGCCGCCGATGCGCACCATGCGGACCTTGTCGCCGTATTTTTCGCCGAAGAGCATCACCGCACCCGCGGCCTTCGCTTCTTCCATGCCGCCTTCGATCGTCTCCGTGTCGTTGCTCGAGAGGATCAAGGCGTTGACGCGGTTCTCGATCTTCTCGCTCTGCTCCAAAGTCAGGGGCTCGAAGTGTGCGTAGTCGAAGCGCAGGCGATCCGGCGCGACCAGCGAGCCTTTTTGCTGCACGTGTTGGCCGAGCGTTTCTTTGAGCGCGAGGTGCAGCAGGTGTGTCGCGGAGTGATTTTTCCGCGTCGCATTCCTCAGCGCCGCGTTCACCGACGCTCTCACCTTGGTGCCGACCTTCGGCTCCCCGTGCACGACTTTTCCTACGTGGACATGGAGCTCCGGCAGCGGTTTCGTCGTCTCGCGGACCTCTACCTGTCCTTCCGACCAGGTCAGCGTTCCCGCGTCTCCGACCTGACCGCCGGACTCCGCGTAAAACGGCGTGCGATCGAGGAGGATCTGCACTTCGCCGTCTTTCCCCGGAACAACCTGGGTGATCGTCGCTTCGTCTTCGTCGGTCGCGTATCCGGTGAACTTCGTCGCGCCCACCGCGTCGCGCACCGCGAACCATGATTTGTCGGTCGCCTTCGAGGCGGAGCCCAGCGTGCCCGATTCACCGCTGACCAACGCGCTCGCCGCTTCTTCGTCGACCTCTCGGCCTTGTTCGTTGGCGATGACTCTCGTCAGATCGACCGGGAATCCGTAGGTCGTGTACATGTCCGCGACGAACGGCGGCTCCAGCGTTCCACCTTGCGGGACACGCTCGATCTGCTGATTCACCATCTTCAAGCCGCGATCCAGCGTGCGCCGAAACGCAGCTTCTTCGGTCTCGACCCACTTCTGGATCACCGGTTCCGCGCGCCGCAGCTCCGGATACTGATTCTCCATCCGATCGATCACGCGCAGACACGCGCGGTGGAAGAACAGATCGTCGAAGCCGAGGCGTTTTCCGTGGCGGATCGCGCGCCGCATGATCCGGCGCAGCGTGTAGCCGCGGCTCTCGTTCGACGGCAACACGCCGTCCGCGATCAAAAACGCCGTCGCACGCGAATGATCCGCGATCACGCGCATCGACACGTCGTCCGCGGATTCGCTGCCGGTGTATTTTTTCTTCGCTTCTTCCGCGATCGTGTGGAGCAACGGCTGAAAGAGATCGGTCTCGTAGTTCGACTTCTTCCCCTGCAGCACCGCGGTCACGCGTTCCAGGCCCGCGCCGGTGTCGACCGACGGTTTCGGGAGTCTGTCCAGCGGGCCGTCTTTCACTTCACGCACGAACTGCATGAAGACCAAGTTCCAGATCTCGACCCAACCGATCGAATCCGCGATCTTGTGGTGGTCGTACGCGCTCTTCGGATCATCTTCCAAACAGAAGTGGATCTCGGTGCACGGTCCCTGCGGACCGGTCTCGCCCATGGTCCAGTAGTTCTCTTTTTTGCCGAGCCGCACGATGCGATCGACCGGTGCGCCGACTTTTTTCCAGAGCTCGTACGCTTCTTCATCCGCGGGAATGCCGTCTTCTCCGCGGAAGATGGTCACCGCCAAACGATCGACGGGCAGGTCGAGCTGTTTGGTGATCAGATCCCACGCGAGCTCGATCGCGTCGGCTTTGAAGTAGTCACCGAAGCTGAAGTTGCCGAGCATCTCGAAGAACGTGTGGTGCCGTGCGGTCACGCCGACCTGTTCGAGGTCGTTGTGTTTGCCGCCGGCGCGCACGCATTTTTGCGAAGTGGTCGCGCGCGAATACTCGCGTTTCTCTTTGCCGGTGAAGACATCCTTGAACTGGTTCATCCCTGCGTTGTTGAACAGCAAGGTCGGATCGTTCGCCGGAACCAGCGAGCTCGAAGCCACTTCGGCGTGGCCTTTGGATTTGAAAAAGTCGAGAAACGTGCGGCGAGCTTGGTCCGCAGTCAAAGAGCGCATTGCGTCATTCACGCTAGCAGATGGCGCTTCGGGTGCGAAGGATTACTCGAGGGAGATACGCGCGATCGGCTGGATGTTCATATCGGGAGAGAGCTCCTGATAGGACAACACGGCCAAGTGCGGGAACTCGAGCTCCACCAATTTGCGGAAATAACGCCGGATCTCCATCGTCGTCAGGATCACCGGATTTTGCGCGGTCGGCGGCAGCGAGCCGACCTCGGTGCGCACCGCGGACAAGATCTCCTGCGTGATCTCCGGCTCGAGCGCCAAGTAGGAGCCCGAGGACGTGTGCTGGATCGAGGAACGCACCGTCTCTTCGATCTGCGGATCCAAGAGGTACACGATCAACGTGTTCTGGCCGCGCGTGTACTTGTGTGAAATGTATCGCTTCAGCGCAGCACGCACGTATTCGGTCAACATGACTGTGTCGTGCTCGACCTGTCCCCACTCCGCGAGCGACTGCAGGATCGAACGCAGATCGCGGATGGAGATCTCTTCTTCGATCAGACGCCGCAAGATATCCGTGAGCTGAAACGGTGAAACGACCTTCGGTACTGTCTCTTTGACCAGGGCCGGGAACGCCTGCTCGAGCTGCTCGAGCATGTTCATCACTTCCTGGATGCCGACGAACTCCGCGCCGTTCTTACGCAACACCGACGACAGATGCAGGACGATGTAGCCGGCCGCATCCCAGGTCGTGAGGCCCGCTTGTTCGGCGACCTCTTGGTACTCCGAGTCGATCCACGCACACTCGTTGCCGTTCGCAGGATTCGTCGCCGGCTCTCCTTCGATGTTCAACAGGCGCAAACGCTCGACGGTGTCGTTGACCAACACCTTGTTGAGCGACACCGTACCCATGACCAACGGGATCTCGTTGATCATGATCAGGTACGAGCCGGGCGGCATGTCCGTCTCGTTGCCGCGGACACGAATACCCGGGAAACGCACGCCGAGCTCGTAGAACAAGCCGTCGCGCATCATCGGCACCATCTCGCCGAGGAACTTCGAGCCGTCGCCGGTATCTTCTACGAGCGGGATCAGATCCGCCGCAACTTCGAGCGCGATCGGCGTAACGACCGGCAACATCTGTTGCGACTGACCCTCTTGGATCTTCTGCGCTTGGATACGTTTCTCGCGCTGCTCCTTCACTTCTTCTTCGTTCTGCGGAGCGCCCGGCTGCGGGAGCAGCTTGCCTTCGGCCTTGAGACGATTGGTGCGCGTCAACGCGTAGGCGATCAGCGCGCACATACCGCCCAACAAGAGGAACGGTGGGATCGGAAAGCCGGGGATCAAGCCGAAGGCGCAGATGATCACCGCGGAGATGTAGAAGGCACGCGGCTGCGCCAGCAGCTGCATGGAGATGTCTTTACCGAGATGGTTCTCGCTGTCTTCGCTCGCGACGCGGGTGACGACGAGACCGGAGGTGATGGCGATGAGCAGCGCCGGGATCTGCGCGACCAAGCCGTCGCCGATCGTGAGGATGGCGTAGAGCTCGAGCGCTTCGCTGGCCTCCATGTCCAGCATCATCACGCCGATGACCACGCCGGCGATGATGTTGATGACGGTGATGATCAAGCCGGCGATCGAGTCGCCTTTGACGAACTTCATCGCGCCGTCCATCGAGCCGAACAACTGCGATTCGCGGTTGAGATCGTTACGGCGGCGGCGCGCTTCGTCGAGGTCGAAGGCGCCCGCACGAAGGTCGGCGTCGATCGACATCTGTTTACCGGGCATGGCGTCCAGGGTGAAACGCGCCGCGACTTCGGAGACGCGCTCTGCACCTTTGGTGATCACCAAAAATTGGATGATCGTGAGGATCAAAAAGATCACCAAACCGACGACGAGATTTCCGCCGACGACGTAGTCACCGAACGCTTTGATGACCTCGCCCGCGTGTGCGTGCAGCAAGATCAGCCGCGTCGAGGAGACGTTCAGCGAGAGTCGAAACAGCGTCGTGACCAGCAAGAGCGATGGGAACGACGCGAGCTGCAGCGCGTTCGGGATGTACATCGCGAGCAGGAGCAACAAGATCGAGATCGCGATGTTGAAGACGATCAGCAGATCGAGCAGAAACGGCGGCAGCGGGATGATGAGGATCGAAACGACGACGACGACGAGACCCGCCAACCCCAGGTCGGAGTAACGGCCGATGGTCTGTTTGATGTCGCCCGTCGTGAGTACGGCGAGGAACTTCTTCATTCCGCTTTGCACAGCATCTCACGATCAGAAGCTGTGCGCATACTAGGGACGATTTCGCGTAGCTTACTTCTTTGCCGGCGGTGTCGCCGGTGGTTTTGCCGGGCCGCGTTGCGGTTGCGCCGGCGCTCCACCCTTGGCTTCGGCTTCTTTGCGTTCGATCAGCTCTTTGATCGCTGCAGCCGTCGCCGCCGCGAGCGCCCGCGCACGCAAAGATGCAGGATTCTTCCCTTCCGGATCGAGATCGATCGCGGCTTTCAAATCCTCCATCGCGTATTCGAACTCTCCGTGCTGAAGCAACAGCTCGCCACGATTCACGTAGGAGTTGATGTCTTCCGGATCGAGCTCGATCGCGATCGAGAACTCCTGCGCAGCTTCTTCGTGCATGTCGAGCTTGGTGTAGATCGCACCGAGCATCGCATGAAAATACGGGTCATACGGGTTGCCGATGACCAAACCTTCAAACAGCGTGCGCGCGTCTTTGTAGCGCCCCTGCTGATACATCGTGTAGCCGAACTCCGCGATCGCGTAGGCCTGCTCCATCGTCATGCCTTCGAGCTGGGCCCACGTGATTTTTCCGAAGAGGAACTTCTTGAAGTTCTCTTCGGTGAAGTTGTCGATCGGGTTCGGCGGGTCGACGTATTCGATCTGAATCTCGCCGCGTTCGACCGCCTTGATGACGTCGTCCGCGGTCATGTTCTCGATCTCTTTGTCGACTTCTTCGAGGACCTGCTTCTTCTCCTCATCGGAGAGATCCTCGGGGCGCTTTCCTTGCGCAATGAGCTGGTCGAGCTTGCTCTGCTTCTTCGTCGCCATCGGTTGGACTGCGGCCTTCGTGGCCTTCATAACACCACCTCAGGAAATCGCAAACTTGTGGTGGGGCTCGCCGGCCGCGTTTTCAGCGGCCGGCGAAGATTGAGGGGAATCTATCGAGAGCTCAGGCGCTATTAGCGGCCGATCGTGTCGATCAGCGCCTTCGCGGTCTGATTGTACTTATCGATGATCTGGCGGAGCATATCGAACATCTGCGAGCGCTTATCGATCATGCGCTTCAGCTTCATGGTCTCGACGTCGATCGAGGGTGAGCTTCCGTTTCCGTCCGCGCCGCCCTGACCACCGACCGCTTGGCCTTTGCCTTTGCCGCCGCCTTGACCCGCGCCGCCCGTCTGACCCGTGTCACCACGGTTGCTCTGCTGCTGCTGAATCGAGTTGATGTACTGCGCCTGACGCTCGATGTCCTGGTCCATCTTCTTCATGATCAACATGATCATGAGCGTCACTTTGTCTTCGA
>WUUC01115257.1_pt1 | contig 156315 bp, 127 predicted proteins | sample 6278441 | NCBI WGS metagenome assembly WUUC01 (sample SAMN13675441, study PRJNA597444) | soil metagenome | isolation source: soil | place: USA: Washington | collected 2017-10 | reverse complement strand
TGCGTGCTTCGAAGCGGTCGAACAAGATTCGGCCGTCGGTTCCTACTTTCGACAGTTGCTCGCGCCGCTGGTCGAGCGCAGAGATTGCCCGGAGATCGAGCACACCATCCAACATCACCGCTTTTGCGAGCTCGGGATGTTGCAACACTTTTCGAGAAGCTTCGCGCAGCTCGAGCGGCACGTTGGGATCGCGCGCTTTGGCCAAAAGGTCATCCTTGGTCCTCGCTCCTTGCGAGGCGAGCATCTGCAGTGCTCGCGCATCTTGTGGATTGAACGATTCACGCTCGATGAAAATGTGTTGTAAGGCGTTCAAGAGTGGAGCGCGTTCGACGTCGGGATGGTTGCTTTCGCCGGCAGCAAGTCGCGTCCAGCCTTTGATCGAGGCTTCGTCGAGCTTCTTGAGACCTGCGACTTTTGCGAGGACTTCGAGCGGCGAACCTTTTGGCGAGATGCCGAATTCGCGCTGCAGCACGTCGATGGCCATCAGCTCGGCGGCGACCCTTTTTTGAGCTTCCGCCGCTGTTGCGGGATCCACTGTCTGCGCGGACAGCTCGGCTTTCCGTGCTTCGAGGGCAGCACGTTGGTCCACAAGTGTAATGGTGCCACCGCTCTCGTTGGGGATGATTCCCGCAATTGTCCTTTCGGCCAGTGCGCGTTCGGCTTTTGTCGAGTCTCCTGCCGCGATCACTTCGTGCGCGCGTGCCTCTGCCTCGTCGAGCGCGGTGATCGCGTCATCGATGGCCACGTCGTCACCGTGAAGAACGGCGGCGACGGCCTTCGTTTCGCGTGCGAGCTGCTGTGAGAGCGCATGGCGTGCATCGGCGACGTCGCGAGGATCGAGGCTGGGTCCTTCGCTCAGTGAGCCGTCGTAGAGGTTCGTCTCCGCGCGCATGCTGTAGTCGAGCGGTGCAGCGAGGGGAGGCGCGCTCCCGCGCATGGCGGGATCATGGAGGTGACAGATCGGAGCAAAGCGCTCGCGCTCGAGTCGAAGGGACACACCAGGGTGCGATCCAAGAGACACGCCGGACGGCGGATCACGATTTCACCTGGGTTTTCGGTCCGCATCCGTCCGGACGTTCCGCTCATGAAGAAGGGGCGTCAGCGTGTCGCCGAGTGAGCTGAGGCCTGTTTTCTCGCTCTTTTTGTGCACGGCGGGTCGCTCGAGTCATGCGTCCGGACGATCCGGACGTCTCCGGTTAATCGGACGCGAGGCCGGACAATGATGAGCAGCGCAGGGCTGAACGATACATCGATCACGCCAGGTCGTTGACGAGTGGCTCTACGCGGTGTTCTCGATGACCCGGCGCGGGATATTCGAGGGCAACAATATCGCGGAAGACGAGATCCCACGAAGGCGGCCACTCGATGCCGGTAAGCCGTTGAACGTAGCGAGCAGCGAGCTCGGGCGGAAAACGTTTTCGTTCGGATTTGGCTGCGTAGAAAGAGAGCTCCTCGAAAGGAAGCGGACTGCCCCGGGCGAAAAACTCCCACCGGTTCCCGTTCTTGATGCAGGTGATTCCGCGCAGCTCGCGGCCGGCCTCCATCACGATCAAAACAGATCCGCTCGGACTCCAGCCTGCTTCGATTCCTACGCAACCGAGGTTGCGACTGTAGCGATAGAGTCCGCCGCTCGCGTGGAATCCGTTGTTTAGGATCATTGTCCACTCTGACGACAGTCGACCAAGAACGTGCCGGTTCGCCGCTGTTGAAACCGGAGACAAGTAGCTAATCGTGTCCTGAAGCGATTTCAGCTCAACTCGTTCGAGAGGTCCATACTTAGCCAGATCGGCCGCGACGACGGCCTCCACCGATGCGAGCGGCGCACGGAAAGCAACAAGGTCACGGAGCTTGTCGGACAACAGCCTCACGAAATCTTCCTCGAGCTCGTCACCTTACCGAGATCATCGATTTAAAGGAAGAGATTCACAGCGTGCGGATCGTTCACCGGAAGCGCGCTCTAGTGACGCATTCTCTGCGAGGTCGCTACCCGCCTCGATATTGATTCTGGTCCGAAGATCAGGGATCCGCGATCGGTCGACGCGTCGTGCGCGAGCGTCAGGACGATAAAAGTGCCGGCGGGATCCAGTCCTCGCCGCAAACAAGCGGTCCCGAGCTCAACGTCTCAACAGCGCTCAGTGTCCCCGCGACCATGAGTAGGCCAAAAGCCATCCGAAGCGACCACCCATTGAAATCGGGCGGCGGTCGCGCCATCGTGCCTGCACATGGCAGAGGTCACCAGCGAACGCACCGGCGAGCTTCTTCGCAAGCTCTTTGAGATCCTCATGGCGCGCCCCGAAGGAATGCGCGCAAAAGACGCGCTCGCCGAGCTCGCTCGCTCCGTCCGTCTAACGCCGCACGAAGAGGGTCAGTACGCACGCGGACAAAGACGCTTTGAGAAGATCGTCCGCTTCGCCACCGTTGATACGGTCAAAGCGGGTTGGTTTCAAAAGTCGAAAGGCACCTGGACAGTCACCGACGAAGGACGGAACGCTTACAAAAAGTACACCTCTCCGACCGAGTTCTACAAAGAAGCCGCACGGCTCTATCGCGACTGGAACCGAAATCGACCGGAGCTCGAGGAAACAGAAATCGAATCTGAAGATCTCTCCGAACGGGAGGCGACCCAGACGTTCGAAGAAGCCGAAGAGCGGGCGTGGGAAGAGATCAAGCAGTTCGTCCAGAAGATGCCGCCATACGAGTTTCAAAATATGGTCGGCGACCTACTGAAAGCGATGGGCTACCACATCGCGTGGATTGCGCCGCCGGGCAAAGACGGCGGGCTCGACCTTCTCGCGTGGAGCGATCCGCTCGGCACCAAAACACCGCGTATCAAGGTCCAAGTGAAACGTCGAGCTGACAACGTAGCCGTCGGCGAGCTTCGCGCCTTTATGGCAGTTCTCGGCGAAGACGACGTGGGTCTCTTCGTGACCGCCGGTGACTTCACAAAGGACGCAGAGTCGGAAGCTCGCACGCAGGAGAAACGGAAGATTACGCTGATCAATCTCGAGCGATTCTTCGATTTATGGGTCGACCACTGGCCGAAGCTCGACGAAGCCGCGCGCCGGCGTTTCCCGATTCGTCCGATCTATTTCGTCGCGCCGATTGATCAGTAAACCTTGCTCGAGAGCGGTACGTCGAATCTACGCAGACGCTCCAGGGCCAGGCGGATGACACCAAGGCCTACCCACCACCCGTAGCCCACTCCATTTCGACGAGCCGCGCATCATCACACTTCACATTGCATGTCGTATCGAGATGAGTCTGACCGAAGAGAACGAACCATTCAGCCTCCCACCCCAGTCAACGCGCACCAGTCCCTCGCCCGCGACATCCCAACGTACAGCAGCGACTCCTCCTGCTTTTTCCAAACCACCTTGTCCGCCTCGTCGCCGCCACCCGGATAACGTGCCGGGATCTTGTCCGTCGCGGCGATGATCACCCGCTGCGCCTCGAGCCCCTTCGATCGATGCAACGTGCAAAGCACGAGGCCCTCACCGCGCGAGACGTCCTCTTGTCCCAGGCGGCGCACCTCGACGCCGCGAGCCGCAAGCTTTTCGCGGAGCTCATCAACGAGCGCATTCGTACGCGCGAGGATCAGCGTGTGCTCGGACGGATGCGCCTTGACGGTCTCGGCGATCCAAGACACCTCGGCGTCACGATCAACGAACGACTGCTTCTCCGGCGGCGGCCCTCCGCGCAACGAACGATACCCATCCAGCGCACTTCGCACCTCTTCATCCTCATCGAGCGAATCGACTCCCTGCCCCTTGATTACTTGGACGGCGGCGGCACGAATCCCCTCAGTGGTTCGGTAGTTCAACTTCAGAATCGCTGAATTGCCGCGGATGTCGATTCCGCATGCTGATAAACTAATCCCGCTCCTATAAATTCGCTGATGCCCATCGCCACTCAAGAACAACGCATTCGCGCGCGTTTTCTGGTCCTTGCTCGCTGCCAGAGCCGCCACAAACCTGAGCTCCGCCGGACCGAAGTCTTGGACCTCGTCACATACAATTGCTGCATATGCCCTTGCTGCCCCGCCCAAGAGGACTTCGACAGCGTCTCGCGCCAGCGCGGCCAGATCACCGCCGCCTCGTTCTTTCATTGCACGCTCGAAAGCAGCGATCGCCGCCCAACACTTTCGCTTCGCAGTGCGATCAAGCCGGCCGTGCCGTCCGGCGCGGTCCGCGCTGAGATACTGCTTCTCTGCCCAGGCTGCATGACGGACAATGACGTGCTCTCGCTCCGATCGATAGAATGCGACTGGCCGATCGAGAGTATCCTCTGCCATCGCTTCGTCCCAGCAAATTTTAACGACATCTTCAGTCAGCAAAACTGCGGGACGTTCGGCGACGCGCAAGACATCCTGTACCACTTGCGTGATTCCGCGCGTGACGATTCGGGGTGCGAGCTTCGAGCCCTCCGCCAGTATTGCCATAGATGACGCCAGATCCTGGGTGAGCACTCGGCTGAAGCTGGTCAAAAGTACAGGTCGAGGATCATCCTTGAACACCTCTTCGGCGAGAAAGCGGGCTCTATGAAGCGCGACCACCGTCTTTCCTGTACCGGGCCCACCGGTCACCTTGACAGCGCCCTTCGACATCCTTCGGACAACCTTCAGTTGCGTCGGATGAAGAAAAATGCGCCAAGCGGCGAAGGTATTTTGTAACGCACGTTGAAGTGGCATTTCTCCGGGCGGCGCGATCCATATCGCCTGCGAATTGCGATCGTCTCGCAGAATCTCTTGGATAGGAGGCTTGGGCGCCCGAGTCTCCTTCGCAGATTCGAACTCCCGGACGATCCGGTCAATTTCGTCGGGGTCGAGCGCCAGACTGACCAACGCCTCCGCAGTCTCATTTTGGAGGTGTTGTGCCAGATCGATCAACACATCTTCGCTAGGCACCAATCGCAATGCCATTGCTGCAAGCGCGTCGATGCCAAAGTATCTAAACACCTTATCCGGCACATCGGAAAGAGGCCCTTTGTGTTGTGCCGCTGTCCCTTCGATGGGAACGGGCGCTTCGACCTCCACCGGCAAAATTCGAACTGTGCGACCGACCTGCACAACCTTATGACGGCGGGCCCACTCATATGCAGCATCGTGTGTATCGACATGAAGGAGACAGAGTATCGGTCCTTCCTGCAAACAAATCACTCTCAAGGCGCCTTGATTGACGACAAAAGCTTTGAACGGAAGGGGCGTCAACGCGTGCAAGCGAACTGCGCCGTATCCGTCTTGTAATTTCAGCAATGCCTCTTCGACGAAGCGACTCTGCTGAAGCGTCAGCTTGAGGCTCGCACGCAGAAAAGTGTCGGCCATGGCCAACTCAGGCACCGTCACGATGGCTCCATCGAATCACCGATGTTCACTTCGAGCGCCTTCGCGAGAGCATCAATCGCGGCCCCAGCCCAGCGCTCCTGTCCGCGATCCGCGCGCACGATCTTCCAACCCTCGCTCTCGATCTTCTCAATCTGTTCGTCAGTGCGATCGAGTGCGAGTGCGATCATCCGTGTCTCGAAGGCGATCTCGACCTCTGCAATCACCGGTTCGCCTATATCGAGACCGATCGACGGCACCTCTCCTGTCGCAGCGATCAATTGTTCGAGTCCTCGGCGCAACTCAGCGTCGACACCGTCGACTGCATCCTCTGCGACGACCTTCGCGAGCTCCGGGTGCGGCCCGACTAACACCTTTTCGATGTCGTCCGGAACAACTCCCGCCAAATTCGCGACCAGCGCTTTTGCGTAGGTATCGAGTTGTTTCTCATAGGCTCGACGAAGCTTCGAGCCCTTCGGCGCAACATCCGACTTCCAATCGACGACAACCCACTTCTTCTTCGTTTCGTCGACCGGAAAACAAAGGTCGATCGTTCCGCTGACGATCCCATTCTTCTCCGGGAACGCAAACGTGACCTCCTGCCAACGCTCGCTCGCTGTCCGAGCCCGATCGAGGATCGGATCGCGCAGAATTCGCAGTACGACAGATTCGCATTTGTCGCGCAGAGCGTCGCTGAGCCCGAACATGATCGATTGTGCACGCAGCAAGCGAGGGACGGCACTTTCAAGCTCGCTGCGCTCTTTTGATAGATCGAGCGATTCCATCACGGCGTGCACGACACGTCCGCCAAGCACACCGACGCTCGACTCCTTCTTCCTCACCGGACGCACCCATTCGGTCACGGACGCCCACCGCCTCGACGCCGCCTTCGCCGACTTCACGCGCTCATCGATATCGCGGGCTCGCTCATCGCCTTCTCGATCGCCGTTCGAAGGAGGAGCGGCGAGCAGCGCATCGACCGCATCATCGAGCGCCGGGAACGTTTGTCCCTGGACCGTTGCGCGCGGCAAGTTGGCAACGTCTCGCACGCGAACCTCCACACCTTCGGCAAGCGGCCAGAGCTCATCGTGTGCCGCTCTATCGATCCCCACCAAGCCGCGCTGGAGATCCTCAGTTTCGAGGAGGTTCGACTTTTCCGTCAGGGCGATCACGAGCTGGTCCGAGGCGCGGGTCGCGGCGACATACATCCATCTTCGTGTTTCATCCGCGCGCGCCTGCTTTTCCTTCTCTCTAGTCTGAGTCATGCCTGGCGGTTCGAGATCGCCAAAATCCACTGCGACCGTGCCCTCATCTCGGTCGACGATCACATTCGTCGGCTGAACGCGCCGGCGCGCGTGAAGAATGACGACTACCGGCTTTTCGAGACCTTTTGCTTTGAATAGAGTTGTGATTTTTACGGCATTTGCGTCCGGATCGCTCACGGGCAAATCTTGATCGTCGCCGCGCTTGGAGAGAGCTTGAATCCGCTTGACGATATCACTCGGCGCACGGGCTGCCGGCTCGAATTGCCGAACCAAAGCCTTTACCTTCTCGACGTTCGCAAGCATAGAACGCCCTCGCGCGGTCAAACTCCAAACTGCGGACGCGCGCGTTACCTCCAGAAGATGGTCGAGGATCTCGCTCCAGGTCATTCGGCCGCGCGCGAGATGCAGGCGCCGCAGTACGAGAAAAGCATCCGCCACTGGACCCGCTGGCGGATTCGGAATCGTATAGCGCCAAGCACCTTCGAGCGCCCTGTGCTCTGCAAGCTCCGCATGCGAGAGGCCGAAAAGCCCGCGTAGCGTAAAAACGACCGACTCACCGTCACCGGGCTCGTCGATAGCCTTCATCGCGGCCAGCGCCAGCTTCACTTCATCGCGTTCAAAAAGTCGCGCACCACCTTCAACGAAACAGTCGATGCCGGCGGCATGAAACGCCTCCTGCGTTGAGTCCGCATTCGTCCACGAAGGCAGGAGCACCATGACGTCGGCCCAGGTCACCGGACGTCTTTTTCCGCGAACCTCAATCTCCTTGCCGCTTCCGACGAGGTCCAGCAAATGGCGTACTGCAGCATCCGTTTCCGAAGGTTCATCGGCGCGAAGAACGACGATCGGATCGATTGTGCCCACTTTTCGTGCAGGCACGAGCGCTTCGTATTCCGGTAGACCCGCAAACACATGATTCGCGAACGCGACAATTCCAGGAACGGACCGGAAACTCTGCGTCAATGATGCGGTGTCTCCGTTCTTCGCAATCAACGATTGCAGCTCACGCCAGGTCGCCACATCCGCGCGCCGGAAGCGATAGATCGACTGTTTCGGATCGCCGACCGCGAAAATACTGCCGTTCCGAGGGGGGTGATCTTTCCAAGATCCGACAGCCTGGGGATCGCGGACCAGCAGCGCGACGATCTCCGCCTGAATAGGATCCGTATCTTGAACTTCGTCGACAAGAATGCAGTCGAAGCGTCGTGCGAGCCGAGCACGGGCGGCTGCACGGTCACGCAAAAGAGACGCACACCGCAAGAGTAGATCGTCGAAATCGTATTGGCTGCGCGCACGCTTCTCCTCATCGACCATCGCGAAGAAAACGTCGTGCAGATCGAGCACAACCCTCCGGTGAAGAGGAATCCACTGCGCGTTGGCTGCCTCTTCTTTGAGCGTTCGGTATCGTCCGACGCAGGCGCCAAAGCGTTCTTTTGCGCCACTGGTCCAGTCTTTCGCCGATCCTCCGCGCAGATTGCCGTTCGGTGCATGGACGAATGCGTTGAACGCATCCTGATCATTGCGGGTAGAAGCCGCATTCGAAAGCGCGGTCAACAAGTCTTGGTTGCCTTGCACGAGCTTGCAGGTATTTGGCTTCAAACATCCGCTGAGGGCCGCCTCGATCTCGGCCCGGACCGCCTCGAACTGTACACGGAGTGTTTTATAGTCGAGCTCTGCCGGCCCGACGACAGGCTTCAGATCGCGAAACCGCAAAAGCTCCATGACTCGATTTCGAAGAGTCACCTCCTTGACGACCTCCCGGATTCTGGGCGCGTCATCCGGATGTCGCGCATCGAAATCGGACCGCCATTTGCGATATGCGGCATCCACGGCCGACGTCGTCAGTGCTTCCGAGACGAGCTCGGCATCTGGTGTCCAACCCGCCTCGAACGCTTCGGCACGAAGCAAATCACCTGCGAACGCGTGGATGGTCGAAATCGTCAGATCCTCGAGTCGGGCGTCAACGCCGTTCTCCTCGCAACGATCGTGAACACGCTCGAGAACTTCGCCTGCCGCGCGCTCGGTAAAGGTAATTACAGCGATACGTTTTGGCTCACCTCCTGAAGCGAGCATCGCCACGACGCGGTCCACCAAAACATGCGTCTTGCCGACACCCGCACCTGCGGCGAGCGCCATCGAACGATCAATTGTCTGCGCAGCGCGATCGCGGATGTTCTGATCGACGTTCTCCGTCATGTCGTCACCAGCTTCCAAAGCTCAATATCTTTGATCTCCACCTTGGGCTCACGAGTCAGCGTAAACTTCGATTCCTTCGTCGATGGCCAGAACCCACGTGCCGCGCGCCGGAGTGCGAGACCGAGGTGCTCGCGCACTTCGTTCCTGAAACCACCTACCGTTCCCTCGCAGGCGGTCTCGGCGAGGTCGTGAATGATCAACTTATCGAATTGCTGAGCATGTTTCTCGAGGACCAGCGCGTTGATCACGAGCACGAAGCTGTCCTCGAGATTCATGTTTTTTCGATCGAGAGTCTTTTGAGACAGGTGTCCGAGCACTCCAGTAATGTTCATCTGATTCGTGCTGCCCACGCTGAAGGTGAACGTATCGTCCAGCTTCGCAACAAGCATCTGCACAACCTTTGCATTCCTCAGACTCGGTACACGCTCGAGCAAGCGCTCGAATACTCGGGATCCGAGCTTGGTGCAGAGCGCGACTCGGTCTTCGGCCAGCGCCGGCTTATGTTTTCGATCCCGCTTATCGAGCTCGAGCCATACTTCTCCGAATGCGTTGTTCAGGTCGGCATTTTCCGTGGCGATTGCAGTATCCAGCGCACGTACGACGCGATCCGAAATCACCCATTCGCTCAATGGGTCCCAGGCGTCCGCCAAAAATGGTGGCGGCCGAGCACCCAGCATGTCTTCGAAGAAGTACCGTCCAGGATCGAGCGCGGCGCGCATCAATGAAAAAGGAGAAAGCTCACCCTCCGCCTGAAGGGGACATATAGACTTCGCAGTCGAGATCAGCCCCGTCCATGCGTCGGCGTACGCTTCTTTTGCTTCAACCGCACGACGGAAGCGATCGACCGAACGCTGCAGTTGCAACAATCGTCGCGCAGTAGCGTGACTCGCCAGCGCCACAAGGTGCTTGCGCGGCTCTTTCGCGAGTCGACTGATCAGGTGCTCGCCTGGGCCGATCGCATCCTCGGAATCTGGAGGAGCGACCAAACTGCGCGATCCGAAGCGCTGCGAATGGGAGTCGAGATCCTCATACCGCGCTCGCTTTCCAAGGATCACCGAAATGACCTCTAGGAGAAGGCGGCTCGGGCGCAGAGGACGAGCTGTCATGAGCTCGGTTTGCGGTACCGACAACCAAAGCGCTCGAGCGGCGGCTCCGATGACCACTGCAAAACGACGTCGCTCCTGATCGTGAAGGTGATCAGACGTGACCACGGATGCGCCGCTGTCTGCGAGCAGACGCAGCAATGAATCGCTGAGAAGAACGTCCTCCCGCACCTTCCGGGGCAAGCGCGACTCATTGAGTCCGAGAAAGACGACGACCTCGGCCTCGGCACCAAGCAGCGCCATGGGAGGAAGGACCCGAATCTTCGGCTCGGTGAGCAAGCCCTCAAGGATCTCCTCTTGCGCAACGGCCTCGTCGTAGAGCGCCACAGCCTGCGAAATACTGATTTTCGGACCGACGCCTTCAGCGCCCCAACTCGCAAGCAGACGCATCAGGCGGCTGCGATCAGTGGAGGGGGCGATCCAGGTAGAAGCGAGCGTGTTGAGTGACGCGGCGTAATCTCCCAGCGTCCCAGCTCGCGGTAGCGCTGCCATTGATTTTTCAACCGCGGTCATCGCTGCGATCAGGGACCGCAGGGCGTCGCGTTCTTGGTCGGTCTCAGGCGTGCGCTCGGCGAGCGCGGCAACGATCAATCGCGTTTCCGACACCGCGCCGCAGGCGGAAAGCAGACCTCTCCATCGACCGGTACCTTGAATTGGGATCGTTGATCCGCGCAGGCGCAGCGATGGATGACGGAGCAGCGAATACCACCGATCGACCGAATCACTTCCGAGCGCGAGCTCCAGGAATAGGCGCATGAGCTGAGCCTCTGCGGTTCGCTGTAGCGGCGGGCCGAGTAAAAACGTCGCCGGTATCCGCGCGGCGTTCAGTCGCTCAGAAACGATGTCGATCGATTGCACATCGGGAACCACCACGGCGATGCGATCGAGCGGGGTACCGTCCTTGATCGCGCGTTGTACTCGCCGCACTCCCTCGGAAATCTCCCGAAGCTCATCCGGCGTGGCTGCGAAACACACGCTCTCGTCCTTCACTTCGTCAGTCGGCTTCGATCGAAAGAGATGCACTTTTACCCGGTCGAGCCGCGTCATTCCCTCTATTTTTTCGGTGACGACCTCGAGATTGGCGGCTGCGTCACGAAGGCCGAACGGCGCGGGCGCGACGTTTTCGAGCGGGAAGGTAGCGATACGAACCCCACTCCTACGAGTTACCCATTCGCGAAGCACCCGATGCTCGCCTGGCCGCAACATACGATCGCCGAGCACCACGACCCCGCGCGCCCGGTTCACGGGCAGCGCAGAGTTGTCGATCGCGGACAACGCGGCGGTGGTTAGCTGCTCGGTCGAATAGATGTGATCGTTCTGGCGCGCCTGCGCAATCCTCTCCAGCACTGCCGCCAAGACCGCTGCGCGAGGCCGCTGATCTCCCTCGATGGCACGCAGCGATTCTGATGAAACTCCGCCCGTTTCCAGCGTATCGATCGCGCGTCGCAGGCTGGTCGACCACCCCGGCTGCGACAGCAGCCAGGCCTCTGCCCCAACCTCGGGATCGCGCACGAGCTCCGCCAGAACGTTGACGAGCGTAGCGGAAAGCCAAGCACTCGACTCGCTGTGAAGCCCGAGGTCAGCGAGCTTCGGCACCGCGAGACCGCGAACAAGCTGCTCGGGAGTGATGAAACCGACGCGAACGAAGGCTCCGGTTTCTCCGAGACTTCGTCGTGCGAGCACACCGTTGCCGGCGGATGGCGTGAGCACCGAAATCTCCGCAGTTAGATCGTTCAGCTCGCGACGAACGATCTCGATCGACGAGCGCAATAGTGTCCCAATTCCCCCGGATGCTTGCATTGCGGTTTGAGGAATATGTCTATTCCCAGGGCGCCTCACAATCGGGGCGTCGGAAAATGCGTGTTTTGTGACCATACTGTCCGCGAGAACAGCAGAGGAAACCTAGGCGCAAATCGTGTCACTCATCGAAGGGGACCCGAAATCTCCGGCGCTTTCCGCGTTCGGCTTCGGGTACGACGGGATGCACGTTGCGCGCATCGAGCATCCGTCGCCCGTAGGTCGATCTTCCGGAATGCTCGCCGGCGCCGACTCCTCTCCTCGAGTCATCCCCGCGTTCTTTCACCACCAGGATCCCAGCCTCGAAGTTATCCGCGAGATCCTCGCCAAGCTGATGTTCGAGCCGCGGAGCATTCCGCCGATCACCTTCGCGCACGAGCTCCTGCGTCAAAGTCATCCCCGAGATCGCGCCCAACCTCGATCGTGACACGAAGCCCAATCCCGGGAATCTTTCCTCGCGACCAACCGACGCCGCGACGAATCCACGAAATATCCTCGCGGCCACTTCCCTCGCTTCGCCACATCCACGAGTTGTCTCCACCGCAGCCCGCTGTCCCCGCGAACAATCCGCCAACCCCCCGCCCTGCATCTCTCACCGAACACGATCCCCGCTTCATCTCTGCACCACCCGCTCGACGCTTCCGAATTCCGCCAATTCGTCCGGGCGCCACCCGAACACGTCCGTCCGGCCGGACGAACATCCGAACGTCACCAACCCTCCGAATCCGCCTATCCCCGCGTCATCTGTCCGCGCGAACATCTCCCTCGCGCTGGCCCGCGCATTGCTCCTGTCGCCCGCCGAACGCGACGGCCTGGTTGCCGCCGCTTTGACACAACTCACGAATATGAAAACGCGCACGCCATCATCGCGCGCGGAGGGATAGTTTCATGAACAACAAAAAGAAGAACACGCGCATGGTTGCAGCCGCGACGAGCGAAGAGGCTCGCCACGCATTCGAGCGGATCGAGCCTCGTTTCAAGGAGCTTGCGGCCGGGGAGTTGGTCGCGATCACTGTCGATATCGCGCGCGCCGCGAGTATCGTCCTCGGCGCCGAAGCCGGCATCCGCGCCCTCCAGCCGCAGATTGAGGCGAAGCTGCCCGAGTTCGACGTCGGACAGATTGAGTCACTTCGCGATATGGCCCTCGCCGCTTGGTATGTACATGCTGCGATTGCACCGGAAGTCGACGAGGGCGAGGTCAAGCGCCTGGTCTCTGAAGCCACACCGCTCAAACGATCGATGCTCGTCCAAGCCGATGCACTCGCTGATCGCGGGCTCCTCGATGCCCAGCGTATTGCCATCATTCGTGCGGGCCGCGGCAGCCGCGATCTCGCAAATGACATGGTCGCGTTATCTGCAATGTTTCGGCAGTCGTGGGGTGAGGTCGAAGGCAAAACTGCTGTCACTATCGAAGAGCTCGATCGTGCGGCCGAGCTCGGCACAAAGCTCATTTTCGCGATCGGCGCTCGCGATGTCGCGCCCGCGCTTCCCGGCATTGGAGGCGACGCCGGCGAGCTGCGTGTTCGCGCATTTTCATTGTTGGTGAATACATATGATCAGGTGCGTCGCGCCGTGGAGTATCTGCGTTGGGACGCAGGCGACGCACAGGAGATCGCGCCTTCCGTTTATACGGGAAGCCGGACGCGGCGCGCGGTCGCCGAGGAGGTCGAGTCGGGGCCGGCCGAGGGTGCTGTTCCTGAGAACGCGGGCCCGGCGGTGTCGCCGGTGAACGGCGCCGTGGTTGCGCAGCCGGTGGTGCCTGCGGTTCCGCCGATCGGATGACGCCGCGGAGATTGTCGCCGCGCTTAAGGCGATAATTGATTCGAAGGTCAAACGCCTCGCCCTCACGTGGGAGCGGATCGAGTACGAAGACCGTAAAGATCGACTCTTGCGTGCCACTGATATTCGAAAAGCAGAAAAGAAATCTTCGAGCCGCGCATCCACCTGCGATCGACCAGGTTTCATGCGCAGGAATCGTTCCATCTGTTTTCCCAATTGCGCGCTGAATTCGACCTGGCCTGCCGGACACGCAACCATTACCGAAAACGTTCCGCGTTCATCATCCATGGGAGCCCGATATTCATAAACCGACCGCCTTGACGGTTTCGCTGGATACGCGTAGACGCCATGTATGCAGTCCGCAGAGCGCGCTTTTCGTCCGAATTCCCTGTCCGCGACTTTTCGATTTCTAGGAACAGTGCTTCTTCTCCTGCTCCCTCAAGTCGAGGCGTCCGCGCAGATAGAGTGCGTGGGCCTACTCTGTGTAGTCGTGGACATCGACGACGAAGAAGCAACAGGGATGAATCCTCAAAACTCTGCGGATCCACACTCGGGCCCCGCGGGGGAGCCGGACAAAGATGTCACCGGTCACTTTGACGACGTTCCCGGATACGATCCCGGCCGTACGTCAGTCGCGCGAGTTTTGCCTTCTGTTGAGCGCTCTCCCGGCAATGTTCCGACATCCAATCAGCTACCGCACATACCGCCCGACGTCTCGCAATCACTTGGGCCCGACATCACTCGACAGCTCGTGGAAGGAAACTCGAGCCCGGTCGAACAAGCGCAGGATTCAGCAGAGGCGGAGGGAGAGATAAACTATACACCTGCCCCCGGAAACACTCCAAATCTTGCTCTTGTGCCGAAAGTTCCGGAGACGAAAAAGGAGCCGGGCTTTCTCGCGAAGGTCCTCGATCGATTGATGACCAGCGAGAAGAACGAAGCTGCCGATCCGATCGACTCCGGCACCGGCGAATTCTGGCATATCACCACGGATGCCTCCGTGGTGGGCGTAGGTCTCAACTTCGAGCTGCGGCGCATCTATCGTAATCGCTGGAACTACGATGGCCCTCTCGGAAAGAATTGGACACACAGCTACGATCAGCGACTGATTCCCGGCACATCCCCATGCGGGCTCCGGCATGTCGACTGGCTCACCGGAATGGGCGCGATGATTCGTTTCGAGGAGACGTACCGCGGATTCGAGACCGATCCTCCGTCTGAATATGAGCTCGTCGAGACGCAAGAACGTGGCTACAAGATAACTCTGCCCACCGGCGAAAAACTCTTCTTCGCCGAAGATGGCTCACAAGCCCCGCTCCAGAAGATCGAAGACTTGAACGGCAACACTCTGGCGCTCACATGGACGTGGGTGCCCGTGGTCCGCGGCTCCCTCAGTGTCCCGCGGCTCAGCGTTCTCACCGACACGATGGGACGCATGATCGAGTTCCACTACGATTCGCACGGACTTCTCGAAAAAGTAACGGTTCCCGGCCTCGGATCGTCGACGTACGCCTACGATTCAAACGGCGATCTCCGAACTGCGACGACGATCGGGGGTCGCGTTGAACACTATAAATATTCTGAGCCCGTCGACAGTGATCCATACTTCGTTCCAACACCGCAGTTACAGAGCTTCTGCGAAGCCCAATGTGGGCTCGATGATCCATCGTGTCCCGGTATCGCCGGATGCGATCAACGTAACTTCGTCCACCAGTGTTCGTCGCAGTGCCGAATAGACTGCAGCGCAGGCTGCGACGAGGGCTGTTCCACCGCGTGCCGAGAGACCGGAGGATTCTCGAACTGCAAATCGTCCTGCGTGACCGGCTGCGACGACCCATGTGCCGCAGTCGCGGACGAGAACTGCCACAAAGCCATCGAGGACGATGGCGTGGCTCAGCGCGCCTGCCGTCTACAATGCCACAACGAGTGTTACGATCAGTGCCAGGACAACATCTATTGCGAAGGCGGCGGGCTTCTAGTTACCGCCTGCAACGGAAACTGCGAAAACAACGTATCTGCGGAAGGCTGGCACGACGGATACTGTGAGGGATGGCAAGAGTGCGTCTCCCGGGGCGCGATCAGCGGGCAACATCCCGACGGTCACGTCGACACCTTAGAGGGACTCTGTCTCCCCGGAATCGATATCGGCTGGTGCTGCAACACCGACTGCTTCGATTGCTGCCTCGACGGGGACTGCGGGGGCGACGTGGGGTGTATCTGGGAACGCCACGGTGGATGTGAAGAGACCTGCAAGAGAATCTTCCTGTCGGGCCGAAACTTTCTTGCTTCCCAATGCGGCGGAGAAGACACGCCAGGCTGCATCGACCTGGTGACTCAAGCCTGTGTCGATGGATGCGGCGATGCGTGCGATCCGCTCTGTGCGGAACCATGCGAGGACCAGTGTTCGGCGGCGTGCCGGCGGGACTGCGACGCTGGAGATCGCTGTCGAACCGAGTGTGGGCGAGTGGATTTTGAAGGCGTGTGCAAAGCGGGATGCGTCGAAGAATGCAAAGAGACTTGGGCTTATGCTCCGGGCGTCGTTGTCTACGGTGATCCATCGGACTCGGGACACAATCTCACCTCGATCGAGAACGGCGCCGGACTCGTCTACCTTCAGAATTCGTACGAAACGTCGATCACCTCACCCGCGTTCGACCGGGTGATCGAACAAACCTTCGGCGGTGACATCATTTCCTACCATCACCTGGATCTGAAGACTCCAGGGGCACCGCCGGTTCGATCGGAAGATGCCCCTTATATCCAGGGCGCTACCGATACTCTTCGACTCTGCGGAAAATCATGCGAAGGCGCTGGGCCGCGGTCCCCCGATCGCTTTGTGAGAGTCTACGAGAATGACTATGCTGTTCTCGATGAGCCGGTGGGGCCCGAAGATCCGATGGGCTCATTTCCAGTCGAAGTCCGCGACCCGCGAATCGACGGCTATCGATGGTATGAGATTCAGGCGGGCCCTTCGGGTCCAGTCATTCGTCCGGCGATCTCGTTCGCCGCACGGGGTATAGAGATACAGACTCCGGCGGGGATCCTGTCTCTTTCTTCCGTCGAAGGCGATCTCCAGCTCAGCGGTCTCCCGGAAGACGAAGAGTCCGGGATTCTCTCGTCAAAAGACGGCGTGATATTTACGCTGCTCAACTCGGCCCGCGGCTGGGTGGCATTTAAAGCACGTGCCCGAGGAGCCGTCCGAATCGAACCGTTCAATTCTTGCCTCGATGAGTTCGCCGCAGTGCCCCTCGATTCGACCAGCGTTGCATTGTTTCCAGCCGGCGCGTGTTCTCAACAGTTCCACACCCGCGAGCTCGGCCGGCGTTCAGAAGAGGTGGTGGCGTGGGCGGGAGCTCTAACGGATCCGCGCTTCGATCAGACGTGGCTCCCGGAGGAACAGGGGGCACGAAGTTACTCCCGCTCACCGCGGCGCGACCCGTGGAACCAACCCGCACAAGACTGGTCTGATCTCTGTCCTCCAAGCTTCACGGCGTTTCCAGATCAAGAGTGCATCGGCTCCATGGGCTCATTCGGGCCGTCAGGTCCGCCGGCATGCGACCTGCCGTGGTTCGAACGCGGGGCTGGAGGCGGCGCTCGGCCCGGGCCGGATGCGCAGGACGTCAGCATGGGTTGTGGTCCCGAGCTCGGAACGAATCCGCGACTTCCGCCGGAGCCGTGCGCAGAGGAACGCTACACGAGCCGCCCCGTGTCCGGTACGTTCGAGGACCAACCCATCTCGCGAGCAACCGTCGTGCGCGACGGTGCCGGAATCATCTGGACCTACTTCACGAATAGCGAAGGCGCAGTCCTGCGGACGGTCAACAACAGCTCGGGTGCACGTACTGACAGAAACTACGATGCGCTCGGTCGACTGCGGGGGGAGACGGCCGCATTCGGCGATCGCGTTTGTTATGACTACGATGACCATGGGAATGTCATCAATCAGACTCAGATCGCCAGCGCGGACCGATGGACCTCGACTCCGATCGTTCACCACCAGACGTGGTACGCAGAGCACGCCCGGCCTCTGGTCGCGTACGAGCCCTCAGCGTCAGAGAGAGCTCTTCGCGTGGCTACAGTCTGGAAATATGACGATCATGCCAACGTCATCGGTGTGGAACAGTCGAGTCTCGGTCGAGTCGTAGAGATCGTTCCGGACTCACGCGGACGCGTCAGCACAGTCACCGATCCGAGCGGTTCGCGGACGACGATCAATTACCACAGTGGCTCCGGCCAGTGGGAAACGATGATCCGCGATCACGGTGGCCTCAGCGAGCGCACACGTACGGCTGACCGCGATCCCTTCGGACGGATACTCGAGCTCCGCGAGCCGGCCTCTCCGACGGATTCTTATCAATATGCTCCAGACAATCGACTGCTGAGCCAGACGGTCGTGATGGATCCGGCAACCTCTTCTGCTCCGATAACCACACTGTATTGGTACGACTCGGCAGGCGATCTGGCCCGGATCATCGGCCGTGAAGCAGCGACCTCGATCGCGCTCAACGGCCGCGGCTTGCCGATGCGCGTAGACGTGCAAGCGCTCTCCGGCAATCACGAGCTTCGCCGCACTTGCTACAACTATGATCGGCGGGGGCTGCTGATCGAATCGATAGATCCGGAAGGGCGGCGAGTCCGTTATACGCGCGACGCGAACGGCCAGGTCGTCGAGCTCCGGCGGGGTGTCGTCGCAACCACGTACGGCGCCTGGGACGATGAGTGCGAGTCCAAACTCGACGACGGTACGCCCGCAGCGATGGAGCTGTTCGAAAAGATCACTCGAGATGACGTTCTCGGCGGTCTCCCGACTTCGCGGACCCTCGGTGACCCGTCCGACCCTGTTCCGTTTCGATCGACGTTTGAATACGACGGCTTCGGACGGCTGATAGAGACAACACTCTCCAATGGCGTGAAGTACCGAAGTGGGTACGACGAGCTCGGGCGAAACCGCTGGAGCGCAGCCTACGTCGGTGAGATCGCCCCTCTTCCGGCCGGGCTCTTGAACAATGAACCGGATCCGAACGAGCCTTCTCTTCGATCTTTCTCCAAGCGTGAATACGACCTGCTCGGCCGATCGACGACACAGTCGACGTTACGCTTCTTCGATTCTCCGAACGGACGTGAATTTCTCGGGTCCGCATCCGGATGGAGCTCGACGAACGTCCGTTATCTCGACGCCGAGGCAGCGGTCGAAGTCACGAATCCACTATCCGAGACCACACGGCTCGAAAGAGATGCCTTTGGGAGAGAGACTGCCGTCTATCTACCGAACGATATAACAATCGCGTACGCACGAACAAATCATGGCCGTTCGGTCACACGGTGGACCACCCCAGCCGCGACGGCGAGCGGTCACCTCATCGAGCACCTCGAGCTCACCGACTTCGGAGCGGTCAAGGCGATCAAAGATTCGGCGAACACAGCAATCCAGGAGACGGTCTTCGACGCATATGGAAGGCCTGTCCTCATCGAACGCCAGAACGGAACGGAGCGGATCTCCTATTCGCCGTTCAACGAAACGACAAAGGTGGAGCGCGTTCGCGCAAACAACGTCGCCGAAACGTTCGTCGAGCTCGAGCACACACGAACAGGCGTTCTCGAGCGATTGCGCGATGGGCGCGGCGAAGAGACGCTCCGTGCCTACGACTCCGCGGGACGACTCGCGAGCGAAACACATTCGGATGGCCGCTTGGTCTCGCTCTCTTATCGACCTCGAACGCACCTGGTGTCGCAGCGGACGGATCGCAATGGCGACGCGACCACAATTGAATACGACGCGTTCATGCAGGCACGCTCGATCCGCGGAACGCGCGCCACGGCTCCTTCGGGCTGGGCCGGAGCGACAGACGTGGCATTTGAACGCGACGTATTGGGCCTCGTGTGGGCGCGTTCGATCAACAAACCGGCGGACGGCGCCGACGACGTGTTGCTCTCTTTCCGGCGCGATTCGACGGGCAGGCTGGTCGAGGAGAGGTCCAGCCTCTTTCCGAACGAGCCGATCACCTATGCACGAGACGCGGTTGGGCGAGCAATCAGTCTTCGGATCGGCGTCGAGAATATAGACTATCGCTTTGATGCTGTCGGGCGCATCGACGAGGTGTTCCGCAATGACGATCTAATCGCAGACTACACATATTCCGGAATCGGAATGCCGTCGACGATTACCTTTGGCAGCGGTCTGGTGGAGCAGCGCACCTACGATGACCGCGCACGGCTCCGAACCCTGCGTGGATTCGATGGAGCGACGGAGAGATTCGGCCACGAGCTTTCTTATGGAGCCGATGGCACGTTGTCGCGCCTCGACCAATGGATGCCGACCTCCGCGACGAAGACGACTTCACTTTTTCGCTCCGACGACTTCGGCCGCATTGAGGCGACCACCCTGGATGCACCGAACGTCCCGGGCATGACTTCGGGTTTGATCACGCACGCGTCGTTGACCACAGCGATGAACGCAGCCGGCATTTCGGAGTCGTTCAGCTTCGATGCTGCGGATCATATTTCGCTGAAACGAGCGAACGCTCAGATTGTCACACCCGCGATCGGCGCAGATGGCCGCCTTACCGATTTTGCGGGAGCGATCGGAAGCGACTTTGAAGCGAATACCACGTCGATTCCAGGCGTGGCGGACATCGCTTACGACGGACTTGCGAGGCCCGTGCAAACGACTCCTTCTGCAGGCGTCGGCTACTCTTTCGCGTATGATGCTTTTGGCCGGCTCGCGTCGTACTCGGGGCCGGCGGGCTCGGGCAAGTATCTCTATGCGGAGAACAAGATCGTTCGCGACGTCGTGGGAACGAGCGTTCGAAAGAATGTGTCCGGGCCGTGGATGTCGCCGGTCGCGGTCGTGTCGGGAAGCACGATTCATTATAATCATTCGGGCTACAACGATCGACTGACTTTCTCGACGACCAAGAATAGAGCGGTCGCCGAGAAGTATCGATATACCGTGTTCGGCGAGCCGACGGTGCTCGCGCCCAATGATGCGGTTCGCGCGAACAGTACGACCGGCAACACACTGCTCTTCTCAGGGGCGCCTTATTTCTCGAACCTCGGAATGTATCGTCTTGGGCAACGGTGGTACCGCCCGACCTGGGGGCGATTCCTCACGCCCGATCCGATGCAGTTTGGGGATGGACCCAATCAGTTCGGCTACGTGGGCGCGCAGCCGCTCGCGTTCGTCGATCCGCTCGGCCTGGCCCGCAAACAGGTGCTCGACAATCTCCTCCAGAGCCCAACGGACGGCTATTCGGCGGAAGACTACCGATGGCACGGGATCGGGTACGCATTTGGGCTCGCACAGGGACTGATTCCGGCCGCCGTTCTCGCGGATTCGCCTGCAGCCGAATCTCAGCCTTTCGAGCTCGGGCGGGCCCGGTCCCTCGCGCTCGTCGGCGCAGCGCAGATCACCGTCGGCTTGCTGACGATGAAAGGCGGTGGCGGAGCCGCGGCGGTAGGTCTGATCGCGGCACCCGAAACGGCCGGAACGTCTCTGGTCGTATCCGGAGGCGGCGGCCTGGCGATGGTCAGCGGAGCGGTCGTCAGCGTCTGGGGCACGACGAACGTCGTCGCCGCCGGGGTCGCGGCCGAAGGGCTCTCGAATCTGGGCGGGAGCGGACCTGGGTCAGAGCTGGAAAAGCTCGAGGGCGAGACGGGAACCAGCCAAGGCAAGACAGGCCAAATTCATCATGTCGCTACCGATAAGTCAGTAAAGAGCGGGCTGACACAAAAGTTCGAGCAGATTTTTGAAAGAGCTGGAATGAGCCTCCAGGACCCAGCGAACAAAGTATTCATAGAGGGCCACGCTGGGCGCCATGCGCGGAGTTACCATCAATACGTTTTAGGTCGACTGCAGCAAGCAACCGAGGGACTGACACGAACAGAAGCTGGTGTGGCGCTTCGCGCGGAGCTTGAAGCAATCAAGCTGGAGATCTTCGCGAATCCAGAGATCTTGAAGGGAGTTGGTCTGCCGTGAAATGGTACTGGATCATTACCTGTGACAACACGGTCGCGAATCCTCTCGTCACCGATTCAGATAACTTCGAAGGGTTGGAGAGAGAGCTTTTCCTAGGAAGGAGGCTGGACATTGTTCCGAGACCCCTCCACCTACAGACCACGAAAGCTGATCTCGACGGAGATCCCGACGACGCTCTTCAGAACCATCTAGCTTTGCCAGTCGTATCGGAGCGGTTGCACGCAGCGATGGTGGGGGAAGGAATAAAGAATGTTCAGTATTTACCGGTCAAAGTTCTAAGCTCGAACGGCACCCTCGTCGGAACATTTAGCCTCCTGAACGTTCTGGATGTAAAGGACGCTCTCAATCGAGCTGAGTCCGATTACGATGTGTATCCCGAAGACTATTTCCTTTCGCGGCGCCGCGGAATGATCCGTGCGCTCCGCAAACCTGTCCTGCGGCGGGACGCGCTGGGTTCTTCGGATTTGATCAGACTCCTGGGCTATCCTTATCAACTCTATGCATCGCAGAACTTCAAGCAGTTGTTCGAGGATGGTCGATTTACCGGCTGGTCTCTTCGTGAGATCAAGGTCCAAGACTAAATCCACTACCCTCGATGCTCTTTCATTGATCCCGCGGATCGCCGTCTCCGCTGCTGCGATTCAGGTGGAATCATTGCTTCGCGAGGAAGTCTTGTGCGGCCACCAGCACGACTGGTTCGCTCGCACGGCGCCCGTGCTCGGAATGCGCCATTTTTCGGGAGGGTCAGGGAATCGGGGCTGGCGGCTTTCGATGTCCACCGACGAGATCATTCAAGGTCTTCTCGAAGGTACGCACTTCTACCGGCTCCGCCGAGAAACGTGGAGTACGGAAGGACGAAGCCTGCTTTCGGTGACACAGCCCGGGCGAGGTGAGCCTTCCGCCGAGCTCGCACCTGCGACACGCAGACGATTTGGATATTTCAGAACAACGAGGATTTCTGGAACCTGCTCGGATCCGAGCCGAAGCAAGGAGTAGTGCTGTTGAACGCTGGTGGACAAGAAGGTGACTATCCGGCGACCCACGTCGTTGATCGGAGACCAGCGCTTGCCGCCGCTCTCGCGTTTCAGAGCACCCAAGAGCTCAATCGGGGTCAGGCTTGGAGGCGAGACTCGGGAGATACGCCAGACGTAACTTTGGGCGGAGGGCCTCAATGACCGCTGTTTACCTTCCGGTGCCCGTCGAAGGATCGGAGATTTGTCAACCCGTTGCTCATGAGGATTACGACCAGCTCGCTATACAATTGAATGGGGAGATTCGAAAAGATACCTGGAAGCCGATTCCTGTCCGAATTCTCAAATCCAATCAAGGGCGTCCTCTTGCGTATTCGGACAGCCCGTGGATGACCGCTCATGGGTTGGTTTTTCGCGAGACGGCGCTTGTGCATATGAGAACGGAGATTCAGGGAGAGTTTCTTCCTCTTTCATGTGATGAAGGCGCGTTGGTGGTGCTGAATTCGATCAGTGTCGCCGAAGCGCTCGATGAAGCGGCATCAACCATCAAGCGATTCAAGAGCGGGAAAATTATGGATATCCAGCGGCACACATTTCGACCGCGGCACATCGCGAAATTAAACACCTTCAGAATCCCGAACTATCAGGTGAGTCCAATTTTTGTTAGCGATCATTTTGTTCGGCGATGGCAAACCGCGAATCTCAAGGGACTCAGCTTCCAGAAGATATGGGAATATGTATAGTCAAACCGCAATCGAGTGAGCGCAGTCAGGCTCGACTGGCGGGAGAGATCTAAATGGGTGGCTCAGTGTACATCCCGCGGCCCACGGAGGGCTCGGAGCTCTGCCAACCGCTTCGGCAAGAAGATTACAAGACCCTATCGCTCATGCTGAACGGCGAGCCGAGGCGGGATACCTGGCAGCCGATTCCGGTGCTATTGCATACAGAAGATCGCGGACGGGGCCTCTCATACTCGCATAGCCCTTGGCTCCATTCCGATGCGCTGATATTCAGAGAAACGGTCATCAAGGCAGTCGGAAGATTGCTTCTAAGAAGTGGAGAGTTGCTGCCGCTCACATGCAGCGATGTAATCCTCGAAGTATTCAATCCATTTTCTGTGGCAGACGCTCTCGATGAAGAGGCCTCTTCAATTCAACGGTTTAGCAGTGGAGACATCATGAGGATAAAGCAGTATGTATTCCACCCGCACGTGATCAGCGGCAAAGCTCTGTTCAAGATTCCCAATCTTCGGTCGAGTCCGACATTTGTAAGTGATCATTTTATTGAGTCATGGCACGACGCTGACCTCAAAGGACTCGAATTTCGTAAAATCTGGGAATGTGTTTGAAGCGCAAGCCTTGGGTACTCGATGCAAAGTACTTGGTGCAAAGACTGGCAATCTCGCACAAGCAGCGCAGTCTTTGCGCTCGGATTCGACTCAATGCGGGCCTTCGCTGAAGCCTATCCCCGAGAGTCCTTTATAGATCTGGCGGAGCGAATCCCACCGGCCGCTGCGATTCAGGTCGAATCGCTGCTTCGCGAGGAAGTCCTAAGCAACCGCCAGCACGACTCGTTCGCTCGCACCGTCCTCGTGAGAAACCTGTCGAATGAGCTTCTGGAAGGCTGGATGCGTGGAACAGAAATCGTCGCCGTGTGATGAGCGGAAGCTCGGCCCCGATTGAAGCAGACCCGCCGAGCTCGCTATGATCCCGGATGGCGGCGCCGGGCCGCTCTGTTGTTATGGTTGAACGAAAAGAAGCAGCGCCGCACGTCATGCATGAGGCGGACTACATCCGGGAGTCCAATCGAGCTTTTGCGCAGATCGACCCGGATCGGCTGAAGGACCCGTACGACCTGCATGCGGCCCGTTTTCAGACGAGCCTCGATCTCACGATTCGCAGTCTCGAGCGCAAGAGCGTCACGCTGCCTGCGGAGGTGGGTCGCTTTGTTGGAGAATCCGAAGCGCGCGAGCTGCAAGCGATGTTGGACGAGGTCTGGGCGCTGAACGAACGTTTCGTCGGAGAGCCACAATTAGAGGCCTTCGTTCAAATCAACGGAAGCCCAGAGCAGCTCGAGCTGATTACGCGCAGCCTCGCTTGGGGCCGCGCCTACGCTGCGCGCCGGCTGGCTCGGCCGAGCCCGCGCGACCAAGGCTGCGCCTACCGCCGTTTCCTGCGCCTGTGGCGCGAGCTCGTTCATTTCGTCGACCGCATCGGCGTCACCGAGACGAAAGATGGCGGGATGGAGGTGGCCGCTGTGGTCGGCCAATACCTCGCGCCCATGTGCGATTTCATCACTTGGTCTTTCTTCGAGGGGACCTGGATGGCGGATGTCACCTGGTCCGAAGAGGACGGTCGCCCGAACATCCGCGAGCGGCGGGACGTCGATCTCGACACTCGCCTCGACTGCCTCCAAGCGTTCGGCGTCTACCGCTGGAAAAAAGTGCGCGTCTTCGATCGCCTGCTCTCCATCATGGCGGACGCGCTCGCCGACAACCGCGCCTCTCACGAATCCGACGCACAAGAGCTCGCACATATCCAACGCCTCGCCGAGGACATCGCGGAAATGCGGCCCATGCTGGTTCGGAATTTTCCGCGGTCAAAGGCGAAAATCGATCTTCCGGGCGGCTGGGTCGCCCACTTTGGTTGGGACACGCTCGATCAACTTGGGCGCATTCACATCGCGCGCACGGAACGCGAGCTGATCGAAGCGGAAGAGCGCGGCCAAGCCGATCTCGTCTTGTCGATCGGCGCCCAAGGTCTCCTTCGATGCGCAGTCCGCCCGTGGCGTAGCGTGGCGAACTATGAGCGACGCGTTCGGTTTCCTGCGCCGGCGATCGGGCGCGTCGTTTTGGAGGCCGTTCACGACAAGCTCTTCTCGTTCTACGAGCGGATCGATGTCGCCGGTATCCTCGCGCGCTGGCGTGCGCGCGAGCGTCCAGTCGAAGGAGAGAACCTCCCGCCACCCGCGCCGAGCTCCGCAGAAGACGATGCCGAGGTGATCGCAGCGTCGATCTCGGTCGCTGAGGGCGTTGTCGGCGAGGAACGTCGCGTGGGGCGCGTCAGCTCGAGCATCCGTCTGTCGGCCCTGCGGACGGTGCTCGAACGGCACTTTGAATGTGAAGCTCGATCGTCGAAGGGGAGTGAGCTCGTGTTCTACAGGCCAGGAGGCCGGCACGCGTTCGTCTCGAGGCACGTCCAGAATCCGCTGATTCCAGCGATCGCCATCCAGCGAATTTTGAAGAAGCTCGGAATCGGCATCGCGGAATGGGTTCGAGCGGCGGGCGGGAGATGAAGCTGCCGTCTGACGAAGCGCGCGCTCAGCTGTGAACAACCTGTGCATTTGTTGTGTCCAACAGCCTCGAAGCTGTGATTGTGCTGTGAAAGGCATCGCTCGGATTGACTCCGCTCGATGGTGAGTCGAACAGTGCGCGCGTGGCGGACGGTCGCTCGAAGGGATCGCAAACGAAGACCAGCACGGTCGCGAAAACGCGCGCGACCTTCACCGCCGCCGATCTCTTCGAAGCTGCGCTGGATATCAGCGGGAAATCCGGGCTAACGATCGAGCTCGCGGCTCGAGTTTTTTGCGAAGAGCTCTCACTCGCACCTGCCCATCGCGACACGCTCGCCGAGTGGATGCGTCGCGAGCTCGTGGACAGCGACCATTTCCTCCGGCAAGGCAATGTGCTGTTCACGCGAAGTTGGCCGGAGCTCGAGCGCCGCGTCGAGGAGACCAGCGCACGATTCGGCGAGATCATTCGCAGCGTCCAGCACGGACTGATCGATCAGGCCCAGCGTTCCTGGACCGCCCGAGGCGAAGCGCGGCTGAACGCCGAGTATGAAAAGCGCCTGGTCGCGCGGCTGTGCTCCACGACCTCGAAAAACACGCGAGCTCCCGCCGCGAGACCGGCGCCGAAACCGCGACCACCCGTGGAGAAGCCGGCCACCAAATCACTCGCGCAGAAGCCGCGACCGCCCGTCGAGAAGCCCGCTCCGGCTCCCCCAACACAGGCAGCGCCGGCGCGTCCTCCTCCCGCGGCGCTCGAGATCCGCACCGCCGAGATCGCCGGATTGGAGGCGCTCGCGGAGCAGAGCAGCGCGGGCCCACTCTCGGTCGCCGCGCTCGCGCTCTCCGCGCACCGCCTCGCGCTTCGCGAACAGTTCGCGGAATTGCTCGCACCGCGCACGTTCGTCGGCGTCGATTCACATCGCTACCAGATCGAAACCGTGCGCCGCGTGTTGCGCAGTCTTCGCGGGCGCGCCTTGCTCGCGGACGAGGTCGGGCTCGGCAAGACGATCGAAGCGATCCTCATCCTGCGTGAGTATCAGCTCCGCGGCATGATCCGCCGCGTGCTCATCCTCGTTCCGCCCGCGCTCGTCGCGCAGTGGGCCGCTGAGCTCGACGAAAAAGCCGGCGTTCGCGCGCGCACCACCGACGACGCCCAGTTCCGCGCGGCACCCGCGAGCTTCTTCGAAGGTGACGGCGTGGTCATCGCCTCGCTCGCGACCGCGCGATCCGCACGACACGCACCCGCCGTGACGTCATCGCCGTGGGACATGGTGATCGTCGACGAGGCCCATCGCGTGAAGAATCGGAGCTCGGTTTCACACAAGCTCGTCGACCAACTGAAGAGCCGCTTCCTGCTGCTGCTCACCGCGACACCGATCGAAAACGACCTCGATGAGATCTATAGTTTGGTGACGCTGCTCCGGCCGGGCCAACTGACGACGCTCGCCTCCTTCCGCCGCCAGTTCGTCGACAACGCGCGGCCCACACATCCAAAGAACCGCGAGACGCTGCGCCGGCTGCTCGGCGAGGTGATGGTGCGAAACACGCGCGCGACCTGCGGCCTCCACCTGCCTCCGCGGTTCGTGACCACGGTGCGCATCGAACCGGACGAACGCGAGCGCGAGCTCTACACCAGAGTCGTCGACGTCGTTCGCGCGCACGCCGCGGAGCCGAACGCGCGCCTCACCACGACGACGCTGCTGCTCGAAGCCGGATCGAGCCCGCAGGCGATCGCTGAAACGATCCGCCGCATTCGCGAGAACGAGAAACAGAGCCTCGCGTTTCGAGGCGCGCTCGCGGAGCTCGAGGCCGGTTACCGAGCGCTCGGTCACCCGCGCAAATCGGTGGCGCTGGTCGAGATCCTCACCGCGCACCGCGAGCCCGCGCTGATCTTCACCCGCTACCGCGCGACTCTGGAACATCTCGTTCGGACCCTCGAAGAAGCGGACGTGAAGTGCGCTGCATTTCACGGCGGGCTCGACAACACACGAAAGAGCGCGGCGATCGAAGCGTTCAAGAGCGGTGAAGCGCGCGTGTTGATCGCGACCGACGCCGGCGCTGAAGGACACAACCTCCAGTTCTGCCGACTGCTCATCAGCTACGATCTCCCTTGGAATCCGATGGTGATCGAACAACGGATCGGACGTATCCACCGCATGGGTCAAACTGGTGAGGTCCGCGTCTTCAATCTCTGCGCGCGCGGGACGATCGAAGATCGCGTGCTCGCGGTGCTCGACGATCGCCTGCATTTGTTCGAGCTCGTCGTCGGCGAGATGGACATGGTGCTCGGCAACATCGCCGACGAACGTGATCTCGAGGAACGCATCCTCGACTTAGTCGTGGAGAGCAAAACCGAAGAAGAGCTCGCCGCCGGCTTCGACCAGCTCGCTGAGACACTCGAATCGGCGCGCGGCCGATACCAGCAGGCCAAAGAGCTCGATGAAGCGGTGTTCGGGGAAGACTTCGCGACATGATGCTCGAAGCGCAACACAGTGACCACGCAGTCCCCGCTCCGCTGGAATTTGCGGTCGAGGCGTTGTCGGCGCGCGGTGCGCTCGTCGAACGAGACACAGCGGGCGCGTTCGCCATCCTCCCTGAGCCGCTCGCGGGCGAGCTCGGCCTCCGCGAAGAGGTTCGGCTCGAAGAGGCGCAGTGCGGTTTCGGTTCTGCGCTGCTCGAGCAGTTGACGAGCGCAGTGCGTGCACGGCCGGCGATCGCCTGCGCAACCTGCCGCGTGGGACCGGGCCGCGCAGGTCAGGCACGCGCGCTCGCGGAGAAGCTCGTGCCGCGCAACGCGGTGGCAGACGTCCTCGATGTGTCGGCCGGCGAAGGGACCTACGCGGCGATCTGGATCGCCTTCGAGGCGGAGGCCGACGATCGCCACGCGGGCCTCGTCTCGGTGCTGATCGCGGCCGACGATGGATCGCAGCCCGACGACGTCCTGTTTCCACTCTTCGATCCCTCGCGCGGCGCCTCGCATCTCGAGGAGCTGCGCACGTTCGAGCCGCTCTCGAAGACCACGCTCTCCTGTGCGGCCGTGCGGCTCCGGCAGGAGATCGAGCGCGAATGTGGATCGTTTCTAGAGGGCGTCGCGCGCCGCCACCGCCGAGATCACGAGCGAACGTACGACTACTTCCGCGATCTGATCGCCGAGACACAGTCGCCGCGGCGAAAGCTCGACCCGGAGAGCATCCGTGCGAAGGTCGCGCACATCGATCGCGAACGCGACGCGAAGCTGCTCGATCTCCGGGGGCGCTACGCCGCGTCGATCACGGCGAAGCTCGCGGCGTGTGTCGTGCTGCGTATGCCGGAGTCGAGCGCGCGCGTTCGCATCCGGCGTCGCAAGGAATCGAAGGAGCTGCGGCTCCGCGTGCCGTCGGGTGCACGAACCTCGTCGATGTTGGCCTGCGACGCATGCGGCAGCGCCACCGCTCGTCCCGCGTTCTGCGACGACGCGTTACACGTCTTGTGCGAGGTCTGCCTCCCGAACGCGCAGGGACGTCCGAGCTGTGCTGCTTGCCGGCAGGCTCGGTAGAGTCCGCCGGGGGATGTCGAGTCTGCGACGTTCTACCAAACGTCGCCGTCGCGAAGCCGTCCCTGACGCCGCAGCTCCACGGCTACGAATGGAGATTCTTCTTTGAGCACAGCCAGCGACACACCGTTGCTCCAGTACCGCTCCGCGTCCTTCTCTCTCGCCGCTCGAAATTGATTGAGGCCAAGTCTATCAATTGTCTCTTGAATTGCCTCGCGACGCTTTTTCGACAGTCGTGGATTCGGAATCACCTGAAAGCCCAAAAGCTCGAGGTGGAACCAGCCAGCCTCGATCATGAACGGATCCAGCACATCCCCGAAGTCATTCTTTCGAGCGTTCATGTTCGAGCAGCAAAGTCTATAGTTTTCCCACTCGTAGACTGCGCGCCAGTCGCGGGACTTTGCGGCAAAGTGATCTGCCGAGCGAGCGCCGGTCACCGGATGAATTCGAAAGCAGGAATAGGCACAAATCTCGTTGTAAGCCGACATGAGATCGTCCAGTGCCCTCCTCCAGTATGTCGGAAAGAACCGCGCAGGAATATCATGCTCTCTGGAGACAATCTTCGCAAAGGGCCGTCCTCCTGCGCGCTTGTGTGGCGGCGACTTTCCAGCCATCTCCGCGATCGCCAACAACCCCGGCTTCCGCACCCTCTTGTCGAAGGATGGCGGCTCTTCTGCTGGACCGACGGGGATCACGAATCACCTCGAGAGCGACGCTGCGCATGAGAACGTTTGAACTCTGTCCATCTCATCCAGAATCGGTCGATCTCTCCCAACGATTTAGAGAGAAGGCCGTCAACTCGTTTGATTTCGCTCGCCTTTGGTTTCGACTCCCGAGCGAGAGCGAGCGCTTGAACAATCGCGTTCTCAGCCTCGAGCGAACGCGCCTCTTTCAAATCAAATGCTTCACTCCTCAACCAATTGGAGACGTCTCCGTGTCGAACGAACTTTCGCTTGCGAAGATGGGCAAACGCGTTATCGCGACTCGTGTCCAAATCGAGATCGAACCAGGAGTCTTTTTCGGGGTCGAAACCGGGTTCTGCGGAAGCCAAGACCAAGGGCGAATGTGTCGCTGTCAAAAGCTGAATCGTTGCCCTTCCGTGCAGCGCGGATGCGAGACTTAAAACCGAGCTCAAAATCGAACGTTGCCATCGAGGATGCAGATGACTCTCGAGCTCGTCGACGAGCATAACCACCTGTGGAGCGGAACGCTCACCGATGCGAGACGCGGCAATACGGTGCTCTCGCCACGTCCAAAGCAACATATAGGCGAGAGCAACGATTCGTTTGACCCCCGCAGAGGCGTGAAGAATCGGAACCGCGGCGGAATACGGCGTTTCAAGCGACGGCGTGTCTCGAGCGTCATCAACTGAAAGGCGCGTGAGTGGGCCTGGCCGAAGTATGTCTTGAGGCTCGTGGGACGGAGAAAGTCGTTCCAAAACCGAGGCCATATTCTCGGCGTCGTCGCCCTTCTCTCGAATCCAACTCGCCCAGTCTCGAATCAGGCCGTTGCAGACAACCGTCGGTGTTCCATCGACATTGACTTCTAGCCCGTCCCAGACCTGTTTCGCGGAAAAGACATAACCAGGCAATCGTTCCTGAATGTCGACATTGCCTCTTGTCTTCCAATAATTTCTTGCTGGATCCCAAACGGAAAATCCACCGTCTGCATGCGCGTACACAACCAGACCCGGGTTCCACGGGCGACCGGCTTTGCCTGTCCAAGCTTCATCTCTTTTTGAGTAAAGACTTTCATAGGTTAGGCTTTTGGTTTTGGACCTGAGCCTAAACTCTATTGTAGCCGCCTTCTTCGCGTCGCTCGGGCGGGCCGGGTAACCGGACGTGAGGTTGCGATTGAGATCTTGCGGCCAGCGCCGCGTGAGCGCCCACCACGCGACATCCAATAGAAAGCTCTTCCCGAGTCCGTTGTCGCCGGTGATGAGATTCAACCGTTCGCCAAGCGCCATCTTGATTTCCGGCGCCGGTCCGACATTTTTGAGGTGGAGGTACTCAAGCATCGGATCGTCCTTTTATTCGTCGCTCTTTCACCACTTTCGCGCCAGGGATGTAGCAGGCATCGCAGATCGCGACAAGATCTTGAGCGCGTAAGCTCTGCCCGAGGGATCCGTCCGCGGGTGGTTACGAAAGCGCTCGCAACCCAGCGCTGATGGCGCGGCGGCGGCGAGCAGGAGAGCGCACATAAACAACCGAACGACCGCGTTCGCGAGCGATCGGACCACCAATCCAAAACGCCCCGCCGAGCGACTAACCGTCATGCTCATTCGACTCCATCGACAACACATACTTCTGCCCCTCTCCACCCTCCTCGTCTTCGCTGCTTTCGCCGGTTGTGGAACTGGTGCCTCCGAATCGCTCAGCGAGGTGCTGAGTCGATATGAACAAGAGGACGCGATCGAATATCTCACTTCCGCTCGCGACGTCTTTCGCTTCCGCTCGCTCGATGCGGAGACGCGCTTCATGGACGAGCGCGCGAGCGCCTTGGAGATCGCCACCTCGAAACAGGCGCTCTCCGCGACCGACTGGTTCTGTTATGGATCGAGCAGTCACACCACCGACAGCGCGCAACTGGTGACGTGGACCTTCTATACCCGCAACGACTCCACGCGCACCAAACGCGAAGCGAACGTCCACGGCACGATCTTCCACCCGGGCGGTTTGCGCATGGACTGCAATGCAAGCTCGAACGTCAGCTCGAATACTTGCCGCATCTTCTCAACGGTCCTGTCCGGCTACAACAGCGCAGTCGGCACACACGAATGTTGTGAGAAACGCGGCGCCTTTGGTTCGTATAAGTGCACGAACGTCTTCGCGAGCTCGGATCAACTTTAGAAGGGCTCCGCGCAGAGCCTCTTCAACCTGGACCTTCGGTGGGGCCCGGTGTACGGCTCACCCGATCCACAGGAGGATAACACCATGGTGAAGCCGGTTCCCGAAGGTATGCACTCTCTCACGCCGCAGCTCTCGCTCGACGGAGCCGCCGAGGCGATGGAGCTCTTCAAGAAAGCGTTCGGCGCCGTCGAGCTCGATCGCGCGCCGGATCCGTCCGGGAAAAAGATCTGGCACGCGGCGATGAAGATTGGAGACTCCATCTTCTTCGTGAATGACGTGTTCGTGGAGATGGGCGGCAAAGCCGAGCCCGCGAGCTTGTGGATCTACGCTGCGGACATCGACGCCGCCTTCCAGCGCGCGGTCGACGCGGGATGCACCGTGATGATGCCGCCGATGGACATGTTCTGGGGCGATCGTATGGGCATCGTCGGCGATCGCTGGGGCAACCGCTGGTCGCTCGCCGAACGTAAAGTCGACCTCACGCGCGAACAACTGAAGAAGGCCGGCGAAGACTTCGCTGCACAATTCAGCGGCCCGAAATAGGGGAACAGACTAGCAGCCCGGATTGCTGCCGGTGCTGAATTCACACACTGTGTCGACGCCGAGATCCTGCACGAGATCGCTCGAGAAGACGTTGGTGATCAGCCGATTCCCGACGCCGCTCGCGTCGATGCGCACGCCGACGCCGTTGTTGCTCTCGAATCGGTTGTGCGTGAGCATCGCGCTGTGCGAGCCGAGGCGCACGGCTCCGACGGCGTTGCTCTCGAAGCGGTTGCCGTCGAGAAGGAGGTCATTGCTGCCGAGCACCGGCGGTGTATCGTTCGGCCCGGCAACATAGACACTCCAGCCATATGCCCGACTCAATATATTATCGCGCAGCCGCCAAGTGTTGCATTCCAGATTGAGGCGCACGTTCTGCCGATTATTAGAGACGTTACTGTCGTTGATCGACACAGAGTACGATTCGTTCCCCCAAACACCATAGCGAAAGCCGGCGATACGCACGCGTTCTATCTTCGTGATGTGCGCTTCGATCAGCTCGATTCCTCGGCCGGCCGGCGGCGAACCTCCGGCGCCGGGACCGACGATGTTCAGATCGCGGATCGTCACATACGCATCTTGATTGGGAACGGCCTGCGGTCCGATGGTGATCGCCGGCTGCTCATCTCGGAGATTCGGAAAATAGAGCACACCTTGGCCCTCCATCCCCACGCCGGCGATCGTCATCCTGCGCGGCACCGTCAGAGTTTGGGTGACTGTGCAGGATTGGTCGATCACCAACGTCGCGCTCGAGTGGGGTGAGAACGTCAGTCCGGCCAGAAACGAAGCCAGACAGTCACAGCCGCCGACCTGAGAGAGAAAATAGAACCCGGTGCTCGTCGTACCCGGAATGACTGCTGCTGGATTCGGGCAGACCGCCTCTGCCGTTGCGGAAACGGCGAGCGGAGCGGCGGCGAACAAGGTGGCGACCAAAGTACGGACAATATCCATACAACATCACAAAGCATCGAACGTGCCGCGCAAACAGCTATACACTTCGCGGGCACAGGCCGTTCATGGACAGTCCATGGACGCTCGCGGTCATTCCGCGAGGAGCGATCCCGGTTTGCTACCGCCGGCCGCCGTGGCGTCCTCCATGTCTGCCACCGCGCTCTCGACCCGCGGGCCCTTTTTTGCGAGGAGGCGGCGGTTTTCGGCCGGATTCGCGGCGTTTTCCTGCGCCCGCGCCGATCGATGCATCTTCTGTCTTGCTGGAGGACGCGACCAACTGCTGAATCGCCGCCACCTCTTCCGGCTCCAGCTCGCGCCAATCGCCGGTGCTGAGCCCCGCGAGATCGATGTTCATGATCCGCGTCCGTTTCAGCTTCGTGACTTCGTACTCGAGAAACTCACACATTCGCCGAATCTGTCGATTGAGCCCTTGCGTGAGCACGATGCGGAAAGTGTACTGATCAACTTTGTCGACTTTACACTTTTGGGTGACCGTACCGAGGATCGGAAGGCCGTTCGCCATACGCTCGATGAAGTCGACGGTGATCGGCTTGTCGACGGTGACTTCGTACTCCTTCTCGTGCGCATTGCCGGCGCGAAGGATCTTGTTCACGCTGTCGCCGTCGTTCGTGAGGAAGATGAGGCCTTCGGATGGCACGTCGAGGCGCCCGATGGGGAAGATCCGTTTCGGGTGCCGGACCGCGTCGACGATGTTGTTTGGAATCGACGGATCGGTGACCGTCTCGATGCCCACCGGTTTGTTGTAGGCGACGAAGATCGCGGGTTCTTTTTTGTCCGCGCCTTGAATGACTTTTTTGTCGACCTCGACGCGGTCTTTCGACGTCACACGCGTGCCGACCTCGGCGATCTTGCCGTTCACTTTGACGCGGCGTTGTTCGATCAGGCGGTCGGCCTCGCGGCGGGAGCAGAGCCCGGTTTCGCTGATGAACTTGTTCAGCCGTGTTTCTTCTTCTTCCATCGCGGCTTACTTGAGCGCCCCGGACGCCTTGGCGACGTGCGTGGAGATCGCATCCATGAGGGCCGGCGACAGGCAATCATACGGCTCGAGATTGAGCTCTTTGAGCCGCGCGCGGACTGCGCCCATCTGCGCCGGATCCGCGCCGGACTCGATAATCGACGAGACGAAGGCCGCAAACTCGGGCGCTGCCCAACCGCTCTGTTTCGAGAGCTCCGTGTGGACGAAGTCGAGCCCATAGAACGGATGTTTTCCATTCTCGATGCGGCCAAACAGATGGACACCACATCCGGTACACGCGTGGCGGCGGATGGTCGCACTCTCGTCGACGATCTTCAGCTTCTGTTCATTCTTGGTCACGCTGACCGCGCTCCTGGCGACGACCGCGACCTGCGAAAACAAGGAGCCCGACGGCTTCCAACACTTTGTGCAGCCGCAGACGTGGTTGTGCGCCGTCTGCGCTTTGATCGTGATCTCGACCGGGTCTTGGGCACATTTGCACTCGAGCGTGCCGCCGGCATGTTCCTTCGAGCCCGCCTTCACGCCGCCGTCGACCGCAGGATGGATCTTCACCGTGTTCGTCATGCAAAGATCTCTAGCGCGGGCTCGGCTTCAGCGATAGCGGCGGCCACAGCGCGACGTCTTTGAGCCTCGGCTTCGCTTAATCGATTAATCAGTCACTGTCCCAGCGGCCACCAAAAATCCCTTGAATGGTGAGATGAATGTCACGTCTCCGAAATGAGCGTGCATGGAAAGCGTCATCGCGATAGGGTTGCCTTTCGTTCGCCATCGCGAGACCTGGGCGAACGACGCTCTGGCCTTCTCGCCGCAAGAAACACGAGAAAGAATGTCCTTCCATCGTTTCAGCTCATCGCTCCTTTTCACCGCGTTGCTCGCCTTTGCGTGCGCCGACAGCAGCACTGAAATGCTGCCTAATGATCGCCTCGACGCCTCGGTCCCCGGTGGACTAGACGCGACTGAAGCCGGCGATGCCGGCCGCCCTGCCGTCGACGCAAGTCCGCTGGATGCAGACGTGCCCTGCTCCACCGCCGGCCACGAAAATTCGCCCCTCGGCGATAGCCTGATCGCCGTCGCGAGTGACAGTACCGGTCGAAGACTCTCTGGTACGCGAGTTGTCCTGCGGATCGACGGCGAGATCGCGTCGCGAGGCACGTCCGATCGCGCAGGTTGCGTCGAATTCGCGGTGACAACGACTCAAGCCGAGCTGATCTCGTTGGAGGCCTACGCCGACGGGTTCGTGCCTGCCGCCCACCTCGCGGATCCCATGGCGGTGCAGCTTCTGCATCTGTACCCGGCAAACCATCGAATCCCGGAAGCGGGCACAGGCGAGCTCATCGGAAGCGTCGAGAACTTCGAGCTCGCTCGCGGCCAGAGCTCTTCCGGAGGCATCTACGGAATCGCTGCACCAGTCCGGCCGAACCGGTGGCTGAAAGGCATTGAATCGCCTGCACCAACCAACGGGCCGGGGAGCCGCACTGAAGAAGTCATCATCAGCGATGGAGCCAACCAGGACCTCGAATTCAAGCTGCTCCCGCGCGAAGGAGAACATCTCGGCTTCTCTGTCGCGGCGGGCGAAACGACGACCGATATTTGGCCGGCAACCTGGCTAGGCTGGCGCAAATTCGAACTGTCCGCCGGGACAACATTTCCGATGTTCGAGGTCGAGCTGACCGTGCCATTGATTCACGAAGCAGAGGTCACCATCCAGCGCGACGGCGCACCCCAGATCCTTTCCGTGGGGTTCGTGGATGTTCCCGGAATCGGCATAATCGACCTGCCGCTGCACGACGATACTTTTTGGTATCCGGAATTGAGTGCTGAATTTTCGGGCGCTCGGCTCGGCGTATATTCATGGCGAGCCGACAACGCGTATTTCCGCGATCGCGTCGACTATCTGGAGCCCAATGGCACAGTTGACGTAGACACCGGCTGGATGCGCCGGGAGGTTCTCGGTGTCCAGGGAGATGGGATCATCGAGCTGGACAACAGCATGCACCGTGAGGACTGGAACGTCTGCACAATTCTCGTCTTCGATACTTCTGAGCAGCTGCTCGCCTCCATACGCCACTACGGCGGAGCGTTGAGACCGAAATTGCCGGCGGACGAAATGACCGGAGACAAATTGAGCCTGCCGCAGCGCGTGACCTTTGATCTGAGCTGCGAGCGACACCGAGGCTGGAGCCCAGGCGCCGGTCCGCTCGATGCCTTCATCGAACAAAAGTTGCTCGACAGACACGAAGGCTCCGGCCGCTAAACCCCGCTAAACCACTCCTAAATCTCGAGAGGAATTATGAGCTTTATAAGAGAGCATGGACAAGTACGTCCTCAGCGAACCAACAAACACCCTCTTTGGCAGCGAGCCCTCGCACTCAGCCTCATTTGGAGCCTAGTCTTTGGACCCGGATTCCCTTCGGTTGCCTGGGCGGACGACGTCGAAGAATTCACTTTTGCAGATATCGCCACTGCGCCCAGCGGCGGGCCTGGAGCCGGCTCTAGCCGCACCGTCCAGAAGACACGACAAGTTCCCGTGGGTCCCGACGGATCGTACTCGATGCCGTACCCCATCCAGGTGCCGCCGGGCCGGTTGTCGATGACACCGTCGCTCGGACTCTCCTATTCAAGCAACCAAGCAAAGAGCGGCGGTATCGCCGGCGCCGGATGGACATTCCATGTGCCGCAGATCTCGCGAGAGACGGGGGAGGGACTCCGCTTGGATCCAGGCCCGACCTATCGAACCGATCGGCTCGATAGTCCGTCCGGTCGCATTGTCCGCGCGGACAGCGTTCCCTCGAGCATCCTTGGACCGCCCGTCCCTTCGACTTCCAGCATCTTCGTGCCGGAGCGCGAGCAGGAGCCGGTCCGCTACGAGCATATCGAAGGCGAAGATCGGTGGGTCGAACATCGGCCGAGCGGCAACAAACGATATTTCGGAGCCATTGCCGGGCAACCGAGCTCGCGAATCGAGAACGAGCTCGGGACCTACGCCTGGTTGCTGGTCCGCGAACAAGACGCGTTCGGAAACACCATCGACTATGAATATCACTCGCAACCGGGAGCGAACGGCCTGAGCGCTGTCCCGATCGTCAAATCGATCCGCTGGGGTGCGCATCCAAACTCGGGGATCGCTCATCAGTTCGAAGTCCGCACCGAGATCGAGAGCTCGGGCCAGCGAGAAATCGATATGCTCCAAGGGCGCGTCGAGCTTCGGTCCCGCGTCCGCGATATTATCGTCGGCACGGCGTTCGCGGGCCAAGAATATTGGCGCTACCACCTCAACTACACTTCCAGTCGCGATTCCGGTCGAAGCCTGTTGATGAATATCGTACGTTCTGCGCCCGGAGAAACAGACCAAACAACCTCGTTCTCCTACAGCAATAACGACGCGATCGCCGGGAGCTCGTTTTTCGCAGCAGCTCAGGATCTGCCGCAAGGTGTATACAACGATCTCAAATATATCCAAGAGAGCCCAATTCCGTTCTCCAACGCTTCTGAAGCGCGGCAAAATGCGCGGTCTCCGAAAGGCTTCCGCTCCGGCTACAGATGGCTGGACTATGACGCCGACGGCGATCCGGATGTGGTGTATCATCCAGCGGGTCTCGCCGGATCTGGCAGCAGAATTCAAGTCGACAGCTCTTTTGAGCGCAGCACAGCTGGACTTTCGGGATGGACCTCGTCCGACCTCCACGAAGTCCCCGAAAATGTCGAGTTGGTTGCACTGACGAACTTCGATCGGGATGGTGATCTCGATGGCATCGGTTTCGGGGCTCGAGAGGTCCGCGGATATCAGCGGGCGGGCTCGAACGGCGGTTCAGACCCGGCCGGAATCGTCTCACGTCCAACTGCGGCGGTGGGGCAAGGCATCCCTGGAGAATACGTCTGCGAGACGAACGTCGTGTGCGACGAGATGTGCACCGACACCAACTATCTCCAAAACTGTCAGGTCGTGGATCCGCCGGATTTCTTGGCGAACCAATCCGGTTATCCCGGCGGACCTTTCGAGTGGCGACAAGAGTGGGGAACACCGTTCGACGATACAGGCTGGACGGGAGGACCAGGCTGGCAGCCGCCTTTTACGAACCCCGTCGTGGGTCCAGACGGCTTTCAATATGACGAAGATATGCCTCCTCGCCCGTTCTGTGGCTGCATGCCAATGTGCGTGGACAATACATGTACTCTCCGGCCGATCGAACAGCCACCTCTCGAAGCCGAAGATGCAGAGCTCGGCTATCCGGCTGATGGGCCCGACGCATGGTTCACACTCAACCAGTCCATCCCGGGCGGCACGACGGGCCACCGGAGGCTCATCTTCAGAAACTGGCCCGAGAAGGTGCGCGAGCACTATGAAGTCCTGTTCACGGGGTCGACCGCCGCAGTCGCTTATCCGATCACCGCGTTCAATACGATGACCGGAGACCTCGACGCGGATGGCCGCGACGATATCGCTCTCGGTAAGTTCAAATTTTATCTGAAGTCTTCGTTGATGCAGAATTCGACGCTGACGACGTTCACTCCTCGAGCGTATCTCACGCGCGGAGAACACGTCATCAGTGATATGGCCGGCCCCTATCTCCCGGGAGAGGAGCCCAACACAACTTTCACAGAATCCATGCTCGAGGCCCTCGCACCTACGGTGGCGGACGACTGCTCAGAAGAGATTCAATGCTTGTTCGATTCGATGAAGAACACCAGGGACTATGCCCTGCTGGAGAACTGTCTCGAATCCATCAGCCAGTGCATCAATCAGGCGAAGTATCCCGGTGGTGTCGACTTCAATGCGATGATCCTGGATATCAACGGCGATCGACTCGCGGATCTGGTCGCAGCGGAGCCACCATCCGAAGGTGCCCGCCGACAGTGTTTGGAAGGACACCGCGTCTATTTCAATGTCGGGGACCGATTCGACGTTTGGTCGACTTCCACGACTCGTCTGGTGCCGGACGAGTCATGGAGCTCCTCGGGAGGGAACGCTCCGTTCTCCCAACTACGAAACCGAAATAACTATTGTCCAGGAGGACCGCAGCATCCAGTCCTCGACGCGGAGACCACTCCCCTGTCGAATTTGCCCGTCGGAGCGTCGACTTTTTCGGACCTCAACGCGGATGGGCGCCTTGACCTGATCTTCGCTTATTTGGATCCGACCAGCGGGCAGAGAGTCCAGCGCATCTATTTCGGAAATGGGACGGGCTTTCAGGCGCCATCGGCGGTGTTCGCTCCGAACTACTACGTCGGCTGGGGTGCGCTCCCTAGCACACTCACGTTTACACAGCTCAAAGTATTCGATATCGCGCCTGCGCCTCGCCATTTGATCGAAGGCTGGTCGGACATGTCGCGGCTTGCCGACGTGGATGGCGACGGACTCACCGACTTGGTTCACATGGGATATTGCGACGCAATTCGTGCCAACGGCTGTACTCCCGCCAGTTGGCAGAGGAACATCAGTGTTCATCCTGATTTCCTGACCAGTGTGTCCGAAACGAGCGGTAGTTGGACTTCGATCGACTACGTTTGGTCGGGGAGCCCCACGGCGAAGTCTGCGAATATCGTCGCCTCCGCTCATCTCCGACCGCGAAACGTGGTCAGCGCGATCCGCAGCGCGGCCGGACCTTCACCGGACTATCCAACACAGACGGTCTCGCTCAACTACACCGATCAACGAATAACGAGCGAATCGCATGAGGATCTGGGCTTCGAGCGCGTCACTGCGATCTATCAAAACTCCTTTGCCGGGACGAACCGCGAACAGCTTCGCGTGACTCAACATTTCGACGTGCGAAGAGATGTGACTGAACAGCCGTTGGCCATCGAACACCCATTGCGCGGGCACCCCACTCTGATCGAGGAAGAAGGCAGTGGTACGATCCGACGTCTTCGCCCGACTTGGCTCGTGTCACCGCTCGGTGCCTCTGCGGTTTCGATCCGCGCTGGGTATGAAGAGCTCGAAGAATGTGCGGGAGCGAACTGTAGAACGACCGGCGCACGGAACACCGACTTCGACGATTTCGGCTTCGTCACCGGACGCATCGAAGGCCAGATCCAAGCCGGCTTCTTCGTGCTTTCGAGCGCGAGGCGCACGACGAGCAAGATCTCGAACAATCTCACCCTGTGGATCTTGGGTCGGCAGAGCGTTCAGACGGTATTCGGGCGCACCAAAGATATCTCCGGAACTGTAACGCCGAACGCGCGTCTCGAGGAATGGGCTTGGAGCTACGTAGGGCCGGAGCTCCGCCTGGAGACTCGCGTCGACATCGCGGCTCCACATTGCGACGCAGGTCCCGCGAACGACATCACAGAGGCTGAATACCTGCCGTCAGGACAGCTTGAGAAGCTCACGCGGGGAGCCAGAGTTGTGGAGATCGGCTACGACCCCGCGCAGCTGTACGCCACCGAAACGACGGCCGAAGTTTCTACGTACCTCGACGGTCAGAGCGTCGGAAGCAACAAGCTCGCGACCTTCACTGAAGTTGATCTTCGCACCGGACAACGCACATTGCAGACTCATCCGAATGGGCAAACGTGGGAGTGGGTGCACGACAGCACGGGACGCCTGCGGGCCTCTTACGGGCCTGGTCATACGCAGCTCAATTCGATCATCTATTCAGATGCGTACCCATCTTACGCAGAAGAAACTGTTTATCTGAACGCATCGCAGTCGCTGACGCGCAGACTTCATCTCGACGGAGACGGCAACCTTCTTGCGGCCATCGAGTCCGGCTCAGGACAGAAGATTAGAAGGAAGCTGGAACGGCGCGATGCGTTCGGCCGCATCGTGGAGTCGTATGCTCCGTCCACCGCCAGCGGTATGGATGACCTTCTGCCGGGCTCGGCCCCGATGACCGCCTCTAGGTACGACGCTTTCGATCGCAAGCTTCAGGACGATCTGCCTGGAAATCGACGACATATTTGGACACATTCTCCCGGTTCGGAGACAGAGCTCAATCCGCGAAACTATCTGTCCTCGAGAACATATGATTGGAGCAACAAGCTCACCCGTGTGTCCTACCACAATGGGCCGACGACCCAATCAGCCATCGTCGCCCGATATTCATATTATCTCGACGGTTTGGGCCGGTTGCTGACGATCGAGGATCCCGAGCAGCGGATCCGCGACTTCGCCCGCGACGGCGCAGGTCGCATTTCGGAGACCACACTTCCCCATCCGTCGAACGCTTCGCCTGCGCCGTTTCGTTTCTGTTACGACCACCTCGATCAACCGCGCTCCGTTTCCACGCCCGCGGGAAGGACCACGGAGATATTCCGCGACGAGCTCGGCCGGCCGATCGAGAGCACTGCCAAGCACGGCAACTCCCGCGTGAGCGCGTATCAGAGCTACGACGCAACCACCGACGGTCTCGGTCAACTGACTCGCGTATTGGATCATACCGGAGCCTTCGAGTTTGGCTATGACACCTTCGGACGCCGCGCGACGATTCAAGGGCAGCTCGATCCTTCGATGCTGGCCGGGCTCCCGAATTTTCCGGAAACCTATACCGCCGAGACGGTTTATGGCCGGCAAGGCCAGCTGATTTCTCAATCGATGTCGGGCGTGGGAGCGCTCGGCACCGTCGATCTCGGAGCACTGACTTACGCACACGACGATTTTGGCCGTCCGATCTCGCTGGATTCGCGCGTTCTCAACAACACAACACGTCTGGCCGGAGCGGCGGTCTATGCGGTCGACGATCAACTCGCGACGATCACGCTGGGAAACAGCATCAATGCGACTTGGACCTTTGATCCGGCCCGCCGCCACATCACGGCGATCGAATATCGTGTAAACAACTCGCGCCTCGCACGTGTGAGTTATCCGCAGATCGACGCGAACGGCAATATTCTTCGCGAAGAGAGACTGCGAGGAGCCTCCGCGACGATCGTCGTTCGAAAGCGTCATACATATGATGCGCTCGATCGTCTGTCTTGGACCGAGCTCCTTACACCCGCGGGGACACAAGCATCGACCAATGTCTACTCTGCGAGCGGAAATCTGCTGGACTCCGGGGTCGACAAATATCTCTATGAGGACCCGCTGCATGTGCAGGCAGCGACTTCACAGGCGTCAGCATCCGGTGAACGTCACTTCGTATATGACGATGACGGCTGGCTCGAGTCCGAATCGACCAGCCTCACGGGAGGAGGGAGCGAAGATCGCACGCTCCAATACGACGGGGCTGGATGTCTCGCACAGGTCGCAACCAAGCGGTTGAACGGGCTCGGCCAAACAGTTGCGGATCGGGTCACGACTCATGCGTGCGGATTGGGCGGCCAGCGCATTCGTCGAGAGACGTATGATCTGCTTTCAGGCCGGAAAGCGCGCACGCTTGAAATACCGGGGATCGGCGAGATTCGCGCGGACGAGGGAATCTTCCTCCGTCGCCCGACGATCAATCGAAACGTCACGATCGAAGAGGCGATCGATCTCAGCTCCGGCGTCCGGATCGACTCGGAGTCTGGCTATGTCCTCGAGGACATGCGCGGCAGCGTCCTCGCGCGGACACAATTCACTGCACCACTTTCCACCATGGTTCGCGAGGGCGACTACGACGCGTGGGGTGCCAGCAAGAGCATCGGTGCGCTGCCATTGCCACGGCATGGCTTCGTCGGTGAGGAGGCGGATCCTGGCGATGGCTACGTGCACCTCGGCGCGCGCGTTTATGACCCCACCATGCGCAGGTGGCTGTCGCCGGATCCGCTGCTGTTGACGCGACCCGAAATCGATACAGCGGATACTCGACAGCTCAACTTGTACTCTTATGCGGCCAACAACCCGGTGATTCGCACCGACAGAGGCGGGATGTTCGCTCTGCCGGTCGTCGTCGGGGCGATCATTCTCGGGGTCGTTGGGTTCCAAAGCTGCGAACAGGCGGACATCAGCAACGCGATGGCGGGAGCCGGTGACTTCATCGACGCGGGCATTGATGCAGTGCGAGCAGTCGACGACCCCACGTTAGCGAACATCGTTGTCGCGGGCATCGCTCTCGGCATGGTCATCGTGCCGGGTGACCAACCGAACGTGGCCGATGATATTGCGGGGACAAAGGTCGGCCGCGGCGGGGCTGGGAATGTGCAGAAGGGCAAAGAGGGCGTCGAGCTCACCGCAGCTAAAACCAAAGACTTTGGACATAGCACGATCGCAAACGAGATCACGGTTCAAACAACCAGCGGGAAGAAGACTCGAGCAGACGAGATCTCTGTCGATGCCAACGGCGACTATCACGGAACAGAAAGCAAGAATGGTCCAACTGCGAAGCTAAATAAAAACCAGAGGGAAACGATTCCTGAGATACAGGAGAAAGGTGGAAAGATGGTCGGCCCCAAAGCTGAAAAGGAGGGCCTCGACGGAAAGATCATCAAACCCGGAAATTTCCGAATCGATTGGTGGAACCGGAAGGACGAGTAGAATACAATGCCTGCCGAGGTTTCCTCGATGGAAGGTCATAAAATCAATTTCGTCTCGCGCACCAAGGACGAGCAAGAGTGGTTTCTCTGGCTCGAAGAGAATGGACCTTGGTCGGACGACGCGCGTGAGATCAAGATACGCCTCAAGGCCATGCAGACGAGACTTTACGACTTGATCGAGACTCTTCTCGAAGGGAACGTCGCGAAGCCCTTTCCACAGTCCAAGGGGTGCAAATTTAGGGTGGTCATCGCAACGACTGGGTGGCCGCCGCCCGCAGTCGAGAAGTTCGTCGTGGGCTTCGACAAGATGCTGCACACGCATCCGGTGGTGTCCGTGGAGTTTGCGCCCAATGAATTTGCGAGCGAGGTCAAAGTCGTCTTCGAGGACCTTTCGTACATGCTCAGCGAAAAGCTGAATTAGAGCGAGCGGGTTCAGCGACCTCGCTTCGTCGATCGCGCCGGGCGTATACTGACCAGCAGTGAATCCGCGAAGCCCAGCCCTGCTCGCGATCGCTGTGCTCGCGCCGGCATTTGCATGCAGCTCGGGAATGGAGTCGCTCGAGGGTCTCGGCAGCGCTGACGGCGGCATACTCATCGATGCCGGTAACGCGGGCGACCTCGACGAGAGCTCCGTGTTCGATCCGCTCGCGAAGATCGTCTTCGAGCCTCCCGCGATCGTCGTGGAGCCGCTCGGGGACCGCGGATTGATACAAGGCGACCACTTCGAGATCGCCTGGAACGGACTCTACGTCTTCGTGTGGCTCGAGAATATATCGAGTCGACTCTTCGTCGTCACGGCGACGTTCGATCCTCGTGACCACACTCTCACGACTCCAGTGATCCTCAGTGCCGACTATGATGATGGTGGCGACGCACCACAATCGCTCGCGCTGATCTCGCGTCAGGACGGCTTTGCTATTGTTTGGTCGACGGAGCGAGATCTCTATTTTCACGCGCTCGACGCTTTCGGCAGACCGCTCGGTGCACCGGTACACACCTGGCAACACGACCAGGGTGCCGCGCTCGCCCTCACGCTGTTGGCGTCGGACACGAAACTGGTGGTGCTCGCCGCGCCCCCAGGAGGAGCGAGCCTTCCGACCGCTTTCGCGTTCACGCTCCAACCGGACGGAACGATGATCGAGCCTGAGACCTCCACCGTGGCGTCGGGTCTCGCGGTGCTCCATCATTGGAGCCATCACCTCTCGATCATGGCCGCACCTGAAGGGGAGCTACCTGGCACCGACTTCTCCGTATTTTACTATGACGAGAAGCTCGTGCCGTACCCCTTCCCGCCCTCCAGCAGAAGCGCCGGAGGGACCGACGCAATCTACTTCGGCCCTCCGGGCGACGGCGAATGGTATGCAGTTTGGAGCCTCGACAGCGGTGCCATCTGGGATGATCTCCACGATATGTTCGTTGGGACCGCCCTCAGTCCGAGCGGCGAGCGTGCGCCTGTGATTGCGCATGATCCGGACTTTCCGCGGCTGGTGCTCTTGCACGCGACGGGCGAATACAGCGCAGACAACATGCTCCCCAATCGCCTCGAGGCTCGAGCCCTTCAGTACCTCACGCGCCGCGAGCCCAGCGAAGAACGCACCGTGATTTACGACGGCGCGCCGGCAAACTCATGTGTCGAACATGTGAGAACAGCCGTCGCGGGCAAGCGCCTGGGCGTCGCCTTCCTCACCGGATGCCCGGACCGCAAGTTGCGTTTCATCGAGCTGCGCGGAGTCGATACATTGTGAGCTCGTGTCCTCGAGGACATCTCAGCGCGAAGGGCCGCCGTTTTCGTAGTCCGGGGGCGCATCGGGGCGTTTGCCGAGTCGCGCCATGCGGTCGAGCCTACGGGCCGCGAACACTCCGAGATGTTGTTCGACGATCGCCCTCGCCTCTGGGTAATCGAGCTGATCGCTCTCGACGATCTGCTGCGCGTCGACCTCATCCTGCGGGCGGTCCGCGGCGAGCTTCATCGCCAACAAATAGCTGAGCGGAACAACCGGTATTTCGGCATGATCGGTGGTGGCGACCGGGCCCCTTTTCTGAGCTGCGACCAACGCTTCTTCGTAGAGCCGCTGATAGTCCACGCGGCGATCGATCAGATCCGCGCGCACGCCCGACGAGGTGAGGATCGAAGTCCCGCCGATACGAAGCGGTTGCGGGTCGAGGTTTGCAGCGTCGGTGCGACCCGTTCGGACGCGGACTGACGGACTGCGAGGTCGACGTCGTTCGTAAATCGCTCGATGCCGTAGAACGCGAGCGCGACTCCGCCGATCAATGCATATTCGTTGGTCACCGTCGAAAGTGAAACGATCACTTCTTCGAGCGCGCGCTGAATATCGACCGGTTTCGGAAGCGTGCCTCTTTGTCTCGGAGTGCTCATGCGCTGAAAACGTGACGAAGCTACCACCGACGACCGCGTCGCTGCGGCCTTCGATAGTTCCGACCATTTAGATCGACTGCGGGAAACGGCCGGGGGACTGACAGGACCAGAAGCCGGTGTGCCGCTTCGAGCTTCATGCAGTTGTTCCAAGATGGTCGATTTACCGGCTGGTCTTTTCGCGAGATCGAAGTCCAAGACTAAATGTCTTCGCGGCCACAGCACGACTGCTGCGCTTGCGCGGTCGTTGCGACGATTCGGACCTGGCGACTGGGCGCACGAGGCTACGACGTGTAGACTCCTGGACCCGGGGAGTATGGACCTCATCAAGCTGAATATCCCGTCTACTTTCATCCTCGAGCGAACACGCTTGAGCCGCCGCGAGATTCTCTACGGAGTGGAGAACGACCTCCTGGAACGCGCGCCGGTGCCTGGGCTCGTCGAAGAGCTCGCCGGGCACGAGCCGCAACCGGAGAGCACTATTCGAGACAAGTGGCTCTATCTCGTCTTGGCTTGGGTATATGAGCAACAGGCAAACTTCGAGGAGCCGCTGCGGACGGTCGAGGAGATCTATGCGGATTTCGGCTATCCACCGCACATCGCAAGCTTCGTCCGATATATGCCGTCGGACGAGCCCGACCTCGGCCGCGAATTGAACGAACGGCGACTCTATACTAAGTGGAAGCAGTACCTGGATGAGGCATCGTTCAGTTATGCTACAACGCCGAGCAACGTGACATGAATGCGACTCTGTGGAGAATCGTTTGGAGCGACCATTCCGCGGAGCATGAAGCTTGTTTCCAGTCCAAAGACGAGGTCCTCAGCTTCATCCAAAAATTACACGCCGAGGAGCGCGAGCTCCGTCCCGCCGCCGAGATACTGTCTCCCGGCGGCCCGTGGATGAGCATCGCGCTCGGGTTCGCGCAGACGATCCTCCTCTTAGACGCATCCGAGTCTCCGCCTTGCTTCGTCTCCGTCGGAGACCCTTTGCGCGACGGGGAGAGTCCGGTCTTTTGCCACGGGATGCAGGGCATCGATTATCTTGCTCGATCGATGATTCGGGTCGACGCCGGATTCGAGGCGATCGCGGAGTTTCTCGACACCCGCGCTCGCCCAGCAAACGTCATCTGGGAGTTGTTGTAGCGGTTGGATTCCGGCCGATCGTTGTGTCTTGAGGCGCGCCCGTGCCACGATCGTTTCGTGGGCGAGAGTGCACCCGCTTTGTCGCTCGATCTCGACGATGAGAACGCGCGCCCGTACTTTCTTTGGGACACCACGTGGACCGTGCGCGAGCTGCGCGCTGCTTTGAGCAATCCGGACGAAAAGTCGCGGATCTATTGGATGGCTCGTGTTCTCCGCGATGCCCGCTACGCAGATGTTTGGCGCTTCGTAACACTCCGCGACGTCCTCTTATACTGGGACGAGCTCGCACCACGTTTGGGACGCGAACGTGCGCGCTGGGATTTCCTGATCGAAGGTTGGCGTGCCGATGGCCTCATCCCCTGACCGCGGGGCGAAACCGTTTTACCAGCAGCTCCGAGCCGATCGCGCTGCCGAAGAAACGTTCCTTGCGATCGGACAGCAGCTGTTGCGTCCAGGTGGTGAAGCCGCCGTCGCAGAGCATGCAGCTGACGCCGTCGAGGTCGCTCATGTCGATGCGCAGCCGGTAGCCGGAGTAGTAGTTGCGGCCTTGCTCGCGAAGCGGATCGTAGGCCACCTGTACTTCAGGCCAGGCAGCCTGCAACGGCTCGATCACTCGTTTCGAGATGCGCTCCACGTTCGCGTCCAGAGAAGTATGTGAGATGGAGACGCGGCGGTCGCCGGTGGCCCAGCCCAATTTTTCTAAACGGCGGAAGAGCTCGAGATAGATCGTGGTGTGCTCGAGCAAGGTCTCGCTCTCGAATTTTTCGTCGCCGAGATCGCGGCCCGCGGTGGAGAGCGTGAAGATGCGGAAGTGCGGTGCGTAACCTTTGATCTTCGGCAGCGGTTGCAAGCGCAGCAGGCGATGGCTTCCCGCGAAGCGCACCGTCGTGGTGCGATCGCTTTTTCTTCGGCGCGCGGACTCGAGCGCTTTTTGAGTGGTCGGATCCGCGAGCACTTCGCTTCCGCGTAGCGCGCTCAGCACGTTGTTCTGATCGATTCCCGCGAGGTGGTTCAACCCAAACGGAGACACCGGCGCCAGCTCGACCGCCTCGAATCGTTCCGCGAGGTCGAAAAGAATTTCGTTCAGCTTGGCGTGCGCCCGCACATCGGAGCTTGCCGGGGAGAACATCGGCGTTCGCGCATACTGTTCGAGGATTCGGGGCCATGATTCTTTTTCGGCGCGCGCTCGGTGGATCGCCAGGAGGACGGAGCACAGCTCGCTCGCGGTGAGCTTGGTCTCCAAAAGCTCCAACAGGTCCGCGCCTTTGAAGCGTTTGCTCAGGCTCTGGGCGATGGCTCTTGTCGAAACCATGAAGGCCGCCGGACGATCACCTATCTTTCGGCCAGGTGACAAGGATCTGCTTTTGTCTTGACGAGAGGGTGTTGGAGACTGCTCTTTTCTGCGTTCAAGGCCGTGATCAACGATCAGTCAAAAGTCAGAAACATTGGGATCTCTGCTCATATCGACAGCGGCAAGACGACGCTGACGGAGCGCATCCTATTTTACACGAACCGCATCCATGCGCTTCACGAGGTGAAGGGCAAGGACGGGGTCGGCGCGAAGATGGACTCTATGGAGCTCGAGCGCGAGCGAGGCATCACCATTGCCTCGGCCGCCACCCACTGCGAGTGGCTCAAGCACCATGTGAACATCATCGACACGCCGGGCCACGTCGACTTCACGATTGAAGTCGAACGTGCGCTCCGCGTGCTCGACGGCGCTGTGCTCGTGTTGTGCTCCGTCGCGGGCGTGCAGAGCCAGTCGTTCACCGTCGACCGGCAAATGCGCCGCTACAAAGTTCCGCGCATCGCGTTCGTGAACAAGTGCGACCGCACGGGCGCGAACCCCGTTCGTGTGCGCGATCAGCTGCGCGAGAAGCTCGGACACAATCCGGTGCTGCTGCAGATTCCGATCGGGCTGGAGAACGACTTCGAAGGGATCATCGATCTCATCGAGATGAGAGCCGCGCGCTTCCATGGGAAGAACGGCGAAGAGATCGTCTTCGAAGAGATCCCGGCGAACCTGAAGGCCGACGCACAGAAGTTCCGCGATCAGATGCTCGACTCGGTGTCGATGTTCTCCGACGAGCTCACGGAAGCGATGCTCGAAGAGCGCGTCACTCCGGAGCTGCTCAAGAAGGCGATCCGCTCGGCGACGCTCGAGCTCAAGCTCACTCCGGTGATGCTCGGCTCGGCGTACAAGAACAAAGGTGTGCAGCTGTTGTTGAACGGCGTCATCGACTTCTTGCCGAACCCGACGGAGGTCGTGAACGAAGCGGTCGATCTCGACAACAACGAGGCGAAGGTCGTCATCCCGAGCGATGAGACGAAGCCGCTCGTTGCGCTGGCGTTCAAGCTGGAAGACGGGCGTTACGGTCAGCTCACGTACATTCGTGTCTATCAAGGCACGTTGTCGCGCGAGATGTTCATCGTGAACTCCCGCACCGGCAAGAAGCACAAAGTATCGCGCTTGGTGCGCATGCACTCCGACGAGATGGAAGACATCCAGTCGGCGGGTGCGGGCGACATCGTGGCGATCTTCGGCCTCGACTGCCACACGGGCGACACGATGACCGACGGCAAAGTGAACGTGGCGATGACCTCGATGCACGTTCCCGATCCGGTGATCTCGCTCGGCGTGAAGCCGCTCGATCAGAAGTCGGAGCAGAATCTGACGAAGGCGCTCCAACGCTTTACGAAAGAGGATCCGACGTTCCGGGCGCATGTCGACCAGAACTCCGGCGAGACGGTCATCTCCGGTATGGGTGAGCTCCAACTCGACGTGTACATCGAGCGCATGCGCCGTGAGTACGCGGTGAGCGTGGAGACGTCGCCGCCGCAGGTTGCGTATCGCGAGACGTTCACGCAGCGCGCGGACTTCAACTACACGCACAAGAAACAGACGGGTGGTTCCGGTCAGTACGGAAAAGTCGTCGGTTACATGGAGCCGAACAACCAGAACGAATACGAGTTCGTCGATGACGTGACCGGCGGAACCGTTCCGCGGCAGTTCATCCCGTCGGTTGAAAAAGGTTTCAAGTCGATGCTGGAGAAGGGCCGCAGGATGGGCTTCCCGGTGGTGAACGTGCGCGTCGTGCTGACGGACGGCGCGTATCACGCGGTCGACTCCTCGGACATCGCGTTCCAAGAAGCGGCGCGTGGTGCTTGGCGTGAAGTTTACGACAGGGCGCGTCCCCGCGTGCTCGAGCCGATCATGAAGGTGGTCGTCGAAGGGCCGTCGGATTATTCGGGCAACGTGTTGACGACGCTGATGCAGCGCCGCGGCATGATTATCGGTTCCCAGGAAGACGGTGGGCTCGCGCGCACTGAAGCGGACGTTCCGCTCGCGGAGATGTTCGGTTATTCGACCGCGCTGCGTTCGGCGACTCAGGGCAAAGCTGAGTTCTCGATGGAGTTTGCGCGGTACTCGCTGATTCCGCCCGCGATCGAAGAAGAGATGCTCGAGAAACATCGCGAGGCTCTAGAGAAGAAGGCGTCTGGCCGCAAATAGCAGTTGGGAGGGGACCCATGTTCAGCAAAGACGTGAATCTGAAAAGCCCGGTCCGACTGCTCGAGAGCTCGATCCATGGCGGGCTAGGACCGGGAAATTTGGGCGTCGTCATGGCGCGCGCCGGCGTCGGCAAGACGGCGTTCCTGGTTCAAGTTGCGCTCGATGATGTGATGCGCGATCGCGATGTCATCCACTTCGCGCTCGCGCAGCGCCTCGAACACGTTCAGGACTGGTACGAAGCGCTCTTCAACGACCTCGCGGACTATACTGGCCTTGAGGACAGGGAGACCGTGCGTGCAGCGGCGATGAGCCACCACGTGATCCAGGCTTATGCGGAGCACAAGCTTTCTCCGGAGCAGATGGAGAAATCGATCACTCTGTATGGGCAACACACCGGATTGAAGCCGAAAGCCATTTTGGTGGACGGCTTCGATTGGGTCGCGGCCAATACGAAAGAGACGTTGGCCGGCTTCAAGGCGATCGCCAAGAAGCTCGGCGCGGAGCTGTGGATCAGCGCGCAGGTTCACCGATCGCAGACGCCTCCACATCCGACGGCGATCCCGCCTCCCTGCGACGGAGTTGGGGAGCTGATCGATGTCGCGGTGTTCCTCGAGCCACACGACAATCATGCGACCGTACGCATCTTGAAGGATCACGACTCGAAAGAAGCTTCGAGCACGCACCTCGAGCTCGCTTGCGACACGTTGCGTTTGGTCACTGAAGGCGAAGATCGCCCGGCGGCGGTCAAACTTCCGCCGAGCGCGTACACCTTGTTGTCGGGCGGAGCGCAGGGTGCGGAGGCGGCGTTTGGTGAGCTCGCGGAGAAATATCATCTCCACGAGGTCGCGTTCACGTTCGAGGAGCGGACGACGGATATTCGCCGGCGCGGTGCGGTCGTTCTCGGCGAGAGCGATCTGAAGCAAGGTCACGTGAGCCACGCGTATTTGCAGGCTCAGATGCACCGGACTTATCCGAACACGCCGCAATTCCAGAAGACGCTCGACACCATCTGGCATCAGGTGAACACGGCGAGCGAAGTTTTCGTGATCGGTACTGTTCTTCCGGACAACACGGTCAAGGGCGGCACGGGTTGGGCGGCGGAGCTGGCGAAACACACCGAGAAGGCGCTCTACGTCTATTGCCAGGAGCGCCGCCAGTGGCTGACCTGGAAAGACAAGGCCTGGGTCGAGGCTGCGGCGCCGGTCATTACGAAAACGCGCTTTTGTGGGACGGGAACGCGTTTCCTGTCCGACGATGGCAAACGCGCCATCTCGGAATTGTTCGAACGTTCGTTCGGCGATTCGCGCTAACCCAGATCGATGTAGTATCCGGTCGCCGTGTTTGAACGGCTTGGCCGATACCAGCTCTCGCGCGAGGTCGCCTCAGGCGATCTTGCGAGCATTCATCGCGCATATCTCGCGACACCCGCGGGCGCAGTCAAGGCGCTGACGGTGCGCCGTATCTTGCCCGCGTATTCGGGACGCGCGGATGTCGTCGAGCTGCTGCAAGAAGAAGCGCGCCTTCGCACCCAGCTCGAGCATCCGAATATTTTGGCGCTCCACGATGCGGATCAGCAGAACGGACAGTGGTTCCTCGTCGAGGAGCGCGTCGTTGGGCAAGATCTCGGCGCGGTGTTGCGCCGTGCTCGCCAACGCGGCGTGCGCATCGATCTGCAGACGACGATCTACTTCCTGCTGCGCATGCTCGACGCGCTCGCGCACATTCACGCGCGCACCGACGTCGAAGGGAACGCGCTCGGCATCGTGCACCGCGACGTTTGTCCGGCGAGCGTGCTCATCGGTTACGACGGCGAGATCAAGCTGAGCGGTTTTTCCTTCGCGAAATACCGAGGGCGGCCCTCGCCTCCTCCGCCGGGATTTTTGCATCCGCGCTACAACTACGTGAGCCCGGAACAAGCGCTCGGCAATGAGATCGATCACCGCTCGGACGTGTATAGCGCGGCGTTGATCGCTTGGGAGATGATCTCCGGGACAGCAGCCTATGATTCGAAGACCGATCTCGAATCACTGGCGCGGGCGCAGCGCGGACACGTGCGGCCGCTCGGTGAGGTCGCGCCGCTGGCGGGCACGGAGATCCAAGAGTCGATCGATCGCGCGTTGAGCTTTGCGAAGCAGGGCAGACCCGCGTCGGCGGCCGCGTTTCGTGATGAGCTCGCGCGTATTTTGTATCTGCGCGACCCGACGTTTTCGGGCGATCGCGTGACCTCGCTGATGGTGCAGCTCTTCAGCGAAGAGATCGTCGCCGAGAGCGGACACGAACGTGCGGAACGTTTGGCGCTCCAAGGGCCGCAGGCTGCGAAGGTATCGACCGCGCAGATTCCGGCGCCGGTCACCCGGCCGTTGCCGCCGATCGTTCCGCCAGTCTCGCAGGTCGCGCCCGCTCCACAGCCGATCGCGCGGCCGGTCTCACCGCTCGCCAACGATCTGTTGTCGTCGCCGATGAAAGCGATCGTCGCGGCACCGGTGACCCCGTTGCCCATGGCGCCGCTCGCACCGCCACCTGCGCCGGCCCCTGCTGAGCCGGCGTTTGCGCCGATCGTTCCGCCGCGCGCGCCACGTCGCGAGCGATCATTCCCGATCGGAAAGATCATTCTCGCGGTGCTCTTTTTGGGGATCGCGGGGCTGACGGCCTTCGCCTTTTCTTCGGATCGCAACAACCGCTTGGTGACGCGAAAAATGCGCGCGGCGTTCATCGGCCGGCAACCGGGCGGGAACTTGACGATCGAGTCGGTGCCGCCGGGCGCGAGGGTGGCGATCGACGATGAAGACACCGGCAAAAAAACGCCGATGACCGTGGAGAACTTCGAGTCGGGCGTGATCCACGACGTGGTGCTCACGCTCGACGACGGCGACACGGTGAGCTCCACGGTCTCCATCAAACCAGGCTCCAAAGGCACGATCACCGTGATGTTCAAGAACGCGGTGGTGCCGCTGACGATCAAGTCGGACCCGCCGGGCGCGGAGGTCTACGTCGACGGCCGCATGGTCGCGCTCGCACCGGCTTCGTTGATGGCTTTGGTCGGCAAGGAGACCACGATCCGTTTGGTGCGCAGCGGATTCATCGAACACATCCAGAAGCTCGTTCCCGAGCGCGGACAACCGGTGAACGTCGACATCAAGATGGAGAAGACGAAAGAGCTGCTCGAAGCGGAAGCCGCGGAAGCAGAAGCGATCAAAGCGGCCGAAGAAGAAGCCGCGGCCGAGGTTGAAGAGGCCGCGCCGAAGAAAAAGAAACGGCGCTGATCTTTAGGACGCTGGTCCTTGGGACAGGTGGCCCAAAGATCAGGCCGGCCTGGCGAGGGCACGCAGACAAGCGTTCGGCCGCCCGCGATTCACGCGCAGGTAACGCACTCGAGCCAAACGGCAGGCACGCGCCAAGAGGTGATCGGTCGCCAGCGATTGAAAGCCGATCGCGCCGAGCACCACGTCGAAGGCGCCCTGTTGGATCGATTCGCCGAGCGTCTCCAAACGTTTCGACTCCGCGACGCGCCACTCGAGCGACGCTTCGGGGAGCAGGTCTTTCAAGCGCAGCTCGAGATCCGGATCGCGGCGATTGCTGACGAAGACCAGTCGTTTGCCGGAGGTCAGCTCGCGGACGGTGTCGAGCAATCCGTTGAGCACCGAGGTCCCATTCGCTTTGAGCTCACCGTTGGTCTCGGGCTGGTCACCGGCACCGAGATACGAGGCCCACGATTGATCGGGCATGTAGCCTGCGTCGAGCTCGCGTGAAGCGCCGGAGAGCTGCACGTCGCGATTGGTGGCCCACCAGCGGAGGCGGCCGGCGACTCGGCCCCAACGATCGGGATCGACGTCCGAGGTTCGCAACCAGCGCAGCGAACGCACCCACTTCCGGTAGAGCTCACCTTCGGGACGCGCTTCACTTTCGCGCGGCGCGGCGTAGGGAACCAGCGAGCCACCGCAGGCTTCGATCTCGCGGACCATCGTTTCGAGCAGCTCGTTTGGATGTTCGGGCGCGGGATAGGTGAGGCCCGCGTCGGCCCAGCCGTAGGAGTCGAAGCCGCGGCGTTCGTCGGAATATTCGAGCGCGTGTAATGCGCGTTCGGCGAGCTCCGCAGCACGCGACCAGGTCGGCGCGGGTCCTCCGAGCACATGCCGCGGGAGATCGCGCGGTTGCATTTGAAGCTGAAGCGCGGTCACCGAGCCCGGCCAAAACGTTTTGCCGATCTCGGTGAGTTGGCGCGAGATCGCACCGACGCGTTCACGAATGCGCGGATCTTCCGGGAAGGTGTCGGTGTGCGCGCGCGCTTCGCAGATCCACGCGAGCATCGCCAGACGTTGCCGCTCCGGGGAGCACAAGCCGAGCTCTTCGCGCGAATCGCGCACGCGCTCGAGCAAGATGTCGATCTCTTCGAGCGCACGAGGCGGATCGACGATCCGCGGCGCGGCCGCATCTCGGCGCACCAACGGTGGCGGCGCGCTGTAGGTTCGCGGCGCTGACCGCGCGGCCGCATAAGAGGTCGCGTAAGAAGAGGTCGCGTACGATGGTATCGGCGCCATGCGTGGAACGTCGCGCTGGGCGATCACTTCCGTCGGCGCAGGAATATCGTCGAGCGCTTCTTGCGAAGGATACTCCCGCGCCACGGGCAGCTCGCGCGGAGGCAAGGGCACGAAGTCGCGCGTGATCGGCGGCGGCAGAAATTCACGCGGCGTCGACGGCGGCGACTCGGGCGCAGCGCTGGCGATCGCATCGAGAACTTTTTCTCGGTGATCGGCGGCGGCGGCCGCGGCTTCCGCATCCATGCGATCGACACGCGACGCGAGCAGCTCTCGCGCAAGCGCAGAAGGACACGCGGAGTGCACGGCGGATTTGAGCGCAGCCGAACGATCACCGCCGCGGCCCACCCAAGCCTCGTCGTCACGGAGGAGCAAGCACTCGACCCACTCGTTTTCGCGAAAGCGAATCTCGTAACCCGACGCGATGATCAACACGCGCAGGGCCTCGAAGCTCATTCATTCGAGGTACCTGGTGCGCATCGCGCCCGCAAGGGGTGGCGGCACGCAGACTAAAAATGATCCTTGAGCTCGCGAACGGCTCCGAGCACTTGCACGGGATCACCGACGTCGATTTGAGGCTTTTTTTCTCGAATGGATCCGATCAGCTCGGCCGCTGTCGCACGCAGGAACGGATTGTAGGAGCGCTCTTCGGCCAGCGTCGTGGGGATCGAGGGTTCTTTTTTCGCCCGCAGCCGAGTGACTTCCTCGAGCTTCTTGGAAACCGCGGCGTTCTTCGGCTCCAGCATCTGCGCGAACTGGAGATTCTTTTGAGTATATTCGTGGCCGCAGTAGAGCAGAGTTTCACCGGGGAGCGCCCCGATCACCTCGTAGAGCGCGCGGTACATGTTCTGGGCGGTGCCCTCGAAGAAACGCCCGCAACCCGCGGCGAACAGCGTATCGCCCGAGAACAGCGCGTTGCCGAAGAGAAAGGCGACGTGTCCGGTCGTGTGGCAAGGGACGAACAAGACGCGTCCCTTCATCCCCGCGACCTCGAAGTCTTCGCCCTCGCGCAGCCCGCGCGTGATGCCGGGGATCCGCTCGCGGTCCGGCTCGAAGCCGAGGATCTCGATGCCGCTGTATTTCTCGGCGAGGTCCTTGTTTCCACCGACATGGTCGAAGTGATGATGCGTGTTCAGCACGGCTGTGAGCTTCACGCCGTGACGTTCGATCGCGGCGATCACCGGAGCCGACTCCGAAGGGTCGACGACCGCTGCTTCCTTCGTCTCCTCATTGATCAAAAGATAAGCGTAGTTGTCCTCTAGTACAGGTACGATCTCGACGCGCATTTCACTCTCCCATCACGGTGACATCGAGGACGCGCTGGTGCGCACGTTTTCGATGTTCCCACAGGTACAGCGCTTGCCATGTTCCGAGCGCGAGCGCTCCGTCTCTCACCGGAAAAGTGGCGTGGGTCAGCGTCAGCACCGAACGCACGTGCGCCGGCATGTCGTCGGGCCCTTCGGCGGTGTGTATGTAGCGAGGATCGCCGTCCGGGACGAGCTCGGAGAGAAAACGCTCCAAGTCGCGCAAGACGTCGGGGTCGGCGTTTTCGCTGATGATCAAGCTGGCGCTGGTGTGGCGGATAAAAACGTTCACCAGGCCATGGCGGACCTCGCTCGCCTTCACCACACGCGACAGCTCACGCGTGAGATCGTAGATGCCGCGGCCTTTGGTCGCGAAGTGGAGCTCGTCGCTGAAGACTCGACTCAAACCGACTCACGCCTCCGTTCCGCTCTTCAGCGTACGCGGTGCGGGCGTGAAACGGTCCAAGAAATAACGCGTCGTGTTCGGGAACCACCGCGTGATCGCGTAAACCTTCGGGTAGATCACCCGCGAGCGTTTTTTCTCGATCGCTTTGCGGACCAAACGCGCCAACACATCGGCCGTGCCCATCGGCGTCGCGCGCGCGGTGAACGAAGCTTCATACGATTCGTAACCCGCGCGTCCCATCGGAGTGTCCACCGGGCCAGGATAGACGGTGACCACGTGGACACCGCTTCCGAGAAGCTCACCGCGCAGCGACTCGCTCGCCGCCGCGAGCCCGGCTTTGGTCGCGTTGTATCCCGTCATCCACGGCGTCGGAGCGAGCGCAGCCATCGAAGCCACATCGACGATCATCCCCTCGCCGCGCGCGATCATCTTCGGCAACAACGCGCGCGTGAGGCGCAGCGGCGTAAGTAGATTGATGCGCAACATCGTCTCGATCTTTTCGGACGGCAGCTCCCAGGCGCGTCCGATGATCTGCACGCCGGCGTTGTTCACCAGCACATCGATCGGCCCGAGCGCTTCTTCCGACGCGGCGATCCAATCGCAACATTGTTCCACCGCACCGAGATCGTGTTTCGCGATGAACGTCTCACCGCCGATCTCCTTCGCGAGCTTCTGCAAAAGATCTTCGCGACGGCTGACCAGCGTCAGCTTCGCGCCCGCTTTCGCGAGCTCTCGTGCGAGCGCTTCTCCGATCCCCGACGACGCGCCGGTGATCACCACGTGTTTGCCGCTGAGCTGCATGTTTTTGTCCTTACCAGTTATGCCGCGACGGGAGCGAGCGCGTATCGCGTCATCGGCAACGGCGTGGTGAAGCGGCCGAGCGCTCCGATGATCGACCAACCGAGCCGCGACCAGGCGCTCGGCATCAACCGGTGTTCGGCGATGTACGCCATGTTCGCGTGCTGCGTGCGTTGAAAGGCGCGCGCTTCTTTGACGCGCATGTCGTCGATCGCGGCGCGGCGTTCTTCTTCGCTGTCTGCGTACATTTTGGTGATCGCGTGGCAGTACTTTAGGTGGCGCTCTTCGTCGCGCTCGACTTCCTCGAAGATCGCGGCGACTTCAGGATCAACTTCGGCGAACACTTCGCGGTGCATGGCGAACTGTTCCATGGCGCGTTCTTCGAGCGCGAGCAGCACCACATAAGCGGTGACCACGCCGCGCTGATCCGTGATCGGCCGATCGAAAAATCCGTCGATCTCTTGGTTCAACTGCCAGAGCGCTTTCAGCTCATCAGGGATCGCTGCGGGCGTGATGCCGGTTTTTTTGGCCGCGTTTCGGAACAACTGGCCGTGGCGGATCTCGTCTTCGCGGTGGCGCGCGATCAACTTTTTGATCTGCGGATCTTCGACCGAGGCGAGCGCATCGTCGAAGACGCGAGCCTCGCCGTTGTCTTCGGCGTCCGCGATCTGCGTGAGGATATGCGCGCGTCCTTCGGGCGTGGAGATCAACGCGCGCATGAATCGTTTCGTCATGTAGCGCTGAACGAATGACTGATTTCGTTTTTTGGTCATCGGCGTGCGTGCGTGCGTGTTCATGGATGCTCCTTTTGGTTTTGGGTGAATTAGGGGGTGGCGGCGCGGAGGCCGTTCATCACGAGGTCGAACGCGGCGATCTTGCGGCGTGCGAGCTTAGATTCACGGTCGGGTCCGCGGTCGTGGAGAACGAAATAAGCGAGCTGGAGATCGAGCAAGAGCTCCGCGACGGTGTCGACGTCGAGCTCTGCGCGGAACAGGCCTTGGCGGATGCCGAGGCGGAGAATTTGAGTCGCGTTTTCTCGGCCGAGCGACACCAGATGATCGAGGCGTTCGCCCCAATTCGGCAGATACAGGTGTGCTTGGCCGAAGAGGAGCTCTTTCACCAGCGGGCGGGCTTCGAGGTACTCGAGGCCTTGCTGGGACGCTTGCACCAAAAGTTGATCGGCGGGTACGCGCGGGTCGATCCCTGCAGCGACCTCGGCGATCCAGGCGCGCACTTCTCGATGGAGGACTTGGTAGAAGAGATCTTCCTTGGACTCGGCGGCGAGGTAAACCGTGCCCTTGGCGACGCCTGCGTGTTTGGCGATCTGATCGATGGAGGCTTTCTTGAAGCCGTAGCGCGCGAACGCCCGCGCGGCCTCGATCAAAATACAGTCTCGTTTGGCGCGTTCCATCGACTGACCAGAATCGATATTTGGTCACTTCGATGAAGGATGTCAATGGGGGCGGTGGTTCGGTATTTGTGGTGCTCGCCTAGGCCTTTGATCTCCTTAGGGGGCTACGCACGCGTTGCGTGCTGCGCGCTTCGCTTGCGGGTGCCTTCGTTGGAAGTTCAACGTGCGGCTCGGCTCTGCGGACAGAGCCGAGACTCGCTGCGACCAGGCGCTTCGAGACGGGGTCCTTCGAGGCCGGGCGCTTCGAGACGGGGTCCTTCGAGGCCGGGCGCTTCGAGACGGGGCCCTTCGAGGCCGGGCGCTTCGAGACGGGGACCTTCGAGGCCGGGCCTTTCGGCGCTTCGGTCCGGTCTGTTCAGTGGCTAAACGTCTTCGCTTTGCGCGACGAGCTTGTCGCCGCCGCGCAAGAGATAGGTCTCCATGAAGCTGTCGATTTGGCCGTCCAAAACGGCGTCGACGTTTCCGACTTCATGCGCGGTGCGGTGATCTTTCACCAAGCGGTAGGGCTGCGTGACGTAGGAGCGGATCTGCGAGCCGAAGTCGATCTTCAGCTTCGTGCCCGCGATCTTCGAGCGCTCTTCGGTCTGCAGCTTCTCCAAGTGATCGAACAAACGCGACGCCAGCATCTTGCGCGCGCTGGAGCGATTCTTGTGCTGACTGCGCTCCGACTGGCACTGCACCACGATGCCGGTCTCGAGGTGTGTCAGACGGATCGCCGACTCCGTCTTGTTGACGTGCTGGCCTCCGGCTCCACCCGCGCGATAGGTGTCCTCGCGGATGTCGTTCTCCCAATCGATGTCGACTTCGATGTCGTCGTCGAGCTCCGGGAACACGAACACCGCAGCGAACGCCGTGTGCCGGCGGTGGTTCGAATCGAACGGCGAAATACGCACCAAACGGTGCACGCCGGATTCGGATCGCAGCCAACCGAAAGCGTACGGTCCGCGCGCGATCAAAGTCGCGCCCTTCACACCGACTTCTTCACCGTGCTGTAGATCCATCTCTTCGAGCGTGAACCCGCGGCGCTCGCACCAGCGCACGTACATGCGCATCAACATCTGCGCCCAATCCTGCGCGTCGGTGCCGCCGGCGCCCGCGTGAATTTCGATGAACGCGTTTTGCGCATCGTAGGGGCCGGACATCATGCCGCGGAACTCGATCTGATCGACCGCGACCTTGGCGTTCGTGAGCATGCCGAGCAGCTCGGGCTCGACACTTTCGTCGTTCGCTTCTTGGCCGAGCTCGAGGAGCACACCGGCCTCTTCGATCTGCTTCGCCACGCGTTTGTATTCGGTGACCGCGTTCTCCAAAAGAGAGCGCTCTCTGCTCACTTTTTGCGCGCGCGCCGGATCGTCCCAGAACCCAGGCTTGACCGTCTCTTGGTCGAGCTCCTCTATGCGTTTTACCTTCTTGGGGACGTCAAAGATGCACCCGCAGAGTCTCGAGACGACGCGTCAGGTCGTTGAGCTCCGCTTGTCGTTCGGACAGCATGCGGTCTCGCATAACACCTTTGACTTGTTCGGGCGAGCCATAGGAGCGTCGCAAAGAGGTGGCGATGGATTATCGTCATGCAGTCTACGCCGGCAGCTTCGACCCGATCACGCTCGGGCACACGGCGATCATCGAACGCGCGTCGCGCTTGTTCTCGAAAGTGAGCGTGGCGATCGGCGTCAACCCGAAGAAAAAGGCGCTCTTCGACGTCGAATTGCGCAAAGACCTGATCCGAGGATCACTGCAACATCTGTCGAACATCGAGGTCGCACACTTCGACGGCTTGTTGATCGAATACGCGCGCTCCCTGAACGCCGGCGTGATCGTGCGTGGCCTGCGTTTGATGACCGACTTCGAGCTCGAGTTTCAGCTCGGCCTCGCGAACCGCGATCTGGCTCCCGAGATCGAGACGACGTTCATGCTCACCGAATCGCAGCACGTGTACATCTCGAGCTCGTTGGTGAAAGAGATCGCCGAAAACGGCGGCGATTGTTCGCGGTACGTGCCGAAAGTCGTGCTCGCCGCCCTCTCTGCTCGTTTCCCCCAGCGAATTTAAGTTTTCGCGAAGCGCCATGCTAACATCCCATGGCGTGGGGGATGCAGCATTGAGAAGGCTGCCCGCCGTCGGCACTTTGTTGGCCGAGCCGGAAGTCGAATCTCTCGTCGAAAAGTACGGAAAAACAGCGGTCACCGGCGCAGTCCGGCGCGCGATCGCCACGGCCCGCGCGCAGATCCTGAGCGGAGCCGAAGCGACGGTTTCCGCGAAAGACGTCGCGCAGGCGATCACCGAAGACCAAGCGCTCTCCCTCCGCGGCGTGATCAACGCGACCGGCGTCCTCCTGCACACCAACCTCGGACGCGCACCGCTCGCGAAAAAAGCGCAGGAAGCGATCGCCGAAGTCGCGCGCGGGTATTGTTCGGTCGAGATCGAAGTCGAAAGCGGTCAACGCGGCGATCGGCACCGTCACGTAACTGGTCTTTTGGCCAGTCTGCTCGAATGCGGCGGCGGGCTGGCGTTCAACAACAACGCCGGCGCGGTGATGCTCATGCTGGCTGCGTTGTGCCGCGGCCGCGAAGTGATCGTGGCCCGCGGCGAGCTGGTGGAGATCGGCGGTGGATTTCGCGTCCCCGACGTCATGCGCGAATCGGGCGCGACGCTCGTCGAGGTCGGGACGACCAACAAAGTTTACGAGCGCGACTACCGTGCGGCGATCACCGAGAAGACTGCGGCGATCCTGCGCGTGCATCGATCGAACTTCGCCCTCGTCGGATTTACCGCGGAGCCGGAGCACGCGGAGCTGGCGCGTTTGGCGAAGGAGCGCGGGATCTACTATCTGGTCGATAACGGCTCGGGATTGTTGGCCGGCGAGAAGGAGCTCGGCGAGGCTTGGACACACGTGCGCGAAGAGCCTCGCCCGATCGACGCGCTGCGGGCGGGCGCGGACCTGATCGCTTTTTCGGGCGACAAATTGCTCGGCGGTCCGCAGGCGGGGATCCTCGCGGGGAATGCGAAGGTCTTGGAGATCGTTCGCAAACATCCGCTCGCGCGGGCGATGCGGGCGGACAAGATGACACTCGCGGGCCTCGAAGCAACCCTGCGCCTCTACCGAGATGGGCGCGCAGCAGAGATTCCGATCATTCGGGATCTTTCTGTGTCGTTGGACGAGCTCGATGCGCGTGCGCAGAAGATCGCCGCTCGTTTGGCGACTCGAGGCATGACCATCGAAGTGAAGGCCGGGGACTCGGTGCCCGGCGGTGGTTCGTTGCCGCTGGCGCGTTTGCCCACGCGGCTCATCCTGGTCGGAAGATCAGGTGAAGCTGCGCGAGCCCTTTCGCAAAGATTGCGCGACGGCGAACCGCCGGTGATCACGCGCATGGTAGAAGATCGCGTCGCACTCGACGTGCGGACGATCGGCGAAGCGGAGCTGGTGCTTTTGGTTTCTCGTTTGGAGGAGGCGACGGATGACCGTCTTGGACAGTAGCGTGCTCGTACTGAACCGGCTCTATCAGCCGGTGAACGTCACGACCGTGCGTCGTGCGTTCTCGCTCCTTTATCAAGGAGTCGCACGCGCGATCGACAGAGAGTTTCAGACCTTCGATTTCGAGAGCTGGGCCGCGTTGTCGGCCGAAGTGCACGACAACGACGTGGTCCACACCGTCGCGCGGACGATCCGCGTGCCTCGGGTGATCATCCTGCAAGTGTACGATCGTTTCCCGCGGGTGAACGTTCGGTTCTCGCGGCAGAACATCTACCTGCGCGACAAATGTACGTGCCAATATTGCGGGAAGAAGTTTCCGCGGACCGATCTCAACTTGGACCACGTCATTCCGCGTTCACGCGGCGGTCGCACGACTTGGGAGAACATCGTTTGCTCCTGCGTGACCTGCAACTTGAACAAAGGCGGGCGCACGCCGGCCGAGGCAGGGATGCGCCTCTTGAAACGCCCCGCGCGGCCGAAGTGGTCGCCGTTCGAGCGCGGAAAAGACGGCAGCTACACTTATGACGACTGGCGGCCCTTCTTGAGCTTGGCGGATGCCTCGTACTGGAATACAGAGCTCGAAGAGGACTGATGTCGTCAGAAGAGAAGCCCAGCCAGCCCGAAGGTGAAGTCGTCGTTCCGGTCAACAGCGAGCTCAAGCACATCATCAAGCCCGAGGACGAGAAGCTCGAAGTTCCTCCGATCGTCGAGGAGCTCGGGCCGAGCACGCTGATCACGGGCGAAGTGTTGAAGCGCGCCCGCGAGGCGATGAAGCTCTCGCTCAAGGACCTGTCCCAAAGGACGCGGATCAGCGTGGCCAGCTTGTCGGCGCTCGAGACCGAACGCTGGGACGACCTCCCCAACGCGCGGGTCTACGTCCGCGGTTTCCTTCGCTGCGTGGCCGTCGAAATCGGCATCGATCGCGACCAGGCGTCCCGGACCTACCTTCCACGTTGGCAAGCGTGGTACGAAGCGCAAAACACGCGTCTGTAACGACGCGGGGAGGCGTGGTCTTGGCGTTGATCGATACTCCGGAAGCGGCGATGCGTTTGGCTCGTGCGATCGCGAGCGATATCTCTCTCTATAACGAAGAGAAGATCATCCAAGGCATCGTGCACGATAATTTGTTCGACGTGATGCACGGCGAGATCGACGAAGGTCTGAATCTCTACCGCAGCCGCGTCTCGCCGGATCTCTACGAGACCTCGAACTTCTATTATCGCGCGATCGTCGACATCTTGGTGAAGTCCAAAGGGCACATCAAGTCCAAGATCTGGTGAACGACGAAGAGGCCGACGCGCCCGAGTCGGTGGTGGCGATCGTCGAGCGCGCACAAGCGAACCTTCGCCTCGACCAATTTTTGCGCACTGTACTTCCGGACAGGTCGCGCGCGCAGCTGCAAAAACACATCGATGAAGGTGCGGTGACCATCGACGGTGCGGCGCCGAAAAAGGGCGCTTCCACGGCGATGAAAGAAGGCGAACGCGTCGAATACGTGGCGCCGCCTCCGCCGGTGATCGAGCTGGTGCCGGAGCCGATCCCCCTGTCGGTCCTCTACGAGGACGAGTTTTTGGTGGTCATCGACAAACAGAAGAACCTCGTCGTGCATCCGGCGGCGGGGCATCCGTCGGGCACTTTGGCGAACGGGTTGCTGCACCACTTCGGGCGCGGCGTTTCGAATGAGGTGCGGCCGGGGATCGTGCACCGTTTGGATCGCGACACCACGGGCGTGATCGTGGTGGCGAAGTCGCCGCAGATCCACGATGCGCTTGGCAAGATGTTCGCCGCGCGCGAGGTGACGAAAGAGTATCTCGCGGTGCTCAGCGGCGTGCCGAAGGCGAAGATCGCGAAGATCGAAACTTTGTATGGGCGTCATCCCTTCGATCGAAAAAAGTTTTCCAGCAAAGTGAAGAACGGCAAACATGCGATCACGCGCTACGAAGTGAAAGAAACCTTTCTCGAAGCGGCCTGGGTCGAAGTCGCGCTGGAGACGGGGCGCACGCATCAGATCCGCGTGCACTTCGCGGATCTCGGGCACCCGTTGGTGGGCGACCAGACGTATGGACGGAAATCGCCGCTGATCGATCGCCCCGCCTTACACGCGCGGCGGCTCGCGTTTCGGCATCCGATCAGCGGTGCGGCGATCGACATTCGGGCGCCGGTGCCCGAAGATCTCGAAACGTTGCTGTCGAAGCTGCGGGTTCTATGATCCTTCAAAGCAAGCTCCTCTCGGCGATCCCCGGCGTGCGACACGGATTCAGCACCCGCCTGACAGATGTCGCCTCGACGATCGAGGGCGTCGTCCGCGTGAAACAGGTGCACGGTGCGCGGGTCGTCGAAGCGCGAGAAACCGCGGGCGCCGAAGCGGACGGGATCTATTCGACCTCCAAAGGTTCCGCGATGGGGATCAACACCGCCGACTGCGTGCCGGTGTTGATTGCCTGTACTAAAGGACAGGGGGTCGCCGCAGTCCATGCGGGGTGGCGCGGGGCGGTCGCGGGAATCGTCGAAGTGGCGCTCGAGAATTTGGAACGCAAAGGTATCGCGCGCGAAGATCTCCGATTTGCGCTCGGTCCCTCGATCGGCCTGGAAGCGTTCGAGGTCGGCGACGAAGTGATCGAAGCGGCGAGAGCTTCGCTCGGCGCGACACCCCCTGCTGTCCGTTGGGACAGTACCGGCAAATATCACCTCGATCTGCGGGGCTTATTGATCACCCAGCTCGCGCGCTGGGGCATTCCGCGCGAACATATCGAGCTCACCGGCGGGTGTACCGTGATCGAGAGCGGCCTCTACCATTCTTACCGGCGCGATCGTTCCGGCGGGCGGCAGCTCTCGGCGATCGCGCTCGAGCCCTGAACGATCTCCTCGCCATGTTCGAAAAGCCGCTCACCTTCGATCCGTGCTTTCGCAAGCTCGGCCGTGAGATCTCACGCTTCGCGAACCACACGCGGAAGTTGTTGCGCGCCTCGCAGAAGTATCGCCTGCCGCTCTTGGAAGCGAGCGCCTGGAGCGAAGGTGCGGCGCCGATGGCCGAACGTCCCGCGAATCCGCACGCGGCGATGAAAGCGATCGAGAAGTTTGCGCGCACGCGAAGAGAGGACCGCACCGCGCTGCTCGGCGCGTATTTCGCGCATCACCATCTGCGCATGCAGGCGGAGCTGTCGCGCGAGCTCCTCCGCGAGAGCTTCAATACCTCGCCGGATCACCGCTTCGCCGTATGTCACCGGCTTTATTCGCGCGCGGATCAAGATCGGCGGGCGTGGATTTCGGCTCTGCTGGAGCTGACGATCCAAGCGGCGGCACCCGAGATTTCGAACGACGACTACGCGGCCTTCAACGTCGGCGCGTTGACCGATCACGAAGATGTCGATCTTGCGTTGGTGGTCGCGTCCACCGAAGCGCGCGATGTGTTGTCCCATTCTTTTGCGCAGGTGACGAAGACCTTCGTTCGTTTTGCCTCGAAGATTCAGCTGTTCTTGACGGAACAATTTCTCACGCCGCGATCCTGCGCGTTGATCGAAGAGTACGAACAACTCTTGGAACACCCGACGGAACACGTCGTCTCCACGACGCAGCTGCTCGGCGCGCAACATCTCGCCGGCTCGCCGCGTCTCGCACGTTCGCTCGAGGAACGGGTGACGTCGCGTTTTTATGCGGGCCAAGGCTCGCCGATCTTGCACGAGGCGTATCTGCGCTCGGTGATGAACGAGCTGCGCCATCATCTGTTGCCGGCGACGATCCCCGGCGTGCTCTCGCCGAAGCGCGAGGTGTACGTGCCCGCGAAGTTGGTGATCGCTGCGATGCGCGTGATTCACGGCGTACACGAAGCGCGGCCGCCGCAGGCGCTCGCTCTGTTGCGCGATCGCGATCCGGAGAACGGCGATGTTTATCGCGGGCTCGCAGATGCGTTCGTGGTGAACGAAGTGCTGCGTTGGTTGACGTTCCTCTACGTCGCGCACAGCGATGAGCTCGATCTCACCGATGAGTCGGTGCGCAAAGCGTCGAAACGGGTGGCGCTGCTCATGGGAGTCGGAGAAAACAGGCTGATCGACACCTACGCGGACATTCGCGCGCAGGCTTTGCGTTCGACCGCGACGTTGTCGCTGGCGATCGCGCGACACCTCGGACGTGTCTCGACGTTCCGCAAGATCGTACAGAGCGCGGAGTCGTTGAGCGGCGAGAATCAAAACTTGGTGCTCAAGCTGCTCGACGCGCTCGAGAGCCACAAAGGGGGCGTATTTTGGGATGAAGTCGTGGAGCTGCTCGGCATCCCGCCGACCGCGAAACGTTTCATCGGAGACTTCGAACGGCTCGAAGAAGAAGAGCGCATGCGCGTCGCGCGACGCTACGTGAAGATGATGTGCGCCGACTCGGCGACGATGATCGATCTGTTGGTGTTGGTCGCCAGCTCTTCGTCTTCGACGGTGTTCTTTCGCGCGATGCTCGACGTGATTGCCGAGGACGAATCATGCCGCGAGAGCTTCATTGATCGACTCGACACCGAGACACGATCAGAGGCGCTCTACCGGTTGGCGCGAAGTTATCCGGTGAGCTCGCTCGCGGCGCTCGCCGATCTGATCGACGCGCCCGGTGAAGGCGGCGCCGAACGTGTCGCGCGTGCTTTGCGTGCCGTGATCTTGGTGGAGCATCACTCGAGCAATTGGTTGGCGCGGCTCTCTCAGCGCGTGATCGGAAGGACACCGGAGTTTTTACAAAGGCTCGGAGATCCTCGGCGTTTGAAGGATCTTTCGCATGAGCTGTCGATGCGGGCGGCGCGCGAACCGGAAGCGCGAGAGCAGATCGAATTGCTCGGTGACGGCTTCGATGTCGCGTCGTTGCGCGCTGCGATCCTGGCGGTCGTCGAAGGAAGCCCGACCGCACGCGACGCGGAATATACGCAGGCCGTCGATCAATACGTGCGCGAGCTCTACAAAGCGTGCTTCCGCGAAGTGCAGTCGAGCGCGAGCGAATTCGAGGGTCATCGCGTCGGAAACGGCATCGCGATCTACGCGACGGGCGGCTACGGACGCGGCGAAGCGTTCGGCGCGGACTGGGACTACATCGCCGTCGTCGATCGCGATGACCCCACCCTGAAGAAATTTTTTGGGAAGATCCTCCAGCGGGTGAGCGTGATCATGGCAAGGCGCGGGCTGCTGCCGCACAACCGCTTCACCGATCATTTCAACGCCTACGTCGTCAGCATTCCAGAGCTCCAAGAATACTTCGCACGACGATCCGATCAGACGTTCATCGACGAAGCTGAAGTATTGGAAGCGCGTTTTTTTCTCGGCGACCCGATAGTTGCGCGCAAGTTCAAGGAAGAGGTCTTCGATCGCCTCTACCGCTTCGGCCGTCGCGACTTCATCCGCGATCTTCTCCAAGAGCTTCACAACCGGCGCTCGCGTCCACCTTTGGGATTGAACATCAAGCTGTCTCCGGGTGGACTGCGCGAGATCCATCTTCTCTGGCTCGCGATCCGCGTCTATGCAGCGCTGCCCGGACCGCTCGTAGCGGAGCTGTTGCCTCAAGCAGAACGGGCGCTTCCGAAACACAAAAGCGATCTGCGTTTCTTGATCGCGGCGACTGAGGAGCTGCGTCGTGCGCGCGAGCTCTATCGTCTCGTTGTGGCTGTCGACGATCAGCTCGACGCGGATCTCATCACCGCAATCGCCAAAGACCTCGCGCCATTGCGCGCAGCAGGTGTGCGCGGCGACTACCGCGCGAAGCTCGTTCGTTTGATGGGACGCGTCGCGAAGAGAATCGACCGCGTCGCCGCGAGCCTCACAGAATTCTGAGAGGTGCATCTTCTTGCTTTACGTGGCGAAATGCGCCCAAGAAAAGCTTCATCTCAGTACCCAAGAGGTGAGACGCGCACGAGCCTACGACGGCCGGCGCGGGAGGGATTCAGTGACTCTCGACCGATTTATTGCCACCAACACCCGACGTGCGGTCCTAACGCTTCTTCTCGCTGGGCTCAGCACCAACGCTTTCGCGCAGAGCTCCATTCCATTGGTCTCGCGCCAATTCCCGTCGCCGTTTGCGCCGCTCTCGAATGCGACGCAGATCTTCACCTTCAATGTGTGGGATCAGGCCACGCTCATTCCGATCGGCTTCACGTTTACGTACTACGGCCAGCAGTACGATTTCATCGAGGTCGCCGAAAACGGCATGATCATGTTCAAGAATTCGTGCAACCAAGGTTGCGACTTCGACGAATTCTGCGACTTCTTCACGAACACTTGCCTGCGGCAATGGGTCGGCCCGCCGAACGGCACCTCGATCCCGTCGAACAACTCGCCGAACAAATTCGTCGCGGCGTGGTGGGACGATCTCGGGCTCGAATCGACGAATCCCGCGTCGGTCATTCAATACCGTCTGATCGGCAACGCGCCGAACCGCACGCTGATCGTCGAGTGGCGCAACATCCGCCACATGAATCCGTTCACCGGCGTCGGTTCGACATCGCGCACGAGCTTCCAGATTCAGCTGCTCGAAGCCTCGAACAACATTCGTCTCGCGTACGGTCCGTACACGCCGAACGCCGCCGACAACAGCGTCTGGCAAGGCAAAGTCGGCATCGAGGATCAACAAGCGGTCAGCTCGATCGTTCCGCTCAACTGCTCGGTGGGTAACTCGAGCTGCGCGAGCAACGATCTTCAACAGCTCAACAACCAAGTGATCGAGATCGGCCGTCCGAACACTCCGGAGCTCACGGGCGTGGTCCAACCGACGTTCGGTGCGCGTCCCGGTGAAACGGTCACCGTTTATGTCGACGTGCAGAACCTCGGCCTGCAACCGACGGCGAGCGGCTTCGACATCACAGTCTATCTTTCGCCGGACAACGTGATCACTCCCGGAACCGACTACCTTCTCGGCACGGGTACCCTCGGTGCGCTCCGCGTGGACGGCGCCCGTACGGCGACGATCACTGCGACGCTGCCGCTCAGCTTCGCGCCCGGTTACTACAACCTCGGCGCGTATATCGACTCGGGGAGCGCGGTGCAGGAAGCGACCGAGGCGAACAACATCGTCGTCTCCACGGAGTTGTTCCTCGCGGGCGCCGACCTCTACGCGTACTTCGAGACTTCACCGTTGCCGCTGCCCTCGGGTGGTACGGATACGATCAGCTTCATCGTGCAGAACCGCAGCTCGGCAGTGAACAACATGCCGTGGCGCGTGTACCTGTCGCTCGATACGGTACTCGATGCGAGCGACACTTTGGTCGCGTCGGGAACACGAAACTTCCCCGCGAGCTCGACGACGCAGATCGACGCGCCGGCGACGGTCCCCGCGATTCCTGCCGCGTATTACACGGTGTTCGCGGTCGTCGATCCGAACAACGTCCTCGGCGAAGCGGATGAATTCAACAACGAAGCGCTCGACTTCGTCATCGTCGGGACCGACGTGTTCCCGTCGTACGTCATCACTCCGCAGACCAGCGGCCGCGGCTCGATGTTGACCTTGACCATGGCGATCGCCAACTCCGGTTCGACCGTCACTGATCTTCCGTACGAGATCTATTTCTCGACGGATTTCAACCTCGATGGAGCGGACATCTTGATCGCCAGCGGTGTCGCGACTGCGGATCGTGGCGTGAACACGGAGGTCGAAGTGACGGCGTTGATCCCGACGACGATCACTCCGGGCACGTACAACATCATCGTCTCGCTCGATCCGGCCGACATCATCGACGAGCTCGATGAATTCAACAACATCTCAGCGATGGATCCGATCACGCTGATCGGACCTGATCTTTCGACCGAATCGCTCACCGGTGGCGCGTTGGCCTTCCTTGGCCTTCCGTACAGGATGAGCGCGACGGTGGCGAACATCGGCGGCGAGCCGGTGAACGGCTTCTTTGTCTCGTTCCATCTCTCCGCGAACAACCTGTGTACGGCGTCGGACACCTTGCTCATCGAGATGGGCCCGATCGATCTCGAGTCCGGCTCGCGCGCGACGCTCACTCCGGAGCCGGAGATTCCGCTGAACACCACTCCGGGCGTCTATTATCTGTGCGCCATCTCTGACTCGCAGAGCGTGGTGCAAGAGGATCGCGAGCAGAACAACATCCGCCGCGCCGCGCAGATCACGGTCCGCGGCATCGCGCCGGACTTCACGGTCACCGATCTGTTGATCCCGACGATCGTCGGTGCGGGCGAATCGTTCGCCGTACAGCGCACGCTCGAAAATCAGGGCAATGACATCGGTTCGATTCCTTACGACATCTATCTCGTCAGCCAGAGTGGTGCGACGCGTATCGCGTTGATCGGACGCGCGACGGCGACACTCGCTGCGGGCGAAATCAGCAATACGGTGGATACGGCGAACATCCCGGCGGACGTCGTCGCGGGTGTCTATCGCATCGAATACGTGATCGATCCGGAAGAGCTGATCGGAGAGATCTTCGAGGACAACAACCTCGCGCGTTCGGACGACACGATCGAAGTCGACAGCGCGCAGTTGTTGATCGCCACACAAACGCTTCCGGTGGCGACGATCGGTGTCGAATACCAAGCTGATCTTTCGGCCAGTGGCGGCGCAGGGCCGCTGACCTGGACGATCACTTCCGGCGAGCTGCCCGTAGGCTTGGCGCTCGACGGCGCGACGGGACGTATCTCGGGAACGCCGGCGACCGAACAGGAGCTCAGCTTCACCGCGCGCGTCACCGACGGCGCGAACATACACACGAAGATTCTCAAGCTGACGGTCGCGGCGCCGACGGTCGATCTGAAGATCGTCACGCGTTCGCTCCCGCCGATCTGGGTCGGACAACACTACGAATATCCGATCACTTCGCTCGGTGGTGTGCCGCCGTACTCTTGGACAGTGCGTCCTGCGCTGCCCGGAGGCATGACGCTCACCTCTTCGGGAACACTCGCTGGCGAAACGTCGACGACGGCCCCGAGCGCGGTGTTCACCTTCACGGTCGAAGACGCGGTCGGTGACAAAGCGGAAGCTCCGCTGACGTTGCGTGCGCTCGCTCGCGACGACTCACTGCGCTTCTTCACGCTGTCGCTCGCGGACGGCCAAGTCGGCACCGACTACTCGGAGGCGCTGACCGCCGAAAACGGCGCGCCCCCGTACAGCTTCTCGCTGGCGGACGGCGAGCTGCCGGCGGGTCTGTCGATCGTCGACGGCGTCAATGGAACGGAGCTCTCCGGCGTACCGGCGACGGCGGGATTGTATACGTTCCGCCTGCGCGTCAGCGATTCGCGCGGTGACTACGACCTCAACTACTTCGTGGTGGAGGTCGAGGCTTCGGAGACGGTGAACTTCGTGACCAAAGGTCTGCCGCCCGGCGTGACCACGACCGAATACAAGGATCGCGACGGACGTGCCGTCTCATTGAAAGCGGTCGTCTTCAGCGGTGCGGGAACGATCAAGTACTCGGTGTTGAGCGGTACGCTGCCGGACGGTCTCACGCTCGGTGAAGACGGCGTGTTCTCAGGAACGCCGACGAAACCGGGAGTGTTCGCCTTCGTCGCGCGCGCTCAAGATACCGAAGGTCAGACGGAAGACGTGCGTGCCTTCGGCATCGTCGTCGATGACATCAATGTCGTCGGTGGCGGCGGCGACAAGAAAGACGATGGCTGCGGGTGTACTGCGACCGATACGTCGAACAGCGAAGGCGCGCTCGCGTTCCTCGCGCTGGCGGCGATGTTGGTGGTGTTGCGCCGGAGGTCACTTCAAAGAGCAGGGCTGATCGCAGCGCTGTGCGTGTCGGGGTCGATCGGTGTCGCGCGTGAAGCACACGCCGGTCCCGGTCCGGCGGTGCAGTACTTCATCAGCGAGTACTCCGAGCCGTGGGTCGAGCGCGTGGGCGGCGATGTTCTGTCGTTCAGCAGCGTCGACGATGGCGAAGCGATCTACACGCTCCCGTTCTCGTTCAAGCTGTACAGCTCGCTTTACGACACGATGCACGTAGGAACGAACGGGTACATGTCGTTCGTCTCCTACGCGGGATCGATCGCGGTCGAGTCGTATCCGGGACAGTTCGAGCCCTTCGCGGTGATCGCACCGTGGGTCGACGACCTGTACCTTGGTACAGTCACGGTGAACATCGAAGGCACGGAGCCAAATCGTATCGCGGTCGTGCAGTGGAAGGATCTGGAGCACTACCCGTGCTGCACGGGCGAGCGCACCAGTTTCCAGCTGTGGCTCTACGAAGGAAACGCGGCGCGTTTCGAGATCCACTACGGGCCGCAATCGAACTTGAACCAGGCTCAGTATTTCGCGGGCGCAGGCTTCGAAGACGAGACAGGAACGCTGGGACAGAACTTGCTTCCCTGTGCGCCGCAATGTTCGGGCGCAGACTTCGAGGCACTCTCTGCGGGTGAGACGGTGATTCGCGCGCTCCAAGACGCAGGCGAAGATATCTTCGCGCTCGGCGTCAGCGCCGACGTCATCGGCGATCCGCTCCGTCTCTATCAGGGACTGCCGTTCGACGTGCACACGGCGATCGGCGCCTATCACGAGAATCCAGTCGGGCCGTTCGTCTATTCGCTCTACCTGATGGCGCCGACGGATGTCGTGCCCATGGGCGAGCCGCTTTTCACCTCGCCGGAGGTTACGCTCGGCGCTTACGAGACACGGAACAACATCGACTCCATCTCCATCCCGCTGACGCTCGAACCGGGTCGTTATCGGTTGGCGATGGTCGTCGATACCGGCTCGCAGGTCGCAGAGCCGAACGAGACGAACAACATCTCGATCGGGTCTCAGGAATTCATCGTCGGCGAACGTGCGGCGGATTTGACCGTGGGAACGGTTTTGCCGTCGAGCCCGTCGATCTCTCCCGGACAAACCGCGCAGGTCTCGTTGACCTTGGTGAACAAGGGCAACTTGGAAGCGTCGGCCGGTTGGCGCGTGATCCTCTCGCAGAATCGTGCGCCGTCGGTGAACGACGTGATCATCGCCGAGTCGACGGTCGATCAGGCGTTCCAAGTCGGGGAACAAGTCGATCTCACGATCGACGTCGCGATTCCGGCGAGCTTGCGGGCGGGACAATATTATTTTGGTGCGATCGTCGATCCGGCGAACACGGTGCAAGAGCTCGTCGAAGTGAACAACTTCGAACGTTCGGAACAAGCGTTCGACGTCGCATCGCCCACGGTCGAGATCACCACCACCAGCTTGCCGGTCGCGTACCAAGGACTGCGTTACGAATCGCGGCTCAGCGCTGCGGGCGGAAACGGAATTTATACGTGGGAGCTGATCGGCGGCGACGTGCCTTCGGGCATGACTTTCGCTGCGGGCGTGCTCGGCGGGACACCGACGGACACGGTTTCAGCGAGCCTCACCTTCCGCGTCTCGAGCAACGACGTCACTGCAGAGAAGACGTTGATGCTCGACGTACGCGCGTTGAGCGGACCGCTGACGATCGTGACCCGGGAGATGTTGCCGGGCATCGTCGGCCAGCCCTATCCGCCTTCGGAAGATGGACAAGATCCTTCGACGCAGCAGCGGATCATCGCGGTCGGCGGTGGAGGAACAGCGGCGGCGTTCACGCTGATCGCCGGTGCCCCCGCGGGCATCACGCTCGACAGCGACGGATTCCTGCACGGCGTACCCGAGACGCGTGGAACGTTCATGCTGCAAGTCAGCGCGACGGACGGCACGACGACCACGGAGCGTACGATTCCGATCACCATCGTCGAGCCAGGGCGCCTGACCTTGTTGGTCGGCGCGTTGCCCGGCGCGGCGCTCGGTGAGCCGTACAGCTATTCGATCTTCGCCGTCGGTGCGACGCCGGGCTCGGATCTCTTCTTCGACTTCATTCCAGGATCAGGCGTGACGCCACCTGGCCTTTCGATCAGTCGCTCCGAGGGCGTGCTTTCGGGTACGCCGGTCCAAGCGGGGACATTCACGTTCAGCGTGGAAGTGATCGAAGGGCTCGGTGAATCCGCAGCCCGAGACACCGCATCGGTGACGCTCGTCGTGAGCGCACCCGCGGGAGCGATCGACATTACGCCCGATACGCTTCCGGATGCGGTCATCGGGACAGAATATGTAGCGACCTTCGAGGCTCGTCAGGGAGTCGGACCTTATACGTGGACGGTGGATAATGCCGCCGAGCTCCCCGAAGGTTTGATGCTCGAAGTGATCGCGGTAGATGGCGTGAACAAACTGCGCTTATTGGGAACACCAACAAAGCTTCCCGATGAGGTGCAGGTTGGAACGAACACAGGCGGTGTCGTCAGCTTCTTGATTAAGCTCGACGATTCACAGGGACGGCATGCGGAGCGATCGGTTGCGTTCCGTGTGCTCGCCGCAGCAACCAATACTGACGAAGGTACCGATGGAGACGGCGGCTGTGGTTGCGCTGCGGTGCCTTCAAGCGAAAGGGGATCAGCGTGGCTCGCCGGCGCAATGTTCGGAATCGCTATGATTCTGAAACGCCGTTCGCGCACACGCGTGCAAGGGGAGAGGACCTCATGACGATGAAGCGGTTGTTGTTTCTGTGCGGATTAACGACGCTGCCTTTTGCTGCATGTGAATGCAACGACGGCAGCAGCCTGAGGAATGTCGCTCCTCATCTGGTGTACGAGCCCCAGAGCCTCGAGTTTGGAGAGGTGCCGATCGGTAAGGATCGCACCGTCGTCATTCGTCTTACGAATGAAGGCGAATCGCCTCTCCCGCTCAACGGCGCGACGGCCACCTCGGATACGGATGCGTTCTCGCTCCCCGAAGCCTTGCGTTCGGCGCTCGCGCCGAAGCAGAGCATCGAGTTTCCCGTGAAGTTCACGGCCCTTGCGGCAGGTGAGCTGACCGGCACGCTGGTCATCGAAGCCGACGACTCCGACGGACGCCGCACCATCAACCTGCGTGGAACGGGCGTAGTCCCCGGCATCATGGTCAACCATGACGGTACCCTGTGCAACGACGCGCCGGGCTCCCTGTCCTTTGGGACAGTAGCCCCCGGCCAGACCGTCGAACGCACGTTGACACTCGAAGCGACCGGCTCCGCGCCGGTGACCGTGTTGTCGGCGGCGATCATCGAAGGTGCGTCGGCCGAATGGACGCTCGAAGCAGTTCCCGAGACCGGCATCGAGCTGGTGCAAGGGACGCGGCTCGAGCTGACGGCGACCTATACGCCCGCGGACAGCGGTGCGGATACGGCGGCGTTCTTGATCACCACCAACGTTCCGAATCGGATGAACATCCGCATCGGCGTTTGTGGTGCGGGCGCGGCTCCCGCGATGTGTGGTAGCCCGGTTCCGCTCGATCTCGGTCGCGTCGCGGTCAACGCCGACGGCACCGGTGATCTGACGATCCAAAACTGCAGCACGGACACGTTCGCGCTGACCGGTTTGGAGATCGTCGACGACGCGGTTCATCCCAGCGACGACGGCTTCTCGCTCTCCACGGTGTCGACGCTTCCGCTGACTTTGGCGGCGGGTGAATCGATGGTCGTCACTGCAAAATTGAATTCGGGTCTGCTGGGAACGAAGCGCGGCTATATCCGCGCAACGTCGTCCGCGCCGACGCAACCGGAAGCGTTCTTCGCGGTCCTCGCGGATGTTCGCGACACCTGCGAGCTCCTGCTCGCGCCGGAGCGCGTGGTGTTCAACAACGTCGTGACGGGTGCGACCGCGCGCCGCACGGTGTTGATGGCGAACAACGGCGCGGACGTTTGCGCGGTCTCGCGCATCGCTTTCGCAGACGATCCGGCCGGCGTGTTCAGCTTCATCGAAGTGCCCTCGCTTCCGTTCTCACTCGCAGCGGGTGAGTCGGAGTCGTTGGTGATCCGTTACGCGCCCGAGAACAGCGCGATCCCGGACGAAGCTCTGCTCGAAGTCGAGTCGGGCGCGACGGTGCATCGCGTGGATCTTCTCGGCAATCCGATGGTGCCGCCGGGCTGCCATCTCGAAGTTTCGCAGTCGTTCATCAACTGGGGCGCGGTGACGCCGGGCTACAGCATTTTGCGCGGCGTCGAGCTGCGCAACATCTCCGAGTTCCCGTGCGACCTCACCGGTGCCGAGCTTGATAGCGCGTCGTCGACGACGTTCACACACGTGCAAGTCGCGCCGGGTCGCATTGACCCGGGCACCACCACCACGGTGTTGGTCAACTTCCGCGCTCCGGCGATGGGTACTTCGACGGGCTTGCTGCACATCCGCTCCAACGACGTGACGTTGCCGGTGCAAGACGTGCAGTTGCTCGGCGAAGCGGCTCAAGCAGGCATCTGCGTGACGCCGACGCTGCTCGACTTCGGTGCGACGAGCTCGGGAACGCTCGATGTCGACATCTCCGCTTGCGGCGCTTCGCCGATCACGGTGACCGACTTGGCGTTCACGCGTCCCGACGTGGAGATTCAGCTCCGCAATCCGCCGACGCTCCCCGTGGTGTTGAACCCCGGCGAAAACTTGGTAGTGACGGTGCTCTATGAATCGAATGACAACATCGGTGACTCGGGCGTCTTCACGGTGGGCTCGAACGATCCGGTGAAGCCGACGGTGAACGTGAATGTCACTGCGGGCCCAGTGATCGTGCCGCCGACGGCCGGTCGTTATCTCTATTATTGGGAGATCGATCTGAACGGACGCGACGAGAGCAACATCTACCGCATGCCCCTTCAAGGGCAGCCGATTCCGGAACCGTATTGGGGTCCGGCGAACGGCAAGATCTGCTCGGGCTGCCATGGTGTCGCTCCGGACGGTCGTTACGTGGCGGTGATCGAAGCGGACTCGTTCCGCATGACGGTCATCGACACGCAGACGGACATCGAAGTCGCGCTGCCGTTCCAAGTGTTGGACACCGCGTTCTTCACCTGGAACCCGGACGTGAACGCGAATCCGCCTTATCAATTTGCGTATGACGACGGCTTGCGCATCCACACGGCATCGATCGTCGCCGGTTATCTCGGCGAGCTTCAGGGCGCGAACGATCCGCAGTACGGCCACAAAATGCCGAGCTGGGGTGCGAACGGAAAGATCGCTTTCGCGCGCGGAGCACCGGATCCTGGTTGGAGCTTCTATGGGCCTTGCGACATCATGCTGATCGACGAGACCGGTGGTGTACCGGTCGCGTTGAACGGCGCGAGCGCGAACGGCGCTGCGAACTACTACCCGGCGTTCCATCCCAACGGCCAATGGGTGGCGTTCAACCAGAGCTTGTCGGCGCAAGGTACGTTGTCCGCGCAAGACGGTCGCATCTACATGGCTCCGACGGATCAGTCCGGCACGGTGGCGCAGCTCCCGAACTTGAACGTTCCGGTGGGCCAGGGAGCGTCGAGCTTCCCGACCTGGAGCCTCGACGGCAATTTCTTGTCGTTCAGCTCGAACCGCAACACGTCGCTCGGATCGTGGGACTTGTATTTGTCCGCGATCGATCCGGCGACCGGGGCGGATCTCCCCGCGTTCAATATCGTGGAAGCGAACTCGGCGGATTTCCAGCACGCAGCCCGCTGGTCTGACTAGATTTTGAATCGCATGGCCGACCATAGTGTCGGCCATGCATCCCCTCGAAGACGCACGCCTCGATTGGGCGTTCCTCAAAAAGTACGGCTTCGACGAGAACCTCTTTCGCACCTATCAAGCGCGCATCGCGGAGCAGACGCTCAGCGAAGCCTCCTCGATCGTGCCGAAGGAGCGTCTCTCTCCGGTCGAAGCGGAGCGCATCACCCCCGTCGCTCCTCACGGAAGTGAAGAAGCTGAGAAGTACGCCAAGATCGGCCGCGAGGCGCTCGAAAAAGGCGAAGTCGCGGTCATCGTTTTGAACGGCGGCATGGCGACGCGTTTCGGCGGCGTCGTCAAAGGTGTCGTCGAAGTTTTCGACGGCGAGACCTTCATCTCGCTCAAAGCGATGGACATCAAACGCGCAACCGAACGTTTCGGCGCGCCGATCCCCTTCGTGTTGATGAACAGCTTCGCGACGCACGCTTCGACCTTGGCGCACGTCGAAGAAAAACGTCGGTTCGGGCTGCCGGAAGAAGACGTGTTGTGGTTCGAGCAGTCGGTCTCCGTGCGCATGAATTTGGACGGATCCTTATTCATCGGCGAAGACGGCAAGCCGAGTTATCACGCGCCGGGACACGGCGACTTCTTCGGCGGCATTCGTCGCTCGGGCGTGCTCGGTATCTTGAAGGCGCGCGGCGTGAAGACGTTGTTGTTCTCCAACGTCGACAATCTCGGTGCGACGGTCGATCCGGTGATCATCGGTTATCACCTCGATTCGAAGCGCGACATGAGCGCGGAGATCACCGAAAAGCAGCGCACCGCTTCCGGTGATTGGGACAAAGGCGGCGCACCCGCGCGCGTCGACGGACACGTGCAGCTCGTCGAAGGTTTTCGGTTCCCGCCGGACTTTCAGCAGGAGTCGCTACCCGACTTCTCGACGAACAATTTCTTGTTCCGCGTGGAAGCGATCGATCGCGACATCCCGCTCGAGCGTCACGTGGTGAAGAAGAAGGTCGACGGCAGGCCGGCTTTACAGCTCGAATCGATCACCTGCGAAGCGAGCGGCACCAAAGACGCCGTCGGCAACGCGGTGCTCTCCGTCGGTTTCTTGCGCGTGCCTCGCGAAGGCGCGACGGGCCGCTTTTTCCCGGTAAAAGAGCCACCCGATCTGGAAGCGATGCGCGCCAAGGTGAAGGCGCGCCTCATCGAGGGGTGGAAGATCCGCGACGCGTAGAGGCCGCGCGCAAGCGAAGCGCGCAGAGAGGCGAAGCCGAACGTAGAGCCGCAGGCGGACTTGCTCCGCCGCTAACGGCCTAAGGGCGCCCGTCCCATTTGCCGCCCATCGGATCTTGGATGGCGAAGCGGAAGCGGCCGTCGATCGTGTTCGGCACGTTGATCGTCTGCAGCAGCTCCGGACGGCGCAGGCCGTCGGCCGGAGTCTGATCGATCGCGTGTCCGAGCTGGTCGAAGTCCATCGCCTCGAAGGTCACGCCGATGCCGCCGATCCCGTCGACGATGTTGTCGAGGACGTTGTTGCATTGATCTTCGACGAGCACGCCGATGCCGATCGCCGCCACCACGTTGAGGCCGAGCGTGTTCTGCGCGAAATCGCGCGCGTCATCACCGAGCCCGCCGCAGTTGACGACGTTGCCCAGCGCGTCGCGAAGCGAGTTGTATGGCGTGGTCAAACGAACCGCGGTGTCGATCACCAACAAGATGAGCTTCTGCAGCTCCATGTCGATCTCGCGATCGACGAAGCGGAAGTCGGCCTCGGGAATGCCGGCGTTGAGCGTGCCGGCGAGCGGTTTGACCTCGACCAAAATGTTGAGCGGACCGACCGCGGCGGGGTTGTGCGTGACCGGAATGTGAAACTCGGCGCACGCCGGGAAATTCGGATCCGAGCGCCCGAGCGGACATTGATCGACGATCAAGATGACCATCTCGGTCCACGTTTCGGTGGCGCGGAGGTCGACGGTGGTCGCTTGCGAATTGAGCGGAGGATCTTGTGCGATCGTCAGGCGGCCGCCGTTCGCGTACACCGTTTCGAACAAGGTGGCGGCGGTGTTCAGCACGCCGACCAGGTCGACCACCCACGGCGGAACGAACTGCTGCACGATCGAGATGATGAAGTTGTCGAGCGGCGGGAAACCGGTGTCGATGTTTCCGGCGAACGTCTGATCGATGAAGTCGAGCTCGTTGGCGATGCCGGAAATGCCGAATAAATAGGCCGAAAGATCGAACTCGTAACGCGTGTTCCAGGTGCCGGTGAGGTCGAGGAAGATGCTCGGCGGCGGCGTCACGATCGACGCATCGTTCTGGCCCGCGACACCCGAGTCGGGGTCGCCGTTGTTGCCCGCGTCGGGATCGGAGCTGTCGCCGCTGTCGCCGGTGTTCGTCGTGCCGCTGTCCGCCGGATCAGTGACGACGCCGCCGCCCGCATCGAGGCGCACGCTTTCGCCGCCGCAGGTGTTCGTCTTGACGCACTCCGTGCCTTCGTACTCACCGACTTGTCCGAGCTCGTCGGAGTCGCAACCCTGTGCGAAACATAGAGCGAAGGTACATGCTGCGAAGAGCGCGGCGACGCTCGGTCCGCCCGTACGGATGGTCATGTTTGCAGAGTGAGGCCTCCCTGCCACAATGAAACTACGCCGATCGGCCGACCAGTCCAGGAACACCGGAAGATGGTCGTGGTTTCAGGACCTTGACGCAAGCCTGGGGCGCCGATGCCTCAGCTCACGGCACCATCAATGATCAAAATTGAGCGTGATCGTCGAGGTTTTGGGCTCTGCCGCGCTGTTCGCGTGAAGCTGCGCGTCGGTCTCGAGCAGCGTGATCTCCGAAGCGAGCCGCTCCAGCACATCTTCGCCCACAGCGCGCAACACTCGCGAGCGCGTGTTGTTGTAGCGATCGACCAAGGCCGTGTACCGCGCGTCGCGGCGATCTTCAGAGACGTTGCCGAGGATCCTTCGCGCACGTTCCAACTTCGCGTCGAGGAAAGCGATGTCGATGCGCAAGCCGGCGATCGCGCGCTCCAACTGATCGCCGCGTTGTTCGAGCGCCTTCTCCGTCGGTTGTTCCGCGCCGATCCTCCACAAGCTCCACTGCTGCGCAGCTTCGGAGGCGAGGCCGGTGAGATCGCGCCAGTTCAGCCCGCGATTCGTCAGTCGGTAGTTGATCGACAGATCGCGCTGTTCGAAGTCGCGCGCATCGGCCGGCGGATCGATCACCTCGGGCCCCGGCGGTTTGATGACCACCTCGGGCTCCTCGATCTTCTCCGGCTCAGGCTTCTCCACGGCCACCGGCTTCTCGACCGCGGGCCTCTTTCCCGGTTTCGGCTCCTCGACCACCCTCGCCGGCTCGGCATCTTTCGCCACCGCCGCATCCGGATATGCCTGCACCACGGGTTGTTGCGGCGGCTCTTCGGTGAACTGCGCGGGCTGCTCGGCCACCGGCTGCTCGACCGGGGCCACGACATGTTTGCGCCCAAAGCCGTACCAGCCCAAACCCGCGATGAACGCCAAAGCTGCAAAAGCACCGATCCACAACCCGTTGTTCGAGCCCAGCGCGGCGTCCTCGATGACATCGTCGGAGCGTTCGTCGATCAAGCTGAGCTCGACCGGGAAACGCATCGCCCGCGGCGTCACTGGCCGACTGGGCACTGTCCTTTCGGCCACTGGTCGAATAGACACTGGTCTTCCTGACAGGGGATAGTCCGCCAAGATCTTCCCGTCCAAAGCTTCGATCACTTCTTCCGTGGACGAAGGGCGATCCGCCGGTTTCTTCGACAACATGCGCATCGCCAGTGGGCCGAGCCCGTCGTAGTCCGACAAAGGAGGGGGAGGCGTGCCCAAATGGTGCATCGCGATCTGCGCTGACGTTCCACTGAATGGAACGATCCCGGACAACAGCTGATACAAGATCACGCCGAGCCCGTAGATGTCGGCCTCGGGACCAACGACCCCGCCTGCACATTGTTCGGGCGACATATACGCGGGCGTACCGAACACCTGCCCTTGCCGCGTCAGGTTCGTCGCGTCGGTGACCAGACCCGGATCCTGCGTCACCTGCACCAAACCGAAGTCGAGGATCTTCGCGGTCTCCTGCCGCTCCGGACCGACCAACATCACGTTCTTCGGTTTCAGATCGCGGTGCACGAAACCGAGCGCGTGTGCTGCGCTCAAACCGGCCGCGATCTGTCGAACCAAATACGCTGCACGCGCCGGCGGCATCGCGCCTTCCGCGCGGATCGCTTCGGTGAGCGTCTTCCCTTCGAGCAGCTCCATCGCCATGAAGATCAAACCTTCCGGCGTGATCCCGAAGTCGATGGTGGTCACCACGTTCGGGTGTTTGATCTTGCTCGCCGCTTGCGCTTCACGCTGGAAACGTCGCGCCAAGTTTTTGTCGCTCGCGAAGTCGCCGAGCAGCAGCTTCATCGCGAAGTCTTGTTCGAGATAGATCTGTCGCGCGCGATAAACCCGCGCCATGCCGCCGTCGCCGAGAGGTCCCGTGATCTTGTAGCGGTCGATCGTCCGGCCGATCATCGGGTCGACGTCGAGCTCGCGGATGCGTTCCCCGTCGATCCCGCAGAACTCTTGGTCCTTGCTGTAGCTGGACCCGCATCGCGGGCAGGCGAGCATAAGTGGTTAAGACGGTGATCCGCGCGCCCCTCGCGAGGCAACCTCGAAAAGCGCGGCGTGATGGGGATTATTTGGACAGAACAAGCGCTTAGGGGCGCAGTCTGGTCGTAAGCTCAGTCAAAACAGCACCTGTCACCTTGGACATCGGTGCCGCGTTCTCTTCGCCCCACAGATCGTAGGTCAGCGGCTGCCCGCTCCGCAGAACCGCGCGCACGGCTTCTTCGACCGCAGTTCCCGCGCGATCCAGCACCGAGTCATCCTTCTTCGCACCCAGCCAGCGGAGCGCTTCACCCGTGGCGAGGATCATCGCCATCGGGTTCACGCGATCCTTGCCCGCGTGTTTCGGGGCCGACCCGTGGATCGGCTCGAACATGCCGTGTTTGTCGCCGACGTTGCAGCCCACCGCCATGCCCATGCCGCCCTGAAGCACCGACGCGAGATCGGTGACGATGTCGCCGAACATGTTCGTCGTAACGACGACGTCATAAAATTCTGGCTGGCCGATCAACCACTGCGTGAACGCGTCGACGATGGCCACGTCTTTTTCGATCTCGGGATACTGCGCGCCGATCTCTTGAAACACTTCGTGGAAGAAGCGGCAGCCGTGCAGCACGTTGTTCTTCACGATGCAGGTGACGCGTTTCTTCTTGTCCTTCGGCGCGCCGTTTCGTTTCTTCGCCATCTCGAACGCGAGACGGATGACGCGCTCCGAAGCGTGCCGCGTGATCACGCGAGTGTCGGTCGCGACGACGGGCGTGCCGCCGGGCGCGAGCACGCCGCCCATTCCCGCATACAGACCTTCGGTGTTCTCGCGAATGATCACCATGTCGACGTTGCCCGGCTTCCACACCTGCGCGTGTGTTCCGCTGATGCGGTGTTTGACACCTTCGTACAAACGGACAGGTCGAACGTTCGCGTAGAGATCGAGGCGCAGGCGGTTGCCGATCACCGGTGACCAACCGGCCATTTTTCCGCCGGGCATGGTCACGGGACCACTGCCGTCGGGTGCAGGCCAACCGACCGCGCCGAGCAACACAACGTCTGCTTTGTCGCATTTTTCTTCGCTGCCTTCGGGCCAGTCGCGTCCGTGCGCGAGGTAATATTGCCCGCCGCACGGCACTTCATCGACCGCGAAATGGGTGTCCGTTTTCTCTGCGACGAGATCGAGCACGCGTTTCGCTTCGCGCGCGACTTCGATCCCGACGCCGTCGCCGGGCAAAAGTACAACTGAGTAAGTAGTGCGAGGCATCGCGTCGCGATCTACCACTAGTTCGCGGCTGCGGGCATTCAATACGCGGCTGGGACGACGGCCTCGATCCCGGCGAGCTCGGCCTCGGGGAAGATGCCCTCTCGAAACGATTCAGCGCCCCGCAGCACATACACCGCTTCGATCATCGTTTTCGCTTTGGCCTGGCGTTCTTCGAAGAATCGGCGCTGTTCGTCGATGTAGCGATCGAGCACCCGCCGCAAAAACCAGGGCGGATCCCAGGTGATCACGTCCTCGACTACGGTCCCACCGTCTTTTTCGCGGAGCGTCACCGTGTGGCGCGCGCCTTTGACCGGCCAGGAGACGAACTCGTCTTCCAGAAAGCGGTCGGTCTCCATGCGGGTCGTCTTGAAGCGCACGGTGATCGCGTGGCGGTGTTGCTGAATGCGGACCTCGGATTCGGCGCCGAGCAACACGATCGCGCCTCTTTGCGTGCACCATTCGAAGCGAAAACGCGGCGATATGAAACGCAGATGGTCGAGCTGCGTGTAGAAACGAAAGACGACCTCCGGCGGCGCGGCGATCTTCACCTGAATCGAAATGTTCACCGAGGCCCGCGGCTAGCTTAGTGCGGGAAGAGGATCGCGCCTAGTCGTTCATCGCGCCGGCAGCGATCCAGCGCTCGACGAGCGCGATGCGATCGGCTTCGATCAGCGCGCCGGGCGGCATTTCCGTCCCGGGTGCCGGGACGTTGCGATCGAGCATCTTGTCCATCATGAACGAGCTGCCGGGATCTCCCGCGACGATCAACATGCGCGCGGGATCGGCGATCGAGGGCCGCATCAGATCCATCGCCGCCGGATCCGTCAGGTCGAGCGCACCCGCGGGCGAGGCTCCGCGATGGCAGCCTTGAAAATTGTTGCAGCTCTTGGCGAAGACCTGCGCCTTCACGTTGGTGTACGTCGCCGGCAATTCTTCTTCTTCAGGTCCACACGCCGCCAGCAAAAGCAGCGCAGCGAAAACGAGGATCGATCGAATCACGATTCATCGCCTCCACACACGATCTCGCTCCGCATTGACGGGTCAGCCGGGAAATAATAGCCGAACGTCGCGCACATCTCTTCGGGGAACTCGAGCGAGTCTTTGCGCGTGTTCTTGAACGTACACGTCGTCCGGATGATGTCGCCACCCTTGAACGGGCGCGCGCTCTCGGTGCCGTACATCGAGAGGTCGGGCTTGTCGCGCATGTCCGCGGTCCATTGCTGAACGTCGATGATCGTCTCCATCGGTCCGGCGGAGGGTCCGATCTCCGCTTTGAAGCGTACGCCCCACTCGTGCATGTGCGGTCCGACGACCATGAGGTTCGCGTCGAAAGGCATGCGGCAATCGAAGCTCAAATCTTCTTCCCGCCCCGTCGGCGGCAGCGAGAAGCTGATGTCCGAGAGGCCGAGGAACCCGACCAAAGTGTGCACATTCGCTTCCGCGGTCGGCGTCATATGAGCCACGTCGCGCACGCGCAATTCGTTCTCGCTCGAGTTCACGTAGTGCTGTTGCAGGACGAGTTGCGTGCCGCGCGGAACGCGGATTGCGTAACCCGGCGGAAATTCTTCGTAGCCCGCGCGTTCGCTGGAGATCAGCGGCCGGAAGCGGATCATGTCTTCCGCGGTCTGGCAGCCGCGCACAGTGCCGGGCGTGTCGCCGACAACTGCCGTCATCAACAACAAGTGATGACCATGTTTGCCTTGAAACGGCCGAAACGCCTTGATCCACATGTCTTCGGCCGTCGGCTCGAGGAACAAGCAGACTTGTTGGTCGGCGCCGGCCGGGATGATCTGCTCGCCAAAAGTGAGCTCCACCGTGTCACTGGTCGTTGGTACAGGTACCGAAGGGAAGTCGTCGACGGTGCCGCTCGTTTCTGCCGAACCGCACGCGATCGCCAGCGACACACAACATGTAGTCGAGAAAATCTTCGTCATCTTCATCATGGCCGGGCCGGTCGGTTAGCACGCGTTTTCGAGCAACGCTATCGGCGGATCAGTTTTCACCTTCGAGACGAATGAGCGCTCCTTCGATCTCATCGAGCGCGCGCATCGTTCGCGCGCGACTCAACCGTGAGGACAGAGCGGTGATCTTTTTTTGGAAGTTGACGTCGAAACGGAGGCGTCGCGCTTGTCGAATCCGCCGCACCAATTCTGACTTTTTAGCCGAGACATCCGCAGAAATGACGCGCGGCTCCACGCTGGTGTGGTCGATGCGCGCGAGCCCTGCATCCGGCGTTGTCTCCGCGACCTCGACCGTCTCCTCGACCACTTGGACAGGTGGATCTTCGACCTCCGCCGTCTCCTTCATCTTCGCAGGAAGTGCGACCTTCGACGGCACTTCGCTGTTGGGAAGAGACAACACCTGCACATCAGGCGTTGGCGGCCGAACGAGCAGCGCGGTGATCGTCGCGATGCCCACCAAAAAGATCATCGCCGCCAGCGCGAGCAAGATCCGCACGCGTCGCGGCTGCGCTTTGAAGTTCGCCGGATCGACCAACGCCGCGAGCGCGGCCACCGACGGGCTCGACGCCAACTTCTCGAACATCGCCGGATCTTCGGGCCGGTGTTCCGCTGGATCATTCGGCGAGATCGCACTGGTCGTTGGTACAGGTCCGTAAAATTCGTACGGTGAGGCCTCGAAAGGCCCTCCTGGTCTTGCGGCCAGGAAGACGGTCCGCGCACCACTCGTGCCCAGCTCGCGTTTCGCCATCTCGCGTGCGTCGGCGAGCAGACGTTTTTCCTTGGCGATCACGGTCGCGCACGCGATTTCGAGCCACGCGACGACATCTTCTTTGCCGGTTTTTTTCCCGCGCGCGGCGAGCTCCTCTTGCAGCGCTTTTTTGAGCTGCATCGAGGTCGGCATCCGCAGCTCGGGATCCGGATTCATCGCGTGTTTGAGCACCGCTTCCAGACGTTTCGAGGCGTCGGGCCGAAACGGCGACAACAGCTCGGGCTGCGCTTGGATCGCCCGCGTGATGCGCGCTGCGACACCTTCTTCACGAATGCGCTTCTTGCCGGCGAGCAATTCCCAGATCGTCACCGACGCCGAGTAGATGTCCGCGCGACCATCGACGCGCGCGCCCATCGCTTGTTCGGGCGGCATATAATCGGGCGAGCCGGCCAACATCTGCGCGGACGTTTGCCAGTCCGAGAGGATCGATTTGCCGAGACCGAGATCGATGATGCGCAGCTGGCCATCGAAACCGACGAGCACGTTGCGCGAGCCGATGTCGCGATGGATGAGGCCGAGCGCTTCACCGGTCTCCTGATGTCGCGCGGAGTGGATCGCTTCCATGCCGCTCGCGAGATCGACCGCGAGACTCAAGCCGACCGACAACGGCACCAGATCGATCTGCGAGCTCTCCACGCGATCGACGATGTGATTCACCGGAATGCCGAAGACATATTCGGTGGCCAGGAAGGGCTCGGTTTCGATCTTCCCCATCGCCACCAACGCCGCGACGTTCGGATGGCGCACGTGCACCGCGACTTCGGCTTCGTGTACGAACCGTTTGAAGATGCCTTCGTCTTGAATGAGCTCGGGGTGCATCCGCTTCACCACGAGCATCATCTCGGTCTCGGCGTGCATCGCGAGATACGCCGTGCCCATACCGCCCACGCCGAGTTGGCGTAGGAGCACGAAGGGCCCGAATCGCTCGGGGAAGGGCTGCGCCGGAGCGCTCACTTTGGGTTGATGTTAGAGGCGCTCGCGAATCAGCGAAAGGGGCGCGCTCCCGAAGGAGAGCAGCCAATCGTGAAACTCGCGAAAGCTCTTTGTTCCGCGCTTCTCGAAAAACGCCTTCCTGAGCTCGAGGATCTGAATTTTGCCGAGCGTATAGCTCAAATATCCGGGATCGAAGGTGCCGCGATACGCCTGCTGCACCGAGTTGCCCGGATCGATGAGGCACTTTTCGTGGAACAAAGTCTCCGCCTCTTTCACCGTCATGCCCTGCGTGTGCAGGCCGATCGCCGCGAGGAAACGGCAGTTTCTCAACAAAGCATTCGACAGCTGGCCGAGCTCGAGGCGTGCGTCCCCTTTGCCGTAACCGGCCTCGAACATCATCTCTTCGGCGTAGTGCGCCCAACCTTCGACGAACGCGTAGGACTCGAGCATCTTGTTCGCCAGCGTCGGCGAACGCCGTTGGTGCAGGCCTTGAACGAAGTGACCCGGATACACCTCGTGCGTCGAGGTGGAGAGCAGGTCCCCTTCGTAAGGCAGATAAGCTTCCTGCATCTCGGGCGGCCACGTCGGATCGGGCGGAGAGATGTAATAGAAGCTGCCCGTCGCTTTTTCAAACGGTCCCGCCATATCGAGAAAGGCCGAGTTCCAACGCATGAACGGCGGCGTGATCTCCACCGTCGCGCGCTGATCGGAGCCGATGGTGATCACGTCGTTCTTCTCGATGAACGCCAAGAGATCGACGAGCTGCTTCTGGGCCGTCGGAATCACCATGTCTTTCGACAAACGTTCCGACGCGACCTTCTGCACCACCGCCCGCGTACTGATCTTTGGATCAATCTTCTTCGCGGTCGCGACGAACGCGTCGTAGTTGCGCTGATAGTCGGCGCGCGCCATCTGTTCGAGCTCGGGCAAGGTGGTCTTCAGACCTTCGTTCACCTCGAGCATCTTCAAAAACTTGTCCGTGCCGAGCGCAAAATCGTCGTTCGCGCGCGGAAGACCAACTTTGTTCACCCACTCCAACACGCGATCGACGGCCGCCAAACCCGCGGCGACCGACTTCTCGTAACGCGCGTTCAGCTCGGGATTTTTTTCCACCGCGGGCCGCGTCGCACGGCGAACATCACCTTCGTAATATTCGCGCATTCCGGAGAGCACCTTTTGCACGGTCTCGAGGTGCGTGCGCGGCTGCGAGGGCGAGAGGATCGCCAAAAGGTTATCGGTCTGTGCCGTCGCGGCTTCGATATGCGAGAGCAAGGCGCTGGTGCGTTCTTCGATCGGCGCGTAATCGCGAACGAGATAACTCGAGACGTCGAACAATCCGTTGTACGCGAGCAGCTTCTCGTGAAGGCGAAGCTCTTCGAGCTCGAAGATAGTGCGCGTCGCGTGCAAGCGTACCAGCTGCAGATCGAGCTTCAGCGGATCCTTCAGCTTCGAGAGCTCGGTCGCCTCCACCACTTTGATCGCCGCCTTCGCATCCGCGATCGAATGTTCGAAATGCGCGCGGGTGATCGGCGAAACTTTTCCGTCGTACTGATGAAGCCCGAGCGCACGTCCGGTGCCCGGCGCATCGGCGAGCACAGCATCCAGATAACTTTGGACGAATTTCTCGAGCTCGGCGACGGGGTCCGCTTTTGTTTCGGCGGGTGGGGCAATGATCGGGTGTGCCTCTTTGCCGTGGTCCGCGCCGGACTGCGGAGCGCCACAAGCGGCGAAGAAGAGCGCAGCGAAGGAAGAGATCGGCCGCTTCATGCCGCACGCTTAACCGGCCGGGCCTCGACAGATCCAGCGGATCCTTCTAGGTTTACGCCCTCATGGATGGGCGTGATCGCAGGCGCTCGGCGCGACATCTCCTCGGTCTCGTGGCCGAGGTGCACGTCGGGCCGGTGACGGTGCAAGGTGTGGTGGAAGACGTTTCGCAGCACGGCATGGGGTTGGTCCTGCCGCAGGATCTGAAGGTGGAGCGCGGCGAGACCATCTGGATCCTGGCGCAAACCGTGGCCCCGGTGGCGATCACCGCGACGGTGCAGCGCATCGCCGACAACGGCGTCATCGGAGTGGAGTTCCTCGAGGTGTTGACCGGTGAGGCGCTCGACGTCGTCGAATCGCTCCCTTTGCCGATGACCGACGACGTAGAGCCGTGACATCTTGGCGTCCGTATGGCGCGTCCGCTCAAGATCGCTGTCACCGAAACCATCAACGCCTATCGCGACATGCCCGAGCGCTTGGAAGATCTCCCGCGACTCGAAGGCAAGCTCGAAGACATTCGGCGCGCGAACGTTCAGCACCACATCGACCTGATCGAAAGGGCAGCATCGCGCGGCGTCGGGATCATCGGGCTCGGCGAGCTCTTTCCCGCGCCCTATTTCGCGATCAATAAAAATCCGATGTGGATCCCGCTCGCAGAAGATGCGGAGAACGGGCGCACCATCAGCGAGCTGCGCGAAGTGGCGAAGAAGAGATCGATCGCCATCGTCGCGCCGATCTATGAATACGATGCGACTGTGCAGTCGCGTTTCAACACCGCAGTGGTGCTCGCCGAAGACGGCCGCGTGCTCGGGAAATATCGAAAGACACATATCCCCGACGGCAAAAACGAACAGGGCGAGTTCAACGAACCGTTCTATTTCGGTCCCGCGAAACATTCGGCGGACTATTTCCCGGTGTTCGAAACGATGCGCGCGCGCGTCGGCGTGGCGATCTGTTACGACCGGCACTTCGAAGGTGTGGTGCGCAGCTTGGCCGCGCGCGGCGCGGAGGTGATCTTCTCGCCCGCGGTCACCTTCGGCGCGAAGTCCGAGCGCATGTGGGAAATGGAGTTCGAGGTCGACGCCGCCCGGCACAACGTCTTCATCGCGGGCTCAAACCGCAAGGGTCACGAATTGCCCTGGAAACAGGAGTTTTTCGGGAACAGTTACATCGTCGGGCCGAACGGGCGGCCCCCGAACGATCGCAGCTCGGATAATTTGGTGATCGCGGAAGTCGAGCTCGACGACCTATCTGGCCGTGATCCTTCGGGTTGGAACCTGATCCGCGACCGCCGTCCCGACATCTACGTCGCCTGACGGAGAAACGGTTATCCAAAGACGCCGATAACCTGCCGTGGCGATCCTCAACTCAGCGCCGACCCCCGCGAAATTGGCAGAGGGCTGGGAGCAACGTTTCGGCCCTCCCCTGCGCCGTGCCGCGGGCCGCGACGGCGTGCTCACCGGTGCGGCGATCGATCGCCTCGCTCAAGAGACGAACACCGATCGCGAAGCCGCCGACAACGCCAAAGCGATCCTCGATGCGAGCGGCCAGCGCTCGATGAACGTCGAAAAGATGTTGAAGCTGATCGGCGCGGCGACCGTGAATGGAGCGCAAAACGCGGTCGGTCCCACGGGCAAGATCGCGTTGGAGCGTGCGGAGCTCCTACCAGCGAATTTACGTCCGGACTTCTTGCTGATGCGCGGCCGTCTGCCCGAGGTCGCGCCGCTTTCGCCCGCCGAGGTCCGGCGGATCATCACCCAGATGGCGCTCGATGCGCTCGACAACGGCACTGCCCAAAAGATCAGCGGCGTGCCTTACGGTGCGCGCGGCGTGCGTGCGTTGGTGGAACGCGTGGAACATCCCGCGAGCAACACGCACTTCCGCATCTCGATCATCCGCAACCAGGTGTGGATCTCGCGCGCCTCGCAGGTGCCCTCGCCGCTGGTGGGCTGGTACAAAATCGGCGCCGCGCCTTCGCCGATTTGAGCGCCGGCTTCGACGCTCCGCTTAGAACGGTGCGGTGACCGGCGTCGTCGGGCGCAGCGTGAGGCCGGTGCCCGTATGGCCAGGTCCCACGAAGCCGAACACCGACACGTTGCCGGCGCCGTCGACGAGGAAGCTCGTCGAGTTGACCGCGGTGACGCTGGTGACTCCGGAGATGCCGATCATCGTGACCGGCGCCGGATTGTCCTCCGTCCCCGAGCCTGCGCCGAGCTGGCCGTCGAGGCCGTAGCCCCAACACTGCACCTGTCCGCCGAGGACCACGCCGCAGACGAAGTTGTTGCCGGAGGCCAGAGAAGTCACACCCGCAACACCGGTGACCGCCGCTGGCGAGGTCACGTCGGTGAACACGCCGTTCGCCATCTGTCCGTAGGCGTTGTCGCCCCAACACTGCACCGAACCGTCGCCGATCCGCGCGCAGGTGTGGTTCTGGCCCGCCGTAATCTGCGCGACGTTCGAGACCGCGGGAGCGATCGGCGTCTGCTGATCGACCACCGAGCCGATGCCGATCTGACCGGAGCCGTTTTCGCCCGAGCACAACACTGTACCATTGGCCATACGCGCGCAGATGTGGTCCGCGCCCAGCGCCAGCTCTTCCGCGCCGAGATAAGCCGGAATTTCGACCGGAATCAGCTGGCGCGTGAGATTGCCGGTGGCCATTTGGCCACTCGAGTTGTTGCCCCAACAGCGAACCGTCAGGTCCGCGAAACGGCCGCAATAGAAGTCCGGTCCCGCATAGACCGCGACCGCCGGGACCGCCGTCAACACCGGCTCCGGATTCGCGTGATCGACCTGTGTGTTGTCGCCGAGCTCGCCCTCCGCGTTGTCACCCGCGCAGACGATCGCTTGGCTCGTGATCACGGCGCAGGTCGAATCGAGACCGGCCGCCACCGAGGTGACCATCCCCGACGCGATCAACGTCGGTAGCGCGCTCGAAACGAACGTACCGTTGCCGAACTGTCCGAAGTCGTTTCGTCCCCAACAGTAGAGATCGTTGCCCGTCACGCGCGCACACGTGTGTCCGCGGAACTCGCCCTCGCTGCCGGTGATCTCCAAAACGCCCGAGAGAGCGACCGGCGTCGCGCTTTCGAGATAGCGCGGCGTTCCGAGGCCGAGCTGTCCGAGCTCATCCGAACCCCAACACCGGCGCGAACCGTCGAGGTGCAACATGCAGGTCTGCGCGTCGCCGAGCGCGATGCTGCGCGCACCGCTCGTCACGAGAACCGGCGCCAGCGCGTTGGTCGTTGTGCCATCGCCGATCTGTCCGCCGCCGTTGGTGCGCGTGTTTCGTCCCCAACAGAGGACCGCGTCCGCGTCGTCGATGATGCAGTTGTGGTCGGAGCCGGTCGCGATCTTCGTCGCGATGCCGGTGTTCGCCACCAACACCGGAGCGCGCTGATCCACCACGGTTCCATCTGCGAGCTGACCGAAGGCGTTGTCGCCCCAACACCAAACTTGTCCGCCCGCAGTGGACGCGGTGATCGCGCAGCTGTGGTTCAGGCCGACCGTCACGTCGACCACCGGCGGGAGACCGACCGGCGACGTGCCGCTGCTGACGTCCGTCGATACGGTACCGCCGATACCGATCTGTCCGCTGTCGTTGTCACCCCAACACAACAAGGCCCCGCCGGCGACGACGGCACATCCGTGTTCACCGCCGATGCCGATGGCCACCGCTCCGGCGACACCCAAGACAGGCTGCGGAACGTCGCTGTCCGTCGTGACAGTACCGCCGCGGCCGAGCTGGCGCTGATCGTTGTCGCCCCAGCACCATACTGTACCATCGGCCAGTCGGGCACATGCGTGGTCATCGCCCATGCCGAGCTCCACCGCGGTGGTGATCCCCGGGACCTGCGCCGGCATTCCACGATCGGTCGTGCCCGGCGTGCCGAGCTGCAAGCTGTCGCTGTCGCCCCAACACCAGACCTCGCCCGTCGTCAGGCGCGCGCAGCTAAAGTTTGCGCCGACCTCGACCTCCGCGACATCGACCAGATTCGGAACGAGCACCGGCGCGCGGGCGAGGACGTTCGTGTCGTCGCCGACTTCGCGGTTCACATTTTCGCCCCAGCAATAGACTTGGAGCGCTCCGGTGCGGAAACAACCGTGGTTCGTGCCAAGCGCGATCTCCGTCGGCGCGCCGGGCTCGAAGCAGACGCTCGGCTCGCCGTTGCAGACGAAGCCCTGTTCGACAGTACAGGTGTCCGAACAGCCATCGGTGGAGCGGAGGTTTCCGTCGTCGCATCCTTCGGGCGCGAGGATCACGCCATCGCCGCAGATCGGACCGCAGGCGCTCGGCTCACCGGTACACGCATAGTTGGCTTCGACGATGCAGACCGCGCTGCAACCGTCGCCGTCGGTTTGATTGAGGTCGTCGCACTGCTCCGCGCCCGCGATCAAGCCGTCGCTGCACGCTGTCCCGCAGGTGCTCGGCGAACCGCCGCAAACATAGCCGCGCTCGATGACACAGGTGTCCGCGCAGCCATCGCCGGCGGTGAGGTTCGCGTCGTCGCAGGTTTCGGCGGCGAGGATCAGGCCGTCGCCGCAGATCGCATCGCACAACGAAGGCTCAGCGGTACAAACGAAGCCGACCTCGACGGTACAGGTCCCGGTGCAGCCGTCGCCGTTCGTGAGGTTTGCGTCATCGCACGCTTCGGCGCCGACGATCAAACTGTCGCCGCACACGCTGATGCAGGTGCTCGGGCCGCCGGAGCACATCCAGCCGTCTTCAACGGTGCAGGTGTCCGCGCAGCCATCGAGGTTCGCGACATTGCCGTCGTCGCATTGTTCGGCGCCGGCGATGAACGAGTCACCGCACTCGGTGACACAGACGCTCGGGGAGCCCGTGCACTGATAACCAATGTCGATCGTACAGGTGTCCGTGCAGCCATCTCGGCCGGTGAGGTTGCCGTCGTCGCAATCTTCGCGGCCTTCGACCAAGCCGTCGCCGCAGATCTCGCCGGTCCCCGCGTCGCCGCCGTCCGCTTTCTCGCTCGCGTCTTCTTCTCCACCGCCCGCGTCTTCGCTCGCATCTTCCTGCGGCTCCGCGTCGACCTGCGGTTCCGCATCCGCTTGCGGCTCCGCATCCGCTTCGACCGCTGCATCGGGTTGAACCGTCGCATCCGGCCTCGCATCCGCCGGCGAGCCCGCGTCCACAGTTGTGCCATCGACCGGCACTGACGCATCCATCGACGGTTCGTCGTCGCCGCACGCAGCGAGCGCGAAAGAGAAAGTGAGAGCGAGCGCGAAGAGCAGCTTGTTGGTCATCGGAGGCGCGTAAGCTACCGCGTCTCCCCCCGTGGCTGCAAAGGGACCTTAGGTCCGCTTGGGAATCTCCAGCCCGCGCTGCACCGCCGGGCGCTCGAGGCAGCGCTCGAGCCAGGCCGGCACGCGACGCAAGCTGTCGAAGCCCACGAGCTCCCCCGCTCCATAGAAGCCGACGAGGTTCCTCACCCAACCGAGCATCGACACGTCGGCGATCGTGAGCTCGTCGCCCATCACCCAGGTGCGCCCGTCGAGCCGCGTATCGAGCACGCCGAGCAGTCGTTTGCTCTCATCGACGTAGCGATTCAGCGGGCGTTTGTCTTCGAGCTCTTTGCCCGCGAATTTGTAGAAATAGCCGAGCTGGCCGAACATCGGACCCATCGCAGCCATCTGCCAAAATACCCATTGGAGGGTCTCGTAGCGCAGGCCGGGATCGGCGGGCAGGAGCTTGCCGCTCTTCTCCGCGAGGTAGAACAAGATCGCGCCCGACTCGAACAATCCGAGCGGCTTTCCGCCGGGGCCGTCGGGGTCGATGATCGCCGGAATCTTCCCGTTCGGATTCAGCGAGAGGTACTCCGGAAGCCAACTCTCGTTCTTGAGGATATCGACCAGATGCGGCTCGTACGGCAGGCCGGTCTCCTCGAGCATGATCGACGCCTTCACTCCGTTCGGCGTGTTCAACGCATACAGCTGAATGCGATCGGGATGCTGGGCGGGCCAGCGTTGGGTGATCGGAAAGGTGCTCAGCTTCGACATCGTTATTTTCCTCCGGCCAAAACAAAACGATCGAGCCACTCGCCGGTGAGCTCTTGTGCTCCCCGGAGCCAGCTCTCTTTGGCGACGTAACTTTCAGCCAGGCGAATGCGCAGCTCCCCTTTTTTGAGATCGAGCTCTGCATTTTCGATCACCGAGAACGGCACGATGACGTCGGCACTCTCGGGAACGAGCAACACCAGTCCCTCGGTCGTTCGAAACCGAAAAACAGCGAGCGGCATATATGGGTTGTTGGCGTCGTGAAGGGTGACGCCGTCGAGGTCGATGCGCGGGCGCTGCGTCATCCCCGGAACTTGAGCACGGGAAAAATACTTCGTCAAATCGCCGAATTATTGAATTGAGCCGGCGATCCGTCCGATACTGCGACGGTTCATGGAGTCAGAGGACCCCCTTCTCGGCCGCGTCATCGGCGGAAAGCTGAAGCTGCTCGCGCTGCTCGGAAGCGGAGCCATGGGCAAAGTTTATCGCGCGCACCACGAGGCGCTCGACAAGACCGTCGCCATCAAAGTCCTCCACCAAAAAGAGGGCGCCGGCTCGCAGCTGGCCCGCCGCTTCAAAGCCGAAGCCCGCGCCGCCAGCCGCCTCGACCATCCGAACAGCCTGCGCATCCTCGACTTCGGTGAAGACGGCCCGGACGGCCTGCTCTACATCGCCATGGAGTTCCTCGACGGCGAGGACCTCTCGAACGTCCTTCGCCGTGAAGGCCGCCTCGACGGCCCGCGCGCCGCCGACATCATGGCGCAGGTCTGCGCAGCGCTCTCCGTGGCGCATCAACAAGGTGTCGTCCACCGCGACATGAAGCCCGGCAACATCATGTTACTTCCGCGGACCAGCGAGCTCGGCGATGTCCGCGACGTCGTCAAAGTCTGCGACTTCGGCCTCGCCAAAGTTCTCGACGCACCTTCCGAAGACGCAAGCGGCGCACCGCTCACCAAACAAGGCGCGATCCTCGGTACACCCGCTTATATGTCGCCCGAACAAGCGAGCGGCGAGAAGACCGACGGCGCCACCGACATCTATTCCTGCGGCGTCATCCTCTACTGCATGTTGGCCGGAAAGCCACCGTTCACCGCCGAATCGGCGACCGGCCTCTTGATGAAACACATCTTGGAGGAACCTGTCCCTTTGGCCAGTGTCGTACCCGAGGTGGATCCACGCCTGGCGGTGATCGCTCACAAAGCGATGGCCAAGAAAAAAGAGGAACGTTTCGCTACGGCGCGGGACATGTTGAACGCGCTTCGCGAAGTGGTGAAAGCAGACGCGGTGTTGCCGCCGCTCGCGCGCTCCGCGAGTGAACGAGCGCTCGCGCCCGCGATCGCGCACCCGGCGGTTTCTTCGGAGGAAAAGAGCGATCCTTACGCGAAGACCTTCGTGCGCACCGACGAACGCGAAGCGGCAGCGCTCGCGGTGAAGTCGGTGCGGCCCATGGCGGCGCCGATCGCCTCGTCGGTCGCGCCCTCGATCGCGCCGGCCGGTGGGGCGAAGCAGAGCTCGGTGATGGTGATCGTGGCGATCGTCGGATCCGTCGCGCTGTTCTTTGCCGGAGTCGTCGCGACCATGCTCTGGCCAAAAGACCAGGATAACGTGTTGACCGCCCAGCTCCCGGAGGAACCTGCGAAGCCGGTGATCGTGGCGGAGAAGCCAGTCGAGATGAAGCCCGAGCCGGCGATGGAGATGAAGCCGGAGCCGGCGATCGAACCCACGATCGAGCCGGTGATGGAGCCCGTGCCGGAGAAGACACCGGCCTCAAAAACGAAGACGCCGCGCAAAGAGAAGGCGCCGTCCAAACAACCCGCGGAAGAGCCGAAGCCGGAAGTGCCGGTGATCGCCGAGCAGCCGAAACCTGCGGAAGAGCCGAAGATCGAGCCCAAAGTCGAGCCTGTCGCGGAAGAGCCGAAGCTCGTCGAGCCGCCGAAGGTGATCGAACGCGAGAAGCCGAAGCTCGAGCCGCGCGTTCAGCTCCCCCAACATGAAGCGCCGAAAACTGCCGACGTCGATTTCGTCGGCCTCGAGGTCGGGGGCGGCGTGTCGACGACGCGCACCATGGGCGCGCTCGATAAAGTGAAGCCGATGGCCAAGAAGTGTGTGGAGACGATCGCGCTCCCCGAAGGCAAGAAGCGAAGCGGCGAGATCAAGGTTACGGGCCGCATCGACGCCTACGGAAAACTGGTCGATCTCAAAGCAGGCGGCGGCGGCAACCCGAAGCTCGACGCCTGTGTACAAATGGCCGTGCAGTCCGCGCGTCTTCCAAAGCCGGACACCGGCGAAGCGCGCATCAGCTTCAGCATCAAGTTCAACCTGCATTAGGAGCCCGGGCGTCGCGGGCGTTGCTCAGCGGTAGCGCCGAGACAAAGCTGTACCAAGGATCAGGTCGCCGATCAGGCGGTCACCGATCTCGCGCAAGATCCCAATGCGCTCGAAGTCGCGAGCGAGCAACACCGCAAACTGATACGTCGCACGATCGAGATCGCGCTCCAGCGCGGGAGACATCGCCAACGCAGAATGAGCACAAGGCGAATCACAACGCGCGAGAGCCAACGCGCGCGCCGGTTCCTTGGAGCGCGCCGCCGAGAGCGCGAGCTCGCGAAGTGAAGGATCAACCAAAGTACACGCGCTTCCCACGACCGAGAGCACCCTTCGCGGGCGATCCTTCGCCTGCAAAGACTCGATCGCGGGAAGCGCGTCCCGTATCGCCTCCACACACCCCGTGCTCGTCGCAGCCATCTGCGATTGAGCCACCACCACCATCCACAAAACCGTGATCACGGGATCCAGCTCGCCTTGATCTTCGAAGAATCCAGATCGCGCAGCGCAACCATCTCGGCACGCAGCGCGAGCACCGCTGGATCCTTCGAGCCTTCGGTCGACTTCAGATACGTTTCGATCGTCTGGAGAGCCGTGCCGCGATCCATCTTTGAGAAATCTGGTTTATCCATTTTCGCGGCCGCATAACCCTTGTCGATGATCGACGCGTTCTCCGTTGCCCATCCCTTGGCCACGTCTTTGAAATACAAAAGACGAATCGTCTTCTCGATCTTCTCGCGCACGGCATCGCGCTCCGACGCCGGCAGATCTTTGTGATTCTGGAGATTGTTCAGCGCGTTGTAATACTGGCGCACCGGACCCGAATGCGGATCGTCGATCTTTCCGCCGTTGAACGCGCTGGTGAACGCATTTTCACGCGAGCTCACGTCGGCCTTCACCGTCGACAACGCGACGTCACCCGAGCTCGACGTGTGTCCACCCGTGCGGCTCCACGCCGTCACTTCGCTCGACAACACGCCGCGCGCACGCGTGCGATCCATGATCCCCACGCGACCTCGCGTCTGTTGCTCCCACTCCGCTTGATGCGCGAACGACATATCCGCGGGCGGCGCCGAACCTTGATAGCCCCAATGCGTCTGCAGATTCGGGAACACTTGCCGCCAATCTTCCGCGTTCGAATAACCACCGCTGTAACAACCTGCGGTGTGGAGATCTTCGACCTGTGCAGCGGCCTTCGGCATGGCCTTCGCCAAAGCTGCGAGATCGCGCTCTTGAAGCGTGCCGTTTTCTCCCCAAAATTTAGGCCCCGCGTGATGTCCGGACAACACCAGGCGTGAGGAACAACGCCCGCCGTTCTCCGCTTTGGCCCAATCTTTGGCGATCACCGCGAGCTCGTCGCGCGCATCGGGCACCGCGTCTTTGAGGACCTTCTCGATCTCCGCAGTCTGCTTCGGAGGCAAACCGAGCGAAGCGGCGAAGTCCTTCACACCTTGATCGGTCTTCAGGTCGAACTTCTGATTGTTGTTCTCGACGATCGAGCTTTCGCTGCCACCGGTGGTGACATTGAATTTTCCGCCGATGCCCATGCTGCGCATCGCCGCCTTCTCATTCGAGGAGAGCGTGCGCATGCCGATGAACAAGACGTCGTCGTTGCCCGCTTCGTTCGCGCGCGATTTCTTCTGAATCGTGGCCGCTTTGCCGAGATCGCCGACCGCTTCCGCCGCCGCACGGGATCCGCCCGCTGCACCGTTCGCATCGACCAACGTCAGCTGATTGGTGTTGTTGTCGCCGTCGATCCGATCGACCTGATCGAAGAGCGCGCTCGTCTCTTTCGCGCCGCTGATCTTTCCGTCGCTGTTGAGATCGGCCGACGCGACGTCGACACCCTTCATGCGCGTGTCGGAGCTGAGATCGGCGACACTGATCGATTTGCCGGCCAGCGCGTCGTTCCACGTCTTCCGGGTCAAAGTAACGGCGGTGGTCATGGCCGCCGTCTAATACAGCCCGTGTTCCCGCCGATTTTCTTCGATTTTTTGGGCGTCTGGCCAGCGGCTGACGGTCACTGACAGTCAGCCTGATGTCATCCCGAGCGGAAGATCTTCCATTTGTTCTCTTTGAACACGGAGCGCATCGCTTCGTCGGGTGTGGTCGCTTGATAGACCGCGTGCACCGACTCCAGCTCGTCGTCCGCAGAGTGCACGCCCAAAAGATCGGCGTACGAAAAAACACCACACGGCGAACGCGCGATGATCGCACGCCACTCTTCGCTCAAACCGTCGAGCTGCGCTTGCGTGCGCGGAAGCACCCCGAAGAGCCGCAGCTTCCCGGCGATGACGTTCGCCAACCAACCGCGGCGGCGCTTCCACAACGGACCTGTCCTTTCGGACAGTTTGAGCCCCTCAGAGCTCTCCCAGGTCTTCTGGTCACCTGATCCAGAGAACAGTGCGAGGAGCGCGAAGACGATCATCAAATAGAACGCGTAGACCCGTTCGAAGACCGGAGGCGCACGTGTATCGCCCTTGAGCGAGGAGGCGATCACCATGTCGATCCCCGCGACGCGCGCCGAGTGCCGCAGGTTCAAGAGCAAGCCGCCTTCGAGATAACAGTCGCGCAGCTCGGTGTTGCCGGCGAGATAGGTGTGCGCTGCAACCATCGAGCTCTCGATGGTCGTCGGCCCCTCGATCACCGCGCCTTTGCAGATGTTGACGTACGGACCGATCACCGAGCCGGGACCGATCTGCACATAATCCTCGATCCAAATCGGCATGTTCAGCACGACGCTCGGATGGATCGTGCAAAAGCGTCCGACGGCGAGCGTGCGCATGTCCTGGTTCTGCTCGTCCGCCAACATCTGATCGAACCACTGCTTCCGGAGCGCGTACCAATATTGCAGCAGGCCCCACCCGTCTTCGGGCGCCGGCGCGGGTGGCTCTTCATCGGGCAGACGATTGAGCACCACGGCATTCGCGCGTGCGTCGCTCTGCGCGACCGGCTCCACGTCCCACTGGATCGGCCACAGCTGCGCCTCTTCCATCGCGCGGCGCACTTCGCCGGGACGGTCGGAGCAGATCAGCGCGACCTTCTCGTAACCTTGGTCCACCGCGTGATCGAGCCAGTGATAGAGCAGCGGCTGATCGCCGACCTGCCACAACACAAACGGCAGCGGCGATCGCAGGACCGTATCGAAGCGCTGCCAATCGGGCAGCACGATCGCCAACGTGGAGGTCTGCACGACCTTCTCGTCCGGCCCAGACGCCATCGCCACCATGAAGAGTGCCTAGTAGGCGCCCTTTCCAGAGAGCACGGCAGGGATCGTCTTGAAGAGGATGACGATGTCGCCCCAAACACTTTGCGACGCGATGTATTGGAGATCGAGCCGCACTTGCCCTTCGAAGTTGATGTCGCCGCGACCGCCGATCTGCCAGAGGCACGTGATGCCCGGCTTCACTTTCAAACGGCGCAGGTGCCAAGCCTTGTAACGGATGACTTCCCGCGGCAATGACGGACGCGGCCCAACGAGCGACATGTGTCCGAGCAGAACGTTGATGAACTGCGGAAACTCGTCGATCGAATACTTCCGAATCCGTTTCCCCACCCGCGTGATGCGCGGATCGTCCTTCATCTTGAAGGTCACGCCCGTATTTCCGTGCTGATTCTGCGTGAGCAGGTTGTCCTTCATCTTGTCGGCGTTGATGACCATGGAGCGGAATTTGATCATCGGGAACAGCTTGCCCCCCCTGCCGACCCGCATCTGCTTGAAGTATATTGGCCCGCGATCTTCGATTTTGATGAGCAGTGCGGTCAAAATGAAGATAGGACTAAAGATCATGAGCGCAGCAATGCTGCCGATGATATCGAGGATGCGTTTGAGCGATTCAGCGAGACCGAACGTGAAGCGCCACAAGAGCTGCTTCATCAGAACCCGTCGACGCCATCTCGCGACCGTTCGCGGATCGTCGGCTTGCGACCAATGCTCGAGTGAGCTCATCCCTCTAACCCCTGCGGGCGCGCAAAGTTAGATGCGGCGAGCCATCGAGTCAATGTAGCCAACGGAAAGGAACGAGAGCTGAAGTGAGCGATTCCCGAACGAGCCAACCGCGAGAGCCGAGCCCATTCGGCTTCGAGCTCAGCCCCGACGGCAAAACCTTGGACATCAAGCTGAGCTCTCGAAAGTTCGATGTCTCTTTGGCCAAAGAGTTCCGGTCGGTGCTGGACACCGTATGGAAACAAGGCCTCACAGGCGTGACCGTCGATTTTACAGGCGTGGAGTTCATCGACTCCGCAGGTGTAGGCGCGCTGATCAGCGTCCACAAACGTTTCCCCGCGCCGGCCAAAGGCGCCATCGATCCCTCGCATCAACCCGTCTCTATCATCAATGCAGCGCCGGCGGTGCTGACGATCATCGAGCTGCTCCAGTTGCATCGCGTGTTCCGTCTCGTCCGCCGATGATTTAGATCCTGGCCCATGCCCGCGGAGAACATCCGCCTCGTGGTCTTCGACATGGCCGGCACCACCGTGCACGACGACGGATTGGTGCTCGACTGTTTTCTCGCGGCCGCGGAATCGGTCGGCCTGCGTGCGACGCGCGAGGAGCTCAATGATCGCATGGGCACCTCGAAACGCGCGGTCTTCGAGGAGCTGGCCAAACGTCAGCTCGGTGACAACAAGGCCGGCGAAGATCTGCGCGACAAAGGTTACGAGCGCTTCACGCGCATCCTCGAAGGTGCGTACGAAAGATCAGGTATTGCGCCCGTACGGGGCGCCGAGAAGGTGTTCGAGACGCTGCGCGCACGCGGCACGAAATGCGCGCTCAACACCGGCTTCTATCGAAAAGTCACCGACATCATCGTCGACAAGCTCGGCTGGAGGAGCGCGGTCGACGCGGTCGTCTGCGTCGATGACGTCGCGCAAGGACGCCCTGCCCCGTTCATGATCTTCGAGGCCATGCAAAGAACGGGCGTCGTCGATGTCGCCGAGGTGATCGTCACCGGCGACACACCTTCGGACGTCATCGCCGGCAAACGTTCCGGCGCGCGCGGCGTGGCCGCTGTTTTATCGGGCGCGCACACCGGCGCCACGCTGCGTAGATATCCCGCGACGCACATCCTCGAAAGCGTGCGCGATCTTCCGCAGCTCATCGACCGCATGGAGCGCCTGCGTTAGAACGATCGCATGGTACGCGACCTCGCAAACTACCTCGAGCACGGCTGGCACAAACATGAAGGTGATTGGTTGTCGGTGGAAAATCCGGCGACGCGCGAGACGATCGCGCGCGTGCCGCTCTCCTCTGCGGCGGAGGTCGATCGTGCCGCAAAAGCCGCGCATCTCGCGTTGAAAGAATGGCGCCGTACACCGATCGGCGAACGTGTACAGCCGCTGTTCAAATTGAAGACGCTGCTCGAAGAGAACAAGAACGAGATCGCCAAAACGATCACCGAAGAGTGCGGCAAAACTTTCGAGGAAGCGAAGGGCGAGATTCAGCGCGGCATCGAGAACGTCGAGACCGCATGTGGTGCGCCGGCGATGATGCAGGGCTACAACGTCGAAGACATCGCGCGCGGCATCGACGAGATCATGATCCGCCAGCCCGTCGGCGTGGTCACTGCGATTACGCCGTTCAATTTCCCGGCGATGATCCCAATGTGGTTTCTGCCGTACGCCGTTGCGTGCGGAAACTGTTTCATCTTGAAGCCGAGCGAACGTGTCCCGATCACTTCGCAAAAATTGTTCGACCTGATCGATCGGGCAGGTTTCCCGCGCGGCGTTCTGCAGCTGGTGAACGGCGGCAAAGCGACCGTCGACGCGTTGCTCGATCATCCGACGATCCGCGCGGTCAGCTTCGTCGGCTCGAGCGCCGTCGCGCGTTACGTGTACTCGCGCGCCGCGGCCGGCGGAAAACGTGCGCAATGTCAGGGCGGCGCAAAAAATCCGATCGTCATCCTCCCCGACGCGGACCTGGAGACGACCACCAAAATCGCCGCGGATTCAGCGTTCGGTTGCGCGGGGCAACGTTGTTTGGCTGCGTCGCTCGCCATCACCGTGGGCGAAGCGAAAGAACACTTCCGCGACGCGATCGCTGAAATGGCGTTGGAGCGCGTCGTCGGCTACGGGCTCAACGAAGGTGTGGAGATGGGACCGGTGATCACGCCGGAGAGCCGCACCCGCATCGAAGGACTGATCGCCAAAGCCGAATCCGAAGGTGCGAAGTTGCTCGTCGATGGGCGCGACGCGCGCATCGCGGGTTTCGAAAAAGGAAACTTCCTCCGCCCGACGATCCTCGACGAAGTGAACCCCATGGGCGAGACCGCGAAGACGGAGATCTTCGGACCGGTGTTGTCGATGATGCACGTGCGCGACCTCGACGAAGCGATCGAGATCATCAACCGCGGCCGCTACGGAAACATGGCCTGCCTCTTCACCAAGAGCGGAGCCGCCGCGCGCAAGTTCCGCTACGAAGCCGAGGTGGGAAACATCGGCATCAACCTCGGAGTCGCCGCGCCGATGTCTTATTTCCCATTTTCGGGCTGGAAAGAGAGCTTTTTCGGCGATCTCCACGGCCAGGGTTACGACTCGATCGAGTTTTACACAGAGAAGAAAGTCGTCGCCGAACGCTGGCCGAAAGAGTGGTCGCGCAAGTTTTGAGGTAAGGTCGAAGTCGAGTGAGCATCGACGATCGCGCGACTGAAGACGCTGAAGCGTGGGCGATACAAAAGACCGCCGGGCAGCTCCATTTGGTGGTGCTCGCCGAAGAAGCGGTGTCTTCACACCCGATGCCTTCTCGCGGTCGGGTGACGATCGGGCGCGGTGAAACGAACGACGTCCGCATCGATCACGCGTTGATCTCGCGCGAACACGCCGTCATCGACGTCGACAACAACATCACGCTGACTGACCTCGGGAGCCGCAACGGCACCAAAGTTCGCGGTGAAAAGTTGGAAACGAACGAGCCGAAAGCGCTCGTCCCCGGACAAGTGATCGAGATCGGCTCGGTCATGTTGATCATCCAAGAAGCGAGCGCAGGCTCGAAGCGCCGCCGCCTCCAGACGCACGGATATTTCGAAGCGCGTCTCGAGGAACACTGTGAACGCGCTGCGCACCGTGCGTTTGCGGTGTTGCGTTTGCGCGTCGATTCTTCGGTGGAGACGGCGCGAGTCGAAGGTGCGGTTGCATCGTTGCTCGCGCCCGCGGACGTAGCCGCCGCGTTTGCTCCGCTCGAATTCGAAGTGTTGTTGGTCGACGCCGACGAAGCGCGCGCGGAGACCATGGCGCAAAAGCTCGAAGAACGGATCGGTGCCGTGGAGATCGGCGTCGCGGTTCATCCTCGCGATGGAAAAACGCCGGATGCCTTGCTCGAACGTGCAGGCGAAGCGTTGCGCGCGCGCGACGAGGAGACGAGCGATCAAGAGCCGATCGTGGTGCTCGAACCTGCGATGCGCGATCTCTACCGGATCGGCGAACGTGTGGCGCAAGGTGCGATCAGCGTCTTGTTGCTCGGCGAAACGGGCGCGGGCAAAGAAGTGTTCGCCGAAGCGATCCACCGTTCGTCACCGCGCAAACACCGTTCTTTTGTGCGCATCAATTGTGCGGCGCTCGCGGAGACGCTGCTCGAAAGCGAGCTCTTCGGACACGAAAAAGGCGCGTTTACCGGTGCTGTGCGCGCGAAGCCGGGCCTCCTCGAAACTGCGGACGGCGGCACGGTGATGCTCGATGAGCTCGGCGAAATGCCCGGCCAAACGCAGGCCAAAATGTTGCGCGTGCTCGAGCAAAAGCAGGTTTTGCGCGTCGGCGGTCTCGAACCGAAAGACATCGACGTCCGTTTCATCTCGGCGACGAACCGCGATCTCGAACAAGAAGTGATGCGCGGAAATTTTCGGCGCGACCTGTACTTCCGTCTCAACGGCGTGACGTTGGTGATCCCACCGCTCCGTTCGCGACAGACGGAGATCGCACCGCTCGCGGATCGCTTCGTCACCCGCGTCGCACGCGAATTGGGTCGCGATTCTGCGCCGCGTATTTCTCGTCGCGCCATGGAGCTTTTGCTCGGCTACGAATGGCCGGGAAACATCCGCGAGCTGCGCAACGTGATGGAGCGTGCTGTCCTTTTGGCCGGGGACTCGATCGAACCGGAACATCTGCCGTTCGAGAAGATGACCATGCCCAGGTCGAATGCGATGCCGGTGGAAACGCCGGCGGTCTCTCTCGAAGATTCGAAAGACGAACGCGAGCGTATTTTACGGGCGCTGGAAGCCTGCGGCGGCAATCAAACCCGCGCAGCGAAGATGCTCGGTATCGGGCGGCGCACGCTGACCGCGAAGCTGACGAAGTACAACATGCCGCGCCCGCGGAAATGAGCTTAGAAGCCGCCGCCGGACTCTTAAGGCGATAAGCTGGAACGCAGGCGGTCGACACAAGCGCTGAGCGCGTCGAGATCGCCCGCCACCGCAGAGGTCGTCGCGCAACGTTCGATCGAATTGCGCGCCCGCGGATCGCTCACTTCTCGCGAACGTTCTCGCAACTTCGTCGCCACCGCTTGCAGCTTCTCCGAATTGTCCGGATCACTCTTCGCGGCCGCCAGAGAACGTTCGATGTCCAAAAGGACAGGATCCGCTTTCGGCGTTTCGACGACTTTTTGTTTGGTGCTCGTCTTTTTCTGCGGGCGCACCACCTCTTCGCGGACAGGATCTTCCGCCACGGGCTCTTCCCCTTCTCGGGGCTGTTCGAGCTGTTCCGGCGCTTCGGCGCTCGGCGGATTCTCGACCTCGACCTGCGGGAGCGCGCGCGCCTCGACGACCGGCAACGTGTCTTCGATCTTCTGCACCGGCGCATTGAGACGGGTGAAAGACAAAGCGATCAACGCGGCGGCCAATGATCCGACGGACAGGATGGTCACCGCCGACACCCGCCTCTTCGACGGTCTCAGCGCGGGCTCCTCTTTCGTCTCGCGCTGAGTGATCACCGTCGCGGGCAGCGGCCGCATCAACTTCGTGGGATCGACGGTCATCGCTTTCGTCGCCGGTGGCTCGATCGTCTCCTCGAGATCGCTCGGCAACATTGTCTCCGCGCGTGCGCGGGCAGTCGCTGCGGGCGGCAAGGTACGCGGCTTTTCCGCGGCGAAAGCAGCGTTCAGCGCGGCGAACATCTCGGTCGCATTTTGAAAACGCGCCTCGCGTTCGCTCTCCAGGGCGCACAACACGACGCGATCGATCGCTTCGTTGAGCCCTTCGCGCCACCGGCTCGGCCTCTCGCGCGGCTCCATCACGATGCGCTTCAACAAATTGTAGCGGCTGTTGATCCCCGCACTATCGAGCGCCGCTTCACTCGCAGGCATCGGCTCATTCGTCTCGGTGCGCGCAAAAGCTTTTCGCAACGTGAGCAGCTCGAACATGATCGCGCCGAGCGCGAACAGATCGCAGCGTTCATCGACCCGTTCACCGCGCACTTGTTCGGGCGGCATGTATTGCCACGAACCGAGCGTCCGCCCGATCGTCGTCTCGTCTTCGGGCTTCGTGTCCGCGATCCGCGCGATCCCGAAATCGAGGACCTTCACACCTTCTTTGCTGAGCACCAAATTGTTCGGCTTCAGATCGCGGTGCACGATCCCTTTGGCGTGTGCGACCTGAAGCGCCGAGGCGATGGCCCGCGCGATCGTGCCCACCTCGGCGACCGAATACTGTTCGTTGATCAGCGTGCGCCTGGCGAGCTCCGCGCGGACCGTCGGGCCTTCGACATATTCCATCGCCAAATATTGAGCGGCACCTTCTTCGGACCAAGCGATCGCCTTAGCGATGGAAGGATGTTCCAGCCCCGCCAGCACCCGCATCTCGCGCGCAAAACGCTCCTTGATGCGCGGCTCGCCGGCGAGATGTTCATGGAGGAGCTTCAGCGCGACCGCCGAATAACCATGCTCGCGATCCATCGCCTTCCACACGGTGCCGAACGCCCCGATGCCCAGGCGTTCGTCGAGCACGAAACGTCCCGCAACGACGGCTCCGACCTGAAGCTCGCCCGGCGTCATCGGCGGCCATTGTACTCGAGGCCGAGTCGGGACATATCATCGTTCGTCCGTGTCGTTGTCCCTGCTTGTTTTGGTGCTCGTTTCCACGTTTATCCGGGACGACGCGCCCTCTCTGCGCGAGCGGCGCCCGCTGCCGATGATCGTCGTCAAACCGGGCGCTTCCAGCTCAGCGGTCTTCGGTTCGAACCTCTTTCGGACGGCCGAAGCCGCGCTGTTCGCAAGGACAGGTCTAGCGCTCGAAGCTCCGGAAAAGTCCGGCATCGATCTCAACGCGATCGCCGCCTGCCCCACGTCCGAGCTGCTCGCCTGTTACGCGCGCTCCGTCCCCGAGTCGACGCAACGCCTGCGGCGCAAACATCTCTTGGTGGTCACGCTCTTCGATCGCGCCGACAAAAAGACGACGGTCAGCTCGTTGCTGATCGATCTCGAAGCGGCCCGCGCGGCGCGGGAGTCGATCTTCGCGGGCGATCAAGACGCCTCGCAACGTTTGGAGGACGCGATCTTCGAACGCACCACACGTGCGCCGGAGAAGGTCTTGTCGCTCGGAGATCAAAACGCTGTGAGCACATATTTCAAGCACCTGTTCGAACAACAGCTGCGTCCCATGTTCGAGGCGACCGGTGACTTCGAGCCCTACGGCGAGATCGAGCTCGCGGGTGCGCCACCTGATCTCGAGATCAGTGTGGACGACGACCTGTTCGGAAGCACAACAGGCCGCAACATGACCCTGCGCGAGATCCGTCCACGCAAAGTAAAAGTGGAGCTGCGCGATCCGGCGGGTAAGTGGTTGCCCATGGTCCGCGAAATCGAAGTGGTGCGCGGCCAGCGGACTTTGTTCGAAGCCGAGCTGATCGCCACGGCCGATCCGGGCGCGGCACCCGCAGTCCGAAAAGCCGCATTTTGGGGCGGAATCGGCGTGGCCGCAGTCGGCGCAGCGCTGGCGATCTACGCCGTCTCCGCCGCACCCGACGCCGAACGCGTCAACCTCGAAGCCACAAACAACCGCTTCGCCACGTTCTGCGAGCTGAGCCAAGATCGTCCCGGAGCGTGCAGCGGAAACGGAGTCCGGGTCGCTCCGCTCGGCTACAGCATGATGCTCGGAGGAGGAACCTGGGCTGCCGGTACCGCCCTTTTCGGCGAAGAGGCCGACTGGCCATGGGTACAGGTCGTCGCCGGCCTCGTCGCGGGCGCCGCCGCCTATACCGTAAGCACTGCGGTGAATTGACCCACGCCTCGCTCGTACGGCGCAGATCCACACCCATCTCGCGCCGGCACTACGTTTGCTTTGCCTTCGAGGGTGATGAAGCTGTCGCTGAAATCCCCGTGGACGGTGACCAAACGTGCGTTCTCCGACTTTTGGGACGACAACGCCCTTCGCCTCGCCGCCTCGCTCGCGTTTTACACACTGCTTTCGCTCGCACCGCTGTTGATCGTGGCCATCGGCGTCGCCGGCTTCGTGTTCGGCCCCGACGCGGTTCGCGGAGAGCTCGTCGGCTCCTTGACCGACCTCGTCGGGAAAGACGGCGGCAAGACGATCGAGACCGCGCTCGCCAACGCCAGCAAACCTTCGGACAACATCCTCGCCACGATCGTCGGTGTCGCGCTCCTACTCTTCGGCGCCTCGGGCGTCTTCGCCGAGCTTCAAGCCGCGCTGAACACGATCTGGGAAGTGAAGGCCAAGCCGAACCGCGGAATCCTCGGCATGCTGAAGGATCGTTTCATCTCCTTCGCCATGGTCTTGGTGATCGGCTTCTTGTTGCTCGTCTCGCTGATGGTCACCGCGGTGCTCAACGCCACGAGCGATTGGATCGCCTCGCGTTATGAATTCTGGGTGACGATCGGACAGGTCGCAAACCAGCTCGTCTCCTTCGCGGTGATCACCGTGTTGTTCGGCTTGATCTTCAAGGTGCTGCCCGACGTGAAGCTGAAATGGCGCGACGTGCTCGTCGGCGCGATGATCACCTCGGCGCTCTTCACCGCCGGCAAATATCTGATCGGCCTCTACCTCGGACACAGCAGCGTCGCCTCGGTGTATGGAGCGGCAGGCTCGGTCGTGGTGTTGTTGGTGTGGTCGTATTATTCGACCGCGCTCTTGTTGTTCGGCGCAGAGGTAACTCAAGCCTACGTCAACTTGCGCGGCACAAAAGTGCCGATCGCGGCGGGATACGAATCGACGGCCGAAGACGACACGAACGACGAAAAAGAGAAGAAGCGGCCCCCGAAACTGAGGCCTCAAACTCAGCCTTAATAAGCTCGATAGTAGCTCTGATTCGACGTCCGAATCGTGTGCCCCTCAGTATTCGTATTCACTCTTCGGGGTGGAGAGCTCCTTTAGACGCACTTTGACGCGATTGAGGATCTCCAGTTGATGTTTTTTTCCCATATCATGCTCGATCGCGCTGTAGAACGCGTTCCGGAATGCGTCGCGCGCATCGGTGTCACTCGCTTCCACCGCGACCCGCGCTCCCAGCCAAACCGCGCTATCGTCGATATCTTGTACGTCTTCTCGAGCACGAGCCGCACGCGCACGAACGACGCTGAGCTCACCGAGCGTGGCGCTCCCCGCGATCCACTCACGCATTTTCGCCAAAACTCTCTCGGAGCGAAAATCGATATAATGTCCCTCGGCCCGCAACCGCGCCAAGAGATGTTCTGCGAGCTCCACCGCGAGTTGATGAATAACGCGCTCTTCGATCAGCTCCGGTCGCATGATCGTCCAAAAGATGATGTTCGGCAGTACCCGAATTTCCAGAGTTTCTCCAACCGTCGCGCGGTCGCGGTCACCGAACCAAGCGCGGATCTGCTCTTCCGTGAGCAGTCGCGTCGCACCCCAGCGGACCAGATCGTCGAAGGAATAACTCACCTCGAGTGCGTTCACGCGACACCTCCGTCTTTCGCCTTGATGAAATACTGCACATAAATATTGACCGGCCGCGTGTCACCGTCACCCCCGTTGGTACAGGTATTGATCGTCGCATCGCCGCCGACGCGCGCTTTTCCGCCGGACGTTTCTCCGTGGCTGCCCACGGTCGAATTCGGGAGATGACTCACTTTCCCTTTGAATTGATTCGTCGGGCGGCCCGTTCCGTAGTCTTGATAAGTTCCGAGCGGCTGTTTATCCCGCGCTCCCCGCAGAAATATCCCGCGATAGTCCGGCAGTCTGAATTGTCCCGCGGGAGGATTTGGATCATAAATATTGGCCAGCGCCGTTGCGAGCTCGGGATAGTTGGCGGTTTGCAGAAGCGCGCCGTCACACACGAGATAGTTGCTGTTCGGTGGGACAGCGACCGCGCTGGCCAGCACACTCCCGATCGGCATATCGTCGATTGGATCACTCATCGTTCACCTCCACCCTCACGCGACACGGATGTACCACTCCACGCTCATATTTCTCGGACGTGTCTCCTCGTCGCCGCCGGAGCCGCCGGTGAGATCGATCGCCGTCGAGCCCGAATTCAACCTCGCCAGACGCCGGAGTGAGCCATCGACCTGTTCTCCCGCATTGTCCCGCGGCAGCCGTGGAAAATTCGTGGTCAACGCATTGTGTGCGAGCCCGGTGGCCCACGCCTGGCGGGAACCAACGGCATCTCCCTTGTTTCCTTTGCGACCGTCAGGACCATCGGGATTCGGAGGTCCGCGCTCGCCGGCGTCGGGATCGCGGTGCGAGGCGCCGTCGACGCCACGCAGAAAATAGCCCCGATAGTCCGGCAAGTGCACTTCGTCAGGACCGGCATCGCCGTGTGAATTGCCGATCGCCGCAACCAAGGCCGGTTGATCGTTCCGCGTCACCTTGCGTCCGTCGCACGGCAGCCACTTCGCCGGGTCCAACTTTGCAACGCCCGCATAAGACACGATCGAAGCGACCGGCGGCACCACGTAGTTGTTGGCCTCGGTCACGAATTTGTACTTGATGATATAGTAAACGTATTTGTTGTCGGGACGAGACTCTTTATCTCCCCCGGATGCGGCTTCGACCCATTGATCGCTGTCGGTATAAGAAGCGGGCCGAGATTGACATCCCGAGTCGTTGCTCACTCTGGATATATCGAGATTGCTGTAACCCATGCGGAACGGATTCTTCGGCGGGGCCGTTCCGTACTCTTGAAAAGAGCCCACCTTATTCCCGACGGCGCTCCCCTGTTTGCTCGCCGTCCTCGAGGCCCGGTTCGGATCGCGCTCGGAGGCATCTGAAACACCTCGCAAGAAGACGCCCCTAAAATCCGGCAGATTGAAGAAACCTTCGCCGGTGGTTCCATACGCGGTCCCGATCGAATTGTGCAGGCAGCGGAAGTCTTTCGACGCCAGCGCTCGCCCGTCGCAGACCATCCACCCAAGAAGCTCGAGCTCCGTAGGAATCGGACCGGCGAACGCCTTGATCGTCCCGACCGGCAAGAGCGAGGTCTGCCGCACTTTCACCTGGACCGTTTTGAAGATCGGTCCCGCGAGCCCCGTCGCCGTGAGCTTATAGGTCGTGTCGCACTGCGGATTCACCGAGATCGATCCCGAAGTTCCGACGGTACCGATGTCCGGTTCGATGACCACGGACGTGGCCCAGGCGGTGTTCCACGCAATGATCGTCGGTTGCCGCAGATCGATCGTCTCCGGCGACGCCGTGAGACTTTGGATCTGCACACTCTCGACGTTGATGAAGACAACACGACTATCGTCATTTTGTTTTCCTGCGCCGCGGGCCTCCAAAACATACTGCAACGAATTTGCAGGCTTAATCTCCAGCGATCCTTCTTCGACGGGGGTCACGTCGACTCCGCCCGGATCGACTGTGGCTTTCGTCGCGTTCTGGATCTTCCAACGGAGGGTCGCCGGCCCGTATTGCGCGACGACCTTCGGTTCGACGGAGAAACTGAGGATCTTCGCGCGCAAGACACTCAAGGTGATCGTCTGCCACACCGATCCGCCTGCGCCGGAGATCGTCAGCGTCACCGGCGTCGTGTCGATCAGCGTCAGTGTCTTGAATCCATCGGTAGAGACAGTCTCACTGTTGCCACTCCAAGAGAGCACGGCTGAAACCGCCCCGGTGGCTGTCCAGTCGAGCCGTGTCGATTCGCCGGGATCGACCTGGATTGGATTCGCCGTAAAGCTGGTGATCGCCAGCTTTGCTTCATTCTTCACGACGTCGAGCTTTAAGCTCCGCGGTTGATCGGAGGTCTCCCGAACCATCACTGTCGAGGATCCGGGAATCTCGTTGATCGTCGCACCGCGAAAGATGAAGGCGATCGACTCCCCGGCTGCCAATCCGTCATTGCCCGTGTTTGGGATGGCCAGGAAGACGCCTTCTCCATCTTTTCGAATCGACCATTCCGTGCCCAACGCGGGGCCGGGATCGATCGAACCGGGATCGGTGATCAAATCACCGCTCAACGGACCAACAGGGAACTGGAAAGTGATCTCTTTGCAGCTTTGCGCTGTGCCGGTGTCGTTGTAGACCGCGATCATCCAGGTCACGCGACTCAACTTCGAGGTGCTCTCGGAGACCGGAACCACCGCTGGAGTGATCACATAGCGAAACCGCGCCGGCGGATATTCATCGAAACCGGAATCATCGTCTTTCTTCATAGTGCCCTCCTACCCGCTGCTCGGCTAATAGCAGTTGTCCTGCGATCCGTTGTGCACGCGGCCTCCACGATTCTGTTGCGCATAGACCGAGATGCGGGACGCAGCGGTGGTTGCAGAGATCGTCCCCGGCTGCTGGATGTTCCAATGGCCCGGAGGATTGTCGTCGAAGATCGCCGTGAAATTCAGATTGCCTACGAGATTGCCTTGATCCCCGCGTACCGGAGGCAACTGCGGCAGATTCGTTATCGTGAATTGAAAGTAGCACTTCGAGTCTGCGCTGGTCGCGTTGAAAGTGGACATATCTCCCCCGTTGAATTTGAAGGCCGCAGGCGAAAGGGACGCATTTCCGTTGTCTTTCGCGCCGACGCCTCGATAGACGTCGAAGTTGACGTTTGGCTCGCCGACCGGACTACGGCCGGTGGCGCATTGCGCCAAGAACAAAGCGACGGTGGCAAAGAGCAAGAGGACACCTTGGTGAGGACGACGATTCGACATAGATTTTCTCCTGCGCCGAGAGCGACTCGACGAGCTTTACAGTTGTGTTTTGACGAGCTCGAGCACAGCCTGGTGCGTGTTCTCACTCGTTTCTTCGACGGTGATGAGCACACGCCCCGCGCTGCGATTTATTTGGACACCAGCCAGTAGAATCCGAAGTGTCGCGCCTGCTTCGACGAAACCGCCGGCGCTCGGGATAAGTGTGATGTTGCCGTGACCATCACTTTCGATTCCGAATCCCGGAGCGCTGCCGATCCGGGGCACGATCAGCTCCGGCTTTTCCGTGAGCTCCTCCGCCTTTTCACCCACCGGAATCTGGAATCGGATTCTCGAGATAACGACACGTTTGTCACTCGCGTTGTAGCCGCTGATCTCGAGGACAGAGGCGCTTGGCGCGTCGGGATCGACGGTCACCGGCACAGTCGCGGGCGCAACCGAATAGGTGAGGACCGTTGGCGCTCCATCGAGCACCAAGGACAACCAGCCTTCCCGCGCCACCGAGGGCGCGTCCGGCAACTGCGCAATCGCCGTTGCGGGAGTGACCGCCAGAGAACGCGCAGGACGCTCGGTATCGTCGTACTGTACCCAAGACCAGGTACCGCTCCGCAGTGAGGGCAACGGCATGGCAGCACCCGTCGAGTCTCCAACGACAGGGCCGACTCGGAACAACATCTCCATCCTTTCCAGCCGCGGAGTCGCGAGATGCCCGGGAAGCGTCATCGACGCTGCCGGCAAAATTCCGCACAACGCGTGCACCTTCGTCCGCGGGGCCAGCAACATCGTCAAGAGAGTCTCCGGCCCGCCGGCTTTCAACGCAGGCCGATGATGCGCTACATAGTCGTGAGATTTTCCCGGGGTATAGACAGTTTCGATCTGTCGATAGTCGTCGTTCAAATAGACACCGATCAGACCATCATCGAGCAACTCGGTGCTCCCGAGCTGAACCGGGAAGGCGACCTTCTCGAACCCGCCGGTCACATGAGCGTTGCTGTCATCCCAACGTTGGCTCTGTGCCGGTGCACCGAGGAGCTCCAGTGCCACGCGACCGCGCACCACGGCGATCGGCTCGCCGACCAGCGCCGGCATCGCTTGATCGCCCCACCCGCCCGTAGCGTCGATGGCGAAAGACACTTCATCGATCAGCGCGAGCAAAGCCTCGAGAGCGCCGCGGCTGTCTTTGGCCTCGAGAATGTTCGTGATGATCGCGAAGAGATGCCGATTCTCGATCTCCACCTTCGGGGGACCGCCGTGTGGAGGTTTGTTGTCTTTCGGTGACGGGAACCATCGCGCGGCATCTTTGGCGACAAAGAGCTCGCCGCAGCTGGCACCGTTCGCGTCGTACACCAACACGCTGCGATCGAGTCGATTTGGAATCAACCAACCGCAGATCGGGTCTGAGTCTGTATCGACTCCGACGATCGATGCATCATCCTCCGCGGACAACATCTCCAGTAACAATCGTGCGGGTTGCGTGATCCGAGGCTTCAGCTCGATCAGTCGTGTGTTTCCCGGAGTCGATAGATCGGTAGCGCGGATCGGAGCCAGATTGATCGGCTGCACCCGCATCGCTGCGAGCACGTCGAAGACCTGACCGAAACCATCGACGATCCACAATTGTTCGAGCGCGATATGGCCTGCGCGGATCGGCGTGAGCGCGATCGGTTCTACATCCGGATTCGGCGACGCAGAGATCGACGCCGGCGTTCCCAGCGCCGGGCGCAAGAACCGAGCGACGGGATCATCGGTCTTCGGTGTTGCGAAAACTTGTTGCTCAGTCTCGAGCAGCGCGGCGTTGAACCCGCTCATCGACTGCGACAACAGGTCGGCGTTCGACACATAGTCGAGCGCGGTCTGAAGAGCCCAAAGATCTCGCTCCGTCTCGGGCTGATCGGCGTACAGCTCGATCGCCTTTTCCAACTGCGCACCAAAAGTGTCTGTCGCCTGCGGAGTCAGAAACGTGCGACCGGAGATGCTGTAGCTGCGTTCCTCCGGGGGAGGGATCAATCCGCTCCACTGATACGTAAAATCGTCTCGAGGATCCGTGGCGTCCGGTCCGCCGGAAAAAGTCCAAGACTCGAGCGCCTTCTCCGGTGTCTCACTCCCGGGGAAATAGCTCACTTTCCAGTCGACGAAGAGCGGCGACCAAGGCGCGGTCCACGCGCCGACACCGATCTTCGACGGAAGAGCGCCGAGCTCGAACATCGGTCGCAAGCCGGCCAGCTCCGCGATGGTACGCCGATCGAGCGGCGCGTTGATGTCGGCGTTCCAAATCAAAGTCTGCTCTTCGCGGACGCGCTCGAGGAGCGACCAAGGATCCGCCGGAAGAGCGAGCATGGAGATCAGCGGTGCATTGCTCAGATCGAGCATGGCGTGTTCCGCACAAAGATCGTCGAGCTCACGCGGGAGCTCGCTCCCCGGGTACACCGGTGGATTCAGCTGCGTCGCCGCAACGCTGATCTTTTGGCCAGCATCCTCCAGCTCGATCCCGGAGATGCTCTGCCCCGTAAAACGGCAAAACAGCTCGCCGTTCGCGCCGAAACGTGCGTCCTCACCGTGTTTGAACCCGCGGTGAGCACCGGTGACCATGAGGACAGGTTCATTCGCCTGCGCAAACGAGGCCCGCGGCGCGGACACGATACGGAGCTCGCCGAGCGTCTGCTCCAGCGAAATGAGCGCCTCATCGCGACGTCCCCGCAGCGCCAACCAACGCACCAGTTGTGCATCGACGTCTTCCTCGGCGGCCGCGGAGGCGAGCGCGAGAAGCTCCGCAAGCTGTTCTTCGCGAGGGGGCGGAAAGTTCTTGGTCGGAAGCCGCTTCTTCTTCCACCACAACATGAACAACGCACGTTGTTGTGAGCTGAGAGCCGCCTCCGTCGAGTCCAAGAGTCGCTGGTTGGTATTCAGGGCGGTCAGCAACGTTCGTTGTTCAGGCGTGAGCACCGGAGGCGCTTTCTCGCCGGGCTGCTGTTCCTTTTGTGGATCGACGACACTGTACATCGTCCCACCCGGCGTCCCGGCGAACCACGCATTTTGCAGACGGAGATCGAGTTGCGCCTGACCATCGGCTTGGTCGAGCAAAGGAAGACCGTCACACTGAAATGCAGCAATGATGTTCTCCAGCTCGGAGATCTTCTTTTTGTCGAATCCCTGACGCTCAGCAGAGACTGCAATTAACGCAGACAGGGCATCATTGGTGCTCGCCCCGAAAGCGACTTGCGGCAATACATATCCCGCGCTCTCGGGATTGTTCGTCGGTGCACCGCTGGTGTACGGCCCCTCGGGTCCCTGCCAAGCGACCTCGAACAACAGGCCATGACACAACGTTCGTGATGGGTACACTTCGCGCGGCACCTTCGGATCGATGGGAATGTGTCGAGCCGCGGCCCATGTTTTGCCGGCATCGACAGCCATGGCCAGGTCTGCATCGTCACCGACAGACCAGGAACGCGCAGACAACACGTCCTTCCATTCGTCTTCGGTTTCCCAGCCGTTCTCGAAGAGATCTTCGCCGCGGAGCGGATCGATCGCCGCACCCGCATACCAGCCGAAGACTGAATAACTCAGCGGGCCGCTCGCTACATCCGTCAGCGGATCGGGAAACGAGAGCACAGTCGGCACATTGGGCGCGAATGCAGCATAGGTGGCCTCTCCCGCTCCCATGGCGGTGAGCGGCGGCGAGATCGCGGCCGCAGACACCACATGTTCTCCAGGCCACTCCTCGAGGAGCCAACTCCGTCCGATGGCGATCCCTTTTCCTTCGGCCGTTACGAAGGCGCTTCCTGCTTTATCATCGCGGTAGTCGCTGGCGATGATCCAAGAAGTATAACTCCAAGTCTTCTTATCGGAAGATATCGACTTTCGTACGACCAACCAGCGATTCGGAATATGTGGATATTCGACGGAGCCGCTCAACCCGGCGCGGCCGTACGTGAGTCCATCCGGCAAGGCCCAATGGAGCACGACGCCGCGAAACTTCGTGTGTCCCGGGATGGCCGGCTTTTCGCTGCTGAACGGCGGCGGATCCACCGGGCGAAAACGATCGAGAAAGTTATAGTTCGGCGCACTCCAAGACCAGGCCGCATTATAGGAGGCCGAGGTGAGGATCAACGCTTCGAGAGCGATCGGCACATAAAGCGCCGGCCCGGTGTAAGTCGCATCTTCATGCATCGTCGTCGCGCTCCGAATTAGATAGTTCGTTGAAGAACCTTTGATTTTGAGATCCGGCGACCATTTCGATCGCGAAAGAGCCCGGATCGAGCGGAGGAACAGGATTCAATCCATAAGCTTCCTTCAGCTTCGATTCGAGCTCCGTGCGTGTTTTGGAAACGTCGAGCACGCGGCGATCGCCCGCGTTCTCTCGCAGATGAACCTCGGCATAGAGCTCATCGACCTGTTGGCCCGAAGGGATCGCGCCGCCGAGCCCACGCACCGGCGTGCGCAGCTCGTCCGCGGGGCCGTTCTCCGCGCCGAACCGCAGTCCTTGCGGCGGAACTGCGATGTCGAAACGTTTGCCGATCCCTTTGAACACCGCAAACAAGACCGTCGGAGCGACACGATCGACACGTAAGAGCTCGATCGGCTCTTTGCCGGCTTGGTCGCGAAATGCGCGTACGTTGAGACCTGGCCAGTCGGCCACTACCGCAGAACGCAGCAAAAAGCCGGTCCACAGCTCCGGATTCGCGGTGAGCTCGACCACAGGCGTTTTCACCGGGAACCGGCCGGTGTTGTTCTTCCGGCGCGCCAAACGCCGCTTTGCACGTTCACTCAGCGAGGCGCGTTTGGTCTCTTGATGGATGTGCTCTCGGAGCAGATCCACTGTCGCCGTGTGGTGCGCGTCGAACGCCGCCGCGATGGAGAGCGCTCCATCGAGCAATGCATCCAGCCAATTTTGGTCGATATAGAAGAACCGGACCGACTCCTGCGGCAACATACGCGCGTCCGCGACGATCGCATTGAACGGCACCGCTTCGAGCAACGCCAACTGAGCAAGCCATCGCGCCAGCTCCTCGGGAAACGGCGTCGCTGCGGCCCGGAGCAACATCTTGCTCTCTGGCAATTGGTACAGGGTGCGGACGACCGCGGACCGCCGCGGGAAACTTTTTTGGGTCGTCATCGGGCACCTCGCGATCGCAGGCCGGCGGGAAGCCCAGCTGATCCTCCGGACAGGTGGTCCAAATATGAAGCCGGAGAGACGACGCCCGGATAACGTTCCAACTGCGACAGGATCCCGGTCGCGTCTCGCGGCGGGCCGAGCAACGGACGCGGTTCCGCCAAATGGAGCGGCAGATCTCGATTCACGCGCGGATCCGGCGGAGACATCATCGGGGCGAGCGTCTCGATGAAGAACCGCCGGCTCGACCGGCGTAGCAGATCCGGTGAAAGCAGCTCTTCAACCTCATTCGGCAGCTCGAAAGACGGATATCGTTGAAAGAGCGCAATCCGCTCCGCGAGAAGCTGGGCGATGGTGTTGTTCTCGCGGATCCACGCGAGGAGCGCAGTCACGAATTGTCGATCGGCCAGCGCGCAGAGCCGCCCTGTCTGCCATGCTGTACCGAAGGACAGGTCAAACAATCCGCGGCTGGTCTTCGCCTCTCGATTCCAATCGTAGATGAGCCCGGCTTCTGCGGCCGGATAACTCGGCTGCATATTGCGCTGCATCGGCACCGGCAGACACGGACCGCGATACCAACCCGTCGTCAGCTCGCCGAGCCGCGTTTGATACGGCATCGCCGTGTATCCACAAGCGAGCGCCGCCGCGATTTCTTTCTCTGGTTCGGTGCCCGGATCTTTCACCAGCTCCGGCATACGCAGAGTATTCGAGTCGAGCTGCGCCATCAGTTTCGCGAAGTCACCGCCGCCTTCCAGGCTGTTGAATGCCCAACTGGCCAACGAAACCAAACGCACCGCACTGGCGCTCTCCGGAACTGTGCCGCTCCCCGGCAACACACCGCCGAATCCTTCGAGCGATACGAGATGTGCAATGTATACTCCCGATTTGCTGCCGCTCGGAAATCGATTGCCGAGCACCGAAGCGACCCAGCCGTCCTCGCCGACTTTCGAGATCTCCTGATGTTCAGTTTCGATCTCTCGAACGTGGGCCAAGAACGGCAATTCATCGAGCGCCGGAGCGATCGCCGAAAAGAGCTCTCTCGTTACATCAACGACGGTGACCGAAAGTTTCTCGTATTGTTTCTCGAACGCCTGTTTTTCATGCTCCGTGAACTGAGGTCCGAACACACCGCTCGGCGGATTGAGGTATTCGGTGAGGGGGATGACGCGGGTCCCGTTCAGATTCCCCGATGCGTTTTGATCCGGCGGCGCGACGATCTCCTCCGGAGTCACCAAAAACAGCGCCATCCAGGGCGCCACTTGTGGACCCGACAACGGGCCGCCGATGGTGATCTGCCAAGGCAGTCCGCGATTCACCAACACCACGCAAGGAAGGATGTTGGAGTAACGATCTTGGCTGTTCGGCGGTGGATAAACTGAAGCCACGTCGCTCGAATCGAGGCCAAAGTGTGGACCCGCGACACGCATTCGTTTGCTGTTTTGATAAGGCGCAGGTGGACCGTACTCCGCAGGAAGCTCGACTGTTTGCTCGACCTCGAGCAGATAGTCACGCGCCGTGAGCGCCGGCAGGAAGTTGTCGACGAAATAGACATCGAACGCGGGATCAGTCATCGGAAACAAACCTCCGTTTGTGCATTGCGGGTCGTGCTTCTCGGAGCCGAGCTCTCGAGCAGCCGACTGACATCCAGCGAGTGCAGCGCGCTCGAAGTCGCTAAAAAGCCATCATGCCGGTATCCACTCGGGGGCCGGACGACGGCCCGCAGATATGCACTTTTCTCGAGCGGAAGGGCGTAGCTCAACACCACGTCTTCCTCATCGAAGAAGGCACGAAGCGGCCGAAGCGAGAGACCTTGTTCACCGAGCCCGCCAAACCAGACATCGGTATCCATGGGCGAGCCCGCCGGTCCCTTATCGCGCCCGAGGATGACAATTGCGCTCCTCTGCCCGGCGGGAAAGACCGTTTCCGTCCATCCCGCCTCGACCTCCTCGCCGAGTGTCTTATTTTGCAGAGAGAAGCTGCGGCCGGTGATCACCCCTCGTGCTCTCGTCGAACGGCCATACGGAAGCCGGACGGGAGACTGCGCCCGGATGGCGACGCGATCCGCGAGAAGGACCTGCGGAGCGGCGAGCACCAGCGCCGAGCGACCTGTCCAACCGATCATCTGTCCTTCCGGACAGGGCTCTCGTGCCAAAACGGCGATCCGTGCGACCGCGTCCGGCACCGTCCAAGCTCCACATTCCGCGAGCTGTTCGACGGCGACGATCCGGTCCTGCCGGTCGAGACCGATGACTTCCAGCATGAGAGCCCCGGCGCTCTCGAGCGACAGACCGCTCGCCTCGGGTACATCGAACACCGCGATCGTGCCCGACTCGAAAGTCGTACGACCCTGATGCGCCGCCAACGCCGCTCGTTCCGCGCGTGTCGTGAATCCATCTGCGATCAGCTGTTCACACCACTCCCGCGGGGCGCGCCCCTCGGACGTACTCTGCCTCCGATACATGCTGCGCAGTCGAGCGGCGTATCCTCGCTGGGCCAACGCAATGGGCGACCGCTTCGAGCCCTTCACCCGCCGACTCCCGACATCCCGTTCCTGAGCCGTAGATTGGGGTTGTTTTGGACCGGTGGAGCCCAAGGGTCCGAGCATCGGCGGTTCTTGGAAAGTGTACCGAACCTCCTCGGCCAAAAGAGAGAGATCTCCACCGATCAACTGCCCCACTTTCGCCGCATTCATCACCGCGACCAGCGCATCACGAGTCTCGTTCGTGGCGGGGAGCGCAACGGTCTGTGCAACTGCAGTCGTCGGATCGACCTCGGGGGCGGGAGTCGAACCGTCGATCGGCGCGATGTCGGGCAACGGGAGCTCACGTTTCTTCAGGTTGCTGAAAGCAAGAAGCTCGAGTGGCGCCGGCTCCGGCCCCGTCATTTTGGGCAACGAAGGCACGGCCGAGAGACCGAGCAAAGCCGGCATCACGTCCGCGGACACCGGAGGTTTGCCGCTGTTCTCCAGCCCCCACATCGACCCGGGGGCGCGTTGTAACGACGGCGTGAAGTCCCAAGCGCTGAGATCGATCACCTCGTTGCTCGTGTCCGCTCGGACAGTGAGCGTGTGACCGGACGCTAGCTTCACCGAGCCCAGCGGATAGACACCGGTGCCGGGACCATCGTAACGGCGCTGCTGCTCCGGCTTCGGTGCGGCGATGATCATGCGGGTCGCCGGCACCAAAGTCTCTGTCCCAAGGGACAGGTTTGGTGAGACGAGCCAGATCGCGCCGTGGTCATCCTCCAGCTCCGACAACAAACCTGCGGTGACCAATGGTCTCACGACCGGGCTGTTCGGTGCGGCGACGATATTTTTCGCCGTCGGGCCTGCCGGCGGAAAATAGGTGGACGCAAATGCCGACCAATCTTTGATCGTTCTGCCGGGAGGATTCGGCTTGCCGCCGCCGTTGATGGGAATATCGAAAGAGATCACCCACCATTTGACATGCGCGATTCCGGCGATCGGGGGACCGAACAGCAGCAATCCCGCGGAGAGCTCGATGGAAAACGTCTTGGTGGCGACACCAAAGTCGACCGTATAAGACGCTCCAATAGACACACCGATATCGACGATGAAGTAGAACGGCTTCCACCACATGATGAAATCGGCGTGAGCCGTAAACCAGGCTTTGAGATTTCCTGCGTCGAAGCGAATATCGAGCGCGCCGCCGGCCATCACCGAAGAAGGTGTGAGCGCGAAATACGTGCCTCCGCTGGCACGAAGGACACTCGATAACGTCCAATTGAAGCCGAGCCGCGGGACTTTCGGATACCAGTCTTCCGGCACGAAATACGGATTGTAGCCGCCGAGGGTGACGACGAAGTCGCCGCTGTGCTCGTTGTTTCCGAACCACAGATAGAACGCGAAACCACCGGTGAGGCGGCAGTTTTCGTCGAGCACGAACGAACGCGGCGTCAAGACCGCCATCATCTTGAAGCTGCCCTCCAAAGGACGGAGGACCGCGCTCAGGGTCATCTCAGCAAAAGCCAGTGGTCGAGAGAGACCCCGCGGAAGTGAGAGTGCGGTGACTCCGATGAGCCCGATAACCAAGTCTTTGCCGAACTCGACGCTGATCATCGCGAAGGTGTTCAGCATCTGAAAGGTGGAAAACTGAATACCGGCGGCGACCCAATAAGACCCGATGCTCGGAGGCACCGCGCCCGCGCTGTCGAGCTTCTCCAACATCGTGGCGACGTCTTTGGGATTCGGCAGATAGCTCTTTCCCAGAGTCGCGACGAGGACCAACGGAAACTCGAGAACTTTGTCTCCCTCGGGCAGCTTCAGCGAACGGTTGTAGCCGAACCCAGCGGCGATGCCGGTGACCACGAAGGCCGGGGGCCCACCAAAGACACCTTGCACGGCGCCGAAGACGAAGAGTGAGATCGCGCCTTGTACTTGCGCGAAAGAGCCGATCGCCGCGATGCCGTATGGGCCCGCTTGAATGAGCAATGCTCCGTTGTAAGAGGTAATATTGTTGCTGCGACTTCGCAGCAGACTGCCGAGGATCAAGACCCCGCCGCTGGAAAAGAATACGCTCAGTCCGTCGAGCGAGAGATCGAGACCTTCCAGCGAGATGTTGTCTTTCGGAAATCCGGCGGTGAAGCCGACGAGATCGATCGCCAAACCGGTCAGCTCGAGCGAAGCGTCGAGACCGACACCAAACCACTCGCCGGAGGTCGCCAGCCCGACACGTCCGATCGTCAGCGGGCCGAGCTTCTTCTGGACGTTGAACCATTGGATCGGCGGGCCGCCATCTTCGGCGACCATGTTCAATCGTTGTAGAGTCTTCGATCCGCTGTTCGAGGGCGACAGCGCAAACGACTGTTTTGCGCCGCCCGACTCCAGCGTCAGGACGAGACTCAGCCCCTTCTTGAAAGCCGGCTCCTTCTTGTGTGCGGGCGGCGGCAAGATGACACTTCCAGCCGGAAGATTGTCGCCGGAATAGACGATGGCCAGATCGTCGAGCGCGATTCCGCTCATCAGGGTGCCGACGACCGGGATAGAGCTAAAGTCGACGGGCGTCGTCAATGCCAGCCCCACGACGATTGTGTATTTTCCCGTCGTGGGGCTGGGCAAAGTCGCGAGAAAAGCCTGCGCTGCAGGATCAGCAGAGCCGGCGATTCCGGCGTCTGCATAGAGGCTGAAGGCCCGATTCGGCGCGGTGAACGCGACGCCGAGCTCTCCGAGCACAATATCGGGCATCCAATCCAGCAGGCTGGCGGCGCCGTCCGGCAAGCTCTCCAACAGGTCCTTTAAGCTGCTCGGAACGGAGATCGCACCTCCGAATCCGAGAGTATCGACATCGAAGTAGAGCTTGATGGAGATCGGCGCCATAATGACCTCAGACAGTCCCTTGGCCGAGCGACACTTCGAACTTCTCGATGGTGACTCCGCCGATCTCGATCTTGGGAAGTCCGATGGTCACCGACCAATCCGAGCTGTCTTTGAACTTGAAACCGCCGATCGTCGTCTTCGTCCCTTCTTTCGGTTGCATCGTCAGCGTGAAGACATACTCTTGGTTGTTCTCGCTGCTCGGCGTCTGCACCGTCAGTGTGTAGGTCGTGCCACCGATGATGATCGCGATGTCGACGGAACCGTTGATCGCGCCGAGCGCCTCGCCGTCGCCGATACGGATCACCGGTGCGGGCCCGTTCTTTGGAGTGAGCTCTCGCGCCACAGCGGCGGCGATTTTAGAGATGTCGACAGTTTGTTTTTCCATGGTGTTCTCCTTGTTGAGGCTCAGCGCTTCGGCTGAACGGTTACGGTGACGGCTTGGGTCTGCGGATCGCGGCCCAACGCCGTTAGTGTATAGATGGTCGTTTGGGTGGGGCGGACCGTGACTTCGCCGGACTTCGGCACTGGGCCTACGCCTTGATCGATCGCCGCGCTCACTGCATAGGCGGTGCGGAACTTCAAAACCGCCGCCTCGCCGGACTGTATAGTTAGGGGCGCCGCGCTGAATTCTTCGATCTGCACCGGCTTGACCGCGACGGTCACGCTCGAAGCCTTCATGCCGCCGTAGCCGGTCGCTTGCAAAGTGAACGGAGTCGTCTTATCGACCGGAAGGGTGACCTGCCCTTCCTTGACGTTGGAGATCGGAATGCCGCCGGGCTGCAGCACGGCGCTGATCGCGCTGTCGATTTTCCAAGAAAGTGTCGTTTCGCCGCCCTGCGCGACCTCCTTCGGATCCGCCGCGAAACTGATAATGTTCGGGATTTCGTGTCCCTTGTCGCTGGGCTGATCCTTTTTGACCGGAAGCAACTTTTGCCGGGAAATATCGCTGATTTCGTTGATGGTGATGTTTGCTGTTCCAGGTGCTTCATTGACGACGATATTGGAGAGGACGAGGGTGATCGTCTGTCCTGCGGCGACACCGTCTGCGGGAGGCAGAGGCACAGCTATCCACTTGCCGTTGCCGCCGGAAAGCAGAGCCCAAGGAGAGGTCGGCCCGGCGGTTCCGACGGCCAACGAGGCATCCGTGGTCAGCGCCGAACCCGTGCTCTTCGTGCCCTGGGGAACCACGATCTCCAAGCGCGTGATCGGCACTGTTTTATCGGTGGGGTTCGTCGCGGATATCGTCAGTCGGACGATACTCAAGCCCCCCGATGATGATGAGTAGTCGACCACCGCAGGGTCGACTTTGAAATCTAGTAATGTCTCTGCATCTGCGCGAGCAGTACGACTTGCAAACACCGCTGATTCGCAATTCCATTTGTTGTGCCGTTGCGCACCCGGAAGGCGACTCGTCGAATTTCGGGACGTTGCATCTCGGGACGAGGTTTCCGCGGACAAATGGAGCGTCGGCGGCGAACGCCGAGGCGTGTGTTGCGAACGAAGCTAGGGAGAGTGATCTGTGGGCACTATCGATTCAACAGTCCTCGTCCGAGGAGGACGCGGCAGGCGCCTTGCGTATTCGCCGATGGACGCAGTGAGCCCCGCGCGAGGTTGCCGAAAAACGGAGTTCAGCGCATGCTGCCGCCTACATGTCGATATCTTTCTTCATCGGGTTCTATCCGCGGGACGACGATGGTCTGATCGTAGAAGAGGACAGCGCTGCAGCTCACGAGGAAGTCAACGCGTTGAACGCGGCCCTCGCCTCCAACGATCTTCCAAATTACGCAGAACCTCCGACGGTGGACTCCCCCTACGATCGCCGGCAACGATTCGGCCGGTCTCGCGTGGACCACACGGGCTCCCAGAGTCTCAAAGACCTCGCAGTCATCGCTCCCGTGCGACGCCAACTGTATCTCCTCCAGAGCGCCGACCTCGTCGCATTTTTGCCGGACGAGTTCGACGCGAGACCGGAGTGCGCGCTCGCGGGTGTTTCTGCGGTGGTCGGCTCTATTCCGAAGCTTCAGAGTGAGCTGAAAGCGCTCGCGGAGAAAATTGGTATTCCGATGACTGCGGGCAATATCGACGAGAACACTGCAACGAAGATCAGCGATGAGAAGAAGCTCGGCACCGAAAAAAATCTAGGGCTCGACCTGGCCGATGTGGCGAACGCCCGCACCAATTGGTTATTGCTGTTCGAGGGCGCCCGATTGGCCAAGGAACGCGGAGTCGCGCTCGTCTTGCGCAGCTGAGCTGAGTCGACCGCGCGAAAACGCAACAATCGAGGCACCCTTGCGCACCCCCTGGTGACGAGCTCGCGGACGTGCAACACCAGGCCGTCTCGAACGAGGAGAAAACATGAAAGAGCCGCTCTCGAAACGTGTCTTAGCCGAGGCCCTCGGCACATTTTGGTTAGTCTTCGGTGGATGCGGTAGCGCAGTCCTTGCTGCAGGATTCCCAGGTCTGGGAATCGGCTTCACCGGAGTCTCGCTCGCGTTTGGCTTGTCTGTGGTGACGATGGCCTACGCAATCGGCCACATCTCGGGCTGCCATCTGAACCCCGCAGTTTCCGTCGGTCTCGTGTTCGGCGGACGTTTCTCCGCGCGCGAGCTGCCCGCCTATGTCATCGCGCAGGTCGCCGGTGCAGTCGCGGGCGCCGCGGTGCTCTTTGTCATCGCAACCGGAAAAGCAGACTTCAGTCTCGCCGGTGGATTTGCATCAAATGGCTATGGCGAACACTCCCCAGGCGGATATTCGATGATTTCAGCGCTGGTCGCAGAAATCGCGCTCACCTTCGTCTTTTTGATGATCATTCTCGGATCGACCGACAAACGCGCGCCGATTGGATTTGCGCCACTCGCGATCGGACTCGGACTGACGTTGATCCACTTGATCAGTATTCCGGTAACGAATACCTCGGTCAATCCTGCGCGAAGCACTGGACCTGCACTGTTCGTCGGCGGTTGGGCGCTGTCTCAACTATGGCTATTCTGGCTGGCACCGATCATCGGCGCGTCGATCGCCGGGATTCTCTACTCGATGGTCTTCGCGGAGCGAGGCCCGGAGCGCACCACGACTCCGATCTTGCCGCACGAACAAGCAAAATAGCTGTAGTACGTCTCAGTGTTCGCCGCCGGCTTCCGCCATCTTCTGCAGGACAATGGCGATCGCACCTGAATCGATCCCAGCCCTTTTCATCAGCTGAGTTGCTCTGAGCTGATCATCGGCGTCGATCGCCTCGAAAAAATCATCGACGGCGTCGATCGACGCGAGGCTCTCCAAAATCTCCGTTCCCTCGAAATCGTCTTCATCCATACTCCGCGCCTCCAAACGCAGCTCCCTCGTAAGATCTCGGTCGCGAAAATCTCACAAGGATCGAACGATATCCGCAGCGTTCTCCGAGCCGCGACGGATATTCTGTCCGGCCCACAGCGGTGAAAAATCTCCTGAGCCCGCGCTCTCGGCGCGCGTCCGAAGCGGCGCCATGAACCGCGCGGCTTCGGGAAATGCGGGAACGTCATCACGCAAGGGACCAAGCTCGCGCATCACGCGGTTGACGATCCCCCGCGCCGGCCGTCCGCTGAATAAGTTTGTCAGCGCGGTATGGGTTGATGAGTTGATGTCCGCAAGGGCAGCTCGATGAACCCTGCTGGTCGTCGCCTCGGGGCACGAAAGAAATGCCGTGCCGAGCTGCACGGCGACCGCACCGAGCGCGCGCGCGGCACGGACGCCGGCGGCGTCGGCGATACCACCGGCCGCGATCACCGGAACGCGCACCGCCGCGACGAGCTGCGGGAGCAACGCCAGGGTGCCCATCTGTGTGGTCACCTCGTTGGTGAGGAACATACCGCGGTGGCCACCTGCTTCGACACCTTGCGCAATAATCGCATCGGCGCCGTGCGCCTCGAGCCACCGCGCTTCTTCGACCGTCGTCGCGGTCGCGAAGATCATCGCGCCCCACGCACGTGTTCGCGCGAGCAGCTCAGGTGCGGGCAGCCCGAAGTGAAAGCTGACGATCGGAGGTGCGAGATCCGCGATCGCGTCCGCCATGGCGTGGCTGAACGGTGCGCGGGAAACGGCTGGAGCTTCATCGCCACGGGCGCCAAGCTCGAGATAGTACGGTTCGAGGATTTGGCGCCATTTCGCAGCGCGAACCGCGTTTTCCGCGGGCGGCGTGTGGCAGAAGAAATTGATATTATATGGAGCCGCGGTCGCGGCGCGAATGGCAAGTATCTCTGCACGACACTTCTCGACCGACAACATCGCGCACGGCAGGGAACCAAGTCCTCCGGCCTGACACACGGCGATGGCCAGCGCGCTGTCTTGGCTGCCGGCCATGGGAGCCTGCACGATCGCGGGAAGCTTCATATAGAGAGTCTGCACCTTCGTGCGCGGCAAACCAAGACCTTCTGGGGCATCAAACGAGGCCCAGCAATTTGCGCATTTCGGATTCGGCCTCTTTCCCTGCTTTGGTCATCGCCTGCAAACCCACGATCGCCGACTTCGGCACGTGCCGCGCGAGCAACACTCCATTCGGGCTGACGAAGATCATGACCAGGAAGCTTCGAGTGCTTCGGGAGACACGCCACTCGCAGCTCTCGAGTGCCCCTGCGAAGCACGAATACGAACGCCTGCTTCGTCGAGCTCGAAGCGTGATTTGTCGTTTTGCGAGACAACAGTGTCGAGCTCCGCACGGGTCATCTCCGTTTGCCGAAGCACCGCGCCGACGCTCGCCCAACCGGCGTCATCGATCTCCAGTCCTTGTTCAGCGGCTGCGTGGCGAAGCAGCCAGGAGAGCTTTTTACTGAGCGCCACCGTTCTCATTATTGGTCTCGTCGCTTGGTATTTTGGTGTCTGAGCAATTTGCTCGTGGGCCGATTCGGCGAAGCCGCTTTGCGCAGCATCAAGCCGGCGCAAACATCGAGCACGCCGAGCGCAGCGGGGAGCAGCGCGATCAGACCCTTGTTCGTGGCGACGGCCAAGCCGGTGTCGAACAGCTGGAACACGGCGTCGCCGAAGAGCACCCAAGCGAGCGCGTTTCGCTTGCGGCCGAGCGCGAGCACGACCAACGCGGTTCCCAAAAGGATAGTTCGGCTCGCGAAGACCAGGCCAAGTGACCGCGCCGGTTCCGCCGAGCTCCCCGGCATCGCCTGCTCGGGAGCGAAAACGAGCATGAGCGAGAACACGACGAGCATGGCGCCCCGGAGAATTGCGAAGGCGCGCGCGAGGCGTTCCGGCACGGGGCTCGTCGACATCGCGGGACTATAACGCTTCACTGTTACAGTACCAAGCGCATCACCGCTGACCTGCAAGGAATCGACTCGGGATCGACGCAAGAGCTCAGCCGCCGGCCACAACTCGATCAAAATGCAAGAGAACGGCGAGAGAGGCCAGACCGCTGACCAAGAAAACGCCGGCCATCAGCGCACCCGCTTCGAGGTACCCATGCGGGTCTCCTTCGAGAATACTCTTCCACCGCAGATCATGCGCTTCGGCGCCGGACACCCGCTCTCCGCCTTGGACCACGTTCTTGGCCGCGCTGATCGGGCCGAATATCAATCCAAAAGGAAGGCCCAGTGTCCCGACGGTGATCGAGATAAATGCGGCCGGCAATGCATATAAACGAGCATGTTGAATGCAGAGATTTCGGATCCGGCCATGATAGACGTAGGTGAAGAATATCGCCGAAATACAAATGACCGGAGCCACGAAGTCACTATTTCGATCACTGCATACTTGGCACGGCCCAGGCGGCGGGCGAGCCGCAAACCCTTTGATTGCGGGGTCGCGACCGGCATATCGAGCGAAGGCGATCGGTCGAATTCGAAGAAGGATCAGAAGGATGATCAACGGAATGAGCGCGAGAGCAAAAATAGCGTTGAAACCGCCCAGACCGAAGACCATCACGAGCGCGAGGCCCACCCAGGACACTTCCGCGATGCGCCAACCCACTTTCGACCATGGCAGAAGCGCATGTCCGATGAGCATCGCCGCCGCGAGCGTTTGAAGCAGTTGGCCCGAGCGCTCGAAGTGCATTCCAAGCAGCACGCCGTCATAAGCGAGCCATAACGCCGAGGGTACACCGAAGCTCGCGAGCGCGTTCAGCCAACTATCGACTCGCGGACCGCCGATATACCACGGCTGCCCAGTCGCCTGTTTGCACCAGGGGCACTTCCGCCATCGGACGGCTACCCACCGATCGCAAGAGCTACACTTTGGCGGTGTCACGCGCAAGGATGTTCCGGTTCGTGATGCGCAGGACGCGCGGCCTCTTCGTCATCTCAGTTCTTCTTCGGCTTTCGGTGGAGGAAACTGACGCTGCTTGCTCAGCCGATCTTTCCAGCCCACATAGTCACCGGGAAGCCCATCGCTCACGTCGCGGAGCTGTGGGCTGCCATCCATCGTGAGACCGAGGCGCTGCTCCTGCTCGATGGTCCAGAGGAGATGGTGCAGCGTCGTATCGACTATCGCCGGGATCAACATCTGGAGGACCTTGCGCGCATCCGGGTGCATGTTCGCGAGGATCTTCTGTATCTCCTTCGTGACAACGTCTTTCATCGTCCCTTGCACGACCCCCATCCCATTGCTCGATGGCCTCATCGCGCACGCGCGCTACGAGCAGCGCCCCAAATGCCTCAAGCTCCTTGCTTCGCATGACTAGCCCGATCCCCACGCGACGACGCTATCGCCGCTGCACGGGACGCGCAATCAATCTCCGCGCTCGTCATCCGATAGGCCCGCAGGTCTAATTGTCTGTCCAATCATGCCAGCCTGCGGCTTTGACGCGGCGATGAAATTCGGTGAGATCGTGGACATTCGAACAATCGACAAGCTCGAAGTCGAGGCCGTGCTCGGACGCGAGCCCGCCAACAAACGCTGCGGCCAGCTCATCGAAATCAGCGAGTGGATTCGTCATACGGATCATTTCGGACTCCGTTCCCCGCCGTTCTTCCAAAACGACGACGAGCTCACCGATTTTCGCAGGCTCCTGTCTGGCAGAGAGAACCTTGTACCGAAACCCTTCTGGATATGTGGAATCCGTCTTCCAATTCGAAGTCCAGAATTTGTGCGGAAAAGTCCGTGCAAAGTCGAACGACAAGAATGCTTCCTGCGTTTCCGTCGAAGCTGATTTGCATGCGCCGGCGACTGTGAGCACCCCCAGCGATATAGCTATGATGCAGCGGCTCAACACGTCGTTCACCGGGTGCTCAATTCGCTTTCGGCGTCGTCCGAGCGCGAGTCGCGTCGTCGGTGGTCCGGCATCATGCAGTCGCTCACCCACGCGTCCCAGTCGCGGAAGAAGACGGTCTCTGGAAGATGCGCGTCGCTCTCGGTGCTGCCGCTCCAGGTCAATCGCACGACAACATACTGATCGGGACCCGTCTGCAGCTCGAACAGATAGCGATCTGAATCTGTATCAACTGCAACGAGGGTCGCGGAGATTCCGTAGAGCACATGTCTCGGCCCTACTTCGGTCAGAAGCTCTTCAACAATGCGTGGACTATTCGGCGCGAGCTCCCAAGGTTTCTGGATCGGCGCGTCGCGCGGATCGGGGACGGAGCGTCCGCGAAGTAATTCTCTCATTTGTTTCGTCGGAAAATCGCCCCATTCGAGCAGCGTACCGGATCTTGAAACCTTCTCTTCGAGCCCAGTCAAAGATATCAGGATCGATTCGCGCACGTGCGCTCGCTCCAATATCTTTTCATGGAGGTTCCTTCCGAGATCTCGATCATAGACCGCGACAGTGACGTGCGCGCTGCCTGGCTCGGAAACAAACCGAATTTCTGTTGTCGCGGGCTCCTCCCAAATCCTAACGGTTTGTTCCACGCCGTCGTTGCCCGAAATCGCCAATGCTGCGTCGGCAAGCTCAGTCACCGGATCATTCAAGACTCCAGATGCAAAATACTCGAGTGTCGCGTCATCGAAGTAGAGCGTAATCGGCAGCCATCCCACCTTGGCCACACCGAAGTCGATCTGAAACCGGCTCCCACGGGCACGCAACAAGATTTCGTCCTTCGCGCTTGTCATCGGCGAGGAATATTCGAGCATTCTTCGTGTCGCGTCTACAGTCGACGCTCAGCCGCCGCAGGGAGCCGGGCTCGGTTGAAGGCGGGTCACTTAGCCCGATCGTAGCGTTCCACCACGATGTTGGACGCGAGAATCATTCGTACTGTCTTTGTGGGCAGGTGGTACGATCGCAAGATGGCTATTGAGACTCCGAAGAAGAAAAAAGACAGAACTGCGTTGATAATTTGCTCGTGATTCTGCTTGCGGGGTCTGTCGCGTATTTCGCTTCCCGCAATCAGGGCTCCGAAATCGCCGACCGACCCGCTGCGGTCGAGCCGATCATCGCGCGAGAAGTGGTCTTGACGGCACCCCCGGTAACACCGGAACCGACTGAGGCCCCCGCGCAGGCACAGGCACCGGCTGAACAAACAGAGGTCACGAAGGAACCGGCGAAGGCACGCGACGCGATCGTGGCCGCTCCCTCCAAAGGCGAAGAGAAGAAGCCCAATCCTACTGAGGCTGCGACAACAGTGGTCCTGTCCGCAGAGGACGCAAAGAAGAAAGCGATTGCAGAGATCGAGGCCGAGCTCGGATCGCCGATCGCCGGAGTCGGCGTCGTGGAGATCTTTTATCAGGAGAACATCGCTTCTCTGAAAACTGAGGAAGTCGAGGTCGCCGTCGACGGCAAGCCGATCGCCAAGAAGTCGGTGGCGAACGAGAAAGCCGTCGAGAGCGGGATCATGATCTACACTGGACCCGTTTCCGTCGGCAGCCGCACCGTGGAGCTTCGCGTGAGACTACGCGGCGACGGCGACGTCTTCAGCTACGTGAAGGACTACGCCTTCCACATCGACCACATCGGGAACCTGAAAGTGGATCCCAAGAGCACGACCCGCCTCACCCTCAGCGCCGCGGAGAGCAAGAACGTGACGAAAGAGTGGACAGACAAATTCTCGCTAAAAGCGGTGGTGTCGACGCGCGAAGCGGGCAGCGACATGGCGACGCGATAATCTAGTCGACGGAGCTAGCGTTCAGGACTACGAGCGTTGCGCCCCATCCACCGGCATCACCACTTGCGAGCGTGAAGCGCTCGACCAACGGTGAACGTTCGAGCAAGGCGTGCACCGACCGGCGAACGTTTCCGATCCCTTTTCCGTGGATCAAGCGGAGCTGGTAGATTCCGCGCTCTTTGCACGCTTCGAGGTAGTCCGGGATCAATGTTTTCAGATCGCGGGGATGAAACGGATGGAGATCGAGCACGCCGTCGATCGGAATCTCCACCGGCTCCTCGCCGTCGAAATCATCGTCCTCACCGACGCTCAAGAGATCATCTCCGCCGCGCAGCTCAGCATAGCAGTCCTCCTTCGCAGACAGTGCATGCACAGTCCACTCTGTGTCCATGGACGCTCACGCGGCGCGGGACCGTGGCGCGATCCGAGGCACGGCTCCTGCTCAGCGGTCCGGCATGACGAGAACCAGCCCCATTTCACGCGCGCCGCGATGGCGTACCGGCACACTTCTGCTTGCGCTCGGCGGTGTCGCCTGCGGCACAGACGGTTTGGAGATCGAGACCTTCTCCGATACGAATCCGCTCTATTACAAGAGCTCACACATCTGGAATCAACGCGACATACCCGTCTGTTGGGACACAGTAGGCGACGCGACAGAAAAAGCATGGGTCGAACGCGCGCTGCGCGGACAGCGGTCCTGGAGCCACGCGGCGAACCTGGGCTTTGTCGGTTGGGGCAACTGTCCGGGCGGCGCCTTCCACGGCATTCGTATCTCGAGCGGTTCCTCCATGTCGACCAGCTATCTCGGCCTTTCGAGCGGCAGCTCCGCGACCATGGTGCTCGACTTCGACAATCCACAAAACGGCTATGATCGTTGTACTTTGAACGGCCTCAATCTCGAACAGTGTATCAAGACCGTCGCCATCCACGAGTTTGGACACGCGATCGGTTACGCCCACGAGCACAACCGGGCCGACACTCCAGGCTCGTGTACCTCGAACCCGCAAGGAAACGATGGGACCGCCACCTACGGAAGTTGGGACGGCCTCTCGATCATGGCCTATTGCGATTTCACCACGAACATGAGCGCCACCGATCGCTCCGGCACCGAACGCCTCTACGGTGCGCGCAACGCCGATTCACCGCACCTCGCGGACTATAACGGTGACGGCCGGGACGACTTCTTCTGTTTCGACATCATCGACGGCGACATCTGGGTCGACCATGCGGGCGCCGGCGGAAGTTTCCTCGGCACCGACTACTTTCGCGCAGCGAATTGGTGCGACGGCACCGACACGCGACGCCTTTACACCGGCGACTTCAACGGAGACGGCCGCGACGATCTGTTGTGTGCGGACATTGCCAGCGGTCATCAATATATCGACTACGCGAGCGGCACCGGAACCTTCACCGGAGAAGACTCGTCACGCGATGCTCAGTGGTGTGACGAAGGTGATACGCGCCGCTTGTTGATCGGTGACTTCAACGGTGACGACCGCGACGATCTGTTGTGTTTCGACACCTCCAGCGGCAGCGAATATATCGACTATGCGAGCAACACGGGCACCTTTGGCGGAACCGATTGGTCGGACGCGGTGGGCTGGTGCAACAGCGGCTCGAATCGCCGTATTTTCACCGGCGACTTCAACGGCGACGGACGCGACGATCTGTACTGTCACGATCTCGGCACCGGTAGCCAATATATAGACTACGCAAACGTCAGCGGCGCTTTCGGCGGCACGAACTGGAGCCGCGCCGGCGGTTGGTGCGACTTCGCTGGAGCCGATATTCGCGTCGGCGACTACAACGGTGACGGTCGCGACGACCTGCTGTGTTTCAGCTCGATCGGCGGGAGCTTCTGGATCGACTATGCAGACGCGTCCGGAGAATTCACCGGCACGAACTGGCAAATGGCGACCGATTGGTGCAATTCGAACGGCGCCACGTTATTCGTCGGAGATGTCAATGGTGACTCGCGCGACGATCTCGTCTGCCACAGCGCCGCAACCGGGACGAAGTGGATCGACTACGCGAATGCCTCCGGCCAATTCGCGACCACCGATCTGACGGTCGCCACCGGCTGGTGCGGCGCCGACGGCGAAGAGCTCCACTAGCACTGAGAAATTGACGTTCCCACGGCGGATAGGTAGAGCCGGCCATGCGCACGCTCTCTCGTTTCTGGGCCGCGGCCGTTCTGCTCGCGGCGGCACATGCTGGATGTGACGATCAGGCCTTCACGGTGCTCTCGCCTCCGCTGCTCCTGGTGAACGTCGACATGATCGACTTCGGTCAGATCCCGGTCGGCTTCGTCGTGACCAAGAAGGCGACGCTGGCCAACGGCGGCGAATTGCCGCTCGAGATCAGCGCGCTGCGCATCGAAGGCGACGCGGTCTTCGCGGTGATGGACAACATCGACGCCATCGCGGCGGGCCAAGAGGCCGAAGTCGCGGTCACCTTCACCGCGGCGCTCGAGCGCGGCTATCAAGCGACGTTCATCATCGAGAGCAACGCCTCGAACACCGCGTCGAAGTCCGTTCCGCTCACCGGCACGGGCGTCGCGGTGAATTCGTGCGGCGAGTGCAACATGCCTCCCGAGACGGCGTGCCTCACCGCGAACGACCGCGTCAGCTACGCGGCGACCGGGACCTGCATGATGGGGATGTGCCAGTACACCGCGATGGTCGAGTCGTGTACCGAGGGATGTGAAAACGCAGTGTGCCGCGGGGTGGTGTCGCCCGACGCGGGCCTCGCTGAAGAGGACGCGGCCGCCGGCGACGCGTTGGTCGAGCCGGACGCTGCCGAGGACGCGGGCACCAATCCCGATGCTGCGCCCGACGCTTCGATCAACCCGAACAATCAAGTCTTCACAGTCCCGGGAGAGCACACTTTCGTCGTGCCGGCGGGCGTGACCGAGCTCCTGGTGCGCGCGTGGGGCGGCGGCGGTCAGGGCGGCAACCAAGCGGGCGCGACGGGCGGCGGCGCCGGTTTCATCAGCGCGCGCCTGCCGGTAACTCCCGGAGAGACGCTCGACGTCTGGGTCGCGGAAGGCGGCGGTGTCAGCGGCAATGGGCTCGGCGATGGCGGCGGCGCGAGCTACCTGCGTCGCGGCGGGATCGCGCGCGTGATCGCCGGCGGCGGCGGCGGCGGTGGCAGCGACGGAAACTCCGGCAATTCGATGTCCGGCGGGCGGGGCGGCGCGGGCGGCGGTTTGAGCGGTGAAAACGGGCAGGCGGGCATCGGCACGATCGCGACCTTCTGTCTCGCGGTGACCGGTGGAAACGGCGGCGATCAGACGATGGGCGGCGCAGGCGGGACCTCGCAGGGCACCGCGCAATATCGATGTTCGGGCGTCCCGGGCGCGCTCGACACCGGAGGCCGCGCGTCGGGCACCATGAGCTGCGACGTGAGCCCGGGCGCGTACCAGTGGCGCGGCGGCGGCGGCCAGGCCAACGGTGGAGGAGGCGGCGGCGGCGCAGGATATTTCGGCGGCGGAGGAAGCGGCTTCATTTGGACGTATTGCGGCGGCGGTGGTGGCGGCGGCTCGTCGTACGCTGATGCCGCGCTGGCGGGCGTCATGCACGTCGCGGGCGCAGGCCCGGTGGCGGGGCTCGATACGGAGTCGTTCGGCGCGGGAAGAGGCGGCGACCGCTGCCAGACTCAACAGAGTATGTGCCCAGGCAACCGAGGCGGCGACGGCCGCGTCGAGCTCTCGTACTGATTCATTTGGGGCGGTGCGACATCAGTCGGAGCTCAAATGCGAAATGTAATCTTCGCGATCAACATGACTTTAGACGGCTGCTGCGACCACGCCAAAGGGGCCGCCGACGAAGAAGTCCATGAATATCATACGCAGCTCATGCGAGAGGTCGATCAGGTCGTCTTTGGGCGCAAAACATATCAATTGATGGTTCCTTTTTGGCCTGACATCGCAAGAAACCGTTCTGGACAGACCAAAGCCATGAATGACTTTGCTCAAACATTTGTCTCGAAGAAGATTGTCGTCTTTTCACGATCGTTAGAGCGCGTCGAAGACGAGAATACGAGAATTGTTCGTACGGACCTTCGAGACGAAATACTCAAATTGAAACAAGAACCAGGTGGAGATATTCTGACCGGCGGAGTCGATGTTCCTTCGCAGCTCATAGAGCTCGGTCTGGTTGATGAATATCGTTTTGTCGTTCAGCCGATCCTCGTCGGCGCAGGGAGACGGTTGTTGGAGGGCACGAACCTGCCGGAGAAACTGCAGTTGAAGCTCGTCGAGTCGAAGATATTCAAGTCAGGGGCTGTCGCGCTCCGTTACTTGAAACAGTGATCGGAGGCAGCAACGCGTATCTCCTACAGTGAGGACTGTGCATTGAGGTATCCGACGACGGAAATCGCCGCCATCCCTATGGCCGCTCCGCCGAATAACATGTGGGCGTCTCGCCGAACTGCGCGCTCATTCTGCTGTCGGCGGTGCGCTCGAGGTCTTTCGGCGCTGTTCACTTAGTTGTGCGAACCAATGGTCCGCCATGGCCTTCAAGAAATCGGGATCGATCGGGTACAACGACGCGTCGCCGATAACAGAGTCGATCCCACAGCTCGGACAAAGTGCCGTGGCGCCATTCTCGATCCACTCGACCACAGCAGACGGCGCAAAGGTCTTGCGACAGTAGAAACATCCGCACTTTTGGCTCGCCAGGAGCTCTTCCCGATGATTGGAAGAGTGCCGGTGCGCCAGCATGAATGCCGGTTCGCGCGAGTCTGTGCGCGTTTGCTCCTCCGCGTGCGCGCGCAATGCCGATTCAACCGCAGCCACGATTGGTTCCCACACGCTGAAGAACGCAGCAAGCTCCGGGTGCTCAGACCGTAGCAGCTCGGCACCGTACACACTACAAGACCAAAGATCGTTGTTACGCTTAATCGCCAGAAAGCACGTCTCCGCATCTTCGCAACTCCCTGTATATTCAGGCTCGAGGTGGCTCAGCGCGGCGAGGAGCGATTGGCCACCGAGAAGATCGAGTTGCAAACGCAAAGATGCCTTATTTTCCGAGCCGCTCGTTGGATTGAACCACCTCGCCTGTACCTCGACGCCGTCTTCACCACCGAGAAGCGTCCATTGGAGATGTCTAGCAGTAAAACCGTCGGCATACCGAGCAAGCACCCTTGTGCCGGATTTATTGGAACGAGCGAACGACGCAAGGTGCGCTTCGAACGATCGTCCTTTCTTCATCTTGTTCGCCACGACAAACGCAGTCTAGCACGCAACCGCAGTCTCCGCTGATTCGGCGGACGCGGTGCCAGCGAGTGCGAGTCCGTGCACTTCGACGCCGGCTCTTTCTGGGTCTCCGTGCCAGCGCGTGGTTTGCTTCTCGGCGGTCTGGTTTGAGGTTGGCACTCAAGAGCTCGGATAACATTTGCACTGTTTTCACAGTTGTACACTTCTCGTAAACTCGAGAGTGGGGTTCAGCTCGCGAAGATAAGTCTCGTCGAAGAACGCGTCATCAGTTCCCGTATACATCGCCGGTCGTTTGATTGCCCCGGAAAGTATCTGTCATATGCATCTATCTCCGCCGTCGACCTCATGGTTCTCTAGCGTCTCGAGCTTCCTCGTCCCGCCCAATGCTTGTGGTCATCCGTCGCGGAGTCGGCGCGCGAGGAGAATGCCTGCGACATCGCCAATGCAGACTTCGCAGATATAGACCTTTGGCCCTGCGACGAGCTTTGCGACGTCGAGTTGGGAGCGGTCGCAGAACGAACAGAAGAGCGGTGAAAACTCACGCCGGCTGCTGCGACTACGGTCGAGCTCGCTTTGGAGCTCGCTCGATACGGCGGCGCGAAGCTTCTCGAGCTCAGCGTCCACACGGGACTGCTTCAGGAGCTCGTCGAAGTCATCGGGCGCTGTCCACTTCGATCCGCCGGTGACGCCACCCCCGGAGCTTTGACTCATCTCTTCTCCGATAATGAGCAAACAAAGTTGGGCGCACTCGTCACAAATAGCGACATCGCGGTCAGCGATCCCGGCGAGGCCGAAGACTGCTCCTGCCTGCTTTCCGCAGTACGAACAAGGACCGCTGAGTTTCAGCACCATCCTTCGCTCGAAGGTGACGAACCCGCTTCCCGCCAACCAAATGCCCGCCACCGGCCCGCCACAGAGGACGAGAAATCGCCGGCGGGAGCTGGGTGATCGGTCTTGGCTCATGATGACTCTCGAAGCAAAGCCGATCCGATTTACCATTCGGATGCCTTGCTCGGCTACCCCCCAGGCGGAGCGTCATCGGCTCAGCGGTCCTGAGCTGTGTTCGCGCCGCGCCTCATTCTCAGCGCCTGCGCCTACTGTCCTTGAGGACACTCACATCCGCGGACCGAGATAGTCTAATCTCGAGGCACTCTCATGATCTCGCGAAGAGCACAGGGAGAGCTCTTCGGCCGAACCAACAAACGCTTCCGCGGCGAGCGTCGCCACGTCCGAGGATTTGACTGCATCGCCGCGGGTCCAGAGCCCGCCCTCGCCCCGGTATGGCGGGCAGACCCGATGCAGTCGAAATCCCGGCGCCGGTCAGGACCACCACGTGGCGATAACGATCGACCTGGAGCAGCGCGAGCAGCACTCGCCGATCGTGGCCAGAGTACCGGCCTCAACGCAAGCGAGCTTCTGAGGTGCCGTCGAGCTTGTAGCTGGCCCGAAGATTATGGGTCCGCTCGACCCTTGCCGAAAAGCTCGTGTTCTCGGCCGATTCACCGAGCCATCGCTCGGCCACGAGACTCGATCGCGCAGAGCTCTGCCCCGAGTAGCATCTGTCTTGCCGCAGCCGTCTCGCCCTGCGCCTCCAGTTCCACCGATGAACCTTCGACGGCACGATCAATGTCGGCCAAGAGACTCTCGGCGATTTCAAGAAATGGAAAAGATACGTTGTCGAGCTCCGCTCGATATATCTGCATCTGCTCAAAATCGACCTTCGGCAAACGGATGCACATTATCGAGAATCGGGCGATCGCGTGTACCTGGGCAATTCTGAGCGCAGCAAGAACAACTATCGGAAAATCACCCGAGCTCAAGATGAGCCCGTACGCGCCCGGATTCTGCAGTGGTCCAGAAGGCTGGAGCTTTGCCTCATTGATTAATTCGCGGCAGATTGGACGTGGACGCGTAACGGCGCTCCTCCGTCCACCGCAAACATTCGAGTATTCGGCAAATGCAGGCTCGAGCGCTTCGAAGGCGAGCCGCGAGCGTTCGGTGACCGGCTGCTGAAATGGTGCCTCAGTCGCCGTCAATATCTCCTGAGCTCGAGCGATCGCATCAGATGTCGGTGAGCACACAAGAACCCACACCATGGCCGCAGAAATCAAGGTACCTTCTGAGGAACCTTAACAAGGGCATTGGGCAGAGCGTGTCGTCGAACCCCGCAGATGCGCGTATTTTTGAGGACCGGTCTGAATATTGAGCGTCGCACCCGCTTTCACCCCAGCATCCGGCAAGCGCTCCCTCGTCGAGCTAACGTCGGACGTTCAGTTCGGTGCGCGCGAATGATTCATCAGCACGGCTGTCTGGTCCAGTCCGCGCTCCGGATCCGCCGACACGTAGATCGCGATCTCTTCCGCATGACGATGCTGCCGCGGCCTAAAAAAATCTCGGGTCCCGCTCCGGTGGACGGCTGCTGAGGCCACCCTCGTGTGGTCGAGCTTCCGGCGTTGAATCCTCTCCAAGCACTCGCTTGAGCACGGGAGGTTCAAGGACTGTTAGTTGGGAGTGAGCTCACTTCGCCAACACGATATGTGTCGCGCGCGGCGTCGGCGCATGCTCCGTCGTTCGGTAGCCGAGCGCGCGAAGGTCGATGCCATGGAACAGCGCTTCTCCTCGACCAAGCACCAGGGGCGCTACCGCGAGATGAATCTCGTCGACGAGGCCGGCGCGAACGTACTGTCGAACGGTGTCGACGCCGCCGCCGATCTTGACGTCTTTTGATCCCGCCCCCGCCCGGGCACGTTGCAGCGCGGCCTCGATGCCTTCGGTGACAAAATGAAACGTGGTCCCACCTTCCATCTCGATGGATGCGCGCGCGTGATGCGTGAGCACGAACGTCGGCGCGTGATAGGGCGGGTTGGCGCCCCACCACCCTTTCCATTGGTCGTCGGGCCATTCGCCTCGGATGGGACCGAACATATTGCGCCCGAGAATGAACGCACCGAATCCGCTCATAGCCCGTTGCGCAAATTCGTCGTCGACGCCGACTTCGCCGCCTGCGCCGTCGCCATGTTGGGCGCGAAACGTGCGCGTGGGAAAAAACCATGCGAACAGCTCGGGACCGCACATGCCGAGCGGATGCTCCAAGCTCTGCTCAATGCCCGCGGCGAACCCGTCGAGCGAAACACTGAATCCCGCGACTCGAACCTTTGACACGGCCTGTTTATACTCGCTCCTCGAGAGAGATCCTATCTCGAAGCGCGATGGGGATCCGATTTGGATTTGACCGTGGAACGCTCGGTCCTTTGCGGCTGAACGGGCTAAGATCTGCAATTCTCCGCGGAGCGAGTCATGGCGATAATCTAAAAAATAATCCACCGCCTTGAGCAAAATCCTTTGCGCGTTTGGCGAGCGAGCATTGAGTAAGCTGGAGCTCGTCCTACGCGACCAGCCATCGAATTTGAGCGGCGAGATCGGAGATCTGAACATTCATCTCGCGGGAGATCTCGTCAGCGGCCTCCGAGCACGCAACGAGCATCGCCATCGAAAGTCGGCGAACATCTGCGCGGATTTCCTTCTCACCCCAGAGCTCCAAAACTCGCGCCCGGCCGCGCGCGCGATTGGTGTGCGCGAGCTCGACCTCCGCACGTGTCGCCAAGAATCGCGCAGCGGAAACCGACGAAAAATATTGAGATGACGCGCGTACGACCCAACTCACCATCACTTCGCGAATTCGCAGTCGGGGAAGCTGAAGCGACAGTAGCTCTACGGACGAAAGGTGTTCCTCAATCTCGTCATCAACCGACATCGCAGCCGCCAAGTATAGAAGAGAATGCCGGTCTACTCCAGGCACCCCATGGCCCGCAAACCGCAGCGGGGACCCGTCTGGCCCACCAAGGCGATCCACGCCGTTTGTTCCGCTCGTCATGGACGCCCGAGCAGTCCATTGAGACTTTTAGAGTAGAGCGCTGGATCATACTCATCGAGGGCCTGGTGCTCGGCGCCATCGAAGACCACGAGCTCGCAGTGCCCGCGCATCGTTTCGGCGATAGCGCTGACATCGCTGACCGTTGCGTGTCGATCAGCACTGCCCGCGATGATCACGACAGGGATCTCCGGCGGAATATCGCGGGCGCGTGCTTCGAGCGAGATCTCGCCGATCGCGACAGGAAGAAATACGCCGGACCATAAGCGCATGCCTTGATATGCAAGCGCCGCCAACGGGTGCGGCATACGCATGCGGAGGCGGTTCGTCACCGCGCTCTCGAGATCTCGATAAGGTTGTTCCAGAAAATATCCCGCGATCCTCGATTCAAGATCGCGGGCGGCAAATACGGCCGCGGCGGCGCCGAGCGATCGGCCGACGACGAAGATCTTCCGTTGCGGCTGCGCGACTTCGAGAAACTTCACCGCCACATCGACATCCGCACCTGCGCTGAATCCAAAATCGTTGGACTCCCCGCTCGAGTCACCATGTGCGCGCAGACTCATCGCTAGGACGCAGTATTGTTCTTGGGCCAGGCGCACGAACAGCGGCCGCATCACGGACCGAGATCCACCGTTGCCGTGCAGAACCAAAATACATGGGTTTGGCGACGTTCCGGCAACGAACCAGGCACCGGTCTCAAAGCCGTCGCGCGTCGTCAGACGAAGCGATTCGACCGCCATCGGAACATTCGGAGGCAACTCTACGTATGGTGCCCTCTGACGTCCTGTTAGTTTCCAAACCACGGCGCCCGAAATTCCGACAAAGACGGCAACCGATGACGCCGCGACCACCAGCCCGACGCGCAGCCACTTCATCAGTCTTTTAAACACTACCATCTAACGAACCGTGAATTGTTTTGGGGCGGGAGCTGCACGTTCGCACGAGATAGCTTATTGGTCCAGGGCGATAGTTTAGGACTGCGGGTCGAACCCGAAGACGTAATCACCGAGCCCGACCCTCTGCGCGAATGCTGTGTTCCCCGCGAACGCGATCGCTCACGGCAAGATTCTGCATAGGATGAATGATAGGTCATCCTGCAGGCGGCCGCTCGGGAGTCGGACGAGACCTGCAAGCTCGCTACTTGCCTGCTCAATATCTACACCACGGGCTGCGGCAGCGATCAACGAGCGCTTTGCGTACTTAAACAATCCATCAGATCCGACAAGGAGCGTTCCGGGTCGCATCTGTCGACCGAAGCCCATCGGCTTTGCCGATCCCGACCTCCGCCGCCGGCCTCGCAAGTATCGCATCGAACAGCTTGCGGACAGACCTCGCCAGGACGCGCACGATGGACTCCCAACGTGCGCTTCACGAAATTTCGGGCGTTTGCGGCGCAGGCACGCGGCGCGGTATCGCAGGCGAGAGTCTCACCGACTTTCCCCCGGACGCCTTGAGGATTGCGAGCATCGGGCAGTCGGACGTCTCGGCTGGGCACACGAAGGTCGATGCAAGCTCGCCGACCCGAATCACGGCTCGAGCACCCGCGTGAGCGCGGCAGATGTGGAACTTATGCTCGACCAAGAAGAACTGTACGTCCTCGTGGTTCGAGATGTACTCGAGCAACTGCTGTTTGAACTGCCGATGCTCGCGGTCGTTCTCCTCGTCCACGAGAGCGCCCTTGAGCTCGATCGGAAGCTCGTGCCAGGCGATGTTCCCGTTCTCGCAGGTTCCGTAGAGGGCGGTCTCGTCGGATCTTGCGTCCCACATCTGCTCGAACTCGATCTGAGCATCCTCGTTCAACGTGGACCACCACGTGATCGTTCGGGCCCGCTCCTCATCGCTCAGGTCGTCGACCATGCCGGCAGGCGGCAACCGCACGCTCATGGACTCGTCATAACATCTTCGCCGCGGCACGTCTGGATCCGCACAACGAGGCGAACAACGACGCGGGTTCGGCCATGCTAGCCAACAGCATCGCGCCTTGATATCGATGTCGCCGTCGAGGGCAAAATGAGCGACAAGATCGAGTACCAGGCCAGCTGCCACTGCGGTGCGATCCGCTTTCGATTTCGGAGCGATCCGATCACGTCCGGCATTCGATGCAACTGTTCGATGTGCATTCGGAAGGGCATCGTCGTTTCTGCGAGCTACGTCCCGCCGGGCGACATCGACCAACAATCCGCGCCCGAGCTCCTCAAGCGTTATCGTTTTGGCGACCGCTGCCTCGATCATTGCTTCTGCGGAGTGTGCGGCATCGCGGTCTTCAGCGTCGTCGAAAACCTACCGGAAGGTTATAGTGGTCCCGCGCGGCCCGGATGTTATCGGATCAATCTCGGGTGTGTAGACGGCCTCGACGCCTACGCGCTCGCGATCAGTGTCATCGACGGGCGGTCGTTCTAGACTTCAGCCTCGCCGTCCTGACGTCTCAAGCTCAGCTCACTTTGTCAGAATCGGCGCCCAATACTCGAAAAATTGAAACACTGCTGTCTTCGAAATCTCGAATTTGTATCTCGTCCCTCCAGCGGCGGAGATCGACTGGCGCGCTCGGCGGGGGGCCATAAGCGGTATTTTCCAAAACGATCTCACCGGCGACACCGAGCACGCCGACTTGCAGCCCCGCTTTGAATGCGGGTCCTGCATCGACATCCACCATAATGAGCTCGTCTGGAAAAAAGAACAAAACCCAGTTGGAGAGCCCTCCTCGGGAGATGAGCCCGGTGATCGCAAACATTGACCCCTCGTTCATGTGCTTGAGCTAAGGCGACAGTCCAAGATTTGTTCACTCTTGGCTGCAAAGGATGTCTTGAACCGCGTCCACGATTGCTCTTGGCGAGCAGCTATAAAGATCGGCGCCCGAAAATGGATTAAATTCGAGCATCCGCAGACCGCTGGGACTCTCGCAAATATCGATCACACAAATACGCTCAGGCATCGGAATCGCAGCCGCGATTTTGGCTGCGTTAGTATCCGTGATCCAGGCTCTCGGGGGAGAGCCGTGTGCGCTCGACAACGCGACCAGAGAACGGCTTCAACGGACTGTCCGGACGAACAAAAAGGCGTTCGCTTCGAGGAAAGAAGTTTTCTGGTTCCGCCACGAACGCGCGTACCGTCGTGAAGACCACTTCCTGATTGAGCATCCACGCTCGCGCCGCAGAATACCAAGATGAACAATTGAACGCCTTAACGTCACAGAACGCTCCCGGCGACCATCTGCCATCACTCGCCATGCGCTCCGCGTTTCCAAGACTCCCATGGAAGACAACGGACTCTTCGGGAGTGTTAGGAAAACAACCATCATCCCACCATGAATCTTTCCATTTGGAGAATCGATGTCCGCGGGAAACTGCTGTCTCACCTAAGAGGACTTCTCGATCGCCAAACAGATCAATCTCCAGGAGCCAATGAATTCCCACACCACACTCCTACCACGCTGGAGACCGGCGACGAACACTCTGATCGCCGAGCCAGCGAGCTGAAATTTCGAATCCCGCCGCTGAACGAGAAGCTCGCGGCTCTATTCTTTGCGGGCTCGACCGCCGAGCCGCCGCAGCCACCCTCGAGGCTGCAAAACTATCGCCAGGTTCAACCGGCACGAGCTCACCTCGTAGACGTGGGTCCTTCGCGGCGCTAATATTCACGAAATGATCAAGATCCTCCTCGTGGGATCGTTCGTCGCGGCCTTCGGCCAAGCCTGCACGGACGACGAAGTCCTTGGCGCGTGGGTCGAATGCCGCAATGAACAATGCACCCAGTACGACGGCGAAGGCGTCATCTTTCAAGACAACGGATTCGCCTTTCTGATCGTCGTCGACAACCAAGTTGCCCCTGCGGATATGACCTTTTGCGTCGACGTCATCGACCCTGGAATGCCGTGGAAGCGCGAAGGCGAAACCGTCGTCGTCAGCGTCCGAAAGGACGGCATCATTCAAGGGTCAGCCACGATCACCGACGACCGCCTAACGATCCAAGGCGACGCGAACTCTGACTATTTGTCGCGAATTGACGAAGAAAACCGAACCGGTGCCTGCGCTCCTAACCAACGTCCCTAATTCCCTTCTCTGCGCGCGCCGAGCATCACCGGCCCTCGCCCATCGTTGCGTGGATCAGGTCACCCGGCTCCTGCGCGGCCTCCATGGCCGTCGCGGCATCGCGGAGGGCGGTCAGGATGCGATCGACATGATGCGAAAATCACAGGTCACCCAGGTTTCTCAGAGCTCGACCCCTGCGCGACGAGGTCTGCACCCTCCTCGAGAGCAACCTGACCCCCGCGCGACGAGGTCTGGACCCTCCTCGAGAGCAACCTGACCCCCGCGCCACGAGGTCCGACACCTCGTCGAGAGGAAGCCGCCTCCCTCTCGACGAGGGGCGAGAGCTCGCCGAGGGCGGGTGCGACCCCCGGCTGGCGAGGGGTCAGACGTCGTCGCGAGGGGAGCGAGGGGCGCTCGGCGATATGGTCGGGCTCGTCGCCGGGGGGTCGACTGGGTCGCGACGAGGGTCCCCTTCGAGCGAACAACGCATAAGGTTCCCGATCGTGAGGTCACGGCAATAAGCGTCGAAGTTGGTTCGCAACGGATACGTCTCCGATTACGGTCGCCAGGACTGGCAATCTGCCGGACCGAGGGTGAGCCTCGCCGCGTCGTCGCCAAGGCTGTGGAAGATTCCTTATTTGAGCCGGGCTCTGGCCGCGGAGCTCGCTGCCCTCTTCAATCGCGGCTTGGGGCTGGTTCTCTCGGCTCGAGACGTCCCTCCCGTGGTCGGTCGAGAGGTGCGCGAAGCGGCCGATCTCGTCATCTCTTGGGTTTGCGCGAGCGCGTCCGTGATAGCAGTAGGCATGCGGCGAGGTCGGTGTCTTTGTGGTGCAGTGACGTACGAGATTGAGGGCGAGCCGATGGTGGTGGCGCACTGCCATTGTTTGGATTGCCAGCGCCTCAGCGGCTCCGGCCACACGACGGGCGCGATGTTCGCGCGGGAGGCCGTGCAGGTTCGCGGTGAAGTACGCGAGTTTCGACTCGAGTCCGAGTCCGCGAGCATAGTGACCAGAGTGTTCTGCCCAGCGTGCGGTAGCCCCTTGTTTGGACGAAACACGCGAATGCCCGGGGTCACGACGGTAGCTGTCGGGACGCTCGACGAACCGGACAGCGTAGGTCCGCAGGTCCGCATCTTCACGCGGTCCCGTCGCCGCTGGGACAGCGTCGACGACACCTTGCCCGCCTTTGAGACGCAACCGAACTGGAAACCTGAGGACGGACTCTGAAGGGCTTGCGAGCGACGAGCGACGGCCGGGCTCTTCCGGCTCTGCTCTGCCGTCGAACGTTCGAGAGACAATCTCCGCGAATCTACGCAGGTGAACCCGCGTGTTCTTCGAGCGGCGCGGGATGAGCTCTCATCTGCCGCGGCATGGTACGATCAACAATCACCGGCTCGCTCGAAGCGGGAGTGTTTGTGGCGCTCGCCGATCAACGTCGAACGATCGCCAATGACCGACTACGTTCGCGCGATCAGGTGCCCCGAACCGCGCCCATTTTGGCGGCAGGTTTGCCCGGCCTTCGACCGGTGGCTGGGCTCCACGAGCGATTGCCGGGTCCTCTAGCTCCACCATGCAATTCACTCATCATGATCCTGTACCTTTAGCAGATCCTCGAGCTCCCGAATTCGATGGGGTTCATCAGCAACGATACTTACGAGATAAACAGACCCGTCGCCGAGCTCGAGGATCAAATTCAGCAAATCGTATGATGTCCCAAGTCCCGTGTCTTCCGCTGCGAGTCGCTTTATTTGCGCAAAAGCGATTCGCTCATTCTGCAGCCTACGATATCCAGAATGCTGGATAATCAATTCTTGTTTCTCCCGATCAATGACAATTTGCCGAGATGGGGCCGCGGCCCAGCTGAGCAACGCCAGAGCACCAAGAATCACACCGAAGACAACGGCGATCGCGGAGCCACGGACCCCACCGAAGAATATGGCCGTCGCGGCCCATGGCCCCAATAGGATCGGAATATTACGGACAAGCCCCATTGCTGTTGCATCAATAACAGTTGGCGCAGCCAGAAAGATCTGCGAAGCGAGCGCCGAGTATCGCGCACCGGCCGGAGGGTGCGCGGACACGCGTCTACCTCGATCCTCATCTTCGCTCATCCGCATGTTGATATCTCACTGCCAGACGAAGACAAAGGGCATCTTTCACCAGAGCCGAATTCGCGCGCTGTACGCCGCGATGTGGCAAAACTATCGAGAGCCGAAAGATCCGACGCCGAACGAGAAGCTCAGCCGACCGCTTGCGGGAGCGAAGCCCACGCGAGTGTGTCCGCGCACCGCGAACCAGTCGAACTGCCCAGAATCGACCTCAGCAACTCGCCGCTGCACCTTTTTGATGTCGCTGGTCGCGACTTGCGCTTGGTGGCGTCGCTACTTTTTTATTTCTCTGGTCGCGACCTGCGAGAATTTCTCGGAGAGCGCCGGCGTCGAGAGGATATTCTCGAATATTGAGAAATCGCCGGTCTCGGTGAGTAGCTTGGCTGCCCGCTCGACGGCGGTCCAGGCTACTCTTGCGAGGGCTCCTCCCGTGCTGATTCGGCGGACTCCCAGGGTTGTTAGGTCGGCGACTTTTAGGGGCGCGGGGCCTCCGATGACTACGTTGAGCGGCTTTGGGCTGACGGCTTGGACGAGCGCTTGGATGGAGGCCGCGTCTCTTGGGCCTGGCGCGAAGAGGACGTCGGCTCCGGCTTTGGCGTAGGCTTTGAGGCGGCGGATCGACTCTTCCAATGGGGTCTTGTGGTTTACCAGGAAGCACTCGGCTCTTGCCGTCAGCAGGACTCCGCTTCCTGAGGCATCGATGGCTTCTCTTGCTGCCTTGAGGCGCTCGACTGCGACTTCGAGGGGAAAGAGCGGGGTTGCCGCGTCTCCTGTTGCGTCTTCGATCGAGAGGCCTGCTACTCCCGTCTCGACGCATCTTCGGACGTTCTTGGCTACTCCTTCTGCGTCTGGCGCGTAGCCCTGTTGGAAGTCGGCGTTGATCGGCAGCGTGGTCGCCTCGACGAGGTCCGCGAGATGCCGGAGGACGGCTTCGACGGAGAGCGCCTCGACTGAGTCGGGGAGCGCCTGCGTGAAGGCGTAACCTGCGCTGCTGCTGGCCAACGCTTGGTAGCCTAGGCGCTCCAGGATGACTGCGGAGCCGCGATCCCAGGGGTTGGGCATCACGAAGCAGCCTTGCTCGTGGAGGGCCCGGAAGTGATTGCGTCTGGTTTGGAGGTTGGTCATTTGGTTTGCGCCTGATCACTTTTTCCATTTGCTCCATCGCTTCTACCCTCCTGCGACAGAATAGTTGTCGCCTCACCTCTCGACAAAACAAGGCGGGAGCTGGCCCCGTCAGCTGCAACGGCTTGTTGGACGGCCTCACCATACTACGACGCAAGGCTTCGCCAGTAACTCGCGGGGATCGCCGTTGTGCTCCGTCGCGAGGATGCAGCGGGCTTCAGTGACGCCCGCGCGACAGTTCTCGGCAAGCCCAACGATGCGTTTGAAACGTCGCTCGAGCTCGACGGAATCGAGGGTGCGTGGGAAAGTCAGATCATTCCAGAAGACGATCTCGAGATCGAACGGGTCTCCGGCCTCGGAGCTCAAAACATAGACTTGTAGATGCTCGCTCGTCCCATGCGCAGAAACGAAAGCGTGCACACCATCCGTCAGCGCTCCCGCTTCAATCCGCTGGAGCTCTTGGACAACTGCCTTGCTGACCTCGGAATCGCCAGCGTGGCCAGCGTCGATGACGAGGTCCGGAAGAGAAGCGATCACGCCGAGCACATGGCTAAGCTGGCTCCTGGGCAAGTCGATCACGAATAGCTCGGACGCCTCGCCGTCAAAGGTCGAGAGCAGGTGCTGCGCGGTCAACCAGGTTGGGATACTCGCGTGCGTCATTGGTCAGTCCAACTGTATATGCGTTCAGCTGCGGGACCGGGCTCTCCAACCCTCGACATAACAAGGCAGGAGCCGGCCCCATCTGCTGCAACGATGGTTAGGTACGCCACGATGATCCACCAGCACGGCCGTCTCGTCCAGCCACGCTCCGCTCCGAGGTCCCTCCACCTCCGAGCTCGCCACAGCCTCGTCCGCTCTGCCTTCGAGCGGGAAGCTCAGCCGACAGCTTCCGGGAGCGAACCCACGCAAGCTGTGTCCTCGCGAAGCGCGGACCTCTGCGGCTGAGCTGTATTCGCGGCGGAGCACAGTCAAAACTCGGATCCCGAACCTCGAATCGCACCCTACACTGCGAGGATGACGATGCACTCGTCATCTTCCACATAATAAACGTGAAAGCGCGTCGAGCGCAGAACGGCGCGTCTGGCAGTTGGATACGCCGAACTAATATACTTCCGACCGACTCGAGGCGTCAGAGAGAGTGTTTGAAATGCTGCGCGAGCTCCTGCTCAAACAGATCAGGCGCCTTCTCACGATTGCTTCGCCACCAAAGGTCGATCTCTGCAATTTGCAGCTCCACCTTGGGCGGTACGACGATTCTGTAATTCACTGCCGTCGCGCGCGAAGAGACGCAAGCACGTCATCAGCCGAGCGGCCGAGGCCTGCTTTGTATTCTGCCCAAGCTTCAGACATCGCGGCGTGAAGTGCAGCCCGGTCTGATTCAGAAAGGTCGTCGCCCTCGTCATCGACAACAAGGTCCAGCACCGTACCCTCCGGGAGAACGGTTGGCTCATCGAGGACGAGCCGTCCGCCCTTCACGATGGCGCGAAGTCCCATGCGACGGGGCTACGACGCGCATGCAGCGGGTGACAACAGGACGGAAAACCTGGCTGATCGCACTCCTGTCCCATGCCAATCTCGAGCCACCAGGCCGCTCGTCATCGACCGCAGAACATCCCAAGCTCTGTTCGTCCTGCGCTGCGGTACGTCGAACGGGAAGCTCACGGACGCGTTGAGGGTTGCGAAGCGAACACTCAACGTGTCGCGTGGCGTTTTCGCCGGGCGCCCTGCCGGTGAGCTGTGTTCGCGGCGGCGTCTCGGGCAAGGCTTGCTCCGCCGACCGCGGTCTCGTTTGGGGCAGCTTCTCCCGAACCGTGAACGAGCTTCCGAATCATTTGATGAGAAACACCAAGAAGCGCACCGACATCTCTCAAGCTGAGATTCATCTCGTCGGTGAGCCTCCGCGCCGCGGTACGCTCGAGATCGGTTGCAAGACGCTGCTCACGAGCTGCGTGCGCTCGTGCAGCTTGCTGATCACGTACCAATTGCCGAAGTTCCTTCGGCAGGCGAACGTCATCAACGAGCTCGGCGCCATCTGCATCATCGACCGCCAGACTCAGTGCCTCGCGAACCCGCCGCCGCGCTTCCTCTATCGTTCGACCGTTACTATGAACCCCCGGAACAGCACGAATCCGCGCGATCCACCATCCATCCGGATCTCGCTCATATATAACCTTGTAAATACTCATCGTAGCCACCCACGTCCGAAACACGGCGCAAGATCACGCTCGATCGCGCGAACTGTACTAAGTGGGCGTCTTTCGATCCGTGGTCAGGAACGGTCGAAAAATTTCTCCCGCAAGCGCACGTTACACGCACATGCGAACCACGCTGGCGCACCACTCGACCGCCGAGCTCGCGAATCCGCCGTAGGACCTCGCGAGAAGTCACTATTGGAGCTTGAGCCAGCGCCGTCAGATGTGTCAACCGTGGTTTACAGAACAGGCCCGCATGGCGCCACGGGACGTCGACCCTTCCGCGAAATTCCTAGCAATGAACCTCGCGGACACGCCGAGATGTTGCCACGCATTTCGCCGACGTCGAACGCTGAACGGATGGCTTGCCCGACAACCTTCGAAGGTGACGGGCGATGAGTGAGCGCAGCGAACAAGGAGACCGGAACCACGAAGGTTGTGCCGCACGCGCAGCACGCGGCACTTGCGGGCAAGCCGGGTTCGCGGACGCTGGCTCAAATTTTCTGAACGGGACTCGCCACGCTCACGTCTGGCGGACGCCGGCCAAAAACGGAACGCGCTCAGCTCGATAGCAGCTTTTCGAGTGTTTGGGCGACGTAGCCGAGCTCTCGGTCTTCCGGCGTCGTCGGTCCCTCGAATTCTCTGATGGGGATCCAGCGAGAGTGCTGCCCCGGTGCAACATACTCTTCGCGGTCATCCACAAGCAGAATCTCGTGAGGCTCGGCATTTTTGATAAACCGCAGGTCTTTGACTTTTCCGCTCCACGCGACGACTTCGACAGAGTCTGCAAAGGACGTTGGTAGCTCTCCCTCTTCAGCAAGGACCTTGAGAATCGACCGCACGCGGGCTTCGTTAACTGCGGTGAAGAGGACGACGCGCCCAAACGACCGGAGACAGAATTCGATAAACTCACGCAGCCCTGGGCGTGGAAACTGACTAACCGCATTTGAAATCAAAGTCCCTTCCAAATCCAGCGCGAGCACAGTCGTCCTTTTGATCTCCATTTTTGATCTTCTCCAGGCCATCGTACAACAAGTGCCCTTCGTTGTGACCTCGCTAAATCTCGCCGCGGCACGCAGATCCGAAATTTTGTCTGGAACCACCGGCGACGTCGAACGTGAAGCTCAGCCGACAGCTTGCGGGGAGCGAAGCCCACGCAAGCTGTGTCCGCGCGAAGCGCGGACCGCTGCGGCCGAGCTCTCTTCGCGGCGAGCAGCGTGCATTCAGTCCCACCTCGAGCAATCATCGACCTGTACTATGGGCCAGGGCTCTTCTCCTCAATCCGCGCGCAATCGATGGTCGATCCCAGTCCGAACACCAAGAAGATCAAGCGTATCCGACGAGCCTTACAGGTTTCTCGGGGGCGCACGTCGCTCTCCCATGACGAGCCAGCCCGTGGTAGCATCAAAACCGTGAGCAATGCCGAAGAGATTCTGAACGGCGCCTTGAAGCTCTCTACAGGAGAACGCGCGAGGATCGCGCGCGAGCTTCTTGCCAGTCTCGATGACCGAGCAGACGAGAATAACGACCAGGCCTGGGTGGACGAGCTCGAGACGCGCGCAGCGGAAATCAGAAACGGAACTGCCGAGCTTGAGGACTGGGATTCGGTTCGAAAGACAATCTCCGCGAATCTACGCAAGTGAGCTCGCGTGTTCTTCGAGCGGCGCGGGATGAGCTCTCATCTGCCGCGGAATGGTACGATCAACAAGCACCGGGACTCGGCGACGAACTGCTCGCCGCGATGGCTCATGCGGTTGATACAGTTTGCAAGGCACCTCAGGTGTGGCCACGGTGGCCTAAGACGTCACCTCATCTCGAAATCCGTCGATTTCTCATCCCGCGATTCCGTTTCGCGATTGCATACACTCTTGTAGATGAGAGAGTGATCATAATAGCGTTTGCGCATCAGCGTCGTAAACCACTCTATTGGGCCTCGCGTCTCCAGAGCCTCACCTGATGGCTCGACGTCGAACGTGCTCGGGTTCGCGGCGAGAGCTTGGATCAAGTCATCTCTGGGACGCGTAACGATTGGCTTCGCGAATGATGTCGTCGGACAGCCGCATCCACACGGGACGATCGTCAAGCAGAACATAGCACTGCACGGCACGCTCGTGCGGCGTTCCACCGTCGCACTGGCGGGATCGAGATTCGACGACGAGACTGCAGCAGAGATTCGCGATTCTCGACACGGCATCGTCCCAGGAACATGGTACCCGCTCCGCAAATCCACGAAGGAGCCCAGGGCGTAGGCCACATGTTGTCCCTAAGTTTAGGAGGGCACCGTCTCTGGAATAGTCAAGATCTCGCAAGGTCATTTCGGACGTCGGAAGCCGCCGGACTTCCAAATTTCCGTAACGATGCCGCTCGGAATAATCGAACAGCATCGGTCGGGCTCGCTCTCAACGAGGTTGGCGGCGACGTAGGTAAAATAGTCTCCACCATTAACACGGCAACGCCGAGCACAGTGTAAGCCATTGACTTATACCCTCGATCGCTTGATCATCCGGCACCCTTGGATTTTGAGTGGGATGAGGAAAAAAGCCGCACGAATGAAGCCAAACACTGAGTTACGTTCGATGAGACGGCTACGCTTTTCACTTCCGGGGTGGATTACCTCGAGGTGTACGACGTGGAGCACTCTGACGCCGAGGATCGTTTCATCGCGGTCGGGCCGATCGCCCGCGGCGTTGTACTTGTCGTGTGGACTGAGAGAGTCGAAGATGTAATTCGAATAATAAGTGCTCGATGGGCGACAAAAGGCGAAGTCGCGCTCATCGCGCGCAGGTCAACAAAGATGGCGAATAACGAAGAAATCCCGGAGCTCACCCAAAAATTGCTAGCGACAGCCATGAGGGCGAGCGTCAGAAAGCGCCTCATGCGCGGTGTGATCGAATCCGGACAGGACATCGTCGCTCTCCGCCGTTTCATCGGTCTTACACAATCCGAGTTTGCTCAAGCTATGGGCATTAGCGTTCACACTCTTCGCAATTGGGAACAGGGGAGACGACAACCCCACGGTTCGGCCCTCGCCCTTCTACGAATTGCTGCGAAGCACCCGAGGATTATCCGAGAGAACATCGAAGCCGCCGCGTAGCCTCGCCGTCGAACGCTAAGCTCATGCGACACGTTGAAGCCCGCGAAGCGAAGATTCAACGTGTCCGCCGGGTCTTCCCGGCGGCTTTGCGCGTGAGCTTTGTTCGCGGCGGACGCTTCGCGCTTTCTTTAGCCGGACGCTGCGCGCTCTCTTTTGCGATCATCGCACGTATCTGCGGCAGCAAGCGTCGTGGAATCCGAATGACCGTTGTCGCCCCCTCAGGAAAGGCAGCAGAGTCCTCAGTGGCCGCTTCATCTTCCGATTGCTCCTCATAGTGCTGGAGGACGCCGCGGACCCGTTCATCGGTCCATCCTTTTGGCAGACGAGTTTTTTTCATGGTTTCCTCCGGCGCCTACGACGGTAGGCAAGCAGAGGCTTTCCAGTCAAGTCGTAGGCGGTGATGATGAAAAGGCTCCGCGGTTCTGGGTCGATCACGTAGATGACGCGCAGATAACGACCGTCCCCGGTCTGGCCGATCGCCACGCGAGAGCCATCGCGTCCGGGTCGATCCTCGCCCGGCGCGCGTAGCACATCCTCCACTTCTTGTTCATCAACGCCGTGGTTGTAGATATGCGGCTCGTCGGTCTCAGGATCAATATAGAATCGCAGCCGCATTTTTCCACTAACTCCCTCTGCATCATGAGACCGTCAATTCGCATCCTGCCGCCAAAAGCACATTCCCGGCGTGATTCACCTCGAGGCGTTCTCCGTGAGCTTCTGAGCTCACCTTCTCGTCCCGAGCCAACCCCTCCATTCGCCGACGTCAACGGACAATCAATCCAACCACCAATCCATCACTGCACCAGGGTCAAGCCAAAGAATAAATGGCCAGAACAACCAACCAAGCAGACAAACCACGCACGCCCATAAAATTTGCCCGCGCACCCTTAAGCGCGACGTCACATTTCGCAGGAAGAACACAAGCAATGCGAGCGTCACGAGACACGCTACTATTTGTGCGTAACCGCATAGCCGCGGCAAGTCCGAAGGATCGGGATGCGCATAATGCGGCCAGTGTCCCAGCAAGAACGTCACGCCGAGAGCGAGTACAATGCAGGAGATCCAGAATGAAAAGGGAATGCATCCAAACACTAATGCTGTCGTCACGAGCAAGGAAAAAAGCGTCCGCCACAAACTGCGCTCGGAGTGCGCGCGTCGCGCCATCGTGAACACCCAGATCGCGGCATCGTGAACACGCAGATCGCGGCATCGTGAAC